>Ga0208851_1000029_pt1 | contig 60535 bp, 51 predicted proteins | sample NGESurshal092012_FD_184481 | JGI IMG/M metagenome (GOLD analysis project Ga0208851, IMG submission 184481) | Arctic peat soil microbial communities from Barrow, Alaska - NGEE Surface sample 415-2 shallow-092012 (SPAdes) | ecosystem: Environmental > Terrestrial > Soil > Wetlands > Peat ... | reverse complement strand
CTGGCCGGCCGGGTTGTCTGGTGGCGCGGTGGTGTCGGCGCCGTCTGCGGCGGCGGTCGGTCCGGTGGCAGAGGCCGGGGGGGTGTCGAGTTGTACTGGTTGGCCGGTGCCGGGGTCGTACTTGCTCAGGGCGTCGCCCGCATTCCAGCTGGTCCCGTCGTAGCTGAGGACTCCGGCCCTATCGCCGTCGAGGTCGTTGTAGAACACCAATCCGTCCTTGGCGATGAGTTCGAAATGGTGCCCGCTGTCGACCAGGTTGAGGTCCGGCGGCAGCAGCTGTCGGGTCCTGGTGTCCACGATCACGATGGAGCCGGTGGTGATGTTCGGGACGAACAGGAACCTGTCAGATGAGACCGGGGTGCCGAGGATGTCGCCGCGATTGCTGATGGTCAGCGCTGTCCGGCAGTCATCGGTGTCGGTGGCGGACAGCACCAGGGTGCCCGTGTCGCTGATCGCGGCGAACACGGTGTCCTGACTGGCGGACCCGAGAAGTTGTGCGTCGGCGCCGTCCCGGACGTCCAGGCAGGTCGACGTTGCGACGGAGCCGTCATCGTCCAGGGAGCTGAGTTTGCCTGCTTCAAGGTCGGCGAGCACGGGGCGATCACGGACCAGCACCAGCCGGACGTTCGGGCCCGGCGCCTGTCCGGCGGTGTGCTTGGCGTCGCCGTCGACCCAGGTCAGGCCGCCGCGGTCGGAGTCGATCACCCACAGCCGTCCGCTGCCGTCGACGACGCTCTGCGAGAGCCCTGGTCGGGCCGAGAGTGATAGTTCGGACTGCGGTTGCAAGGTGACCGGATCCACCTTGGACGCAAGGCCTCGGTTGGCGTCCAACGCATACAGCGCACCCGATCCGGCCACCAGCCGCAGCGCCCCCGGTGAGTCGGCAAACTGCCTCGCCGGTCCCAGCTGCTGTGTTGCACCGTCGATGTGGGCGACGGTGCCCTGGGTGTGGTTGACCACGTAGGCGTCGGTACCCGACTGCGTGATGGTGATCTCGTCACCGGGGTCGGCGTCCAAACGCCGGGATGCGACGATCTGCTCCGACGGGCCGTCGACCAGGGTGACCGCGGCGACCGTCGGTGAGACCAACCAGGCACTCCCACCGGACAGCCGAACCTGCGGCGTCGTGTCGGCAGTAGGGGCAAAGACGGCGACGGAAACAAGGCCCACCAGCACGACTCCGCTGAGCGCGAGATTCAGCACCCGACCGCCCTGGCCGGGACGAATCCGAACCGCGAAACGTGCCACCGAAAAACCCCACCGACGTGCTGGAATCACCTTTCCGAACCGCTGTCCGGACCCCGATTCTGCAAAGCCTACCTCGTCCCCGCTGGGGGCGACAGAGGTTATCGACCCCGCTCGGTGATGCACAAGAATCCAAATTGATGGAGACAGACGAAATGAATATCCACCGAGCGCCCCGCACTCACAAGGCGCAGGCGCACGCGCTGCCTCTTGGCGCGGATGTACCGGCAAAGCATTGTCGGGCCTCGGGGCCGCCGCAACCCTGCGAGGGATGGAATCCGGTTGTGATGGTTGCGAGGGTGGGTGCCATCATTCGGGTCGCGCGCTTCCAGGGAAAGAGACCGTCATGATGCCGCAGGTGCACGCGCTGTCGACCGAGCCCGACTCGGCCTCGCCCGGCGGTACCGAGATTCGTTACCTGATCAAGTCTTCCCTGGGTGACCTGACCCACGCGACGTGCCCAGCGGGGCAGGTCGCCCTCGTCCACAGGCTTCCCGAGCTCTACGAGGCGTACTACGTGCTCGCCGGACACGGTGAGATTTGGCGGCGAACGGACGACCGCGAGGGAATCACTGCACTGCGGCCAGGGCGATGGGTCGAAATGCCGCCCGGCACCGAGTTCCAATTTCGCGCCGGCCCCGATACGGCACTGGTTTTCCTGGTCGTCGTGATGCCGTCCTGGCAACCTGATCTGTTCCACGTCGTCGCCGGTGGTCCCTGGGTCGCAGAGACCCAACAAATACTCCCGCCCACTCCCTATGACGAGATCGTTGACGGGTGGATGGCTGGTGACCTGCACGCGGGCAGTGATGACATCGCCCCAGATGGATCAGAAATACGGCTGCTTTTCTCCGCTGCCACGGGCAGCCTGGTTCATTGCACGCTCAACGCCGGAACCACGTCGGCACCAGTTCGTCATCAAACCGTCTATGAGATTTGGTATGTCGAAGAGGGTCATGGCGAATTCTGGACACAATCCCCCGACGGCGGGGAGAACGTGGTGCTCCTGCGGCCCGGGCTCAGCGTCGACATCCCAACGGGTACCGCCTTCCAATTCCGCTCGACCGGCATCGGGCCGCTCCGGCTCGTGCTCTTGACCATGCCCAGCTGGCCAGGACCGCAAGAGGCGGTTTCCGTGACGCCGGGACACTGGACCTGAGCTGCTAGAGCTGCGAACGATCAGAGCATCAAACCTGGTGATGCTAGGATGCAGCATGCGGACGACGATCACTTTGGACGCGGATGTTGCCGCGCTGGTGAAGCGGTTGATGGCGGACCGGGGGCTGTCGTTCAAGGAGGCGGTTAATTCCGCACTTCGTGATTCGCTGGCCCCGGCGTTGGCAACGTCGAGCATCACTTTGCCCGTCTACGACATGGGCGAGGCGAAGGTCCCACTCGAACACGCGCTGCGGCTCGCTGCCGAGCTAGAGGACGAGGAGATCGCCCGCAAGATGGGCGTCGGCAGGTGAAGATCGTCGATGCGAATGTCCTGCTGTACTCGGTGAATGCGCAGGCCGCGCAGCATCGGCGAGCACGGGAGTGGTTGACGACGGCGTTGACCTCGAACGAGACCGTTGGGCTGCCGTGGGTCAGTCTGCTTGCCTTCATCCGGGTGTCCACCAATCCGCGGGTGTTCGATCGAGCGCTCACACCCACGCAGGCATTCGACACCGTGGAGTCCTGGCTCGGCCACCGAACGGTCGTGCCGGTCGAGCCAACGACGAGGCATGCGCGGGTGTTTCGCGGACTTCTCGAGTACCAAGGGACGGCGGGCAACCTCACGACAGACGCCCACATCGCGGCCCTGGCGATCGAATACGGCGCGGAGATCGTCACGTTCGATCGCGACTTCAGGCGATTCGACGTGCGGTGCGAGCTGCTCGCCTGATCCGCTCCTGCCAACTGCTATTCGAGCGCTCTTTCTCGGCAAACGGCTCCGCGCATGTGTGAAGCCGTGCGCGGGCCAGCCGCAATTCCGCCGTTCAGCCTTACCATCTGGAGGTGGTGACAGCAGCGTCAACAACGGATAAGCGGACGCGCCTGGCTCCTACAGAGGACGACGAACAGCCGGGCGCCAGGCGGGCGCCCGCGTCGAAATCGATGAGTTGTTGGCCCTTCAGCGGGCTGCGGGGAACCAGGCGGTCAGCGCGCTCGTCGCTGAGGCAGATATGGGCGATGACGAGGGCGCGACCACTGAGGCCCGGCAAGCGGGGCGGGCTGAGGGCGTGATGTATCCGGACGGGGATTACGTCATTTCGGAAAGCAGTTACCGCGAGCTGGTCGGTGATGGGACGGTCGCCGAACTCCAGGCGGCATACGAATGGCTCCATCTGCAATTGAGCCCCTCTCTCGAACCGATTGCCGATTTCTCGCTGTGGAATCGACGCCTCGCACAACTTTCGACCTACATCAGGGAACGATCCAGCGCTGGTCTGCCGGAAGTCGGAGTCTCTCTGACATTCGATGGCCATACCCTCAGTCTCGGATCGGAATCGTGGTGCGCTGTCTCCGGACTGCTCGGAGTCGGGGAACCTTTGAGTATTCCGCCGAGCGGCAGCGTCAGGCCGATGCGGGCCCGATTCCGGCTGGTAGCTACTGGATCGACACGTCGCAACTTGTGGACCTGCGTCAGAAGTGGCTCTTCCAACTGCTTTACGAGACGTCGTGGGGACGCATCGCGTGACCATCCACCTTGAGCCTGGCACCAAGACATTCGGCCACGGCGGCTTTACATTCATGGCGGGGCGGCCCCGGGAAGCCTGGGATGCATCGACCTGTCGGGTCAGATGGAGAGCTTCGCGCGGATGCTGTCGACCCTCCCGAGCGGCGCGCGGGTGACGCTCCAGGTGGTTTACCCGTCGACCGAGTCGTAGTCGGCCTCGAACCCTGCAGGCTGGAATTGCCTATTCGCGCTGATGTCGGTCGGATCTGTTGAGCATTTCGGCCAGTGCGCCCAGGCTTTCAGAGTGGGACAGCGGCTGCGTGAGGTGGCGGTTTTGCCGCCGGATTCAGGGCCGCTGACGGCTGCCCGGATGGCCAGGGCGCTGCGGACCCGGCCCGCAGATCGCGACCAGCGTGCCGGTGGGCCAGGCATGGGGAATGCCGCACTGGCCAGGGCGCATGCCGGGCGGGTGCAGGCCAAGCTGGCGGTCAGTCACGTCGAGGACCCGCTCGAGCGGGAGGCGGAGGCGTTCTCGGCCCGGGTGGTGGCCCAGGCGCCGCTGCGCCAGCCGGTCAAGACCCCGGAGACGACGAGTGACACGGCGGCCACCTCCCGGTTGGCGATAGCCCGGCGGTCGGAGGCGCGCGCTGTCGGCACCCAGCCCACAGCGCCTCCGGTGAAGACCGTTGCGCGGGAGGAGGCCGACGCAACCCCCGATGGCCCAGCGACGGCGACGGCAGAGGCGGCGGGACCGGAGGTCACCCCGTCGCTGGAGAGTTTCATCACCGGGATCAGTGGTGGTGATCCGCTGGCCGAGGGTTTGCGGGAGAAGATCGAACCCGTCCTGGGTGCCGACCTGTCCGGGGTGCGGGTCCACGGGGATGCGAAGTCGGCGGCGGCGGCGGCGCAGTTGCAAGCGCGGGCATTCACCTACGGCAAGGACATCTTCCTCGGGGCTGGGGAGTCGCCGGCGGATCTGGCGTTGATGGCGCACGAGTCCACGCATGCGGTGCAGCAGGGTGCCGTCGAGGTGTATCGGCTGTTCGACTTCATCGGCGACGCCGCCAAGGAGGGCGTCGCCCGGCTGGCGAGGGAGATTCCCGGCTACACCCTGCTGTCCCAGATTGCCGGTCAAGACCTGATCACTAATGCGCCGGTGAAAAGTGGTCGCGCCGAGTTCATCCAGGCGCTGTTGGAGCACGGCCCATTCGCCGGGGCGATTGGCCCGGTCCTGCAATCTCTCGACGCCCTGGACAAGATCTTCGACCTGATCAGTGCACGGCTTCGCGACCACAACCTGACCTGGGACCGGATCGGCGCCGACATGACGGCGGCGTGGAACGAGATGGACTGGACGAAGGGATCCGACGCCAACGTCGCCGTTGCCGAGCGCTACATCAACAAGCTGCTGGCCGACGTGACCGCTTTCGTCCGGGCCGTCGTCGATGACGTCATCGAGGCCGTCAAGGCGGCTGCGATCAAGTTCGCCGAGCCTCTGGTGCAGACGCCGAAGATCAAGCCCTACTGGGATCTGGGCGTCAAGATCTTCCACCACAATCCCTTGACCGGTGAGGAGGTCGATGCCCCGACCATCGACATCCTGCGCGACTTGCTCAAGTTGCTGGGCAAGGAGGAAACGCTCCAGCAGATGGAGGAGCGCGGCACCCTTGCGGAGACCGCCAAGTGGCTCGATGAGCAGTTCGAGACCTTCCGCGGGCTACGCAACCAGGCCGAGCAGTTGGTGAAGGACGTCATCGAGGCGATCTCGCCGGTGAACCTCGGCAACCTTGTCCAGAACGTCACGGCACTGGCCGACCGCGCCTACGCACTGCTGCTCGAGTTCAAGACGTTCGCCGAGACGGTGATCGGCAAGATTCTCGAACTGGTCAAGAAGGCATTGCTCAGCTGGCTGGCCGAGCACGCCAACAAGGTCCCGGGTTTCTACCTGCTCACCGTCATCCTCGGGAAGAACCCGTTCACCCAGGAAAAGGTCGAACGGAACGCGACGAACCTCATCCAGGGGTTCATCAAGCTGCTGCCCAACGGCGAGGAGGTCTACAAGCAGCTCGCCGAGGCTGGGACGATCGAGGCCGCCGCGAGCCGCATCGAAGGCGCCATGGCGCGGCTGAACATCAGCTGGGAGCTGGTCACCGGGACGTTCAAGGCGATCTGGGACGGGCTGAAACTGGCGGATCTGGTCCAGCCGATCGAGGCGTTCGACCGGATCGTCGACCAGTTCGGCGATCCGCTGGAGCGGATCATCGAGTTCGCCGCGACCGTTCTGCAGGTTGTCATCGAGCTGATCCTCAAGCTGATGAAGTTCCCCACCGAACTGGTCGGGAACATCATCGAGAACGCGATGTCCGCGATCGAGGACATCAAGAAGGACCCGATCCAGTTCCTGAAGAACGTCGTCCTCGCGCTCAAGCAAGGCTTCCTGGGATTCTTCGACAACATCGGCACCTACCTGCTGCAGGGGCTGACGGACTGGTTGTTCCGAGGGGTCCGCAGCCTGGGAATCAAACAACCCGAGGACGTATCGCTCAAGTCGATCATCACCCTGGTGATCCAGGTCTCTGGGGTGACCGAGGAATCGCTGTGGACGAAGCTGGGTAAACGCATCGGTGAGGAGAAGGTCGCCAAGATTCGCAAGGCGATCGAGGTACTGGGCCAGGCATGGGCTTTCATCAAGGATGTTTCCGAGCGCGGCATCGATGCGGTGTGGGAGTTCATTCAAGGCCAGCTCACCAACCTGTGGGACATGATTCTCGGCGCCGCCAAGGACTGGATCATGAAGGAGGTGGTGAAGAAGGTCACTGTCCGGCTGATGTCGATGCTCGACCCCACCGGTGTGATGGCGGTGGTGAATTCCGCGGTCGCGTTCTTCGACACCGTCCGCTCGGTGGTGGAGTACATCGGCGAGATCCTGCAGATCATCGACCGCTACGTCGGGACCATCGCCGCGGTCGCCAAGGGTGACGTCGGACCGGGCGCGGCGATGTTGGAACGTGGCCTGGCGCAAGCGGTTCCGGTCGCGCTGGGGTTCATTGCGAACCTGCTGCACATGGACGACGTGCCGGAGAAGATCCGCGACATCATCGTCGACCTCCGACTGCTCATCGACCAGGCCATCGACTGGCTCTTCGACAAGGCAATGGAACTCGGCAAGGCTGCGCTGGAGGCGCTCGGGCTGGGCGACAAGGACCCGAGTGCCGTTCGCAAGCAGGTTATCGACATTGAGTTGGCCGGGATCAGCATCGGGCACCGACTCAAGAACGACGGGCCGAACGAGGATCTGGTCTTCCATTCCGACGACGTTCCACTTGAGCAAGCCGCAACACGAAACCAACAACTACACAAGCTCTTTGAGCGCTACGTAGCGGCGCACACAACCAGGCTTGGGCTGATCAGCCAGCTGGCGGGGGAGCCACCATCTGAGGCGCAAGCGGTGCAACTGGAACAGCTGCGAGTCCAAATCGACGGGATCGTCGCAGAGATCTCAACGATCGCTCGCGCGTTCGCGGTCGTCCCACCCACGCCTGATACCGATCCTGCACAAGTACCGGCATTGGTCGCGCAGGCAGCGCTAGACCTGGCAATGGCGAAATCTGTTGGAGGGCCAGTCACCACCAGCGAGCCGCAGGCGACGGTCGCAGCTGGGGGTGGCACTACTAAACGTGAGGGCGGGGGGCGACTGAGCGCTGCGCGCCGTAACCCAGCGGCAGCTCTTCGTAACCTTGAGGCGAACTCGGCTCGATGGGGGGGCCTGAAGGAGCCGACTCGTCAGCGGTTTGAGGAACTGGCTTCGGATGACGCCGCATTTGCTCGGATGCTTGACGAGGGCGGCATCGGTGACGACCATGAGGAGAGTCCTTTAACGTTGAAATATGCGGTCAGTTCGTTTGATGAACAGCTCGCGCACTTCGAGCAGACCGGAAATTACATTCCGATGCGCCATCGCAACGACACGACCGCGATGGGCCCAGGGTCGACTTATTTGGCGCATGCCGAGAAGATCCTGCGAGACGTGACACGTACCAAGGCGATCGGGGTTAGTCGTCCCCAATGTCAAGATTGTCAGGTCTGGTTCCGCGCCGAAGCGCGTTCCGCTGGCATCTTCATCGTTGTTGCAGGCGACGACGCAGTTCGCGTCTTCACGCCTCAGGGAACGATCACATCGCCGTCGGACTACCCGCCACAGCCCGCTGGATCCCCCGCGCCTTGAACAATTGATCATGTACCTACCACCCGGCCGCAAATTGCAAATCGCTGTCGTTTATCCAAGGAGGGTTTGGGATGAAGCGAAAGCGTGACCGCGTGGCTACAGGGCGGATCGCACCCGACACCGGCATTGGGCGCGGCGCGGTCATTGGATCGTCGATTCTCGCCGTGCTCCTGCTCCTCGGCCTGGCCGTCGTCGTCGGGTCCGGGCGAGATCTGCAGCAGATCAAGCTGACGTCCGGGAGCGCGTGGCTGGCCTCGCCCGAACGCGGATACGTCACGTTGGTCGACGGACCCTCGGAGCAGGTGGTGGCTACGGTGGTCGCCCCGTCGGCGGGTCCCGGAATGACTGTTACTCAATTCGGCAGCTCGGCTCTGACGGCCGACAATGCAACCGGCCAGGTGGCGATTGTGGACGGGGCGACATTCAACGTGTCCCCACCCCTGAAATTCGCCCGGCCCGATTCGCAGCTGTCGGTGCTGGCATCAGGGAGCTCGGCCTTCGTCATCGACGCGACGGCCCGGGTGGCGACCGTTGCGGATTCGTCGGACCTGGGGGTCGTCCGGACGCTGTCCATGGCGGCCCGCCCTGGATCTCAGCAAACGTTGGTGGACACCAACGGCCGGCTATGGACAGTTGACGCGGACGGAACCGGGCTGTCCTGGATCGACGGCGACGGCGGGGTAGGGCACGCCCCAGCTGATGGCTCGGCGCGGCTGGTCCAGGTCCAGGACCGGGTGGTACTGGTCGAATTCGGTGGTGGGAAGCGCGAGATCAGCTGGTTGACGTCCGATGGTGGGGGTGAGCTATGGCCCTGCGACCTGGCTGCGCGTCCAACCGATGACTTGCAGGTACTGGGAGCTTCCAACAGCGAGCGGGTCTTCGTTGCGGTTTCGCAGACGGGCACGATGATGATCGCCGACGGTTCCGGAGACAATTGCGGCGCGGTTGTCACGTTTGCCGATCCCGACACGAGGATCGGGCCGCTCGCGCAGAACGGCCGGTTCGTCTTTGTGCCCAACCGCACCAGGGGCTCAACCACGATCATCGATACCGAAGCGCGCCAGGTTGTCGCCGAACTTCCACTCACCGAACCGAACCACCACCTCGAGTTGCTGGCGAAGGACGGCCAGGTCTTCTACAACGACCTGGACTCGGAAAAGGTGGGGGTGCTCCAACTCGGCGATGACGGGATCTGGACCGTCGGGAAGTCGTTGCGCAAGTACGACCCAGAGACGGGTGCGGCCGAGCAACCGGTGGTGTCCGGGAACCCATCGGTCGGGACGCAACCTGCGTCGACCGGCGCCGATACTCCGGCCCCGTCAAGTCCGTCGAGTGTCGCGACGTCGTTGCCCGCCACCGCAACGCCGACAGAGCCGCCGACGTCCTCGGCCGAAGGTCCCAGTGCCCCTCCGTCGAGGACCTCGACCCGGCCTCAGCAAGAAACCGTTCGCCCACTACCAACGACTGTGGTCGACCCAATCACGACTCCTGAGTCCACCCGACCCCCGCCGACCCCCGAAGTCGTCAGCATCGCGGTGTCGCCAGCTGCCCTGACCACCGGCATCACCGCGCGGTTCACCGCGACCGTCAACAACCCCTCGGGCCAGTGGTCGTGGAGTGCCATCTCGAACACCGGCGATCTGCTCGGCACCAGCAACTCGGAGGACGCCCTCCAGGTTCCACTTCCCGGATCCGGCATCACGCTGGTCACGGTCACTCTCCAGGTGGGGGGCTCCCTCCCTCGCACGCAGAACTTCCCGGTCAGCCAGATCCTGGTCGAAACAACGACGGATCTGTCGGTCTCTGCACCACCGGAGGGAATCGGCTACTGGACGATCGACCCGCTGACCGTGACCGTGACCGTCACTGCGGCGGACGGCTCCGTGCCGACGGGAGAGGTCACCCTGACGATGAACTCGACGTCGGGAATTGCCGTCGATCGCAGCGGTGAAAATGCACTGCTCGTCGACGGCCAGGCGACCTTCAGCGGCCTTATTGGTCCCAAGGACGAACTCAATTTCATCGCGTCCTACGCGGGCGATGAGGCCCACAAAGAATCCTCCAATGGCACTTTCATTCAGCTGTGGGTCAAGCCCGCCTTTCTTCGCTGGTCGCAATGCGTGGGATTCACTGTGGAGGTGGAGTCCGAAAGGGGGCAGGACGTCGTCGCAGTGAGCATGGAGTGGTTCGACGGGCCGGGTGGTGTAATTGTCGGGAGCGGAACGTTTACCTACCAAGCGCAAATCGCGCCCAATCAATGGGAGTTCCGATACCAGGGCACCAGACCTGCTGGACCCGCTCCCTGGACCTTTACGATCACCGTCGACGATGTGGTGACGCAAAGGAGCCAAGTCTTCCCCTTCACCAATGCCGGCCTGGGCGGCTGCATCGGCTAAACCTTTCGTGGGCGACTAAACCGCCTGAATTTCACCGCACCAGCAGCAGCGATGGCGTTCCGGCGCCGGGTCAAACGTCCGCTCAGAGTCGCAAACACGTTGTTACGCATGGCCGATGTCACCCTCGCCGCGGATCCACAACCGGCCGAGGCAGCTTTTCCTGGGTGCTCACCCGCCGGCCTTCGGTCGGCGGCCCGACCACGAACGTCACCGCCGGCGTGATCGGCACAAGGACGAGCAGGTCCAGCGACGGCTTCATGTCGCCGCCCACCGCGGTCCACAGGTCCGAGGCATTCCGGTCGGGCTGCGGAATGGCGGTGGTGAGCGGAATGGACTTGCCGGCCAACCTGCCCTTGAGGTGTTCGGCCGGTACCTGGTCGAACCGGATGAGGTTTTCCAGCAACTGGCCGAGCAACCGATGTTCGTCGGCGGCCCGCGTCGTCCAGGCGGTGATCAAGTACGAGAGCCGGTAGTACCGCACCGCGGGTCGGCGCCCGACGATGCGGCCGTTCTCGTCGCGATCCGGCGCCGTCCCGGCATGCCGCCGCTCGACGTCCTCGTGGATGTCGTACAGGTACGCGTCCACCACCGGGCCGGTCAGTCGGGCCGCCCAATCGCTGGCGGGGGCGTCGAAGACCACCTCGATCTCCGGGTCCCGCACCGCCTCGGCGCGCAGCAGCGACTCCAGGGATGAGTCGACTTCCCAGATCACCGCGGGTACCCGAACGCCATGACGCCAGCGTGCTGCCAATCCGCGGGCAGTGGAAGGCTGCGGGGCTCAGGCTGCCCAAACGGGCGTCCGCACGAACATCGCAGGGAATGCGGGTGAGCGACCACACGCCCGAATCGGGCGGGCCGGCCCCCCCGTGACCCGCACGATGAGGCATTCATCCTCGCTGCGGTGTTTTCCGGTTGTGTCCGATTCCTATCATGGTCCTATGGCGACCATCAGCGCCGAAGAGATCTACCGCTATGCGGTGCTGGCCGGGTTCACCCCCGACCAGGCAGCGACGATGACCGCGATCGCACTGGCCGAATCGAGCGGGGAGACCGGTGCGCACAACCCGCACGGCGAGGACTCCCGCGGCCTCTGGCAGATCAACTATGCCGTCCACCCGGAATTCAACGGGCAGGACCTGTACGACCCGTTGACCAACGCGAAGGCCGCGTACTCGGTATCCCTGGACGGGAATGACATCTCACCGTGGACCACCAGTCACGGCATCGGTGACGCCGCCTACCTGCAGTACCGCGACGAGGCCGAGGTGGCCGCCAGGATGAATGGCGACAACGCGGTCGGGAACTGGACGGGGGTGGAGGGCTACGGTCATCCTGCGCCGGCGGCGGGGGACGGCTCGACTGGCGCCGCCAGCGCCGTTGACGTGACGGACATCCCGGACGCGACCGCCCCCGACGTGAGCCCGCAGGGCAGTGGAAATGGTTCGCTGGCAACCTTTCTCGACTCCGCGGAGGCACAGGTTGGCGACCCGTACGTGTGGGGCGTCGACGCGTCGGTCAGTGATCCGAACCCAACCGCCTTCGATTGCTCCGAGCTCACCCGGTGGGCGGCCGGCCGAGCCGGGTTCGACCTGGACGACGGCACCTGGCTGCAGTACCTGCAGCTGAAGGACGCCAATGCGTTGATGTCCGTCGACGAAGCGATGCATACCCCCGGGGCATTGCTCTTCCGGTTCTCCTCCGAGCCGACCCCAGGCTCCGGCCGGCCGGACGACGCACACGTGGCGATCAGCCTGGGCGACGGACGCACGGTGGAGGCGTCCGACCCGAGCGTGGGTGTGATCTATGGCGAGGCCGACAACGGCTTCAACTATGCCGCCTTCCTGCCCGGAATCTCCGACGGTAGTGGCGGGCAATCCGCCGCCCCGGTCGCCAAGGCGGCGCCGCTCGCGGCAGCAGTGGCGGCACATCCAGCGGTCGACTCCGACAGCGACGGTCTCACCGACGATCTCGAGACCACCTACGGCCTCGACCCGAACCGGATGGACACCGATTCCGACGGCCTGGCAGATGGTCAGGAGCTGCTGACCACCCACACCGATCCCAAGCTGGCGGATACCGACCATGACGGACTGGGCGACGCGACCGAGGTCAGCACCGGTTCTGACGCCCTGGCTGCCGACGCCAACCGGGACGGACGGGCCGACGGGGAGACCGGTTCGATCGTCGACACCGATCACGACCGGCTCTCCGACGCTCTGGAAGTCGTGCTGGGCACCAACCCGAACGGCCCCGACTCCGACGCGGACGGCTTCACTGACGGGGCGGAGTATTTCGCCAGCTACGACCCGGCCAAGGGCGACTCGAACCCGATCGCCGACCTGGCGGGGGTCGGCGACACGACCACGGATCCCGGTCTGGATGCGCACGTATGACGCACCTGCCGCGCAGATCGGCGGGTCGGCAGTTAGATCAGGCCCTGCCGAATCGCGTAGGCCACCGCGTGCGACCGGTTGCGCAGCCCGAACCGGTTGGCGATGTCCTGGATGACGGTCTTGACGGTGCGCTCGGAATAGCAGAGCCGGTGCGCGATCTCGCGGGTGTCTGCGCCGTCGGCGAGCAACCGCAGGACCTTCTCCTCGCGGTCGGTGATGCCCAGGTGCGCGGGCCGGTAGCCGCCCGGTCCGGACTGCGGTTGGCGGCCCAACAACGCGTTCAGCACGTCCGGCGGGACCACCGCCTCGCCGGCGTAGACGGAGCGGATCAGCCGGCGCAGCGCCGATCTGGTCACCTCGCCGCGGCGCATGATGCCCATCGCGCCCGCATTCATCACGTCCGCAGTGCGGCCGATGTCCAGATCGCCCACCAGGAGAACGATGCGCGGCCCGACGTCCTTGCGAATGCAACGCAGCATCGGCAGCGTCTCGTCACCGAGCCGGTCGACGACCACCACGACGACCTGGGCGGGGCCGGTGTCCTGATCGGCCAGCACCAGCACGTCGGCGCATTCCTGCAGGAAGCGGATCACCCCCTCGCGGGACAGCGGGTCGCTGCCCAGCACCCGGACGCCGACCTGACGTGCCGCTGGACCCGTCTGATGGGGCAGGACAGTCAGCGGCCGGACCTCCCTATCGTGCGGTCGGTAGGTGTCCGGTGCAAGGGCCTGAACTGTCATGACGATCCCCTCGACGCTGCCGATGTCAACGTGCCGACAACCGTCACGCACGGACGTCAACAAGCACTCAACGTCGGCTCAACAGGCACTGCTCCAAACGGTGGAATCTGGCCGCAGGTCCCTTGGTCGGCGCGGTGACCACAGTCGAAGAGACGAGCCGTCAGCAGGTGAATGACCTGATGGTGGCGACCAAAGAGTGGGCAGAGCGCCTCGGACGTGTCGATCTGCATACCCGGCTGGACACCGCGCAGGCCAGGCTCGATTCACCGCTGTGCCAGGTGGTCGTGCTGGGGGAATTCAAGAAGGGCAAGAGTTCGCTGCTGAATGCACTGCTCAATGCGCGGGTCTGCCCGACCGATGCCGACATCGCCACCGCGGTCCCCAACTATCTGCGTTTCGGGGCGGACTTCGCCGTCGAAGCGATGCGCGATGACGCGACAGGAGTGCCCGTTCATCCCGCGGAGGCCGAATCCCTCGCCCGCGGCGGCGGCGCACAGCCGATCCGATCCCTCCAGATTCACCTGCCCAGGGAATTGCTCGCGGCCGGGCTGGTGCTGGTGGACACCCCTGGGGTGGGTGGCGGGCTGGCGTCCTCACATGCCGGAACGGCACTGCGTACGCTGGCCAGCGCCCACGTGGTGCTGTTCGTCGCCGATGCGGGCTCCGAGTATAGCGCGCCGGAACTGGAGCTGTTGGCCCGCGCGGTCACCGTGTGCCCCACCGTTGTCTGTGTGATCACGAAGACCGATCTCTATCCGCAATGGCAGCGGATCGTCGAGGCGGATCGTGCCCACTTGGACCGGATCGGTATCGCGGCGCCGATCATCGCCATTTCCGCACCGCTGAGGCAAGCCGGCCTGCTCGAGAATGACGACGAACTCACCGTCGAGTCGGGCTTTCCGTCGCTGACCAGCGAGTTGCTGGCCGCGCTCGATACTGCAGGTGCATCGTCACAGGTCAGTGCCGGTGCGGTGATGCTGTCCGCGCTCGGTCAGCTCCGCCTCGAGGTGAACGCCAAACGGCGTCAGCTGGCCGGCCCCGCCGACCTCGAGGCCCGACAGCACGCGGCCGAGATCGCCCGAGAGCGGGCCAAGGAGCTTCGCGGTGTCGGTGCCCGCTGGCAGCAGACGCTCAACGACCGGGTGGACGACCTGTTCGGAGAGACGGAGCTCGACCTCACCCAGCGGATGCGTGCCCTGCGCAAGGCGGCCGCCGACCACATCGCAGATACCCACCCGTCACGGTTGGCCGCCGACCTTGGGCCGTGGCTGCAGCAACACACCAACGAGGCGTTGCTGGCCCATGTCCGGCGGCTGCAGGACGACGTCGAAATGGTGGCCGACGCCGTCGCCGATCAATTCGGCACATTGTCCTGGGAACTGCGCAGCGGTCTTGATCTCCAGTCGATGCGCGGCGGAAGCCAGGCGTCACCGGAGTTCGGTGGCAGCGCCGCCATGGCCCGCCGGATGACGAAATTCGAGGTGGGTCTGGCAGCCTTGCGCGGTGGTGCGACCGGCGCCATGGTCACCCACACCGTCGGTCTGGTGGTGGGAATCGCGGTCCCGGTCGTCATCCCGGCGGCGATCGCGCTGTCTGCGCTGCTGGGTAGCAAATCCTGGCAGAGCGCTCGGACCTCCCAATTGCGGATGGTCCGGGCCGAGGCCGAACGGGCCGTTGCCGGCTACCTCGAAGAGGTGGACACATTGACCCGCAAGGACTCTCGTGACGTACTGCGGCGAACTCGGCAGCAGCTCCGGGAGATGTTCGCGCTGCGGGCGGCCGAGCTCCTCGCCACATCGACCCGGATCGCCGAGGCATTCGACATCACCAGGACCGCCGGCGAGGCCACCCGGGTGCGCGAGTTGGCCGTGGTCGAGGGGCAACTGGCGGAACTCACCGAGCTGTCCCGGCGGTGCCGCGCTCTCGTTGACACCCTGGTGCCGGCGCCGTGAGCGGCAGACTGGTCGGCCAGGTCCGCGGACTTCTCGACGACGCCGTTGTCGCCTATGACGGTCGGGTCCAGGCGGCGAAACTGACCGAGGTGCGGACGCAGCTGGACGGACCATTGCGGGTTGCCTTCGCGGGTCGACTCAAGGCGGGGAAGTCGACATTGCTCAACGCCCTGGTCGGTGAGCCGCTCGCGGCGACCGACGCCACGGAGTGCACCAGGGTGGTCACCTGGTACGTCAGCGGTCCGGCGACCCGGGCGTGGGCGCACCCGATCGGCGAGCCCGCACGTCAGCTGCCCTTCAACCGAAGTGGTGGTCAGACCCGGATCGATTTGGGATCGCTTGCGCCCGAACAACTCGACCACTTGGTGGTCGAAACGCCGAATTCCCGGCTGCGGCAGATGAGCCTGGTGGACACGCCGGGGCTGGCGTCGTCGTCGACAGCGGTGTCCGCCAGGACGCAGGCGCTGCTGGTGGAGGGCGGGTCCGGAGTGGACGCGGTGCTGTACCTGATGCGGCACGTGCACACGGCCGATGTTGGCTTCCTACAGTCGTTTCACGACGAGGCGTTCGCCGGGACGCCGCCGGTCAACGCGATCGGGGTGCTCTCGCGAGCCGATGAGATGGCAGGCGGCACGGCGAACGCGCTGGACGTCGCGGCCACCATCGCCGAGCGGTATTCCGCCGACGCTCGGGTGCGGGAGTTGGTGCAGAACGTGGTGCCGGTGAGCGGGCTCCTGGCGCTGGCCGCGGTACAACTGTCGGAGGCGGACTATGCGGCGCTCGCGGCGCTGGCCGGGGCGCCGCCGTCGGCGCTGCTCTCGGCTGATCGATTCCTGCGTGCGAAACTCTCGGTGCCGCTTGATGTTCGCCGAGCTCTGTTGGATGGTTTCGGGTTGTTCGGTATCCGGCACAGTGTCGGGCTGATCAGGCTCGGCCGGGCTCCGGATGCCGCAACGCTGGCCGCAGCGCTGCAGGCCGAGTGCGGGCTGGAACGGTTGCGGACCCTTCTGGTGCAGCGGTTCGTGGGGCGGGCCGAGGTTCTCAAGGCCGAGTCGGCGCTGCGGGTGCTGGAGGCCATGCTGGACCAGGCACCGGTACCCGCCGCCGAGTCGTTACGAGGGCGGGTCGACGCGGTGGTCGCCGGCGCGCACGAGTTGACGGAACTGAGAATGCTGACCGCCCTTCGGATCGGCACCGTCGAACTCGATGACGCCAATCAGTCCGCGGAGGTCGAACGACTGCTGGGCGCGGAGGGCGATGGTGTGCGGGCCCGGTTGGGGGTGGGCTCCGAGGTGCCGGATACGGAGATCAGGCCGCTGCTCATTGCCACCATGCATCGCTGGCAGCGGATCGCGCAGAACCCGTTCGCCGGTAGCGGGATTCGCCGCGTTGCCGCCGTGATCCGGCGCACCTGTGAGGGCATGCTGTAGGGGCGCGGTCACGGGCCGGCCCGGTACCGATCAGGCTGCTGTATCTCTGCGGGTGCCATTTCGACCTGCAAAATGATGGGTTACTCCACCCTTGCGTCCACCCAGCAGGCCCAGTCCTGGGTCGAAACCGTACCGGCATCGACGCGAATCACCAGGTGGGTAGCTCCCGCCCAGGACGTGAGATCGACATCAATGGGATGGGTGCTGCCGTCGGCGATGGCGTGCTGACTGAAGAGGGCTCCGGACGATGTTCCGTTGGGCATGACAGCCCGCATTTGGAAGGTCACGTCGCCGGCGGCTGACGGGGACCGGAAGCCGAGGGTAGCCAAGAAGTGATCGCCCTGAAGGACCGGGTAGGTCAGGGTCAGATCGCCGGTGATCATTCCGTTGGGAATCCACTCAGGGTGGGTTTCGAGCGAGCCGACAGGAGTCGTGCCACCCCCCAAACCCTCCACAACCTCCGACCGGAACAGCGCGAAGCCGCGAGAGTCGCCGTCGTTGCCGTTCCAGGGAAGGGCGGGGGTGTGGTCGGTGTACCAGGATCCGGTCGGCGCGAGGGAGGACAGCAATTGGGTGGGGTTCGGGCCGCTGGATACGCCGATCGTGACCGGGTCCCCGAACAATGCGGTGCTGCCGGCCGTTGGTGTCTGGCTGAGCACGCTCTGGGCTGGTTGATGGCTGGCGACGGAGACGATGGTGGGATCCAGGCCCGAGGACAACAAGCTGGAACTCGCCGTGTCCTTGTTCACCCCGACCACATCGGGTACCAGGACCGAAGTCCGGATGTCCGCGCTCCCGTCGCCCGTGATCCCCCGATACGACACGGTGAGGCCCACCGTGAAGTGCCCGCCCTTCGGCATCGCCGTGGTGAAGGGGACATTGGCAGACTGGTCGACCGGAGCGACAACCTGGTCAGAATCGTCCGCATCCTGCACGACCCACCGCCAGCTGCCCCGCGACCCGACCACTGTCTCGACGGCCGTGCAGCTCATTGGATCCAGTGGGGCCGGATTGACCGGGGTGCAAGTCACCTGGTCGACCTGTGGCGTTGTTCCGGACTCGGCGACGAGATGAAGTGCCGTGGCCTTCGGTGTTGCTGAGCCGCCGGGACCGTTCAGCGTCAGGGTGACGGTGTAGTCGCCGGGGCAGCCCCAGGGGAGAGCCACGATCGGTATCGATAGCGAGCCATTGGCGGCTGATGCGGTGGACACCGGCGTGCGTTCGAAGGTGTGCACGTACGAGCACCCGTCGGCCGACAGGCTGACCTGATATTCCGCGCCACTGGCATTTCGCACCGCGGCCTTGAGAGTGGTGCTCGCCTCGACGCCGATGGTGTCCGGTGCTGCGGACAGGCTGTCGATGGCCGGCGCGACCGGCGGCGGAGGGCTCGGTGTCGTGCTGGACGAGGTGGAGCTCGACGAGGTCGTCGTGCCGGTCGACGAGCTGCTCGCTGACGTTGTCGTGCGACTGGTGGTCACAGTCCCGCCCGTCCCGGAGAGTCGCGTCGTCAATGACGGATTGGTCGAGGCCGGGGCCTGGCTCGTTGAGGTCGCAGGTTGGCTCGATGACGAGGTCTGGCCAATCGTGGTGGGTGGAGCCGTCGACGGCGTGGCGTTTCCCGAGGCTGATGCTGCGCTGGTCACGGCGGCGGGGCTGGGTGCGGCGGACGTGGTGCTGGGTTCGATCACATCCCTGCCGGGGTCCTCGGGGTTGAACTTCTGCAGGGAAGGCCCCAGCACCCACGTACCGTTCAAAAGCGTGAGGACACCCGCCTTCTCGGAGTCCAGGTCGTTGTAGAACACCAACCCGTCCTTGGCGACCAGCTCGATGTTGTGGTCGGGCAGGTTCAGGTCGAACTGCGCCGCCGCGCTGTCAGTTGAGCGGGTGTCCACGACGTAGATCCGACCGTTGGTGAGGTTGGGCACGAACACATACGGCCCGCTCTGCACCAGCGAGCCGAACCGCGACGTCGGGTCACCCACCGGCACCACCCCGCCACAGGTTGGGCTCGACGAATCCGTCACCAGCAGCGTTCCGGCCGCGGGGACAGCGGCAAACATTCGCTCGCCGCTGTCCGCCCCGAGCAGTCCGATGTCATCGGAGGCCCCCGCGGCCAGCCGGCATTCCCACGCGCTGCGGGAACCGTCTTCGCCGAGCCAGCTCACGGTCGGCTGCGGCTGCCCGGTCGCGACGATCGTTCCGCGTCCGTCCACGCTCGCGAGCCGGTCGTCCGCGGCGGCATCCATCTGCCCCTGGGTGCCGTCGGCATCGAACCACCGCAACCCGGTTCCGTCCGCGTCCACCGCCCACAACCGGCCGTCTCCGGTGACCAGGATCTGATCGGGTCCTGGCCGCGCTGCCATCGGGATCGTACGCACGCTGGTCAGCTCCTGCGCATTCAGCACGGTGGCGATCCGGGCGGTCGAATCGATGACGTAGACGACGTCACCGGCCACCTCGACATGCAGCTTCGACCCGGGTGCGCCGACCCGGAACGGCCCGACCCGGGCGAATGTCGCGCCGTCGATCCGGGTGACGGTTCCGGCCTGGTCGTCGGCGACGATGGCCGACGCTCCCTGCTGGCTCAACGACATCTCCGGACCGGCGGAGGGTAACCGCACGGTCGCGACCGGCTGCTCGGAAGGCCCGTCGATCAGGGTCGCCAGACCCTGATCGGGGGAGAGCAGCCAGGCGGTGCCACCGGTCAGCGCAATCTGTTGGGTCGGGGCGGTGGACCCGGTGTAGATCGACCAGGCCAGCGTGCCCGCCAGCATGGCCGTCAGCAGGGCTGCGGTCAGCTGCCTCGCGGAAGGTCGTGGTGTCGGTAACTCTGCCATCGCACCCTCAGTGGCCCGAGCCGGCGTGGGTTCCGGTCGGCTCGGTGCGGCTGTGTCTGCCGCCGCTCGATCCGGTGGACTCTTTGTGAAGCCGGTTGGCGCCCGGCAGCAGCGGGCGCGGGTCGATCAGGGCGAGCGCCCGGGCGAGTGGTGGACGTTCGGCGGCCAGCGCCTTGACCACTTGGTCGTGCAGTTGCCAGGCATGGCGTGCTGCCACCGGCGTGGGAGCGTCGGGCGCACACACCGCGTAGGTGACGATGACGGCCAGTTCGGTGAGTGCCGCGACCAGGGACCTCGCGTTGGGGCCAGGCTTCGACTTGCCGATGGCCTCCGCCAGTTCGATGGGGGTCTGCGACACAGCGGCCGGATGCCCTGCCTCGCGGAGCCGGTCCTGCACCTCCTGCCACGCCGCGGCGATCCGCAGGGCCGGCGATCCCCGCACCCGTCGACGCGCCCGGCGCAACTGCTTGAACAGCACAATCGTGCCGATGAGCAGGACAATCGCCGCAATCACCGCAAGCGCCACCCAGAGGCCGGTCAGCAGTCGATCCTGCAATGTCACCGACGTCGTCGTGCCGCCCTGTTCAGCGCCTGCCTCCGGTTGGACGTCCTGCGGCTGATCCTCGGGCGCGGTGAGGTCTTTGGGATCGATCGGCGGCGGCGGCGGGCGCACCACGACGTTGCCCTGGTTGGTGGGTTCGAAGGGGACCCAGCCGTACTTGTCGAACAGCACCTCCGGCCAGGCATGGGCATTGGCGGTGGTGACGGCGTAGGTATCGCCGGCACGGGACTTGTCGTCCAGGATGTAGCCCACCGCGATCCGGGTCCGGTACCCCAGCGAGCGCGCCAGCACCGCGAAGGCAGATGCATATTGCTCCGCGTAGCCAACCTGATCGGCCTCGTCGGGGCCGAGGACCCGTTCGATGGCCCCGTACGACTCGCCGGGTCGGGCCGTCAGGTTGTAGGCACGCCCGTACAGGAAGTCCTGCAACTTGGTCAGCGCTTCGTACGGTGTATTCGCATCGGCGGTGATCTCTCGCGCCTTCGGCTCCACCCAGTCGGGCACGTTCGGCAACACCGCAAACTCGGGGAAGTCGGGGGAGATGGTGCCGCTGCCGAGGCCCTCCGGCGGCACAACAGCCGCCGTGACCTCGTAGCGCAGGTCCGGCAAGGGTGTGCCCTCGAGTGCTGCGATCGACACCAGCGTGCCGCTTTCCGGTTCGACGGCCGCGTCGACACCGCTGGTGGCGATGGGTACCCCGACGACGGGCAAGAAGGCGTTCCGATAGTGCATGACCCGCACCCCGAGCACCACATCATGAGCGCCCGCTAGCGACACCGCCGACTCCGGCAAAGTGCTGCCGGCCTGTTCGTACTCGCGGGTCTGGGACCACAGGGCCCCGTCGAAACTGTCCAGCGCCGCGATCCGAACATGGGTGATCGGATTCTGTTGCTCCGCCGGCACCGTGACCTCGAACAACGTCTGCGGGGTCGGATCGGAGAGCTGGGGGCGCACCTCGACCAGCGGGGAAAGGCCCGCCACCACCTGCAGATCAGGCATGATCAGTGCCCTGGGGTCGGCACGCTCCTGGCCATCGGCGATCGGCAGGAACAGTCCGCCCAGGACGGCGGCGGCGGCGATCAGAGCGACGGCGGGCAGGCCGACCAGCACCCGGCCGGTGACGGAATGCCGGCGCTGCGCGCCGAGATCCAGGCCAACGGCGTCGGCAGAAGCCTCGGCGAGCCCGTCATCGGCCGCCGACAGTCGGTTCGTCCGCACCAGTAACAAGGCGAGTAGCACCAGCAGCAACACACAGGTCACGGCGAGCCCGAACCGTGGCCGAGTGGCGGTGACCAAGAGGCCGGCGACGAACACCAGAATCGGGATGACGGCCAATCCGACCACGACCCGGGTCCGGAGCATCAACACCGTGGTGGCGATCCCCGCGACAGAGGCCAGTAGCGTCGGCACCGCCATCAGGTCGCCGTCCGGATCGGCGGGGACCGCGACGGTCAACATCCGCGCCCAGCCCGAGATCACCCCGTCGAGGACGGCCCGGACGCTCTCGAAACCCGGGATACCGAACCAGAGCGTCGTCCGGTACAACGCGTACACCTCGAAGACCACCAGCACCGGCACGGCGACCAGGCCGAGCAGCCAGCCGGGCCACTCCCGCCAGCACGCCAACAGGGCAAGTCCCGTGCCGAACAGAAGTGCCGCAACCACCGGCAGCACCCAGCGGACGGGTGCGTAGAAGCCGGCGAACGTACCGAACGACACGGCGACCGCGAGCAGGCCGAGTCCGAGTTCGAGCAGCGACGTGAGGCGCAGTGGTGGATGACGGGTGGAGCTCCTGGGCAGCGTCAAACGCAGCTTCGAGCGGCGTCGTTCCAGCGGGGGTGCCACGACGGGCCGGGCGGTGGGCGCCGGCGGTGCGGCCGGTGGTGACGTGGTCATCTGCGCACCAGCGAATTCCAGGCGGCCGCAAAGTGTTCGCTGTCGGTCACATTCACGACGAGTGCGCCGTCGAGCGGTGCGGATCGGCGACCGAACTTCTCCCCGAGCTGGGCGACCGACACCATCTGGAAGCGACTGCTCACCTTGGTCACGGCGGCCCGCTGGGCGGGTGCCGGCTGTCCGGTGACGACACCGAGCGAACCCCAGTCCGCCGACGCCTCGATACTCAGCAGCGCGGACAACCCGGGATCGTCGTCGGCGGGCTGAACGACTGCCAGCAGGTCCAGCACGGCACTGCGGTCCCGGGTGCGATCAACCACGACGATGTCGCCGGCGGTCGTCCGCATCTGCAGAGGGTTCCCGCTGTCGACGGCGGCGATGGCCAGCGAGGCTGCGACCCGGACCGCATCCTCGAAAGTGTCTCCCTCGTACGGCGCGGCCGAGGTGTCCAGCACCACCATCAGCCGGGGCTCGTGCGGCACCACGTTGTGCCGGACCATCAAGACCCCGGTCTTGGCGCTGGCTTTGGCGTGGATCAAACGTGGGTCGTCCCCGGGTTCGTACTCCCGCAGGCTGTGGAACGCGATCCCGCCGCGGGGCGCGCTGCTCGACGTCGGTCCCTCGGCGTCCTGCGATCGTCCGCTCGGCAATCCGGCGACCACGTGCAGCCGCGGGTAGACCGTGAGCTGGGCCTTCGTCGCGTAGTCGGTGGAGATCCGCATCAGGCGCAGCGGGTCGGAGTGCCCGATGGACAGTGGTCCGACCGTGTACACCCCACGCTTGTTGGTCGGCAGCGGGTAGCTTGCGGTGTGCCTGCCCTGCGGCGGCAGACTCGGCAATGGAATCGACACCGAGAGCCGGCCGATCCGCTCGGCCGCCAGCAGCGGTGGACTGCGGCGCCGACTGCGGTTGGTCAGGGTGAGGACACCGCGGGCCGTCTCACCCTCCTGAACCCGCAGGGGCTGGATCTCGCGGACGGCGGTGACGTCCGCCCGGTACAACATCCAGGCTGCGGCCAGCACCAGCGCCAGCAAGGCGGCCAGGCCCAGCACCACCAGCTCCGGGTAGTCAGCCCGCCAGCCGGCCATCAGCAGCACGATGCCCGCACCACCGAACGCCCACCCGGCCCGGGTGATCACGTCACACGCTGGCCCGTTGTTGCGGCGGCCGTACCGACGCCATCACCTCGTTGATCAGGTCGTTGGGCGACTTGCCCTGCAGCTCGGCCTCCGGACGCATGATCATCCTGTGCGGGAGTACATAGGGCACAACGGCTTTGACATCGTCCGGGCTGACGAAGGCGCGACCGCGGGTGGCGGCCAACGCCTGGGCGGCCTGGGCCACAAGGACTGCGCCGCGCGGTGAAACACCCAGCCGCAGATCGTCCATCGTGCGGGTGGCCGCGCAGATCGTCACGATGTACCCGAGCACCGCCGTCGAGACGTGAACCTTCTGTACCACGCTGATCATTTCGCCGAACTGCTCGGCGGACATCACCGGTTTGAGTTGGTCCGTCGTCCGCCCCGTCGCGGCGTTGCCGACGACCTGCATCTCCTCGTCATGATCGGGGTAGCCCAGCGTGATCCGCATCATGAAACGGTCCAGCTGCGCCTCGGGCAGATCGTAGGTACCGCTGTGCTCCACCGGATTCTGGGTGGCGAGGACGACGAAGAAAGGTGGGGAGGTCAGGTAGGGCACCGAGTCGATGGTGACCTGGCGCTCGGCCATCACCTCGAGCAGGGCGGACTGGGTTTTCGGTGAGGCCCGGTTGATCTCGTCGGCCAGGACGATATTGGCGAAGATCGGACCAGGTCGGAAGTTGAACTCGCGCTTTCCTGGGTCGTAGATCATCACGCCGGTGACGTCGGACGGCAACAGGTCAGGGGTGAACTGGATGCGTCGCAGGGACCCGTCGATCGACTGGGAGATGGCCTTGGCCAGCGACGTCTTGCCCGTTCCCGGCACGTCCTCGATCAACACATGCCCCTCGGCAAGCATGCACACGAGCGTCATCCGGATGGCTTCATCCTTGCCTCGGATTATTCGGGCGATGTTCTGCTGAATGTCGTTGACGCCCTTGGTGAAAGAGGCGGCCTGGCCACCGTTGCTACTGCCCCCATCGGGACTGATCTGGTCGGTCACGGGCGTCTCGATCCGGTCGCGCGCAGGCGGATAACAGCTGTCATGGCCCTGGCAGCGTCCCACCCGGTCGGTCCCACTGTCCTGCACTTAGGTGCTGTCTTTCGGGAACATCGCACCCGTGCGGGACGCCGAGACCAGCCCGGCGACGATGATCGAAACCTCGCGGCGTCGCCCGCCGCAATGACGACCGCTCGCGCCCGGTTGCGGCGCCGTCATGCCGCTCGGATCGGAGGCCAGGCGTGGATCCGTTGCTGGTCATCGCACCCGCCGACCTTGCGGTGGACCCGGGCGGCGAGATCCGCACCCGGGTGACGGTGCACAATCCGGGCGAGCTTGTCGAGCAGTACCGGTTCACCGTGCTGGGCGACGCGGCCCGCTGGTCCCAGGTGGTGCCCCGGGATGTGTCCGTCTTGCCGGGCAAGGCCGAGGAGAAGTCCGTCGAGGTGATCTTCCGGCCGCCGCCGGCACCTGCCGCGCCCGCCGGTCAGCTGGCCTTCGGAATCCGGTGTGCGTCGCTCGATCGCAGGGACAATTGCGCGGTGGTCGAGGGCGACATCACGGTCAGCGCGGTCCTCGATCTGCAGGCTGACCTGGAACCGGTGGACGCCGTCGGCCGCTGGAAGGGCCGGTTCCGGCTCGAGCTGCGCAACACCGGCAGCCTGCCGATCACGGTGCGGATTGCGGTCGTCGACGACGCAGACCTGCTGCGGTTCGCCATCGCTCCCACCGAGATCACGGTGCCGGCCAGGGAAACCTCGGCCGTTTACCTAGCCGTCCGGCCGCGGACCACCAAGATCGTCGGCAAGCCGGTCGACCACGTGGTCACGGTGACCTATGAGGTGCCCGACACCGACAAGGCCGGTCAACAGCAGACGACTTACCAGCAACGCGCCTTGATCCCGAAGTGGCTGATCATAGTGCACTGGCGGCCGTGCTGGTGGTCATCGTCGTGCTCGCGATCATGGTGTTCCGCCCGGGCGCGGACGCCGGCCCGCAGTTGACGGCCGGTCGGCCGCCGCCGGTCGGTCCGGCCCCCACGGTGACGGTTCTGGGCCCGGACTCGGTGCAATTGGACTGGGAGCCGAACCCATACGCGCAGATCTACCTGCTGCGGGCCAGCCGCGACAACCGATTGGTCTTCGCCGACCAGGTCGAGGCACCGATCGTGTCCTTCGTCTGGACGGCCATCCCGGGAGCCGGTCCGACCTGCTTTCAGGTCGTCCCGAAGAACGACAACGGAGAAGGGCCGGCGACCCCGGCGAACTGCGACGTCACGCTTCAGGGGCTCACTGCCGCAGAGAGTTCCGCGGCGTCGGCGAGCGCGGAGGCCAGTTCCTCATCGGCCAGTGCCGCGGCCGCAAGCGAGGCTGCAGCGAGTGCGGCAAGTGCAGCCACGGCCGCGGCATCGGCCGCTGCGCAGGCATCGTCAGCAGAAGCCGCATCAGCAGCAGCGGCGGCGGCATCGTCATCCGTGGCGGCTTCCTCGTCCGCGGCTGCCTCGTCTGCGGCTGCGGCCAGCGCTGCCGGCTCCAGCGTGGCCGCCACGACCTTTACCCCGCGCCGGAGCTGGGTGATCTACTACCGAACCCCGGTTACCGGCGGGGTGGTGCAGGACGCGGAAAAGGTCACCGCCGCGTTGCAGCAGGCAGGTGCACAGCGGGTACAGCTGATCGAGAGCACCACACTCGCACAGCCACCGACCTCGACGCCGTTCTTTCTGGTGATCGCCGACGATTTCCCCGACGAGGCAACCGCGGTCGGCGAATGCGCCGCCAGAAACGGGGTAGTCCCCGGCGTCATCGCCTGCACGGTCCAACCACCGGCATGAGTTACAGCCTCGGCGTCGACATCGGCACCAGTTTCACCGCCGCGGCCATCTGGCGTGACGGCTGGGCACGCACCTTCACGCTGTCCGATCACGCCGACAGCATTCCCTCGGCAGTTCTGCTGCGCGAGGACGGTTCGCTGTTGATCGGTGATGCGGCGATCCGTCGCGGCGTGACCGAACCCGACCGGCTCGTTCGCGGCTTCAAGCGGCAGCTGGGCGACCCGACGCCGCTGCTGCTCGGGACCGAGACGATGAGCCGCACCGAACTCACCGGCCAGCTGCTGCGGTTCGTGCTGCAACGGGTGGAAAGTCGGGAGGGTGGCCCACCCATCCATGTCACGTTGACCATTCCCGCCGAATGGGGGGAACATCACCGGTCGCTGATGTCCGGCGTCGCCGCGCAGGCGGGCCTGCCGGATGTCGGACTGCTCGCCGAGCCGGTCGCCGTTGCGATCCACTATGCGGCCCAGCAGCGACTCGACCCCGGTGCGGTGGTCGCCGTCTATGACCTGGGTGGCGGCACGTTCGACGCCGCCATAGTCCAACGCGATGCGGTCGGATACGCCCTTCGGGGTCAGCCCGGCGGCGACGAATCGGTCGGCGGCGAGGACTTCGATGACGTGGTGGTCAATCATGTTCGGCGCAGCCTCGGCAACGCCCTCGCCCTGATGGATGTGGACGATCCGGCCGTCCGGGCCGGACTGCAGCAGGTCCGGGAGAACGCGATCGCGGCGAAGGAGGCACTGTCGGCCGATGTCGACACCTCGATCGCGGTGATCCTGCCGGGCGTCACCAAACAGGTACGACTGACCCGGGCCGAGTTCCAGGGAGCGATCCGAATACCTCTGCTGCGCACCATCGATGCGCTTGATCGCACGATTACCTCGGCGGGCTTCACGCCGGCCCAGCTGACTGCGGTCCTGTTGGCCGGCGGCTCGTCGCAGATCCCGCTGGTGTCCCAGTTGCTCGCCGAAGAGCTTGGTGTGCGGGTGGTGACCGACGCCCATCCCAAGTACGCGGTGTGTCTGGGGGCTGCGTTGGCGGCGGCCAGCAGGTCCGAACTCGGGTCCGCAACAGATAGCTCGGCAGACGCGCTCGTGGCGCCTGCGCCGCCGTCCGCACTCCCGCCGCCCGCCTCCGGTGCGCCGCTCTCAGCAGGAGCTCCGGACAGCGCGATCGGCGAGCTGTGGGTCGATGCCGACTTCGCCGGGCCGCCCGGAACCTCCGGTGACATCGCGGCGCTCGCTGTCCAACCTGAGGTCGAGATCCCGGCTGTTCCAACGGATATCGGGCTCGTCGTGCCTGCGGATGTGTCGATCACGGCGTCCACCCTCCGGCCCCGGTTGCGGTACCTGTCCGACCGGGATGCGGTCACCATCGAATACCCGGGCAATGCCCGCCGTGGCGGGCGAGTTCTGCTGATCGCCATCGCGGTGGTGGCTGCGCTGGTGGCGGTCGCGGTCCTCGGTGCGACCCAGGGCTGGTTCAGCACCGAAACGTCGCAGGTCAGCACGGTGACCAGCACGGCGACCCCACCGGCGTCGGCACCCGTGCCGGAAGTGGGGGTAGGACCGCCGATCGCCACCACGGCGATGCCGGTGACCGGTGAGGCCGGTGAGGAGATGCGCGGGGTGGCGGTGATCACCGGCGGGCTGATCGCGGTTGGCGGCACCACCGACCCGGCCACTCCGATGGTGTGGATCTGGCACGGACAGGACTGGGATCCGGTCACCGCACCCGCCGTCCCCGGGCGCGTCGGCCAGCTGACCGCTGTCGCGGGTGGTGCCGGGCATCCCATGATCGCCGTCGGCTGGAGTGCCGACCCGACGAACGCAACGGACCGGAGCAAGCGACGAGGCGAAATCTGGGTGTCCTCCGACGGCCGGCGCTGGGTGTCGGCGACCCTGCGCGCTGAGGTGGGCGAACTCACCGCAGTGGTGGCGTTGCCGAGCGGTGGGTGGCTCGCGGCCGGTCAGTCATTCGCCGTCGATCAGACCGATGGTGATGCCGTGATGTTGACGTCGGCCAAGGGTGCCGAGTGGGAACAGCTGAGCGCGGCCGGGCTCGATGGACCCGGTCCCATGGAGCTGCGGGGGATGGTCGCGGATCCGGCCGGCGGTGTGCTCGCCGTGGGTGCCCGACTGGAGGGCGCGGTGACCAGGAGTGGACTCTGGCGCTCGGCTTCGGGGGACTCCTGGACTCTGGACGCGTGGTTGCCGACGTCCGGAAGCGCAACGGCGGCAACTGGTATCGCTCTGGATGCCGCGCAGGCACCGGCGCTGATCGGGGCAGCCAGCTCTGCCGATGGGACGTTACCGACCCTGTGGCGCAGCGAGAACGGTGCGCTGGTGCCGCATCCGCTGGACACCGGAGCAGGACCGCGACTGCGCGGAGTTGTCGCCGCCGATGTCGGCCTGGTAGTGGTGGGCCGCAGTGGCGACGATGCCGCGACCGCCATGCCGAACGCATGGATCACGGGAGGGTGACATGCGCTGGAGAACCACAGTCCTATGACGTGTGACGTGTGCGACCATCCGAGGCTGGAGCGGAAGGCGCTCAGCCCAGCTGACCGGCCCACAGCCGGACCGGAGCCGCCCAGCTGCGGGGGATCTCCTGGGCCGCGACAAAGCCCGCGGCAGTGAGCATGTCGGCGACCTCCTCGGAGCGCCACGGGTGTCCACCGGAGCGCACGATGCGCAGGTCGTTGAGCAACCTGATCCCAACGACCGCTGCGGCCAGGATTCTCGAGTAGCTCCGCGGCTTGTCGCAGGAAGGTTCTGGCGAGACCGATCACCGGCGCGGCCGCGGCCGGGTCGGCCAACTCGTCGCCGCCGACGATCTCGGTGGCGATCTGAGAGAGCAGTTCACGGACGGCGGGATCGGCCGGCAGTCCTTCGGTCTCCAGCCTGACGTAGGCGGCCAGTGCCGCCAAGGCGTCGACGGAGGACCCCAGGCGAACCGCCGATGCCATCAACTGTTGGGATTTCATGCGTGCCCTTCCCGTCCGACGGCCGGCCCGGAGGGGCTCGCACGGTTCCGGATGACACACCGAGATCATTCCCACGAATCGCCGTCGAATGCGGCGCCCCACTGATCACCCGGGATCGACGAGCGCTCGGCACCTACCGGGCGCTCGATGTGGACGTGATGGTCCTGCAGCGGTCAGGCGCCGCCGGCACCGCGGCGGTCTTCCTGCTGATCAACCTGCCGTTCATGATCGTGGGCTGGTCGGGCTGGTGGGCGTCATTCCAGTTCCAATGGATCCGGCCGATCGACCTGACGACCAACACCATCTGGTTCTGGGGCGCCCGGCCCTACACCGACTCGTCCAACACGGCCGTCCAGCACGACCTGGCGACCATCGCGACGGTGACCACGCTGGCCGCGCTGCTGCTCGCCTGCGTGCTGGGCTGGTGGCGGTTTCGCCGCGACCGGGCCTACCCGTGGCTGCCGGTGTGCGCGGCAATGGTCTGCGGGTACCTGCTGTTCAACAAGGTGCACTCGCCCCAGTTCGCGCTCTGGTTGTTGCCGTTCTTCGTGCTGCTGCGGATCCGGGCCGGCTGGATCCTGGCCTACTTCGTCGCCGACGCCGCGATCGGGAACAAGCTGCACCTGATCAAGTCGGGCGAGGGCGGATCGAGCGGGCAAGAGATTCCCATGATCAGGTCGAGCCGGACCGCGTCACCCGCCCGGAAGGGTCCCGGTCAGGATGACCTCGTCGGCGACCTCGCGGAGCTTGCGCTGCGAGGCCTGGCTGGCCGCTGCGAGCGCGTCGAAGGCCCGGTCGCTGGGCACCTTGCGCTGCGCCATCAGGATGCCCACCGCGGTGCCGATGTTGCGGCTGGTGCCCAGGGCGGCCTCGAGGTTGGTGGCCCGGTCCTCGGCGGTCGTCAGCGATGACTCCCGCCGGCGGTGCAGTTCCACCGTGGCGCGGACCCTGGCCAGCAACTCCACGGGTTCGAACGGTTTGACCAGGTAGTCGTTCGCACCGAGCTCGAGGCCCTCGACGATCGACTCCGGACCGGCCCGGGCGGTCAGCAGCATCACCGGGATGTCCTCACTGCCGGGCATCGACCTGATCATCCGCAGCAGCTCGAGGCCACCGGTCTCCGGCAGCATGACGTCGGCCAGCACCAGGTCGGGAATCCCCGGATGCCGCAGCGCCGCATCGACGGTGGCCACCGGCGTCACCGCCCATCCGTCCCTGGTGAGCAGGCGGACCAGGTAGTCCCGCAGGTCGGCGTTGTCGTCGACGACGAGGATGTGCCCGTTCCGGGCCTGCCCGCTCCCTGCGGGCTGGGCACCGGCCTGCCCGCTCCCTGCGGGCTGGGCACCGGGCGGCCGGCTGCCGGCGGGATCGCCCCCGGCAGGATCGCCCCCGGCGGGGGGCTGCCATTGCGCCGCGTCTGCCAGGAACATCGCGGCGACCTCGCTCGGCGGCTCCAACGGCCGGGCCGGTGACTGCTCCGCCTGGACCGGCGGCAGTGTGACGGTGAACGTCGAGCCCGCCCCGGGCACACTGTCCACCCGCACCGTACCGCCATGCGCATGCACCAGGTCGGCGACCAGCGACAGGCCGATCCCCGCACCCTCGCCGGTCCTGGCCGACGGCTGCGTCACCCGGTGGAACCGGTGGAAGATCAGCGGCTGTTGCTCTTCGGGGATACCGATCCCGGTATCGCTCACCTGCAGGACCGGCGACTCCTCGATGAGCGCCAGCCGGACGGTGATCACCCCGGACAGGGTGAACTTCACCGCGTTGGAGAGCAGGTTCAGCACGATGTGCGCCCACATCTGCCGGTCGACCGGAACCTGTGGCGCGGGGTCGGGGAGCTCCACGACCAGCGTCAGTCCGGCCGCCTCGACGGCGGAGCGGAACATGCTGGCGCAGTCCGCGGTGAGGGCGGCCAGGTCGGTGGTCTCTATCGCGGGCTGCAGCCGGTTCGTCTCACCCCTGGTCACCTCGAGCAGCCCGTCGACCAGCCGTTGCAGCCGTAGCGCCGCGCGCCGTGCGGCGAGCAGGTCCTGCCGGTAGCCCGCCGGCAACGAGACGGCCGGATCGTCGAGTACCTGCCCGAGCGGGGCGAGCAACAGGGTCAGCGGGGTTCGCAGCTCGTGGCTGATGTTCTGGAAGAACCGGGTCTTCGCGGCGTCCAGGTCGGTCAGTGCCTCCGCCCGGCTGTGCTCTTCCTGGAAGGCGAGCGCGTCGGTGACCGCGATCGACACCTGGTCGGCGACCAGCTGGAGGAACGCTCGGTAGTCGGCGTCGAACGGCCGGTGCGGGTTGATGCCGAGGACGAGGACGCCGAGTCGCCGGGACCGCCCGTGTTCGATGAGCGGCAGCATCATCGACTCGTCGGGCTCGGTCTGGTCCAGTTCGCCGCAGGGCTGGTAGAAGCCCGGGAACTGCTCGCGCAGGCCGGTGACCAGCAACGGCTCGTCGGCGGTCGCCGCCCGGCGCACCCGGGAGATGGCGACCGGGTCGGTACCCAGGCTCGGCGGCAGGCTCGCCCCGGCGCGAAATCCGAACGCCGCCACCAGGCGTGGTTCGGCGGCGCCGTCGAGCAGATAGATGCTGCCGAACGGAACGTCTGCCCGGTTGCCGGCCAGCACGTCCAGGATCATCCGGCAGGCGTCGGCGGCCCCCCCGGCCCCGGCGGTGGACACCGAGCCCAGCCGGCGCAGGGTGCGCAGCCTGCGGGCGCCGATCACCTTGGCCGTCACGGCGTCGTTGTTGTGCACGAAGATGCCCAGGACCGAGCCGCCGCCGTCGGTGATCGCCGAGAAGGAATAGGTCTGATAGGTCTCCTCGAGGTAGCCGGCGCGCGCGAAGAACAGCAGTTGCTCGTCGAACCGCAGGGCCGTCTCGCGGCCCTGCATGATCTCCTCCACCGCCGGCCGCAGATCGTCCCAGACCTCCCGCCAGCACTCCCGGGCGCTCTGCCCGACGGCGGCCGGATGCTTGTCGCCGAGGTTGGCCAGGCAGGCGTCGTTGTAGAGCTGGATCAGCTCGGGACCCCAGAAGAGCAACACCGGGAGCCGGGAATTCAGCACGGTCCGGACCGCTGCCAGTAGTTCAGCGGGCCACTGTTCGACCGGGCCCAGCGGATTGTTCGCCCAATCGGTGTCCCGCAACAACGCCCTCGTCTCCCCCGGACCAGCGAAGAGTGTTGCGGCACTGGGGGATTCGGCGATCACTCTGGTCAACACTGCGGCACCCCGATCGTCACGTCCCCGCGCCGACGCCATCTTTTCGGTGTTTGCCGGGTCCGGCAAGCCGAAGCGGTCGGGCGGATGGGTGATAGGGACACGCTACCGACCAGCGCAGGGTTCACGTCGCCGCCGGGAACCGATATTCTCTCCGTGGTCAAACAGCGGCCATCCCGTGGACGCGCATTCCGCGTCGGACACGGTCGATCGCTGCGCGCGGCACGTTCTCGTCACTGGGCCGGCCGCTCGTTCCTACGATCGACCGCCCGAGGTGGCGCCGTCCCGATCAACAGATCCGGTACGGGGGAGACGCGCAGGCGAGGGGTAGGCGCGTCGCGGTCGGGCCTTAGCCCATACCTGGACACACCGTTGGGCCGCATCGCGAGAAGCGATGCGGCCCAACGGCATTTTCCTACCGAACGGCTCAGTGGACGGCGGTCTTTTCCTTGTAGGAGTTGACGTCGGTGGTGTGTTCGGCGGCGGTGTGCTCGTCGAGCATGTCGGTGTCGTCGAAGGGGTCTTCGCCGGCGAAGACGCGGTTGGTCTGGGCGCGGTCGATTTCGTTCACCCAGCCGCCGATGACGAGGGTGGCGACGGCGTTGCCGGAGAAGTTGGTCAGGGCGCGGGCTTCGGACATGAACCGGTCGACGGCCACGATGAGGCCGACGCCGGGGACCAGATCGGGGCGGTGGGCCTGCAGACCGCCACCGAGGGTGGCCAGGCCGGCGCCGGTGACGCCGGCTGCGCCCTTCGAGGCGACGATCATGAAGACCAGCAGGGACAGTTGTTCCGACCAGGTCATCGGGGCGCCCATGGCGTTGGCGATGAACAGCGAGGCCATGGTGAGGTACATGGAGGTGCCGTCGAGGTTGAAGGAGTACCCGGTGGGAACGACGATGCCGACGACGGGTTTGGAGACGCCGAGGTGTTCCATTTTGGCGATCAGCCGGGGCAGGGCGGTTTCCGAGGAGCTGGTGGCGACGATGAGCAGGTATTCCTGGCGTAGGTAGTAGAGGAGTTTGAAGATGGACAGCCCGGTGGTGAGTTTGAGGATGGCGCCGAGGATGACGACGACGAACACGGCACAGGTGGCGTAGAAGACGACGACCAGCATGGACAGGGACCCGATGGCGGACCAGCCGGCCGCGCCGACGACGCCGGCGATGGCGCCGAACGCGCCGATCGGGGCCAGCCACATGATGCCGCCGAGGATCTTGAAGACCAGGCGTTGCAGCACGGTGACGAAGTTCAGCACGGGTTCGCCCTTGGAGCCCATGGCCTGGACCGCGAACCCGACGATGAGCGCGACGAACAGGGCTTGCAGTACGGAGCCGACGGTCAGTGCGGAGAACAGCGTGGTGGGGATGATGTCGATGATGAAGTTGCCGGAGGATTCCGGGGCGGTGACGGTGTAGGTCGCGGTGGCGGCGGCCGCCTGTAGTCCTTCGCCGGGGTGGATGAGGTTGCCGACGAGCAGGCCGAGGGCCAGGGCGAAGGTGGACATGACGATGAAGTACAGCAGGGCGTAGCCGCCGACCTTGCCGACCTGAGAGGCTTTGCGGACGGAGCCGATGCCCAGCACGATGGTGCAGAAGATGATCGGGCCGATCATCATTTTGATCAGGTTGACGAACGCGGTGCCGATCACGGAGAGTCCGGCGGCTTGCTTGCCGAAGATCAGGCCGACGGCGGTGCCGGCCACCACCGCGACGACGACGGCGACGTAGAGCCAGTGGGTGCTGAGCTTCTTCCGCTTCCGCGGCACATCCTGGGCGGCGCCCGGGTCCGGTGGCGTGGGGGACTTCGTTGTCGTCATGGGCTCTCCTGAGCGGGGGTCGGCGGGCGGTACCTGCTCACCATGTCGGCCACCGGGAGCGACGTCACGGATACGTACATAAGGAAAGCGCATCCGGCCTCGGCAGCGGCCGGGGTGTGAGCCTCGTGCACTGCTCCGTCATCCCGCTGGGCGAGCGGGCCGGCGTTCGACGACACCAGGGCCGGGCCGCGGAGTTGTTGGCCGGACCTCGCCCATTGGGCAGGGTCGGCCAGCGTCGGGCGCCGGCAAGATCATCCTGCCCGGGTGACGTCGGCGGACAGGCGGGCGAGCAGCATCATCGGTCAGAACGGTCGTCATCGGTCAGGTCACCAACCGGGACCCGCCCACTGACCGTGCCGCGCTGCAGGAGGATGCAATGCCCCCACCGAACAAGAAGCGCGCCCCGTCGCAGCCGGCTCCGGTGCGGCCGGCAGCTCGGCAACAGTTGCCGGGTGCGTCGATACAGGCGGAATTCGTCCAGATGGTGGAGGACTTCAACGACAAATCCCAGGAATGGCGTCGGCTGTTCTCCGAACTCCTCGGCACGTTCTTCCTGGTGCTGGTCGCGGCCGGCGGCGGGATGATGGGCCAGGCGTTCCCGGACACCGTCAGCCGCACGGCGGCAGTGACCGCGCCGGCCCTGATGGTGCTGGGCGTCATCCTGTTCATGGGCAAGGTGTCCGGTGCCCACCTCAATCCCGCGGTCAGCATCGCCTTCGCCCTGCGCGCGGACTTCCCCTGGGCCCGGGTGCCCGGCTACATCGTCGTCCAATTGGTCGGCGCGACCCTCGCGGCCTGGTTCCTGCAGGCCGTCATCGGTGTCTCGGCGTCCTACGGATCGAACGTCCCGGCGCCCGGCTATTCGAACTTCCTGGCCTTCGTGATGGAAACGGTGCTCACCTTCGGGCTGGTCAGCGTCATTCTCGGCACCGCGTCCGGCGCGCAGAACCTCGGCGTCATCGGCGCCTTGGGGGTCGGCGGGTACATCGCGCTGGCCGGCCTGTGGGGCAGCCCGATCTCCGGCGCCTCGATGAACCCGGCGCGGACCTTCGGGCCGACCCTGGTGGGCATGGACTTCGGCGCGTACTGGGTCTACGTGGCAGGTCCGATCGCGGGCGCGGTCATCGCGGTCGGTGCGGCGTTCGTGCTGCGCGGGCCGGGCGGCGGGCGGTCCGGCTCGGCGGCGGCGCAAGGTGCCCTGTTCACCGAGGTCGCGCGCCCCGGCAGCTGACTGGCCGGCGCTTGTAGGGTGATGGGCGGGTCGCGCCGCCGCGGCCCCCCTCGCGCGGTGGGGAGGTCGGCCTGTGCACGCCGGTTCCCGCTGGTCACTCGCCCGCCGGATCCTTGCGCTGCAGGCCGTGGTGCTGATCGTCGCGTTGGGTGCCGCGCTGGCCGCGTTGTTGGTGGACACCAACGCCGAAACCGAACGGACCACCGACGAGCGGGTGGTTGCCGTGGCGTCCACGGTGGCGTCCGCGCCGAGCGTCCGGGCCGCAGTCACCGCGACGTACCCCGCGGGGGAAGAGATCTCCGGGCCGTCCGCGCTGATGCAGAGCTTTGCCGAGGACGTCAGGTCGCGGACCGGCGCCGACTTCGTCGTCGTGATGACCCCGGACGGCATCCGGTACACGCACCCGGACCCCACGCAGATCGGGCAGGAGTACCGGGGCAGCAGGGACGCCGCGCTGGCCGGCGGTGTCGGGGTGGAGACCTACACCGGGACCCTCGGGCCGTCGGTACGGGCGATCGTGCCGGTCACCGACGACGGCCGGATCGTCGCCCTGGTCGCGGTGGGAGTCACCGTCGATCATCTCGATGAGGCGACCAACCGGCGGCTCTGGGTGCTCGGGGCCATTGCCCTGGGCGCGTTGCTGATCGGGTTCGTCGGAACGCTGCTGATCGCCCGCTGGGTGCGCCGGCAGACCCTGGGGATGGGGCCGCAGGAACTGGCCAGGTTGTTCACCTACTACGACGCGGTGCTCGCCTCGGTGCACGAGGGCATGGTGCTCCTGGACGGTGAGGGCCGGATCGTCAGCGTCAACACCGAAGGACGCCGGTTGCTCGGCCTCACCGACGCGGCGCTCGGCCGGACCGCCGGCGAGGTGGGGCTGCCGGAGCAGATCTCGGCCCTGATCGACGACCCGGACAGCCTCACCGACGAGCTCGCCCTGTCCGACGAGCGGGTGCTGCTGATCAGCCGGCGACCTGTCCTCGTGCAGGACCGGACGGTGGGCGCCGTTGTCACCCTGCGGGACCACACCGAACTGGAGTCGCTGACCGGCGAACTCGATCGGGTGCAGGGTTTCTCGGACGCGTTGCGGGCGCAGGCCCACGAGTCGGCCAACCGGCTGCACACGGTGATCTCGCTGATCGAGCTCGGCGAGACCGACCATGCGCTGACCTTTGCGGTCGCGGAACTACAGACGGCGCAGGGCCTGGCCGACCGGGTGGTGGAGGGGGTCGGCAACCCGGCGGTCGCGGCCCTGCTGCTGGCCAAGTCGGCGCAGGCCGCGGAACGGGGCATCGACCTGACCGTCCGGCAGGGCTCCTACCTGCCGCCGGACACGGCCCCCGATCAGGAGTTGGTGACGATCGTCGGCAACCTGGTCGACAACGCCTTCGACGTGCTGTCCACGATGAGCGCCGCGGACGGCCCGCGCCGGGTGCAGGTGGCCGGCGAGGTCGCCGATGACGCCGTGCGGATCAGCGTGACCGACACCGGGCCGGGCCTGACCCCCGAGCAGGCCTCAGCGGTGTTCGTCCGCGGCTGGTCCACCCGGACTGCGCGCGGGCCCGCCGGTGACCGCGGGCTGGGCCTCGCGCTGGTGGCGCAGGCGGTGGGACGGTGCGGCGGCACCGTCGTCGCCGAGCCCGGCCGCGGCGCGCGTTTCCTGGTGACGCTGCCCTACCGCCCGGCCGGCCGGGCCGGGGACGACGTCCCGGTGGGGTCGGAGTTTCGCGCCTCGGCCACCGGAGGGGACCGGCCGTGATCCACGTGCTGGTCGTCGAGGACGAGCCGGTCGCCGCGCGCGCACACCGGGCCTACGTCGAACGGGTCGCCGGCTTCTCGGTCGCCGCCGTCGCGCACTCCCGGTTGGAGGCCGAACGCGCGCTGGCCCGCGGCGGGGTCGACCTGGTGCTGCTGGACCTGCACCTGCCGGACGGTAGCGGGCTGGATCTGTTCCGCCGGATCAGGGCGGCCGGGTCGACGGTGGACGTCATGGTGGTCTCTTCGGCCCGGGACGCCGACGTGGTCCGGTCCGCCGTCGCGCAGGGGGCCGTGCAGTACGTCATCAAGCCGTTCGCGTTCGGCACCCTGCGCGACCGGCTGCTGGCGTATCAGGAGTTCCGCAACCAGGTGGGGGAGCACGTCGACGTCGACCAGGCTTCGGTGGACCGGGCTCTGGGGATGCTCCGGTCGCCGGCCGGCGGAGCGATGCCCAAAGGAATGACCCGGGAGACGCTGGCGATCGTGGTCGGTGCGCTGCGGGAGTTCGGCGAGGCATCGTCGAGCCAGATCGCGGACTTTCTCGGCGTCTCGCGGATCACCGCCCGCCGCTACCTCGAGCACCTGGCCGACACGAAGGTCGCCGAGCGCAGCCTGCGGTACGGGCAGGTGGGGCGGCCGGAGACGCGGTACGGGCTGCGCAAGCCGAGCTGACGCGGCGGCCCCACGGGATGCCCGCCGACTGTCGCCTTTGTGCTGGAGCGGCGGCCGGCGAACCTGCACCTCAGGGAGGCGATGCCGGCCGCGGGGACGTCACGGACCACCGGCCACCTCGTCGGCGGGCTCGGCATCGAGCAGGTCCTGCGGTCGGCCCCTGGTCTGCCGCCAGAGCTGCCGGCCGGTCAGGCAGAGCGTCAGCCAGGCCAGCCCGATCACCCACCCGCCGATCACGTCCGTCGCCCAGTGCACCCCCAGGTACAGCCGGGACAGGCCGATCGCCAGCACGAACAGCACGGCACCGACCAGCACGGCCATCCGCCACCCCCGGCTGCGGATGGCCGGCAGGAACACCACCACCAGCACGCCGAGAATGGCCGCCGAGGCGAGCGCATGCCCCGACGGGAAGGACTCGTTTGTCTCGGTGACCAGCCGGAATTGCTCCGGCGGACGCTCCCGACCGACGGTCGCCTTGCCGAACCGGACCAGCAGACCGGCGCCGGCCGCGACCACCGCGACCAGCGCGGCGTCTCCGCGGCGATGCCTGATCAGCAGAAAGATCACGCCGGCGACGGCGATGATCGTCATCGACACGGTGCTGCCGACGTTGGTCACCACGATCGCCGCGGTGGTCAGCGCGGGGGTTCGGTGGTCGATCATCCACCGCCACACCGGCGGGTCGATCGAGGCCAGGCCGTTGCTCTCGGTCGCGCCGTCCGCCAACCCGAGGACGATCCCGGCCAGCACGGCCAGCAACGCGCCGCTGGTGATCAGCAGCTCCGCGGTTCCCGGCGACGAGTGGCGCCACCGAACGGCGGCAACGCCGCCCAGCCCCAGCAGCAGCAGCGCGGCGGTCGCATAGGGCAGCCAGACGTAGCCGTACTCGAAGAGCACGTCGTTGTCGGATCCCGCCTGCAGCGGGACGGCGGCCTGCTGGCCGAAAATGGTGAAGATGACGGAACCTCCTGGGCAAGAGTTTCCCAGTCCGGACCGCAGGAATCAGCGAATTGTCAGTCGAAGAAATCTTCCAGGAACGTCTTCTTGCGCTTCTTCCCCTTGCCGCGCAGCTTGCGGTCCTCGCCGTAGAGCCGCTCGGCCCGCTGCCGGTCGTCGGACACCGGGCGCCGGATGGCGTCGTAGTCGGTGATCCGCGGCGCGACCTGGGCCGGATCCACCGGCTCGATGCCCAGGAACCTGGCCTCGGCGGCGAGCAGGTGGTCGAGTTCGTCGCGATCCAGGAAGAGGCCGCTGCACCCCTTGCACCGCTCGATGGTGACGCCGTTGCGCTCGACACTGCGCATCTTGCTCTGGCACTTGGGGCAGATCAGGCTCATGATCGTGCAACGGTAGCGTGCATCGCCCCGGTTCCGGGAGAGCACCGCTGCTGCAGGGCGCCGAAGAGATCCCGGGTGTCTCGGTTCGCCGGGAGTTGGAGCATGCCGCCGAGGAGCGTAGAGTGGAACGTCGGCGCGCGGGTCGTGTCGGCTTGATGCTGCACGCATCCAGCCGGCATCGGATGAACAGCATCTGAGCGCGTCGGCCTCCCGCAGAAATTGACACGGAGAAGCTGGTTCGGCGATGCGCCGGATCGGTCGATCCCGTGCGGGGGCGAAGGCGAACAGGACCCGGTCACCGACGGTTGTATGCCGCTGGCTGACAGCACGGCCGACGGAACGGATTGCGGAGGACATGGGCAAGAAGGACGGGGCCATCGAGGTCGAGGGTCGCGTGGTCGAGCCGCTGCCCAACGCGATGTTTCGGGTGGAGCTGGAAAACGGGCACCGCGTGCTCGCGCACATCAGCGGCAAGATGCGGCAGCACTACATCCGCATCCTGCCCGAGGATCGCGTTGTCGTGGAGCTGTCGCCCTACGATCTCTCGCGCGGTCGGATCGTCTACCGCTACAAGTAGTCAGCGTGAAAAATCCACCCCCTCTCAGGGGTGGGCCCGGTCCAGTGCCGGGACGATCGGCCTGACAGTCGCAGGACCGATAGGGAGCGCATCACATGAATGCGCGTGGTCCGACCCTGACTGTCAGGGCCGGTACTAGAGAGTGGGACAGCAGTGAAGGTCAAACCCAGCGTCAAGAAGATCTGCGACAAGTGCAAGGTGATCCGTCGCCACGGCCGCGTCATGGTCATCTGCGAGAGCAACGCACGGCACAAGCAGCGCCAGGGCTGACGCCCTGACGTCAAGGGCCACGGGTTCGGGCGAGAGCCCGCCCGGGTCGGCCCTGCGCCGGTCGGTGACGACCGGCGACAGCTCAGCACCATCGCGCCACCACCCGCCCGATCCGGCCAGCAGGCCGGGAAGGGGCGGGGCACCCCCGGACCACGGGCCGGGGCCCCGATCAGATGTCGGGGACGGGGCGCGACCGACACCTGTGGGAACGACAAAGGAGTACCACGCCACATGGCGAGACTCGTCGGCGTCGATCTGCCCCGCGACAAGCGGATGGAGATCGCGCTCACCTACATCTACGGGATCGGGCGTACCCGCTCCCTCGAACTGCTGAAGGCCACCGGCATCAGCCCCGACCTGCGTTCCAAGGACCTGACCGACGAGGACGTGCTCTCGCTGCGCGACGCGATCGACCAGGCCGACCTGAAGGTGGAAGGTGACCTGCGCCGTGAGGTGCAGGCCGACATCCGCCGGAAGATGGAGATCGGCTCCTACCAGGGTTTGCGGCATCGCCGTCATCTCCCGGTCCGCGGCCAGCGCACGAAGACCAACGCGCGTACCCGTAAGGGACCGAAGAAGACGATCGCCGGCAAGAAGAAGGCCAGGTAACTCCGATGCCCCCCAAAGCCCGTACGGGAACCGCAGCCGTCAAGAAGGTCCGCCGCAAGGAGAAGAAGAACGTCTCCCACGGCCACGCTCACATCAAGAGCACCTTCAACAACACCATCGTCTCGATCACCGACCCCTCAGGTGCAGTGATCTCCTGGGCGTCCGCCGGCCATGTCGGCTTCAAGGGCTCCCGCAAGTCCACCCCGTTCGCCGCGCAGATGGCGGCCGAAAACGCGGCACGCCAGGCCATCGAGCACGGCATGCGCAAGGTGGATGTCTTCGTCAAGGGTCCTGGCTCCGGACGTGAGACCGCGATTCGCTCGCTGCAGGCCGCCGGCCTGGAAGTGGGCGCGATCTCGGATGTCACCCCGCAGGCCCACAACGGAACCCGGCCGCCCAAGCGGCGCCGGGTCTGATCTGACGAAAGGAGATTTGGACAGTTATGGCTAGATATACCGGTCCCATGACCAAGAAGTCCCGTCGCCTGAAGACCGACCTCGTCGGTGGCGACCAGGCTTTTGAGCGCCGTCCCTTCCCGCCCGGCCAGCACGGCCGCGCGCGCACGAAGGAGAAGGAATACCTGACCCAGCTACAGGAGAAGCAGAAGGCCCGCTTCACCTACGGCGTCATGGAAAAGCAGTTCCGTCGCTACTACGCGGAAGCCGCGTCCCGTCCCGGCAAGACCGGCGAGACGCTGCTGCAGATCCTCGAGTCCCGGCTGGACAACGTCGTGTACCGGGCGGGTCTGGCCCGCACCCGGCGCGCGTCGCGTCAGCTGGTCACCCACGGACATTTCCTGGTCAACGGGGTGCGGGTGGACGTCCCGTCCTACCGCGTCGAGCAGTACGACATCATCACGGTCCGCAAGCAGTCCGCGGAGACCTTCCCGTTCGAGCTCGCCCGGGCGACCTTCGGCGATCGGCCGACCCCGGCCTGGCTGAAGGTCGTCCCCGAGTCGCTGACGATCCTGATCCACTCGGTGCCGGTGCGGGCGCAGATCGACTCGCAGATCACCGAGCAGCTGATCGTGGAGTTCTACTCCAAGTAACACCCCCGGCCCCGCTCCGTGTTCGCGCGGATCAACATCGACCGCGCGGCTCAACTCGTTGACTTCTGTCACACCGGTCCCAAACGGTGGAAGTTGATCCGCGCAGGAGAAGTTGATCCGCGCGGGCCCAGGGCGGGGCGCGGGAACGCGGCCGTTGGACCGGCCGTTGCAGTACCCCCACAGTGACGTCATATGGCGGACGTCACCTGCGAAAGGAAAGAATCACCGTGCTGATCTCCCAGCGCCCGGCATTGACCGAAGAAGCTGTCTCCGACAACCGCTCGCGGTTTGTGATCGAGCCGCTCGAGCCCGGATTCGGCTACACCCTCGGGAACTCGCTCCGCCGCACCCTGCTGTCGTCCATTCCGGGCGCCAGCGTCACCAGCATCCGCGTCGACGGCGTGCTGCACGAGTTCACCACCGTCCCCGGCGTCAAGGAGGACATCACCGAGCTCATCCTGAACCTCAAGGAGCTGGTGGTTTCCTCCGAGGACGACGAGCCGGTCACCATGTACCTGCGCAAGCAGGGCCCGGGTGACGTCACCGCCGCCGACATCGCGCCGCCCGCCGGCGTGACTGTGCACAACTCGGAGCTGAAGCTGGCCACTCTCACCAAGAAGGGCAAGCTGGAGATCGAGCTGGTCGTCGAGCGCGGCCGGGGCTACGTCCCCGCCTCGCCGAACAAGGTCGTCGGCGCCGAGATCGGCCGGATCCCGGTCGACTCGATCTACTCGCCGGTGCTCAAGGTCACCTACCGCGTCGAGGCCACCCGCGTCGAGCAGCGCACCGACTTCGACCGGCTGGTGCTGGACGTCGAGACCAAGCCGTCGATCACCCCGCGGGATGCGCTGGCCTCGGCCGGCACCACCCTGGTGGAGCTGTTCGGCCTGGCCCGTGAGCTGAACGTCGACGCCGAGGGCATCGAGATCGGGCCGTCGCCCGCCGAGGCCGATCACATCGCCGCGTTCGGCCTGCCGATCGAGGAGATGGACCTGACGGTCCGCTCGTACAACTGCCTCAAGCGCGAGGGCATCCACACGGTCGGCGAGCTCGTCTCCCGCACCGAGGCGGACCTGCTCGACATCCGCAACTTCGGGCAGAAGTCGATCGACGAGGTCAAGATCAAGCTGGCCGGGATGGGCCTGTCCCTGAAGGATTCACCGGCCGGGTTCGATCCGGCAGCCGCCGCGCTGGCCTACAGCGACAACGACTGGAACGACGACACCGACGACGCCGGCTACGGAGTTGTGCCGACTCCGGAAGCTGCTGACGACACCGACTACGCCGAGACCGAGCAGATCTAGCCGGCTCGGCCTCAACGGTCCACCCGATGCCTCGGGTGGGCGGGGCCTGTCTCCGGTTCGTTCGGACCGGAGCGGGCCCTGAACACGGACAGGAAACCGTCGGCGCCCGGGAGTTCGCTCCCGGGTGGCCGCCTCACCCGCGGAACGTCCGCGGACAACGATCATCAAAGGATGCCACCACAGTGCCCACTCCTCCGAAGGGTCCCCGCCTAGGCGGTTCACCGGCGCACGAGCGCCTGATCCTGGCCAACCTCGCGCAGTCGCTGTTCGAGCACGGCAAGATCACCACCACCGAGACCAAGGCCAAGCGGCTCCGGCCGCACGCCGAGAAGTTGATCACCACGGCCAAGAATGGCACCCTGCACTCGCGCCGCGAGGTCATGAAGACCATTCGCGACAAGGACGTGGTGCACAAGCTTTTCGCCGAGATCGCGCCGTCCTTCGCCACCCGCGACGGTGGCTACACGCGGATCATCAAGACCGCGCCGCGCAAGGGCGACAACGCCCCGATGGCGATCATCGAGCTGGTCGACGAGGAGACCGTGTCCTCCGCCGCGTCGAAGGTCGCCCGCCGGGCAGCCTCCCCTCGCTCCGGTGACCGCAGCGCCCGCGTTGCCGCGTCTTCCGGTGCCGGCTCCGCCGTCGTGGCCGACAGCGCCACCGGTGCCGGCTCCGCCGACAGCGCCACCGGTGCGGGCTCCGCCGCCTTGGCCGACAGCGCCACCGGTGACGAGGACAGCGCCGACCGCGAGAGTGGTTCGGCGCAGGCCGTCGAGGCCGCCGTCGAGGCGCCGGCCGAGGGCGCGGACGACAGCAAATAGTTCACCAACCACGCAGTTCCGCGCCGGCAAGGTGCGCAGAGCGGGGGCGGGTCCGACGGTGACGTCGGCCCGCCCCTGCCGGCGTTGCGGGTGATGGTGGAACCTCCGCTCGCAAGGCGCGGGCGGATGTTCCACGCTGTCGCTGTCAAGGACCGAGTTCAGCATTGCCGGAGGGAAAGGTGCGGCCGGTGGCGAACAGCGGGCCGGTTCGGCTGCGGCTCGAGATCTCCTATGACGGAACCGATTTCTCCGGCTGGGCGATGCAGCCGGCGAGGCGGACGGTGGCCGGCGACCTGACCGGCGCCCTGCAGATCCTGCTCCGCCACCCGGTGCGGCTGGTCGTGGCCGGACGCACCGACGCGGGTGTGCACGCGGTCGGGCAGGTCGCGCACGTCGACGTCGACCCGGCCGCGCTGTCGGCGCTGGCTCCCCGGCGCCCGGCCACCGGCCGGCCCGACGAACCACATCGCGACCCGCCGGCCGCTCTGGCCGGCCTGCTTCGCCGGCTGGCCGGGGTGCTGGCACCGGACGTCCGGGTGCGCGACGTCCAGGTCGCCCCGGACGGCTTCGACGCCCGGTTCTCCGCGCTGCGCAGGCACTACCGGTACCGGATCGGCACGGCTGGTTGGGGGGTCGAACCAGCGGACCGGCGCTTCGTGCTGGCCCGCAGCCGCTCGCTGGACGTCGAGGCCATGTCGCTGGCCGCCGCGGCGCTGCCGGGGCTGCGTGATTTCGCCGCGTTCTGCCGGCCGCGCGAGGGTGCGACCACGGTCCGCGAACTGCAGGGCCTGACCGTCACCCGCAGCGGCGACGAGGTTCGGGTGGACGTCGTCGCCGACGCGTTCTGCCACTCGATGGTCAGGGCGCTGGTCGGGTCGCTGCTGACGGTCGGCGAGCTGCGGGCGCCGGTCAGCCGGCCCAGGAGCCTGCTGGACGCCCGCCTGCGGTCGTCGGAGATCCATGTGGTGCCCGCGCACGGGCTCACCTTGCTCGCTGTCGACTATCCACCCGACGACGAGTTGGCGGCCCGTGCCCAGCAGGCCAGGTCCAGGCGGATCGACTGAGAGTGTTTGCTGACGCACCGGTTGGTCATACTGGGTGATGACAGGTGAGGAATGGGCCATCCGCATGATGTGGCCGATCGAGGGGGCCACGGATGTCGACGGAGGGTGCGGAGCACCAGGAACGGCCGAACGAAACAGAGCGGCTGTTGATCGATCGTGCGCAGCGGGGAGCGGTGGGTGTCGAGCGGTTCGACGACCGCGGTGAGGTCATCGCGCTGATCGAACAAACGACGGCCGGCGTCAAACGCGAACTCTGCAGCACGCTGCCGGCCGGTCCCTACCCGTTGAGCATGTTGATGAATTCCTGGGATTCCGACACCGCCATGATCAACCGCGGCATCTCGATGCCGGTGATCTACCAGTCCGATGCGGCCCGCAAGCCCGAAGTGCTGCGCTACCTGGCGGATTTCGTCGCCGCCGGGGCAAAGGTGCGGGTGGCGCCGCGGGTACCGCACCGGACGATCCTGGTGGACCGGGAGACGGTGCTGGTCGCCGTTCGCGAGGACTCGCTCGGCGTGCCGTTCCTGCTGGTCCGGGAGCCGGCCATGGTCCGCAGCTTCTGCGCCCAATTCGCCACGTCCTGGCGGCGGGCCCATCCGGTCGGGGTCGGGCCTGAGGACTCGCTGGCGGACGACACGGTTCGCGAGATCCTCGGTGTCCTGCGCACGGGTGTCACCGACGAGGTCGCGGCCCGCCAACTGCATGTTTCCGCCCGCACCATCCGCCGACGGGTCGCCGCGGTCTTGGATCTGCTGGGCGCCAGCAGCCGATTCGACGCCGGCGTGAAGGCGGTCGAGGCCGGCTGGTTGTAGGACCGGACTGGCCGCCGACCGCTGGGGCCGGCCGCGCACAGGTCGCAGGAGTCGCACTCGGCGAAGGAGAGCGCGCAATCCAACGCACCGCGGCTGTCTGCGTGTCGTTGGCCGACAGCCTCACAGGATGCAGACGCCACAGTCCGGGTGCAGGAACGCTCCCGGGGCCGGCGGGTCACCGATCGAGATGGCGAGGCCCGGCGAAGTGTGCGAGCCCTGCGTGCTGGGCACCGCCTGGGCGACCCCGCCGGTGCCGACCGATGCCGCGAACGCGATGACGGCCAAGGTGGCCACGGTCGATGCACGCCGGGCGAAGGTGCGTGAGGTCGTTGCGCGCAGTGCAGTGCTGGACATTGTTGCTCCCTGGTCGGGTTGCGGGTGGGTGTGAGGAACAGGCTCCCGCCGCAGTCAACCCCGCCGGCTCCCGGTGACCGGAACCGGCCACCGGTAATGCGCGCGGCCGGTGCGTTGGCCGGATGAGGACAGCAAGCTGACGAAGCCCCCGGTGCCGGTGATTGTTTGAGCAGCCGAGCAACGGAAGGAGCCGGAATGACGGGGACCGCAGCAGCGCTGGAACGGTGGCTGACCGGAATTCACTCCGGTCCGGACGGCCCCCCATCGCAGGTCGTGGTCACGCAACGGCCCGACCTGATCGCACCGATGATCGGCACTGCGGCGATCGACGCTGCCGCCACCATCTTCTTCCAGGGCGAGGGCCCCATCGGTGCGGTCGGGGAGGTCCTGCCGGCGCAGCTGATGCGGTTTTCCGGCTCCTTCAAGGCCAATGATCACCTGTGCCTCGATGACGGTGTCGAAGTGCAGAATCGGCAGTACGGCGCAGCCGAATTCGCTTGTTTCGACATGCTCACCGTGTTGTGGATCGAGAATTCCGATGATCTGAGCGCGTACCTGCGGGATGCCGATGACGCCTGGACGACCGGCCGGTTCGCCCATCACGTCACCCACCCCGACGTCATCGTGGCCAATCTGGCCGGTGCGGGCGGCTCCAGCACGCACGCCGGGCCCGCCGACCGGCTGCACGTCGCCGCCGACGGCGCGATCAGTACGTCCCCGACGGGACGGCCGCTGGGCGGGGCCGGGTCGAGCGGTCCGGAGTTGACCGATCGCTGGTCGCAGGCGAACACCACCAGTGCCTACCCGGACGCGGTCTGCCTGCCGGCGGTTGTCGACGATGCGGATCGCAGCGAAGCGCTGAGCGAAAGACCATGGATGGCGAGGTATCTGGTGGCGGCGGCGGCAGTCCGGGAGATCCGCCGGAGTCATCGGCAGCCGGCCAGCGTCTCGGGCTTCGGGGGGCGATTGAGCGCGGATCTCCCCAGGCCCGACACCCCGGATGCGCTCACCGCCCCAGTGCTGGTCCGGGTCGGTTCGACGGTGCACGCCCTGGACCCGGCGTCGCGTGCGGCCGTTGAGCTGTCCCCAGCGAGCCTGGACGTCCTCGAAACGCTGCTGGCGCTCGATCGGCCCGAGCAGATCCGACGGTGGGGGGCGATGCCCGGTGACGGGCCGGTACCCGGTGCCATCGACGAACTGGCCCGCGGCGGTGTCGCGCCGGACTGGTGTGCCGAGGCGCTTCGGGACGACCCGACAACCGTGACCCGACAACCATGACCCGACAACCATGACCCGACAACCATGACCCGACAACCATGACCCGACAACCATGACCCGACAAACACGACCCGACAAACACGACCGAAAAGGGGTGACAGCGATGGTGGATGCCACCGAGGTCGATGCCACGAGTTGTCCGGGGGAGCTCCCGGCGAGTCTGGCCGCGTTGGACGCCCTCGTCTCGCCGGAGGGCGGACTGATCGGTCGGGTGACCCGGATCTCGGCCGAAACGGACGGCATCTCGGTGTACTCCGCCGCGATGGGCGAACTGGAACACACGCAGGCGAACATCCGCTCGACAACCGGCAGGCAGAGCGGGATCGAGCTCAGCGGCGGTGGCGGCAGCCTGAATCCGCGCCTGGCACGGGCGATCTCGATTGCCGAAGCCCTCGAGCGCTACTCCAGCTGCGTGCTGCCGGACGACCTGATCTGGGCCACCGCCAACGATCTCGGCGAACGAGCGGTCGACCTCGATGTGCTGCCGCATTGCAGTGCGGCAGAACTCGCCCACCCGGCCTGCCCGGCGGTGGCCGTCGATCGCGACGAGCCGATGCGGTGGACGACGGCCTTCTCGCTGATCGACAGCCGGCCGGTGCTGGTGCCGGCCGTCGCGGTCTGGTTGCACATCCCCGCCGTCACCCGCACCGAGCGGTTCACCATGCCGATCTCCACCGGATGCGCCACCCACACCGATGTGTACCAGGCATTGATCAATGCGATCTGCGAGGTCATCGAACGTGACTCCATCGCACTCACCTGGTTGCAGCGGCTGCCGCTGCCCAGAATCGATTTCGACGACGTGCCCTCCGAGCTGGCGGAGTCTCTCGCACAATCTTCCCGCAAGGGCATTCGAACGGCATTCTTCGATGCCACCTCGGAGTTGGGCGTTCCGACGCTGTACAGCGTCGACGAGGCACCCGAGGACCCGAAGGTGCGCCACGTCGTGATGTGTGCCACCGACCTGGTGCCGGCCCGCGCCGCGGTCAAGATGCTGCGGGAGACCGCATCCTCCCGGATTGCGCTGGCCACCGATCAGCCGACCCCGGCCAGCACCGATGAATTCCACAGCGTCTTTCACGGCGCCACCTACATGGGCGCGCCCCAGCGCAGCAGCGAGTACGACTTCCTGCTGCGATCAGAAAACGGGAGCCGGCCGTTGTCGGCCATGAAGAGCCTGAGTACCGGTGATTCCCGGCAGGATCTGCGGTTGCTGCTGAATCGGCTGGCGGCGAATGCCATGGACGTCTACGCGGTGGAGCTCACCACCGACGAAGCGCGTGCGGTCGGCTTCCGGGTGGTACGGGTGATCATCCCGCAGCTGATGCCCCTGGCCTTCACCCACCGGGCCCGGTACCTGGGCCATCCGCGGCTGTACACCGGACCGCGGGAGATGGGCTACCCGGTGCACGACGAATCCGGCATCAATCCGATGCCGCAACCCTTTGCCTAGGAGCATTCGATGCCTGACGTCTATGTGACCGCGGTCGGCGAGTTCGGTCAGCAGGTCGCCGACCGGCTGGTCCGGCGGTACGACACCTACGTCGCCCACCCAGTGGAGATCCCGGACACCAGCCGCTGGGCGCGGGCCCGCATCCATCTGGTGGCGGCCTGGCGGGAAGCCCCGTCGCTGTTCGACAAGGCCGACAGGATGGCCTTCGTCACCGGCCGGCCGTGGCTGCCCATCACCCTCGACGCGACCTCGGGACGGGTCGGGCCATTCGTCTCCGGCCGCCGGGGCCCGTGCTACCGCTGCTTCCAGGCCCGCCAGTACCAGCACGGCCGGCTCCGGGAGATGGATCGAGAACTGTTCCGCCGCTATGATTCCGATCCCACCATCGGCGTCGGTGGGCACCTCGGCGCGCATGTCTGTCTGGCCGTCGCCGCGGCTGCGCGGTGCATCGACGCCGTGCTGGCCGGCGATGCCGACAAGGAGTTCGGGCGGCTGCGCCGGTTCGGCCTGCTCACGCCGCAGTGGTCGACGGACACCGTCCTCGCCGTGCACGGTTGCGACCGCTGCGGGCGGGCCCGTCCGGACAGCACCTGGGCGGATCTGTCCCGGGACATGCGGTTGCTCACCGGTGAACCCGGTGACCGTCGTCGGGTACCGAGCTCGGTGAACGGAGCCGGCGGATGACCGCCCAGCTCAGCGATGGCGCGCCGCAGCTGTCCGCGGCGAGCCTGAGCGCCGCGACAACCAATGACCCGCAATTCCAGGTGCCGTCGCATCCTTCAGTGGTGGCCGGTGCGGTGCTGCTCTGGGTCGGCGACCAGTTGCTGATCGAGGGCACCGGGTCACGCCGGGTGCTGAGCGGCCGCTCGGCCCGGCGGATCCTGCCCGACCTGCTGCCACTGCTCGACGGCACCCGGGGGCTGCCCGAGCTGGCGGAGGCGCTGGCACTGCAGGAGTCCCGGGTGCAGGCCGTCCTGTTGTTGCTCTACTCCTGTGGGTTGCTGCAACAGGGCCCGGTCACTGTGGGGCCCCGATCGCCACAGACCGTGCTGCTGTCCCGGCTGCTCGACACCACCAGAGCGAACATCAACGTTGCGCAGGCGGAGCAACGGTTGGCCGATGCGCTGGTGCAGATCAGCGGGCCGGATGGCGTGCGTGCGGTGCTGGCCGCCGAGCTGACCGATCTCGGCCTCGCCGTGAGCGTGCCGGGACACGAGACTGCCCAACGACCAGGGACTCTCGCCGTGGTGTGGGTCGATGACCAGCATCGACCGGAGGCCGCACGGTCAGCCGGACGGTGCCGGGCGCGGGGGGTGCCGGTGCTGCTGATGGGTGCCGGCGGCGATGAGTTGGTGCTCGGTCCGTACAGCGCCGTCGACTACGGCGCCTGCGTGGATTGCTACCTGGCCCAGACCCCGATCTCCCGAACCGGTCCGGTCACCGCCGACGTCGTCGCGACGGCCGCCGCGCTCACGGCCATCGAGATCGTCGCGCTGATCGCCAGAGTCGGCACCCCGCTGTCGCTCCGGGGTCGCGCTCGGGTTGACCTGCTGGCCGGTCGTACGGGCAACACCTACCTCGCTCCGCGGCCGGGCTGCCGCACCTGCGGTGACCCCTCGGTGGCGGTGCAGGACCCGCCCATCGCCTATCAGTACGAGACCTCGGTTGCCTTTCCGCCACGACGGTTGGTCAACCCCCGCGATCACCAGCACCATTTCGAGGCGGCCAACGTCGCGCTGCAGTTCGACAGCAAGGACTATCCGGGCCGGTCCACCATCGACCTGCCGGGCGCTGACCTGACGGATCTGACGGATCTGACCGATCCGAGCGAGCCGAGCGAGCCGGGCGAGCCGGGCGAGCCGAGCGATCGGGCGCCGGCCGGTCCGGTGGTGGCCGATGGTCGATCCGTGACGCTGCATCAGTTGGGTGGCCTGCTGGCCGGGAGCTGCGGCCTCAAGGAGACGAGTCCCGGTCGGGCCGGCAAGCTTCGCAGATGGGCGCCGACCGGCGGGAATCTCGGTTCACCGACGGCGTACCTGCTGGTCGATGATGTTCGCGGACTGGATCCAGGTTGCTACGCCTACGTTCCGGTGGGACACCGGCTCGCCCGGCTGGGTCCCTCACCGGTGATCCCGCCGGGGGAGCGGGTCGCCCCGGTGACCATCGTCTTCACCGGCGCGCTGTTGCGGGTCGCCAAGAAGTATCGAACCTTCGCCTACCGGGTCATCCACCTGGACACCGGGGTTGCGTTGGCCCACCTGTTGCTGCTCAGCCGGCTCTGCGGTGTCGATTTTGCCAATGTGCCGCACTGGGATGACCGGGCGCTGCTGGAAATTCTCGGGGTGGACCGCGATCTCGAAGCGGTCACTGCCGTCGTGCAGATCGGGGCGGGGACCGATGGCTGATTCCACCTCCGTGCTCGGGGAATTGCGCCGCGACTGCGAGGATGCCGCGTTGCGGGAGCATGCCTGCGTCATCGCCCGCCCGGCACCGGCCCCGGCGGCGCGAACACTGGACTACCTCGCGCACGACAACCTGCGGGACACCATGTTCCGTCGTCGATCGGAGCGCTTCTTCACCGGGGACCCGGTCGAGGCCCAGTTGCTGACCACCATGATCCGGGCCGCCCGGGAGGCGGATGCGACCATCTGGACCGCTGACGCCGCGCGCCGGCCGCTGGAGTTCTACGTCGTGGCGAGGAATGTGGCCGGGCTGAACGCAGCGGTCTACCGGGACACCAACGGCCACCTGGCCTGCACCGCGCCCATCCCCGCTCAGGACGGTATTTCCGCGATGGTGTTGCAACCGGAATTCGGGTTGGCGGCCGCGCTGCTGCTGGTCGTCGGATCGCTGGAGGATGCGCTGACCGCGCACGGCTCCCACGGCCATCGCCTGCTGCTGGAGCGCAGCGCCGCCGCCGGCGCCGCTGCCTGGCTGACCGCCGTGCACCGCGGTCTGGGCGGGAGCATCTTCGCCGGCTTCCTGCCATCGGCGTTGAAGACGCTGGTCGGTATCGACGGCTTCCGGCGGTCCCAACTGCTGGCTGTCGCCGTCGGCCGGACGACCGAGGCGAGACCGGGGGAAACGGCCACACAGACCTGGGTCTCGCCAACCGGCTGACCCAGCATCCGGGCGGGGCGGCATCGCAGTCATGTGCCGGCCGTTCTCGACCACCGACGAAGGGAGGTGACAGACATGGTGAACGACAGTGGTTATGAGGGCCTCGACCTGAGTGTGACAAGCGACGACCTGGCCGGCGCGTTCGTCGAGGATCTCGAGGAAACGGCAGCCGCCTGGTCGACAATCGCGACCGGCTCGACCCTGGGTACGGCAACCGGTTGCGCCAGCAGCTTCGGCTCGATCAGCTCCTTCGGCTGATCGGGATGAATCCCTGCCAATCCACCGAGGGCCCATCCACCGAGGGGAGGTGAACAGCATGGAAAGAATGAACGACCTGGAGATCGACCTCTTCGCCGTCGAAGAGGTCGGGATCGAGGAGTTGCCCGACACGGCCGCGGCGTGGAGTACCGGCGCCTGTGTGTCGAGCGGTGGCACCGTCGGTGGCACCTTCTCCTCCTTCGGCTCGCTGTCCTCGATCAACTGAATCGTGGGCCGCAATTCCGATCCGCTTCAACGAGGAAAAGGAGGTGATTGACATGGAAACAACTCCACCCGAGGACATTGCGCTGTTCGTCACCGAAGACCTGACGTTGGAAGACCTTCCGGAAACCGGTGCGCTCGGCTCATTCGGATCGGCCGGAACGTTCGGTAGCACCGTCGGCAGCTGCGCCTCGTCCTGTTCCACCGGAAGCACTTTCAGCTGATCGCCAGTCGGCGCAGCCTGCGTGATGACGTGATGAAAGGAAGAACCATGGACATGCACCAGCCATTGCAGGAGAACGACCTGGAATTGGACGTGAGTGTCGAGGAACTGGACGAGTCGGTTCACGGGTCGTTCTCCACCGCGAGCAGTGCCTCGTCGGCGGGCACTTTCGTGGGTAGCTGTTTCAGTTCTGCGGCGTGCTTCTCGTCGGCCTCCTCGTGAAGGTCGGCAATCCCCTGAGCGGCGGCCCCGCGCTGGGCGCCGGCCGCTGAGGTGGGCGGTGGCGGTCGTGCCGATTCGAGCTCGGCACGACTGCCACCGCCATCGCCAGTGTCCGTGAAGACAAGAGCAAGGACAACACATGCACTCCCCTGCGATCTCCGACGAGCGCGACGGGTGGTTGCGCACCGAACCACTCCAACTCCGCAGCGATGTGGAATTCATCACCGGTGCCGGTGGCCGTCCCATGCTGGTGTCCCCTCACGGCAAGTTCCTGACCATCTCACCCAGCGGGGTGACGATCATCCGGCGGCTGGACCGGCCGACCACCGGTCAGGCGTTGATCACAACTTTGCTGGCCGAACATCCGGAACAGGAGACCAGCATCCGGACCGTCCTGCCGGTGTTCCTCACCGATCTGCGGCGGGCCAGCCTGCTGACCATCGACCCGGAACCACCGTCCCGGTCCTGGACAGACACCTTCACCCGGTGGGGAAAACTGGACCCGGTCAAGCGATTCCCACTGATCCGGGACCCGAACCGGTTCTCCAGCCCGGTCTCTCGGCTCGTCGCACGAGTTCCGGTGCCATTGCTGTATGCCGCCCTGGTGCTGCTGCCGCTGACCTCGATCGCCCTGCTGGGGCCGGCGCTGCGGGTGCCTCCGGTCGATCCGCCCACCGCGGCCGTCTTCGCCGGCGTCATCGCGGTGATGCTCTGCGAGATCTTTCTGCACGAAAGCGCGCATGCGATCGCGATGGCGTTCAATCGGGTTCGCGCCAAGGACGCCGGTGTCGGACTGCTGTTCCGGTTCATCCCGTTGGCCTACGTGGACCGGACCGACAGCTATCGGCACCAGGGCAGGTTCGGGCGGGTGCTGATCTCGCTCGTCGGGCCGCTGGTCGATCTCGTGCTCGCCGGAGTCTCGGCGGCCGTGATCCTGAACTCGTCCGGTGCGGTGGCCACCTTCTTCCATCTGTTGCTGTTGATGCAGATCCTTTCGCTGCTGGCCAATCTGAACCCGCTCTTCCCCTCCGACGGGTATCACGCCATCGAGGCGGCGGTGGGTTCGATCAACATGCGAAGCCGCGCGTTGACCTATGCGCTGCACAAGGTGTCGCGTCGGGCCCTGCCGCTCTACCTGCGCAGCGTGTCGCGTCGGGTCCGGGTCGGTTACGTCGTCTATGTGGCCCTCAGCGTCGGCTACACCCTGCTGGTGGCCGCGATCCTGGTGGCCAACATCCTCACGCTCGCGAGCCGGCTGGTGTGATGACGATGAGCAGCCCGGATGGCGTGCGGATCGCGCCGTTCCGGCTGGACCGGATCAGTGGGATCAGTGTCGCCGCACTGGATCTCAGCGCAGGTACGCGGCAGTTGCTGGACGAGCTGGCCGTCGCGTCGGCAGCCGTCGAGCAGGCGGCGGGTCCGCTGATCGACGCGATTTTCCAGCTGGTGCCCACGGCGTCGCCGGCCGGCCGGCGGCCATTGCTGGCCGCCAAACGGCGGATCCATCGCGGCGAGCAACTGACGCCCGACGAGGGCGCGGAGCTGGTGATGTCCGGCGTCCCCGATCTGGAGGTCAAGACCTGGCTGTCGGCAGCGGACGACCGGGAGGGCATTCGGAGCCGGCTGGCGGCGGACGTGGCCGGCGCCCAGGAGCGGACCAGCCAGCACCTGCGGACCTGTGTCCGGCAGGAATCACTGGCTCGGACGCTACCGCTGATCGCCCCCGAATTCCTGGACAGGCTCGAACAGAGCGACCTGCGCCCCGGCAGCCGGGCAGCCAGGACGGCCCTGCTGTACCTGATCAGGTCCGCACTGAAGCCGAGTCCGCTACGGCATCTCACCGCCGTCGCGTTGTACCCCAACGGTTCGACGCACCGCAGCGATGTCACGGTGCCGATCGGCCTGGTGCACCAGATCTTCATGACGTTGGCGGCGACCCCGCGGTTCACCGACGCCTTCGACTACACCGTCGCCTACCGGGTCGCCGCGGACCCACGGCTGCGCCTGGTGGTGCAGCGGGCCACTGCCGACCACGGGTCGCTCTGGTCCCAGGAACGCATCATCGATGCAGCGGACTACACCGCTGAGATCGAACACACCGCTAAGCCACCGGAGCGGATTGCCCGATTGGTGCGGATGGGGGTGCTTGTTCCGGTCGTTCCCTGGACCGCCGGGGCCCGCGATGCGCTGCGGGTGTTGGCCGGCGTGATGGACCGCAGCCGCGACGTCGACGCGAGCGATATCGCCGCGCAGCTCAGGGATCTCGATGCAACGGCAGCGGGTATCGGGGCAGCCGATGGTGCGGCTCGACAACGGATCATGCCCGCACTCACGGCGGCGGTCACCGCCCTGACCGACCGGGCTGGAGCCCCCAGGTGGACGGACACCATCGTCCACGAGGATGTCGCCGTGCCCGGCCCGGTCGGCGATCTCGGTGAAGCGGTCGCCGCCGATCTCGCCGTGCTGGCCGCCGATATCCGGCCGTTCCTGTTCCGGTCCCACACCTACGACCTGGTCGTCAACGCCTTCCGCGCGGCCTTCGGGACCGGCGGCCGGTGCGCGGACGCGGCAGGGTTCTTCCTGACTCTGCAGACGGACCAGGGCTTTGTCCGCCGGGCCCGGCAGGCCAAGGCCCAGGATCTGACGCTGGATGTGCCCAGCAGCGACCGTGCCCGGCTGCCGGTCGGGCAGACCTCGGCACCGCCCGCGGCGGCCATGATGTACCAGCTCGCCGCCCCGGACCTGGCCGCGGTGCGGGCCGGCGACTACCTCATGGTGGTCAATCAGATCGGCTCGGCGCTCGGCGGCCTGCTGACCCGCTTCGGCAGGGTGTTCGATGACGGTGCCGTCACCGCCACCCTGCAGCCGTGGCTGTCCCGGCTGTTCCCGCACTGTGACGTCCGGTCGCTGACCCTGTCCGCGCAGGTGAACAACCTGCAGCACACCGGAGCCGGCGCTCTGCCGGCGATTCACTGGCCCGTCGAGCGGCAGCGGCGGGCCCCCGGCGCGAGCGGCCTGGACCAGATCGGTCTGCGGCACGACCCGGTCGCGGACACCCTGGAGTTCACCGACGCGGGTGGTGCTGCGGTGGCTCCCGTCTACACCGGCATCGTCCCGGCCGGGCTCTGCGGCGGCGGCGTCCAGTTCGCCCTGACCGTGATGGATCCCTGGGTGGACGGATCGCCGCTGACCAGGTCCAACCATCCGGTCCTGCGGGCCCGCGCGATCCAGGGTGGGGTCGACCGGATCACCGCCGGCGAGCGCCTCGTCAAGGGCCGGGTGGTGCTTCGCCGGGCGCAGTGGCTGGTGCCCGCGGACCAGGTCCCGATGGCCGATGCGCACAGCGGCGCAGGCTATCTCAGCAGGCTCGACTCCTGGCGACGGGACCTCGGGCTGCCTGCCGAGGTCTACTTCGTGGCGATGAGCGCGGATCCCTTCGATGCCAACCGTCGCAAACCGATGTGGCTGGACTTCGCCTCGGCACACTCGGTCCGCACCGCAATGCCGCTGATCGCCGGCTCTATCGCCGTCCGGTTCGAGGAATCCCTGCCGTCGCGTGCCCAGGCATGGGTTCCCGGATCGGATGGCCCGCGAATGACAGAGCACCTCAGTTTCCTGGCCTGGGACCGACCGGAAAGGGCCGCGCGATGACCGACATCGACCGCACCTGGCTGTACTTCAAGCTGTATCCGACGTCCGTCGACCTGCTGGACCGGGTGGTCGTCGATGTGCTGCGCCCGCTGGTCGAGCGCCATCAGCGGGAGATCTCGCGATGGTTCTTCCTGCGGTTCTACGACGGCGCCGGCGCGCACCTCCGGCTGCGCATGCTGATGTCGTGGGCAGCCGCCGACACGGCTGCCGGGGAGTGCGATCGGCTTGCTGTGCAACTGATGTCGTTGCGCGCCGGCGGCGCCGGCCGGGAGACGGTCGGCGAGATCGCCGATGCTGCGCCGGTTCCGCAGGACCGGCCGCGGCCCGCGGTTCGGCTGGATGTGTACGAGCCCGAGCTGGCAAAGTGGGGAGGGCAGGCGTACCTCCCCGTCGCGGAGGCGGTGTTCCAGACGTCCAGCCGGTGCGCGCTGAGGCTGATCCCGGACCTCGACGGTGCGCTGGTCGGGCGGGTGGCCCTCGGGGTGCTGATCATCACCGAGGTCCTGCGGGCCCTGGCGCTGGGCGCTGCCGAACGGCAGGCCTTCCTGGAAACGCACTACCAGTGGTGGTCGGGGGCGCACGGTGGTCCCGAGCGAAGCCGTGATCGCGAACTCAGGGCCGCGGCCGAGCGGGTGGTGGCACCGGTGCTGATCGAGGTCGGCGCGCTGGCCGCCTCGGCGGCGGTGGGAGCTGTGATCGACTCGTTCACCGAGGCGCTCCGCGGCGCGCTGCCGGCCAGTAACCCTGGGCAGAAACCGTTGTTCCTGGTCTTCCATCAGCTCCACCTGATGCTGAACCGGCTGGGTGTCGCGCCGCATGAGGAGGCACTGGTCTCGTTGATTGCCCGGTCCGGCGATGGCGCCGACCACCGGGCGGACAACGGATCGAGGAAAGTGGCGCCGGCTGCAGGGCGATGACGACGGCCGCCGGGGCGCCGGCCGCGGTCCCAGCGGAAGGTTGGGGTTCGCGCGAGAACGCACGCAGCTACGCAGATTTCGCTCGATCAAGCGGGTGGTACCGACGGCTTGCCGCAGATCTGGTGCGGCGGATCGATTGTCGAGCGCTGAACCGGGTCATCGATCTGTGCGCCGGAACGGGAGTGCTGACGCGCGAATTGTTACCACTCGTGCCGCCGGGCTGCCGGATCCTGGCCATTGATGCGTCACGTGCGATGCTCGCCCAGGCGGTTCGCGAGACCCAGGACGGCCGGGTCGACTGGTGCTGTTCCCGGGCTGAGGCCTGCGCCCGGTTCGGCCCCGGCACGATCGACGCCGTGCTCTGCAGCGCAGCCCTGTGGGAAACCTCGGTACCCGCCGTGCTGATCGGGGTGCGGACACTGCTGCGTCCCGGTGGCCGGTTCGTCTTCAACCTCGGTCCGGCCGCGGCTCCCTGTTGGGCAATGTACGAGAAGGCCATGCTGGCAACCGATTTCACTGTAGACAACGTCGAACCGGTGAGCTACGAGCTGACCGTCGGGCAGGCCGACCAGTGGTTGTCGCTGCCTGCGTTCGCCGCGGCCGGTCCGCCAGACCGGGTTCGTGCGGCGGACGGCGATCGCGGCGGGGAGCCCGTGCGGTCCACCGCCAAGGACCCGACGGCCATCCTGCGTGCCCCCTGGGTCGTCGTCTCGGCCACGGCTGGTACCACCCAGATACTTTCCACCCTAGAAACGACTTTCGAAACGTGACAATACGTGCCTCGATAGAAAAGAAGGACGTCCAAAAGGTCCGCTTCGGCGGCCGGGAGAGAGGTCACCATGACGCAGGGAATGACTCCGACATCAGACAATGGCCGCGGTGCGTTCGACGCCGCGGCCGCGGCGCGCAGTCGAGCAAGCGACATAGTCGGCCGGTCAGCCGCGACGAACGGTCGCTTTCTCTGCCTGCTCGGCCTGCTGTTCGGCGCCCTGGCAGTGGCCGTCGGGTTGACGGCCCATCGCACGCCGGCCGGCCTGATCCTGGCCATCTCGGCGTTCGTGGTGGTGCTGCAGCTCCTCGTTGTCGGCCGGGAATCGGCCACCGTGGCCACCCGGCGCGGTTGGTCCCGCCGAGCGGGAGTGGCCCTCGGACTCACCGGCATCCTGTACGCGGTCGCGGTCGCTCTCGCCGGCTTCCAGGTCGTCGGACCCAGCGTCGTGTTCTGGGTCGCAGCCGGGGTGGTCGTCGCGCTGCCGGCACTGTTGGTGGGGGCCGGGGAAATGCGGCGGGCATGACGGCCGGGCCGGGCGGCCACGCCCGGCACCGCTTGGATCCGCAGCTGAGCGGTGCCGTGCGGCTGAGCATCATGGCGACGCTGGTGACGGTCGAGGACATCGAGTTCGGCACTCTGCGGGACGTGGTCGAGGTCACCGACTCGACCCTGAGCAAACAGCTGGCAGCCCTGGAATCGATCGACTACGTCCGGATCAAGAAGGGGTACTTCGGCAAACGGCCGCGGACCTGGGTGAGCTGTTCGGACGTCGGCCGCCGCTCGTACGACATCCACGTCCATGCCCTCGCGCAGGTGCTCGGCCTCTGATGGCCGGATCTGGACACCAGGGCACCGCACTGGTAGGGGCGCAGCAAGACTGGCCAGAGCGGTCGGCGATCGCCCACACTTCGATCAGCAGGGGAGCTCACCATGTTGGAGTTGCACAACGTCACGAAGTGCTTCGGCGATCGTCGGGCCCTCGACGACGTCACCATCACCCTGGCGCCCGGTGCGCTCACCGGCTTCGTCGGCTCCAATGGCGCGGGCAAGACGACCACGATGCGGATCATCATGGGCCTGCTCGAACCGGACTCCGGGTACGTCACCTGGGACGGCTCGCCATTGACCACCGAGCAGCGTCGCACCTTCGGCTACATGCCGGAGGAGCGTGGCCTCTACCCGAAGCAGCCGGTACGCGAACAACTCATCTACTTCGGCAGGTTGCACTCGATGACCTCGGCGCAGGCTGCCCGGCGGGCCGATCACCTGCTGGAGACCTTCGATCTCGCCGATCGCGGCACCACCAGGATCGAGCAACTCTCCCTCGGTAATCAGCAGCGGGTGCAGATCGCGGTGGCACTGATGCACCATCCCGAGGCGCTGATCCTCGACGAACCGTTCTCCGGACTCGACCCGGAGGCGGTGGACGCGATGGGGATCCTGGTCCGGACCTGCGCCGAGTCCGGGGTGCCCGTGCTGTTCTCTAGCCACCAACTGGACCTGGTCGAACGTCTTTGCGATCAGATCGTGGTGATCTCTGCCGGCAAGGTCGTCGCGGCCGGTACGGCGGAAAAACTCCGCGCGGGCCGAGACCCGGTGATTCGCCTCGACGCGCCCAACATCGGTGACCGGTTACAGGGTGCCGAGGGCATCGAGGTCAAGAAGGTCACCACTGGCAGTGTGCTGTTCACCCCGAAGCAGGCAGGCGCCGGCGAAGCGCTGCTGCGCCGGACGCTGATGCAGTCGGAGGTCTCCCATTTCGGCGAGGTCATCCTGCCGCTGTCAGAAATCTACAAAGAAATGGTGAGCTGATGCCTGTCGACGGTGCAGCCAAGCACGACTCGGTCTGGAAATTGGTCGCGCAACGCGAAATGCGGGTGCGGACCCGGAGCAAGGTGTTCTGGGTGTCCACCGCTGCCATGGTGGTCCTGATCGTCGGCGGGGTGCTTGCCGCGCACTTCCTGACCGGCGGCCCGACCACCTACCGGATTGCCGTGACGTCGGCCGCCGGCGCGGACATCGTCCGGGCCGCCGATGGCGTGTCGAGCGACACCACCTTCTCCAGCGAGCTGGTGGCCAGCGTCGCCGATGCGCAGTCTGCCGTCACCGCAGGCGATGTCGATGCCGCGATGATCAGCGAACCGGACGGGCGAGCGGTCTGGACCCTGCGGTCGGAGGGCACGCCGGACGCCGCGCTGGAAGGCTCCCTGGCGGGCGTCGTCCAGGCC
>Ga0208851_1000028_pt1 | contig 60783 bp, 58 predicted proteins | sample NGESurshal092012_FD_184481 | JGI IMG/M metagenome (GOLD analysis project Ga0208851, IMG submission 184481) | Arctic peat soil microbial communities from Barrow, Alaska - NGEE Surface sample 415-2 shallow-092012 (SPAdes) | ecosystem: Environmental > Terrestrial > Soil > Wetlands > Peat ... | reverse complement strand
CTGGCCCGCTCATCGGCGGTGCGGCCACGACGTACGGCTCGTGGCGGTGGGTGTTCTTCGGCGAGGTCGTGGTGGTTGCGGGATCCTCGCGCTGTCGCGGCGGATGGCCGACCGGCCCGTCGAGTCGACCGCACGGCTCGACCTCGTCGGGACGCTGCTGTCCGTGCTCGGCCTGGGGGTGTTCGTCTACGGCGTGCTGCGCACCAGCGAGTGGGGCTGGGTGAAGCCGCGCCCCGAGCAGCCCTCGATCGCGGGGGTCTCGCTCTCGTTCTGGCTGATCGGCGCCGGCCTGCTCGTCGTCTGGCTCTTCCTGCTCTGGGAGGGGCACGTGGTCCGTGCCGGACGCGAGCCACTGGTGCGCCCGGACATGTTCCGGATCCGCCAGCTCGACGGCGGCCTGATCATGTTCTTCTTCCAGTTCCTGCTGCAGGCGGGCGTCTTCTTCGTCGTGCTGCTCTACCTCTCCGCCGACCTCGCGCTGTCCGCCATGGCGACCGGCGTGCGCGTGATGCCGCTGTCGATCGCGTTGCTCGTCGCTGCTCTCGGCGTGCCGCGGCTCTGGCCGCGGACGTCACCGCGACGCATCGTGCGCATCGGCATCCTGCTCATGCTCGCGGGCATCATCACCCTGCTCACCGGAATCACCCTGGAGTCCGGTCCGAGCGTCGTCACGGTCCCGCTGCTCCTCATCGGCCTCGGGATCGGGGCCCTCGCCTCTCAGCTCGGTGCCGTGACGGTGTCCGCGGTGCCGACGCACCAGAGCGGCGAGGTGGGCGGTCTGCAGAACACCGCGACCAACCTGGGCGCGTCTCTCGGCACGGCCCTCGCGGGTTCGATCCTGCTCTCGATCCTCGCGGCGTCGCTCATCGCGGGGATCCGGGACAACCCGCAGATCCCGGCCTCGGTGCAGTCGCAGGCGAGCGTCCAGCTCGCCGCCGGCGTGCCCTTCCTGTCCGACTCGCAGGCCCAGGCCGCGCTCGACAAGGCCGGGGTGCCGCAGGACGTGACGGCTCAGGTGCTCGCGGCCAACCAGCAGGCACGCACCGACGGCCTGGACGCGGCGCTCGCGGTCCTCGCCCTCGTCGCGGTCCTGTCCTTGCTGTTCACCGGGCGCATCCCCGAGTCGCAGCCGACCGGCGACGAGGTCGACGACCCCGCACTCGCCCCGGCCTGACCCGGCAGCGACGCCGATGCCGGGAGGGGGCTACGCCGGGAGGGGGGTCGTGGTGATCTCGGCGCCGAGCGCCGAACCGGCGAGCCACGCCGACCACGTCGTGTTCCAGTCCGAGGCACCCGGGTCGCCCTTGGCCACGAGGTCGTCGATCGAGCGGCTCGTGTGCACCACGTTGACGATGTCGCCGTACTGAGCGAGGTCGTAGTAGGTCTTCGCGTGGTCGAGCGTCAGGTGGATGCAGCCGTGCGACACGTCGGCGAGGCCGAGGTGGCTGTCCCACGGGGCGCCGTGGATGAACGTGCCCGACCACGAGAGCCGGGTGTCCCACTGGACCTTGAGGTCGTAGTACTGCGGGTCGGCCTTGTCGCAGGTGATCTGCGCCTGGCAGGAGGTCATCTCCCGCAGCGCGTCCTTCTCCAGCACGATGTAGTTGCCGGTGCGGGTCTCGAACTGCGCCTTCCCGAGGCTGGTCACCCAGCTGAAGGCGACCTTGCCGTTGACCTTGAAGACGAAGGTGTGGGTCGTGTCGTCGACGATGGTCTGGTGCGCGTCGCCGATCGTGAACAGCGAGACGGCGTCGCGCGTGCCGTAGCGGGTGTCGCTGACCTGGACCCCGTTGAGCTTGAAGGTGACCTGCACCTTCGTGTGGGCGGGCCACGCGGTCTTCGGACGGAAGTGGATCTCCGAGGCGTTGATCCAGTGCCAGGCTCCGACGACCGGACTCGTCGACTCGACCGTGAGGGCGTTCTCCACGGCGTCCTTGTTGGTCACCTTGTGGTCGAAGCGGATCACGACCGGGGCGTTGACCCCGACGGTCTGCCCCGAGCCGGGCAGGATCCCGAAGTGGATCTTCGCGGCGTCGGGCATCTGCGCGACGCGCACGGCGCCGGCGAGGTTGGCGGTGGCGTCGCCGTCGGCGACGACCACGGCGATCCGGTAGACCGCGCCCGGGCTGGGGCGGTCGGTGCTGGTCCAGACCCCGGACGACGGGTCGACCGCTCCTGGGAGGGCCGCGGCGGTGGCCTTGTCCGTGACGGCGACGGACGTGAGCGCTCCCGTGGTCACGGCCACCTTGAGCGGGGAGTCCCAGGGGGCCGGGCTAGTCACGGACAGCTTGGGCGCGGCCTTCTGGGTGGCTGCGGGGGCGGCGTCGCCGCCTGCTCCGCCGGCCCCCGAGCCGGCGTGCAGCTGGAGTCCCGCGCACCCCGAGAGCAGCGCTGCGGACGCCGTTGCGGCGACGAGCGCGACGATCCTGGGGAAGGGCTGCCGCTTCACGGTCCTGGCTCTCGAGTGGTGTGAGGATCACCACGGTAGGTCACGGGGCGCCCACGGGCCACATCGGCATGGGTCGACCACTCCGACGCGGGGGACGACCCGTCGGTTCCCTCCGCGCGGGAGCGACCCTCGGTCACACCCAGGTCGGGAACCACATCCGGATCTGCCACGCGGTGTACGGGATCACCTCGGCCGACCACACGGGGTAGAAGAACCAGGACGCCGCGAGCGCCAGAAGGACCAGCGAGCCGACCACGGACGCCCCGATCGTCCGTCTGCGCGGCGAGGAGTCGGAGCGCCCGAGCATCGTGCCGAGGGTCAACGCGAGCACCATGCAGAGGAAGGGCACGAAGGCGACGGAGTAGAACGTGAAGATCGTGCGGCCCTGGAAGCCGAGCCAGGGCACCCAGCCCGCCAGGACCGCGACGACGACGGCGCCGGAGCGCCAGTCGCGCCGGGAGAACCAGCGCCAGGACTGGTGCACGAGCGCGCCGGTCGCCGCCCACCAGATGATCGGGTTGCCGAGGGCGAGGACCTCGGTGGAGCACTTGGACGCCGTGCACCCGTCGACCCCGAGGTCGCGCGACTCGTAGTAGAAGCTCGTCGGCCGGGTCTGCAGCAGCCAGCTCCAGGCGTTGCTCTGGTAGCTGTGCGGAGAGGTGAGGTGCGTGTGGAAGTTGAGCATCTCGGCGTGGTAGTGCAGCAGCGACCGCAGCGCGCCGGGCACCCAGCCCCACAGCGCCGACGCCGGGTTGGTGTCGGCCCACTGGCGGTCGTAGCCGCCGTCGGTCACGAGCCAGCCGGTCCAGGACGCGACGTAGACGACGAGTGCCGTGCCGGCCATGGCCACGGCGCCGAGGACGCCCTCGAGGGCCGCACCGAGCCAGGCCTGCGACGACCGGACGCCGACGACCTTGCGCATGCCGACGTCCCAGACCACCGTCATGAGCCCGAACGCGAGCAGGAACCAGACGCCAGACCACTTCGTCGCGCAGGCCAGGCCGAGGGCGAGGCCCGCCGCCCACCGCCACGGACGCAGGCCGGTGAACGGTCCGACGCCGGCTCCGAGCGACACCATCGCGGCCTTGTCGTCGCGGTAGGTCAGCACCTTCTCGGCCAGTCGTCGCCTCGTGCGGTCGCGGTCGAGCAGGACGCAGCCGAACGCGATGAGCACCCAGAACATGAGAGTGCCGTCGAGCAGCGCGGTGCGCGACATCGAGATCGCCATGCCGTCGATCGCGAGCAGGAAGCCGGCCACTGCGCCGATCAGGGTGGACCGGGTGAGCCGCCGGGCGACGCGCACGGTGACGAGGATGGCCAGGGTGCCCAGCAGCGCCTGGGTGAACCGCCAGCCGAACGGCGTGAGGCCGAAGGCGTACTCGCCGAGCGCGATGGTCCACTTGCCGACCGGCGGGTGCACGACGAACGCGGGGTTGTTGGCGAACACGTCGATGGTGCGCCAGTTGCCGTCGCTCGCGAGGATCGTCTTGTCGGCGCCTTCGCGGAACGAGCGCTCGTAGCCCCAGCGCAGCAGCGAGAGGGCGTCCTTCATGTAGTAGGTCTCGTCGAAGACGACGGCGTGCGGCCGGGCGAGGTCGCCGAAGCGGAGCAGGCCTCCGAAGACGGTGATGCCGAGGGCGACGAGCCACGAGGTGGCGCGATCGGTCGGCATCGGCGGCACGAGGCGCTCCGCGACCGTCGAGGCGCGACGACCGGACGGCTGACCGACCGGGGCAGGCCGGTGCTCGAGGGTCGCCGTCACCCGCACAGCATAGGGACGTGGCACGCTGATCACCGTGGCTGACGGGACTCACGGCGTGCTCGTCGTGGCGGGGACGCCGATCGGTGACCCGACCGATGCCTCCCCGAGACTCCGCGCCGAGCTCGAGGCGGCGGACGTCGTCGCCGCCGAGGACACCCGCCGGACCCGGCGGCTCGCCGCCGACCTCGGCATCACGCTGCGCGGGCGGGTCGTGTCCTACTACGACGCCGTCGAGCGCGAGCGGCTGCCGGAGCTCGTCGCAGCGCTCGAGGCGGGGGATCGCGTCGTGCTCGTCACCGACGCCGGCATGCCCAGCGTGAGCGACCCGGGCTACCGGCTCGTCGCGGCGGCGGCCGCGGCCGGCATCGGGGTGACCGCCGTACCCGGACCGAGCGCGGTGCTGACGGCCCTGGCGCTCTCCGCCCTCCCGGTGGACCGCTTCGCCTTCGAGGGGTTCCCGCCGCGCAAGGCGGGCGAGCGGGCCCGGGCGCTCGCCGCTCTGGCGCACGACCCGCGCACGCTCGTGTTCTTCGAGGCGCCGCACCGCATCGCGGAGACGCTCGTGGCGATGGCCGAGGCGTTCGGGGCGGACCGTCCCGCCGCGGTGTGCCGCGAGCTGACCAAGACCTACGAGGAGGTGCGTCGCGCGCCGCTGGGCGAGCTCGCGATCTGGGCGGCCGAGGGTCTGCGCGGCGAGATCACGGTGGTCGTCGCCGGTGCCCCGGCCGGATCGACGCCGACCGTTACGGCCGAGGGCGGCGACGCGCGCAAGGCGGCGCTGGCGGCCGTGGCCGCGGCGTACGGGCTCGACCGCAAGGCGGTCTACGACGCGGTGGTGGCGGCGAAGAAGGCGCAGCAGGCCGGCCCGGCGGTTACTCCGGAGAGTGCTCTGCCCCCGCGCCTCTAGGATTGGCACGTGTCCGACACCAAGGCCTTCTACCTCACGACGCCGATCTACTACGTCAACGACGCCCCGCACATCGGGCACGCGTACACGACGACGGCCGGCGACGTCCTCACGCGCTGGCACCGCCAGCGCGGCGAGAGCGTCTGGTTCCTCACGGGAGTCGACGAGCACGGCCAGAAGGTGATGCGGACCGCGGAGGCGAACGACGTCTCGCCGACCGAGTGGGTCGACCGCCTCGTCGGCACGGCGTGGATCCCCGTGCTCGAGACGATCGACGCGGCCAACGACGACTTCATCCGCACCACCGAAGTGCGGCACAAGGAGCGCGTGCAGCGCTTCCTGCAGGGGCTCAAGGACAAGGGCGAGATCTACGAAGGCCGCTACGACGGTCCCTACTGCGTGGCCTGCGAGGAGTTCAAGCTGCCCGCCGACCTGCTCGACGGCGAGGGCGAGTTCGCCGGCCAGAAGGTCTGTCCCATCCACGGCCGTCCGGTCGAGCAGGTCAGCGAGACGAACTGGTTCTTCCGTCTCTCCGCCTACGCCGAGAAGCTGCTCACGCACTACGAGGCGAACCCGCTCGCCGTCGAGCCGCAGTCGGCCTACAACGAGGTCGTCTCTTTCGTCCGCGGCGGGCTCCAGGACCTCTCGATCTCCCGATCCTCCTTCGACTGGGGCATCCCCGTGCCGTGGGACCCGGACCAGGTCGTCTACGTCTGGTTCGACGCCCTGCTCAACTACGCGACGGCCGTCGGCCTCGGTGACGAGCCGGGCACCCCGGGGGCGGAGAAGTTCGCGTCCACGTGGCCCGCGGACGTCCACCTGGTCGGCAAGGACATCCTGCGGTTCCACGCCGTCATCTGGCCGGCGATGCTGATGGCAGCCGGTCTGCCGCTGCCGAAGAAGGTCTTCGCCCACGGCTGGCTGCTCGTCGGCGGCGAGAAGATGAGCAAGACCAAGCTCACCGGCATCGCACCCGAGCAGATCATCGACACGTTCGGGTCCGACGCGTTCCGCTACTACTTCCTGCGCTCGATCACGTTCGGCTCGGACGGCTCGTTCTCGTGGGAGGACATGAGCGCCCGCTACACGGCCGAGCTCGCGAACGGCGTGGGCAACCTGGCCTCGCGCGGCGCGGCGATGGTCGGGAAGTACTGCGACGGCGTGCTGCCCGAGGCGACGTCGTACTCCGACGCGGAGGTCGCGCTGCAGACCCTGCTCTCCGACACCGTCGTGGCGGCTGACGAGGCGATGCTCGCGCTGGACTTCCAGGGCGGCATCACGGCGGTGAAGCAGTTCGTCGACGCGGTCAACCTCTACGTCACCGAGCAGGCCCCGTGGGTGCTGGCGAAGGACGGGGGGGACGTCGCGCGGCTGCACACCGTGCTCTACACGATCTGCGAGAGCCTGCGTGCGATCGCCGTGCTGCACCACGCCGTGATGCCCAAGGCCACGGCGTCGCTCTGGGGGCAGCTCGGCGCCGACGTCGCGATCGGGCGGCTCGTCGACCAGGACGTCACCGACGCGGGGCGCTGGGGCCAGCTGCCGGCCGGTGCGACGGTCACCAAGGGCGCGAACCTCTTCCCGCGCATCGAGGAGACCGCGTCCTGACGCGGGCTGGCTGATGTCCTCGACTGACGAGCCGGTCCGCTCGCGCGCGACGACCCAGGAGTCCGGCCACTCCCGGGAGCTCCAGCGTCCGCCGCTGCCCGAGCCGCTGCGTACGCCGGTGATCGACACCCACTGCCACCTCGACATCGCCGACGGCGACATCGGGGCCGAGTGGCTCGGGGTCGACGACGCGGTCGCACGGGCCACGGCCGTGGGCGTGACGCGCATCGTGCAGGTGGGCTGCGACCTGCCGAGCGCGCGCTGGTCGGTCGCCGCCGCGGCCGAGCACCCGGCGCTCGTCGCCACCGTCGCCCTGCACCCGAACGAGGCGCCGCGGATCCTCGCTGCCGAGGGTCGCGACGCGCTGGAGGCGGCGTACGCCGAGATCACGGAGCTCGCGGCGCAGCCGCAGGTGCGCGCGGTCGGCGAGACCGGGCTCGACTTCTTCCGCACCGGCGCGGACGGCCGCGACGTGCAGGAGGAGTCGTTCCGCCGGCACATCACGCTGGCGAAGGACCTCGGCAAGGCGCTCGTGATCCACGACCGCGATGCGCACGACGACGTGATCCGGGTGCTCGAGAGCGAGGGAGCACCCGAGCAGGTCGTGTTCCACTGCTACTCCGGCGACGCCGAGATGGCGCTCTACTGCACCGATCGCGGCTGGCACCTGTCCTTCGCCGGCACCGTCACGTTCAAGAATGCGGCTCCGCTGCGCGAGTCGGTGGCGGTCGCGCCGATCGACCGCGTGCTCGTGGAGACGGACGCGCCCTACCTCACGCCGATGCCCTTCCGCGGCCGGCCGAACGCGTCCTACCTCGTACCGCTCACGGTGCGGGTGATGGCCGAGGCGGCCGGTCTGCCGGAGGACGAGATGGCTGCCGCGCTCTGGGACAACGCCCAGCGGGTCTTCGGCCCCTGGTGAGGGTGCCGAGAGCCGGCCGATCGGCAGCCTCTCGATCTGCTCAACGAACGTGTGACCCGATACGCGACAGCCCTACCGTCGAGGTGTCTGCACCAGCGCGTCACCGGACGAGGAGCCGTTCCGTGCGAGCCATGCACAAGATCGTTCTGGCGGGGGCGTCGGCCGTCGCGATCGTCGCGGCCGTCGGCAGCGTGACGGCGGCCACCGGGAACCCCGCACCCACTCCTGCGACGACGATGACGGGCTTCTGGTACTGCAGCGGCCCCCACGCGATGCGCATGGTCTGGTCGTTCAACGCTTGCGCGACCGGGGAGAGGAAGTTCTTCCTCACCCCGCCGTCGGGTGCCGGGCTCACCGGACCGACCGGGCCCGCCGGCCCACGGGGCGTAGCAGGACCGACCGGTGCGACCGGCGTCGCCGGTGTCACCGGTGCTGCGGGTGCACCAGGAGCCGCCGGATCGCCCGGTGCCGCGGGCGCTGCTGGTTCGGCCGGCGCGACGGGTCCCGCGGGGGCGACCGGTGCGACCGGGGCCGTCGGTCCGACAGGCGCCACCGGTGCCACCGGAGCTGTCGGTGCGACCGGTCCGAGCGACGCGTTCAGCGTCCAGGGCGTGGCGTCCCACACGAACGTCACCGGCGGCGCGATGGTCGACATCCCGGGGACCGCGGTGACACTCCCCGCTGGCAGCTACGTGGTGTCCTGGAACGTGGATGCGACGGCGTCGGTCGCGGATCCGACGGCGAGCGAGCTCAGGTGCACGGTGAGGGACGGCGGGATCGAGGTGCTGGACCGCCATCGGGCCGGGCTCGACCGGGTGGGGCTGTCGAACGTGTCCGGTCAGGGTTCCGTGACGCTGGCGAGCACGACGACCCTGCGTCTGAGCTGCCGGGCCTTCCCCAGCAGCGACCTCTGGATCACCGAGAGCCCGGAGCTGACGGCCGTGCGCGTCGGCACACTCACCCCGTAGCCGTCGGCTCCCTGACCGTGCGCGACATGGTCGCGCTCGGTCAGGGCGTCAGGGCGAGGGCGAAGGCGGTCCGAGCGGCTGCGGCGTCGCCGTTGACCGCGAGGTGCTCGATCCCGGTGCGGTGCCAGAGGGCGAGCAGGAGCCGCTCGGGCGTGCCTGTGACGCTGGCGACCGTCGGCGCGTCCGGGTCGGTGCAGTCGCCGGAGAGCACGTAGGACGTCGACGGAACGTCGGCGGCGACGAGGCGTACGCCTGGCTCGATCGGTGGGATGCGACCGAGGCGGATCTGGCGCGGCGTCATCATCGTGACGACCTCGTCGACTCCATCGGCAGCGAAGTGGACGTCGACCTCGTGCGGGAATCCCAGTGCGAGGCGCAAGTCGCGGAGGTGCATCGACGTCTCGTGCGGCTGGCGGCGTAGCCAGAACTCGGCGAGACGGGGCTTCGGCCCGAACGTCCACACGGGGGTGGAGGGGTTGGTGGTGCCCAGCGCGTCGACGAGGAGCGCGGCCCCCGACACGAACCAGTCGACGAGCTCGCCGTGGTCGCGCGGTCCGTCCGGTTCGTCGCCCGGTGCGCCGGTGGTGACGATGCCGTGCGCCCAGCGGTGCACGCCGCCGAGGTGGCGTGCGAGGTCACCGACGTCCCAGCCGGGGCAGTCCGGGACCGGCGTGGCGAGGTCCGCGTCACGCAGGACGGCGGCGAACGCGTCGGCGTCGCGGGTCAACGACCTCAGGTACGTGTCACGTCTCAGCACGTCGTGATCGTGGCACGGCGGCGCTGCCCGGCGCCCGCGGTTCGTGGGCGGATCCGCGTGCCCGTTCCGGTGCGCGCCACGACGTGCGGGAGAGTGCTCCCATGACCGAGCCGGACCACCCGCAGAAGGCGCACTTCTCCGGCGTGTTCCACCGTGCGTCGCAGACCTACGACGCGGTCGGCGTCGACTTCTTCGCGCCGCTGGCGAGCGCCCTCGTCTCGCGCGCCGACCTCGTGCCGGGCGACGCCGTCCTCGACCTCGGCTGCGGTCGCGGCGCAGCGCTGTTCGCCGCTGCCGACGCGGTGGGCCCGACCGGCCACGCGTTCGGGGTCGACCTGGCGCCCGGGATGGTCGAGCGGACCGCTCACGACGCCGCTGCACGCCGCCTCGGGCACGTGCGGGTCGAGCTCGGCGACGCCGACCACCCGCCGGTCCGCGACGGCGGTTGGGACGCCGTGGTCGCGTCCTTCGTGCTGTTCTTCCTGCCCGACCCGGTCGCGACGGCGACCCGCGTGCGCGAGGTGCTGCGGCCCGGCGGCCGGTTCGTGCTCTCGACCTTCGACGTCGCCGACGAGCGGTGGAGGGGGGTCGAGGCAGCGGTGCGGCCGTTCTGGCCGCCCACCGACGAGCCCTCGCACCCGGCCACGAAGTCCCGTTTCTCCTCGACCGTCGCGGTGGAGGAGCTGCTCGGCGACGCGGGCTATCACGACGTCGACACGGTGCTGGTGGAGCACGTCAGCGTCTACCGCGACGTGCGGCAGTGGCTCGACTGGACGTGGTCCGCCGGCGCTCGCGTGATCTGGGAGCGGGTGCCCGAGGCAGACCTCGTGACGGCGCAGGCGGCCGCGTGCGACGTCGTCGCCGGACTCGCCGAGCCCGACGGCACCCTGCGCGAGCGCTTCACCGTGCGGCTGCACAGGGCGGTCGCGCCATGACCGACGACGCGCTGCGAGGTTCGGACTCGGCCGTTCCGCATGACCCTGCGGCGCCGGGCGGGGCCACCGGCGACGGCCTGCTGGGCGCCTCCGACGTGCGCGAGCTGGCCGAGCGGCTGGGCGTCCGCCCGACGAAGCAGAAGGGGCAGAACTTCGTCATCGACGGCAACACGGTGCGCCGCATCGTGCGCACGGCCGAGCTGCGCGAGGACGACGTCGTGATCGAGGTCGGACCAGGGCTCGGGTCGCTCACGCTCGCGCTGCTGCCGCACGTGGCGCGCGTGGTGGCCGTCGAGATCGACGAGGTGCTCGCCGGCGCGCTGGCGGAGACGGTCGCTGCGCGACGTCCCGACCTCTCCGACCGGCTCGAGGTCGTGACGGCCGACGCGCTGGCCGTGCGGTCGCTGCCCGGATCCGCACCGACCGCGCTGGTGGCGAACCTGCCCTACAACGTCTCCGTCCCGGTGATCCTGCACCTGCTCGAGGCCTTCCCGTCGATCCGCCGGGTGCTCGTCATGGTGCAGCTCGAGGTGGCCGACCGGCTGGCCGCGGGGCCGGGCGGCAAGGTCTACGGCATACCCAGCGTGAAGGCGCGGTGGTACGGCGACGTCGCGCGGGTCGGCGTCGTGGGGCGCACCGTGTTCTGGCCCGCGCCGAACGTCGACAGCGGTCTGGTGGCGATCACCCGCACGTCGCCGCCGGTGACGACGGCGTCGCGCGCAGATGTCTTCGCCGTGGTCGACGCCGCCTTCGCCCAGCGTCGCAAGACCCTGCGTGCCGCCCTGGCCGGCTGGGCAGGCTCCGCGCCGCAGGCTGAGCAGGCCCTGCGAGCCGCCGGCGTAGACCCAGGAGCCCGAGGCGAGGTCCTCACCGTCGCCGACTTCGCCAGAATCGCCGAACACCACCCTTCTTGATCGTCCCTTAGGGACGATCAACTTCTTCGCCCAGAGCGTCCATAACTCGTGATCTTGGCCGTGGCGACCGGCACCGGACGTGACGCATAGGGTTGGCGCGTGCTGGCATCGGTCACCGTGCGAGCCCCCGCGAAGGTCAACCTCGCGCTCGGGGTGGGGCCGCTGCGCCCGGACGGCTACCACGGGCTCGCGACCGTGTTCCACGCTGTCGGCCTCTACGACGACCTCGTCGCCACCCCGCTCCCGGAAGGATCCGGCCTGCAGCTCGTGGTCGAGGGGGAGGGCGCCGCCGAGGTGCCGCTCGATCGCTCGAACCTCGCAGCGCGAGCCGCCGCTGCCCTCGAGGTCTACGGCGCCTCGCCGGACGTCTCGATCGCGATCCGCAAGGGGATCCCGGTCGCGGGCGGCATGGCCGGTGGCAGCGCCGACGCGGCCGCCGCCCTCGTCGCTATCGACGCCCTGTTCGACCTTGGCCTCGGCAGGGACCACCTCCTCGACATCGCCGCCGCCCTCGGCAGCGACGTCCCCTTCGCCCTGCACGGCGGTACGGCGATCGGCTCGGACACCGGCACGCAGCTCACCACGGCGCTCGTGCGCGGCACCTACCACTGGGTGTTCGTCCTGGCCGAGGAGGGGCTCCCGACCCCGCTCGTCTACCGCGAGTTCGACCGGCTCGCCGCGGGTGCGCCGTTGCGCGAGCCCGTCGTGCCCGACGAGCTGATGGCGGCGTTGCGCGCAGGCGACGCCGTCGCCCTCGGCAAGGCGCTGCACAACGACCTGCAACGGCCGGCGGTGAGGCTGCGCCCGCACCTCGCTCAGGTGCTGAGCATCGGCCACGAGTACGGCGCCCTCGGCGGCATCGTCTCGGGAAGCGGTCCGACCTGCGCGTTCCTCGCGCGCGACGACGAGCACGCGGTCGACCTCGCCGTCGCGTTCACCGCGTCCGGTGTGTGCCGCACGGTCAAGCGCGCCGTCGGCCCGGTGCCCGGAGCGCGCGTCGTCGACCAGCGGGCCGGAGCCTGATGCCGCCGGTCACCTACGTCGCGCTCGAGAACGTCGGCAAGGCGCTCGGCACCCGGACGCTGCTCTCCGGCGTGACCGTCGGCGTGACCGAGGGCGCCCGGATCGGCGTCGTCGGGCGCAACGGCGGCGGGAAGACCACTCTCGTCCGTGTGCTCACCGGGATCGAGCCGGTCGACACCGGCCGGGTGATCCGGTACGGCGGCCTCACGATCGGGCTGCTGGCGCAGACCGACGACCTCGAGCCGACCGCGACGCTGCGCGAGGTCGTCGTCGGCGACCGGCCCGACCACGAGTGGGCCGGTGACGCGCGCGTGCGCGACGTCCTCGACGGCCTGCTCGGAGGAGTCTCGGCGTCGTCGTACGGCGACGGGCTGGACACGGTCGTCGCCACGATGTCCGGCGGCGAACGGCGCCGCGCCTCGCTCGCGCACCTGCTCGTCACCGATCCCGACCTCCTCGTCCTCGACGAACCGACCAACCACCTCGACGTCGAGGCCGTGTCGTGGCTCGCCGCGCACCTGGCCCCTCGCCGTGGCGCGCTCGTCGCCGTCACCCACGACCGCTGGTTCCTCGATGAGGTCGCGAGCGAGACGTGGGAGGTGATCGACGGCGGCGTCGAGCGCTACGACGGCGGCTACGCGGCGTACGTCCTCGCGAAGGCCGAGCGCTCGCGGCAGGCGGCGTCCAGCGAGGAGCGCCGGCAGAACCTGCTGCGCAAGGAGCTCGCGTGGCTGCGCCGAGGCGCACCGGCCCGCACGAGCAAGCCCAAGTTCCGCATCGACGCGGCCAACGTCCTCATCGCCGACGAGCCCCCGCCGCGCGACCGGCTGGCGCTGGAGAAGTTCGCGACCGCGCGGCTGGGCAAGCAGGTCTACGACCTCGAGGACGTCACGCTCGCGCCGGCCCCGGGCGCCGACGCCGTCATCACGCGGCAGACCTGGCGGCTCGGACCCGGTGATCGCGTCGGCCTGCTCGGCCCGAACGGCGCGGGCAAGACGACGATCCTGCGCCTTCTCAATGCCGCGCACGACGGCAGGCTCGATCTCGGCGCCGACGTCGGGGGCGCCGCGGTCGGCGACCCGTGGGCGCCGCCGGACGTCCGCGGCGGCACGGTCCGCGTGGGTCAGACCGTGCAAGTCGCGCACCTGTCGCAGGCCCTCGCTGAGATCGACCCGGACGAGCGCGTCCTCGAGTCGCTGCAGCGCCAGGCGAGGTACGTCGAGCTCGGCAGAGGACGCACGCTGACCGCCCAGCAGCTGCTGGAGAACTTCGGGTTCACCGGCGACAAGCTCTTCACCCGGCTCGGGGACCTCTCGGGCGGCGAGCGCCGCCGGCTGCAGATGCTGCGGCTGCTCGTCAACGGTCCGAACGTGCTGCTCCTCGACGAGCCCACCAACGACCTCGACGTCGAGATGCTCACGGTGCTCGAGGACCTGCTCGACACCTGGCCGGGAACGCTCGTCGTCGTGAGCCACGACCGCTACTTCCTCGAGCGCACGACCGACGACATCTACGCGCTGCTCGGCGACGGAGCGATCCGTCACCTGCCCGGCGGCGTCGACGAGTACCTTCGGCGCCGCAAGGGTGTGCTCGCCGCGGCCACGGGCGAGGCGACCCGTGCTGCGGTGTCATCGAGCCCCGGAACCGCTTTGCATGCAAGCGATTCCGCCGGTTCCGACGGCGTACCTGCGGTCCTGTCGGCGGCCGACGCCCGGTTGCTGCGCAAGGAGCTCACCAAGGTGGAGCGCCGGTCGCAGCGGCTGCACGCGGAGGAGGATCGGTTGCACGCGGAGCTGGCGGCGGCCGCGACCGACCACGAGCGGGTGCTCGCGCTCGACGCCGAGCTGCGGGCGGTCGTGACCGAGCGCGAGGAGCTCGAGGACCGCTGGCTCGCGATCGCCGAAGCCCTCGAGTAGCTGCCGAGTCGTCGACCCGTCCCGTCTCGGGTCCGCCGCAGGTCGGCGGTCCCGTCGGCCTTCACGTGGGCGGCACCCTCCGCTCGACGCGAGTGGCTGCGCACGTTCGCGGCCGCGGCAGGGCGTCAGGCGTCGCCGGCGCGGTCGAAGGGCACGGTGAGCCGGCGTAGCAGGTCCGCGAGCTCCTCGCGGTCGTCCGCCGGGAGGGTCGAGAGGATGTCGCGCTCGTGCGCGAGCAGGTCGGTGAGGGCGTCGTCGACCCGGCCGCGTCCTGCGTCGGTGAGCACGACCTGCACGCCGCGTCCGTCCTTCGGGTCCGGCACGCGGGCGACGAGTCCTTTGGCGGCGAGCCGGTCGATGCGGTTGGTCATCGTCCCGCTCGTCACGAGCGTGACCTGCAGCAGGCGGCCGGGAGACAGCGTGTACGGCGCCCCCTCGCGGCGCAGCGCCGCCAGGACGTCGAACTCCCACGGCTCGAGATCGTGAGCCGCGAAGGCCTCGCGGCGTGCGAGGTCGAGGTGCCGCGCGAGGCGGCTCACCCGCGACAGGACGCCGAGCGGTGCGACGTCGAGGTCCGGTCGCTCACGCCGCCACGCCTCGACGAGGACGTCGACCTCGTCGAGCGTCCGCTCGGCCTGCCGGTCGCTCATGACCTGAGCCTAGCGAGAATCTCTCGACGTCGAGATACCTGCCCCGCCCCGTCACCCTCCGCAACCGCCACCCCCCCACCCGAATTCACTGAAGGACGCCTTAGTTGCCAAGAGAACAGAAAAGGCGTCCTTCAGTGAGAACGGTCAGTCACTCAGGGTGAGGAGCCAGCGGGTCTCGCCGTGGTGCGTGACGTCGGTCGGCGTCAGCCCGAGACGGCGTGCGACGGTTTCGGACGCGACGTGCCCGGGCGCGATGTGAGCGTGCACGCGCGTGACGTCGTCGCCCGTGGCCGACTCTGGACCTCGTACGCCCTCGCGGACGGCCGCCGCGGCCTCGGTCGCGAAGCCGCGACCCTGCCACGGGACGCCGATCACCCATGCGAGCTCGGCGCTCGAGAGCCCGTCGTACGGCGTGGCGACGGTGTCGGCGGCCGCGGACGAGGACCCGGCGGTGGGTCCCACGGTGGCCTGCACGAAGCCGATCGCTGTGCCCGACTCCCGCTCGCGCACGATCCAGGAATGCCACACCTCGTGGCCGTCCGGCGAGAGACCGGAGGCCTGGCGGGCATAGCGCTCGCGGAGCTCCTCGAGGGTCGGCGACGGCTCGTCGTCGTAGAAGACGTAGAGCGCCCGGTCGGCGAGGAGTCCGACCATCTCCTCGGCGTGCGACGGCGACACCGGCTCGAGGTCGAGCCGCTCGGTGCGCAGGGCCGGCGTGGTCAGGACGTGCCGCCCCGCTCGGTGACGAGTCGCGGCTTCTTCTCGAGGCCGACGATGCCGTTCCACGCGAGGTTGACGACGTGCGCCACGACCTCGTCCTTCTTCGGCCTGCGGACGTCGAGCCACCACTGCCCGGTCAGCGCGACCATGCCCACGAGCATGTTGGCGTACATCGGCGCGAACTTCGACGGGAAGCCGGAGCGGTCGAACTCGCGCGCGAGCCGCTCGTCGACCTGGCTCGCGACGTCGCGCAGCAGCGAGGCGAAGTTGCCCGTGTTCTGCGCCACCGGCGAGTCGCGGACGAGCACGCGGAAGCCGTCGCTGCGCTCCTCGATGTAGTCGAAGAGCGCACGCGCGGCCTGCTCGAGGAGCGCGCGCGGGTTGTCGGCCGTCAGCGAGTCGCTGACCATCCCGAGCAGGATGTTCATCTCGCGGTCGACGATGACGGCGTAGAGGCCGTCCTTGCTGCCGAAGTGCTCGTAGACGACGGGCTTGGAGACGCTCGCCTTCGCCGCGATCTCCTCGATCGTGACCGCTTCGAAGCCCTTCTCCGCGAACAGCCTCCGGGCGACGTCGACGAGCTGCTCGCGACGTTCGCGCCCGGACATCCGCACGCGCTCGGTGCGGACCCGCTCGGTGCGCGGACTGCGCGCCGGCACCGCGCTGACGGCCGTCTCGCTCGTCCCGTCGGCGTTCGGGTCCTCGGTCACGACGGTCATCCTGCCGTGCCTGCGGACTCCGGAGTACGCCGGACCGCCTGTGTCACGACACCTTCCGTGACAGGCGGGTGTTCTGGGGGTCCACGAGACGGGCGCGCAGTCGCGCCGCGCGGGGCCACCGGACGTCCGTTGCCCAGCCGCGCCACTCGAAGAGCTCGATGAGCCGAGCGCTGGTGTCGACCTGGCCGCGGAGCACGCCGTGGCGGGCGGCGGTCGGGTCGCTGTGGTGCAGGTTGTGCCAGGACTCGCCGCCGGACAGCAGCGCGAGCCACGCGACGTTGCCGGAGCGGTCACGGGTGCGGAAGGGGTGGGTGCCCCAGATGTGGCAGACGGAGTTGATGGACCACGTCACGTGGTGCACCAGGGCCACCCGCACGAGCGAGGCCCAGAAGAAGGCGGTGAGCGCGCCATGCCACGACCAGCTGAGCACGCCGCCGAGCAGGGCCGGGGCGAGCAGCGATACGGCCACCCAGAGGGGGAACAGCCGCGAGATGCGCGCGATGTCGCGGTCCTTGAGCAGGTCCGGCGCGTACTTCTCGATCGGCGTCTGCTCGACGTCGAACAGCCAGCCCGTGTGGGCGAAGAGGAATCCCTTCGCGAGGCCACGTGCGGACTCGCCGTAGGCCCAGGGGGAGTGCGGATCGCCCTCGGCGTCGCTGAACGCGTGGTGCTTGCGGTGGTCGGCGACCCACCGGGCGACCGGGCCCTCGATGGCGAGGCTGCCGGCCATCGCGAGCGCGATCTTCAGCGGTCGGTTGGGCGTGAACGAGCCGTGGGTGAACGCCCGGTGGAAGCCGATCGTGATGCCGTGCGCGGCGATTGCGAAGAAGAGCGCTCCGAGCGCGAGGTCGAGCCATCCGAGGCCCCAGCCCCAGGCGACCGGTACGGCGAGGGCGACGGCGACCAGCGGTACGGCGACGAACGTGCCGACGGCGAGCTGCTCGGCGAGGGTCTGGCGCTCGGCACCGGTGAACATCGGGACGCTGCCGTCGGCACGGGCGGCGGCGTACGCCTGACCGGTCAGCGCCTGCTCCTCGGCGAGTTCGGCGCTGCTGAGGGCGAGGTCGGGGCTGGTGGTCACGGGTCTCCTCGGGGTCTGCGGCCGCGGTCCTAACCTACGGCTACGCAACCGTAACCTACGGTGCCGTAACCTTGTCAAGCCGGGGATGAGGGGAGACCGCAGGCGCCCCTGTCGCCCGCCGGGGCACCTTCATGCGCGGAGCGGGGCGGCGCTGCGGCCTAGGCTGGCGCGCAGACCTTCCCGGGTTGCTCTGCTGGCAGGGGCGACCGCACTTTGAATGCGGGTACGACGCAGGTTCGATTCCTGCCCCGGGAGCCCACGTGAGCACCGGACGTCGCGCTGATGCCGCGCCGAGCCGCCCACGTGAGCTCGGCCGCGCAGGGGCGGCGGCGCAGCGGCCGAGGCCGACGGGGGTTCGACGACGAGGAGACCTGATGGCACTGGCCGACTTCCCCCGCTATCCGCTGACGTTCGGACCGAGCCCGGTGCACCCGCTCGACCGGCTGTCCGACCACCTCGGCGGCGCGCGGCTCTGGGCCAAGCGCGAGGACGTCAGCAGCGGCCTGGCCTACGGCGGCAACAAGACCCGCAAGCTCGAGTACATCGTTCCCGACGTCCTCGCCGTGGGCGCCGACACGCTGGTCTCCATCGGTGGCTACCAGTCCAACCACACACGACAGGTGGCGGCGGTCGCGGCGAAGCTCGGCCTCAAGGCCGTGCTGGTGCAGGAGAGGTGGGTCGACTGGCCGGACCCGCTGAACGACCGGGTCGGCAACATCCTCCTGTCGCGGATCATGGGCGCCGAGGTCCGGCTCGACCCGGCCGGCTTCGACATCGGCTTCCGGGACAGCTGGACCCGCGCGCTGGAGGACGTCCGGGCACGTGGCGGCACGCCGTACGGCATCCCCGCAGGCGCGTCCGACCATCGGCTCGGCGGGCTCGGATTCGCCAGCTGGGCCCACGAGGTCGAGCGGCAGGAGCAGGACCTCGGCGTCTTTTTCGACACGGTCGTCGTGTGCGCGGTCACGGGCAGCACGCACGCCGGCATGATCGCGGGCTTCGCCGCGCTCGAGGACGCCGGTGGGCGACCGCGCCGGGTCCTCGGGATCGACGCATCGGCGACGTTGGACCGGACCCGCGAACAGGTCGGTCGCATCGCGCGGAGCACCGCAGCGCTGATCGGCGTCGAGCGCGACCTGCGCGACGACGAGATCACGGTGCTCGAGGGCTGGGCCGGCGACCGCTACGGGGTCCCCGTGCAGTCCACCCTCGACGCGATCCGGCTCACGGGTCGCCTCGAGGGCATGATCATCGACCCGGTCTACGAGGGGAAGTCGATGGCCGGGCTCATCGATCTCGTCACCCGCGCAGACATCGCGAAGGACAGCACTGTCCTCTACGCGCACCTCGGCGGGCAGCCGGCGATCAACGCCTACAGCGCACTGTTCTCCTGATCCGGACAGCGCGGCACGCCGGCAGGTGAACGGCAGGTATCCTGTGCAGGCCTCGCCCGCCGCCACCCGGAGAGCAGCCGCCCTCGTGAGCAGCCCGCGCCCGTCCGCCGTCGTCGTCCTCGCCGCCGGTGAGGGCACGCGAATGCGGTCGTCGACCCCCAAGGTCCTCCATGAGGTCGCCGGCCGCTCGCTCGTCGGGCATGTGCTGGCCGCGGTGGATGCCCTCGACCCGGACCACCTCGTCGTCGTGGTCGGCCACGGCCGTGACCGTGTGGTGGCCCACCTCGCGCAGATCGCGCCGACGGCGCTCACGGTCGTTCAGGAGCAGCAGAACGGAACGGGCCACGCCATGCGCGTCGCGCTCGACGGGCTGGCCGCGGCGGGCGTCTCGCTCGACGGCTCAGGCCCTGTCCTCGTCGTCGCGGGCGACACCCCGATGCTGACGGCCGAGACGCTGCGCAGCCTCGTCGAGGCGCACGCGGCGGAGTCGGCGTCGTCGACCGTCCTCACCGCCGTCGTCGAGGACCCCACGGGCTACGGCCGCGTGCTGCGCGACTCCGCGACCGGTCGCTTGGCCGGCATCGTCGAGCAGAAGGACGCCGACGACGCGCAGCGCGCCGTCCGTGAGATCAACTCGGGCGTCTACGCCTTCGACGTGGCGGCGCTGCGCGACACCCTCGGGCGGCTCACGACGGACAACGCGCAGGGCGAGGAGTACCTCACCGACGTCCTCGGCCTCCATGTGGCGGCGGGCCTGCCGGTCGCCGCGGTGGTCGCGGCCGACGAGCGCGAGATCCTCGGCGTCAACGACCGGGTGCAGCTCGCCGAGGCGCGCGCGCTGCTGCGCGACCGGATCAACGACGCGTGGATGCGGGCGGGGGCGACGATCGTCGACCCGGCCACGACGTGGATCGACGCCGACGTCGTCCTCGAGCGCGACTGCGTGATCGAGCGCAACACCGGGCTGCACGGCATGACCTCCGTCGCTTCCGGGGCCTTGGTGGGGCCGGACACCGACCTCACCGACGTCGTGGTCCACGAGGGTGCGAGCGTGGTCCGCACGCAGGGGTCCGGCGCCGAGATCGGCCCGCGCGCGACCGTCGGTCCGTTCACCTACATCCGGCCGGGCACGCGGCTGGCGGAGAAGGCGAAGCTCGGAGCCTACGTCGAGGCGAAGAACGCCGTGGTCGGCGCCGGGTCGAAGGTGCCGCACCTGTCCTACGTCGGCGACGTCGAGATCGGCGAGGGCTCCAACATCGGTGCCGCGACGGTGGTCGTGAACTACGACGGCGTCGCGAAGCACCGCACGAAGGTCGGGGACCACGTGCGCATCGGCAGCGACACGATGCTCGTCGCGCCGGTGACGATCGGCGACGGCGCCTATACCGCCGCCGGATCGGTCATCACCGACGACGTACCCCCCGGCGCCATGGCCGTCGCCCGCGGTCGACAGCGCAACGTCGAGGGCTGGGTGGAACGCCGGCGACCCGGCTCCCCGGCCGCGGAGGCGGCACGAGCCGCCCATGAGACCTCCGGACCGGCGTCCGCCGACCGGGATTCGGCCACGCCCGAGGAGCAGCAGCAGTGACCGGAATCGTCCAGACCAGCCAGAAGCGGCTCGTGCTGATCGCGGGTCGCTCGCACCCGGACCTCGCGCAGCACGTGGCCAAGGAGCTCGGCGTCGACCTCGTCGACACGCAGGCCTACGACTTCGCCAACGGCGAGATCTTCGTCCGGTTCGAGGAGTCGGTGCGCGGCTGCGACGCGTTCGTCCTGCAGAGCCACACCGAGCCGATCAACAAGTGGATCATGGAGCAGCTGCTCATGGTCGACGCGCTCAAGCGGGCCTCGGCCAAGCGGATCACCGTGATCATGCCGTTCTACGGCTATGCCCGTCAGGACAAGAAGCACCGCGGCCGCGAGCCCATCTCCGCGCGGCTGATCGCCGACCTGTTCCAGGCCGCCGGTGCCGACCGCCTCATGGCCGTCGACCTGCACACCGCACAGATCCAGGGCTTCTTCGACGGCCCGGTCGACCACCTCTTCGCGCTGCCGCTGCTCGTGAAGTACGTCGCCGAGACCGTCGCCGACCGCAGTCTCATCACCGTCGTCTCGCCGGATGCCGGGCGGGTGCGCGTCGCCGAGCGCTGGACCGACCTGCTCGGCGCGCCGCTGGCCATCATCCACAAGCGCCGCGACCCCGACGTCCCGAACGAGGCCAAGGTGCAGGAGGTCGTCGGCGAGGTCGAGGGCCGCATCTGCGTCCTGATCGACGACATGATCGACACCGGCGGCACCATCGTGAAGGCGTCCGAGGCGCTGTTCGACAACGGGGCACGCGACGTCATCGTCGCCGCGACGCATGCGATCCTCTCCGGCCCGGCCGTCGAGCGCTTCGCCAACAGCCGGGTCCGCGAGGTCGTGGTCACCGACACCCTGCCGATCCCGGACGACCGTCGTTTCGCCAAGCTGACCGTGCTCCCCGTGGCCCCGCTCATCGCCCGCGCCATCCAGGAGGTCTTCACCGACGGCAGCGTGACCAGCATGTTCGAGGGCGACCGCGTGTAGTTGCGCCTCCAAGCGACGGCCTCCGGCCGTCGCGTCGGATTCTCGCCGCCTCAAGCGATGGCCTTCACCTGGCTGTCCACGAGTCGTGATCTTGGACGAGGAGCGACGCCGGTTTTGGGGCTGGGGGCTGGTCGCATTAGACTCGGCAGGCTCCCCGGCGAGGGTGCGCGATCGGGTCGACCTGCTCGGCAGGGCGTTGCTCCCCCACTCGCGGACCGTGATCGACTCGGATGCGCGGTCACGCGCGCCCGCAGCGTCATCTGCCGAGGCGCTGACCGCCCCGCCGCGAGGCGCGGCACCCCCACCGTTGCCGGCGGCGCGTTGCTTCACCGCCGGTCCGCACCACCGTCGCGTCCTCTCACGCACGCGACGGCACGATCGACGTAGGAGTAGTTGTGGCTCAGGTCAGCATCACCGCGGTTCCCCGCTCGGACTTCGGCAAGGGCGCCGCGCGCCGTACCCGCCGCGAGGGCCGCGTGCCCGCGGTCATCTACGGCAAGGGCACCGAGCCCCAGCACGTGTCCCTCCCGGACCACGAACTCACCCTGGCGCTGCGTCACCCGGGCCTCGTGCTCGAGGTCACGATCGAGGGCAAGACCCTGCTGGTCGCTCCGCGCGACGTCCAGAAGGACCCGGTGCGCCGCGTGCTCGAGCACGTCGACCTCGTCATCGTGACCAAGGCCGAGGCCGCCGAGCGCGTCGAGGCCGGCCTGGCCGCCGAGGCCGCTGCGGAAGCCGCGCACGAGGCCGAGGTCGAGGCCGCCGCGCACGCGCCCGAGATGGACCTCGAGGCGCACCTCGACACCGACGCGCAGCCCGCCGAGGCCGAGGCCGACGAGGCCTGATCCTCCAGCGCTACGCCGTACCCGCACGCACGAGAGAGCCCGTCCCCGAAAGGGGACGGGCTCTCTCGTCATCCGGGCCGACCGTCCCGTCGAGGGAAGCCGTAGGAGCCGAGGGGCTACGCAGCGCTAAATGAAGAGCAGCTGGGCCCCGGCGGTCAGCTCGATGAAGTCGGAGGCGTTGATGATGTCCTCGACGCCCTCGTAGAGGTCCTCGAGCGTCACGTGGTTCATGTCGGCGCTCATCCGGCACGCGTGCAGGTGACCACCGCTCGCGACGATGTGCTCGAGGAAGTCGGGCACCTCGGGCACGCCGAGGTCGGCGATCTGCTTCTTGAGCATGTGGGTCGCCATCGGCTGCATGCCCGGCAGGGGCGCGAGCGCCTGCGGGATGCGGACGTCGCCGACGGGCATGTGCATGGCGGTGTTGCCCGAGGGGCTGAACTTCAGGTCGTTCATGCGGGACTTGATGATCATGTCGAAGCCCCAGAACGTGAAGAACAGGTGCACCTCCACGCCCTCGCCGATCGCGGCGTTGGCGAGGATGAGGCCGGGGTAGGCCATGTCGAGGTTGCCCTTGGAGCAGATGATGGCGAGCTTGCGGCCGCCGTCTGCCTCGTCGTCGTCGAACTTCGGGATGATCGCTTCGGCGGTGCTGGTCATGGGTGCCACGTCCTTCGTGGGTGAGGGTGAGCGGTGCGGGCGCGCGGCGTGGCGCTCAGACGCAGCCGGCGGGCTTGGGCAGGCCGGCGATGTAGGCCATCTTCTTCGCGGGCTTCTTCGGGAACAGCTCGAAGAGCTTCTTGGTGTCGAAGCCCCCGACGGTCGAGACGCGGCGCAGCGTCGGCGTGTGCCCGCCCTCGGCCTTGAAGTCCTCGCGCAGGAACCGGATCGGTCCCCACGCCTCGTCGCTCAGCTCGACGCCGATGGCGGCGGCGAGGGACTTGCCCAGTTCCTCGTCCCACTCGTCGTACTCGGTCATGAAGCCCTCGGCGTCGACGTGGATCTCGTGACCGTCGATGGTCGTGACAGGCATGGTGCGCTCCTCGTGAGTGTGCTGATGTAGGTGGGTGCGGCGGGTCAGGCGTCCTGGGCTTCCTTGCCTGCCATGGACATCGCGGCGCCGATCGGCATGGGGCGTCCCGGCATGAGCACGTTCCAGTAGGCCCAGCGGAATGCCAGCTTGCCCAGGTGGTTGACCTTGGTCTCCTTGAGCAGGCTCATCGGACCGACGCCGGGCACCGGGAACTTCCCGGGCAGCGGCTCGGTGTCGTAGTTGAAGTCGATGAGCATCGCCTTGCCGTAGCCGGTCTCCACGAAGCAGTTGGCGTGCCCGTCGAAGGAACCGGTGAGCGGCTTGCCCGCGATGTGCTCGAGGAAGTTGTCGACGAAGACCTCGATCTCGAAGTGCGCGACCGAGCCGGCCTTGGACGCCGGGATGTCGTTCGCGTCGCCGAGGGCCCAGATGTCGTCGTAGGTCTTCGACAGCAGCGTGTGCTTGTCGACCGGTACGAGGTTGAGCTCGTTGCCGAGGCCCGAGCGGGCGACGTAGTCGGCACCCATGTTGAGCGGCACCGTCACCAGCAGGTCGTAGGGCACCTCTCGCTCGTCGTAGGAGACGAGCATCTTCGCGGCGCTGTCGACGCGCTCGACCATGTAGTCCGGCTCGAGCGCGATCTTGCGCTCGTCGAGCAGGTGGCCGAAGCGGGCCGCGCAGATCGGCTTGGTGAACGCCGACGACAGTGGGGTGACGTAGGTGATCTCGACCTGGTCGCGCATGCCGCGCTGGGTGAAGAACGACTCCGCGAGGAACACGAACTCGAGCGGGGCCACGGGGCACTTGATCGGCATCTCGACGACCTGGACGACGAGCCTGCCGCCCTTCCACGTCTGCAGCTTCGTCGCCAGGGCACTGGCGCCCGCGTGGGTGTAGAAGTCGAAGACGTCGACGTACCAGGAGCCCTCGTCGTCCATGCCCGGTGTCTGGTCGGGCCGCGGCGTGACGCCGGTGGCGATGATGAGCTGGTCGTACGGCAGGACGGTGCCGCTCGTCAGCGATACGCACCTCGCCTCGGCGTCGACGCGGTCGATCTCGCCGTAGACGATCGGGATGTCGTCGGAGACGTACTTGCGCCTCGACTTCGTGACCTCGTCGGGCTGGTAGGTCCCGAAGGGGATGAACAGGTAGCCCGGCTGGTAGTCGTGCCGGTCGTCTCGGTCGACCACGGTGATCTGCCACTCGGCCCTGTCGAGCGCCCTGCGCAGCTTGTTCGCGGCCATCGTCCCGGCGGTCCCGCCGCCCAGGATGACGAGGTTCTTCATCTCAGCTCCTCGGCACGGCACCCGGTCGCGGCTCCCGGGACGGGTTGCCCCGGTGCGTCGATCGAGCGCGGCACCTGTCGACTCCTACGCCACCATCCTCCGCGCGTCGCGGCCGCGATGACGGGTCGACGAGCCCGATGTGACCCGAGAGACACACCCCCGGGGGTATGCGGAGCGATCGCCGGGCCGACCGGCGCGACTGCCGCCGCGACCCCGCGGCGCCGGTGTCGCGACGCACGACGTGCCCGGCGTACGGGAGGATCACCCCCGTGAGCACCGAGACCGCGCCCTGGCTCGTCGTCGGCCTCGGCAACCCGGGACCGGACTACGCCGCCACCCGGCACAACGTCGGCTTCCTGGTGGTGGAGGAGCTCGCCGATCGCGCCCGCGGCCGCTTCGCGAAGCACAAGCGCGCGCACGCCCAGGTGGCGGAGGAGCGGCTGCAGGGTCACCGCGCCGTCCTGGCCAAGCCCTCGACGTACATGAACGAGTCGGGCGGTCCGGTCAAGGGCCTGCTGGACTTCTACAAGGTCCCGATGGAGCGTCTCGTGGTGATCCACGACGAGCTCGACATCCCGTTCAACACCCTGCGCCTCAAGCTCGGCGGCGGCGACAACGGGCACAACGGCCTGCGCTCGATCCGGCGCTCCACGGATAGCGGCGAGTTCTACCGTGTGCGCGTCGGCATCGGTCGTCCGCCGGGGCGTCAGGACCCGGCCGACTTCGTCCTCAAGCCGTGGTCGTCAGCGGAGCGCAAGGAGCTGCCGCTGCTCGTGTCCGACGCGGCGGACGCCGTCGAGATGCTCCTGCACGAGGGTCTCGAGCGAGCCCAGAACCGGTACAACACATGAGGTCCGACCCGGACTACGCCGGACCCGCAGGCGACGCGGAGCTCTCGCGCGACCTCGCGCGCCTCGCCGGCGAGCTGCTGCTCGATGTGCGGTCGTCCTTCGGCGCCGTCGACCCCGGGGACCGGCCCCGCGGCCGCGAGCTGCGCGACACGGCCGACCGCTCCGCGCACGAGCTGATCGAGGCGAGGCTGGCCGCCGCGCGACCCGACGACGTCCTGCTCTCGGAGGAGGGCCTCGACGCCCCCGCGCGGCTCACCGCTCGCCGGGTGTGGATCGTGGACCCGCTCGACGGCACGTGGGAGTACGGCCAGGGCCGTCCGGACTTCGCGGTCCACATCGCACTGTGGACGAGGACGGCCGACGGCGGCGCCCTCTCGGCGGCGACCGTCGACCTGCCGGCCCAGGGCACGGCGTACTCGGTCCTCGATCCGGTGCCGGCGCCGGCGCCCGTGCCGCGCGACCGTCCCGTGCGGCTCGTGGTGTCGAGATCGCGGCGCCCGGCGCGCCTCGACGACACCGTGGCGCGCCTCGCTACCGGGTTGGCCGAGGACGGTGTCACCGGGCGTGGGGTCGAGGTCGTCGAGGTGGGGTCGGTCGGTGCCAAGGCGGCGGAGCTGTTCGCCGGCCGCGCCGAGGTCTACCTGCACGACGAGGGCTTCAGCGACTGGGACCTCGCGGCGCCGCTCGCCGTCGCCCGTCACCGCGGCCTGTGGTGCGTCGCCCCGAACGGTGCCGAGCTCACCTTCAACCTCGCGTCCCTCATCCAGCCCGGCATCGTGATGGCGATCCCCGCCCTCGCCGACTCGGTACGCCGCGCGCTGCGGCTGCCCTGAGCCGGCGTCGCACGTCAGCCCCGACGTCGCCGAGTGCTGCTGGGGCAGACTGTCCGGACCTGCGGATGTGAGCGTCGGGTCAGTCGGGCAGGAACGCGCAGAACTCGTTGCCCTCGGGGTCGGCGAGCACCCACCAGTCCGTGTCCTGCGGGCCGTCACCGCGCTCGCGCAGGACCGTCGCTCCGGCGTCCACGAGCGCCCCGGGCGAGTCGTCGCGGAGCACGACGTCCCAGTGCATCCGGTTCTTCACGGTCTTGGGCTCGGGCACGGTCCCGAAGACCCAGAAGAGCCACGGGAAACCGGCGGCGCCCTCGATCCACCAGAAGGGGCCGCCGCGGGTGTGCGCGGTGCCGCCGGTGCGCGCCGCCCACCAGGTCGCCTGTGCCTGGGCGTCGACGCAGTCGACGTTGAGCTCGAACGGCGTCGTCGTGTCGACGGCGGGCAACCCCCACTCCGGAGGAGCGGGCGGCATCGCGCAGAACAGGTTGCCGTCGGGGTCGGCGAGCACCCACCAGTGCTGCTCCCCGCCGCGGTCGCGGACGAGGGTCGCCCCGGCCTCGAGCAGCGGGGCGACGTCCTCGGAGGGGAGCCGCAGGTCGAGGTGCACGCGGGTCTTGCCGGTCCTCGGCTCGGGCACGGGATCGACCCAGATGCCGGTGGTCTCGGGGCCGTCGGGCACCACCCGCCAACCGCCGTCGTCTGTCCGGGCGAGGTCGCGGCCCAGCACGCGCGTCCAGAACGCGGCGAGGTCCTGCGCGTCCGCGGCGTCGAGGCAGAGGTCCTTGAAGGCGACCTCGGGTGTGTCAGCAGCCATCACCCCATCCTGGCCGCGCGTCACTGCAGGAACGGTCGTTTCCCGCAGCCTGGAGCGACCACCGGGGCAGTGACGTGCGGCGCGTAGACTCGGCTGCGGCCCGGCCGACCCCCGCCCTCACCCGAGGTGCGGGGCTGCTGTCGTGCTGCTGGAACGCGCGGACGAAGGGGCACCATGACGCTGCACGGGCTCGTCGAGGCCGTCGTCGCCGAGCCTGGGATCGCCGAGGTCGTACGCCGGGCCCGGCTCACGGGCACGGCCTCGGCCACCGAGGCGCTCGACGTCACGGCTCCGTCGGCGCTCCAGCCGCTCGTGGCGGCCGCCGTCGCCGACGCGGGGGAGCGTCCGCTGCTCGTCGTGACCGCGACCGCCCGCGAGGCGGAGGACCTGACCGCCGCGCTCGCGAGCCTGCTCCGGCACGACGCGGTCGCCGAGTTCCCGGCGTGGGAGACGCTGCCGCACGAGCGGCTCTCGCCCTCGAGCGACACGGTCGGTCGCCGTCTCGGCGTGCTGCGTCGCCTGGCCCATCCCGAGGACGACGAGCACGGAGCGCTGCGGGCGATCGTCGCGCCGATCCGCGCCGTGCTGCAGCCGGTGGTGACGGGCCTCGGCGACCTCGAGCCGGTGCAGGTGCGCCAGGGCGACGAGGTCGCGATGGACGACCTCGTGCACCGCCTCGCCGCCGCGGCGTACACGCGCACCGACCTCGTCGACAAGCGCGGTCAGTTCGCCGTGCGCGGCGGCATCCTCGACGTCTTCCCTCCGACGGAGGAGCACCCGGTGCGTCTCGAGTTCTGGGGCGACACGGTCGAGGAGATCCGCTACTTCAAGGTCGTCGACCAGCGGTCGCTGGAGATCGCCGACGGCGGGCTCTGGGCGCCGCCGTGCCGCGAGCTGCTCCTCACCGACGAGGTGCGTGCGCGGGCGCGCGCGCTGTCCTCGCAGCACCCCGAGCTGATCGACCTGCTCGACAAGCTGTCCGAGGGCATCGCGGTCGAGGGCATGGAGGCGCTCGCGCCGGTGCTGGCCGACGGGATGGAGCTGCTGGTCGACCTGCTGCCCGAGGGCGCCGTCGTCCTCGTGTGCGACCCCGAGCGTGTGCGCTCGCGGGCCCACGACCTCGTGGCGACGAGCGAGGAGTTCCTCGAGGCGTCGTGGCACAACGCGGCCGCCGGCAACGTCACGCCGATCGACCTGCGGGCCGCGGCGTACCGCAGCGTGGCCGAGGTGCGTGGCACGGCGCTCGCCGGGGGCATCCCGTGGTGGGGCGTCTCGCCATTCGGCGGCGACCTGTCCGACGACACCGACGCTGCCGACCTCGCCGCGCTCGACCCCGACGCCATCGACCGGGTGAGCCTCGATGTGCGGGCGGCCGAGAGCTACCGGGGCGAGACGTCGCGGGCGTTCTCCCAGACGGCCGAGTGGCTGCGGGACGGGTGGGCCGTCGTGCTCGTGACCGCCGGGCACGGCACGGCCGAGCGCGTCGCGGAGTCCGTGCGTGCCGAGGGACTCGCCGTCCGTCTCGCGGAGGACCTCGTCACTGCGCCGGAGCCCGGTGTGGTCACCGTGGTCACCGGGGGGCTCGAGCACGGGTTCGTCGCGCCCTCGCTGCGGCTCGCGGTGCTGACCGAGACCGACCTCGTCGGCCAGAAGTCCACCACGCGCGACACGAGGCGCATGCCGACCCGCCGTCGTCAGACCATCGACCCGCTGCAGCTCAAGGCCGGCGACTACGTCGTGCACGAGCAGCACGGCGTCGGGAAGTACGTCGAGATGGTGCAGCGCACCGTCGCGGGCGCGACCCGCGAGTACCTCGTCGTGGAGTACGCGCCGGCCAAGCGCGGGCAACCCGGGGACCGCCTCTACGTGCCGACCGACCAGCTCGACCAGGTGACGCGTTACGTCGGTGGCGAGGCGCCGAGCCTGCACCGGCTCGGCGGCGCCGACTGGACGAAGACCAAGGCCCGCGCCCGCAAGGCCGTGCGCCAGATCGCCGGGGAGCTCATCCGGCTCTACGCGGCGCGGATGGCCAGCCGCGGTCACGCGTTCGGCGCGGACACGGTGTGGCAGCGCGAGCTCGAGGACGCGTTCCCCTACAACGAGACGCCCGACCAGCTCTCGAGCATCGACGAGGTCAAGGCCGACATGGAGAACGTCATCCCCATGGACCGGCTCATCTGCGGCGACGTCGGCTACGGCAAGACCGAGATCGCCGTGCGCGCCGCGTTCAAGGCGGTGCAGGACGGCAAACAGGTCGCGATCCTCGTGCCCACGACCCTCCTTGTGCAGCAGCATCTCTCGACGTTCACTGAGCGCTACGCCGCGTTCCCGGTGAAGGTCGCCGCGCTGTCGCGGTTCCAGACCGACAAGGAGGCGAAGGCCGTCATCGCGGGGATCGCCGACGGCTCGATCGACGTCGTGATCGGCACGCACCGGCTGTTCAGCGCCGAGGTCCACTTCAAGGACCTCGGGCTCGTCATCGTCGACGAGGAGCAGCGGTTCGGCGTCGAGCACAAGGAGCACCTGAAGGCGTTGCGGGTCGACGTCGACTTCCTGACCATGTCCGCGACGCCGATCCCGCGCACCCTCGAGATGGCGGTGACGGGAATCCGCGAGATGTCGACGATCCAGACACCGCCCGAGGAGCGGCACCCGGTGCTGACCTTCGTCGGTCCTTACGACGACAAGCAGGTCGCCGCCGCGATCCGTCGCGAGCTGCTGCGCGACGGGCAGGTGTTCTTCGTGCACAACCGGGTCGAGTCGATCGACCGGGTCGCGTCCAAGATCCGCGAGCTGGTGCCGGAGGCGCGGGTGCAGACCGCGCACGGGCAGATGAACGAGCACGCGCTCGAGCAGGTGATCGTCGACTTCTGGGAGAAGGAGTTCGACGTCCTCGTCTCCACGACGATCGTCGAGAGCGGCCTGGACATCCCGAACGCGAACACGCTGATCCTCGACCGGGCCGACACGTTCGGCCTCTCGCAACTGCACCAGCTGCGCGGCCGCGTGGGTCGCGGTCGCGAGCGGGGCTACGCCTACTTCCTCTACCCGCCGGAGAAGCCCCTCACCGAGACCGCGCACGACCGGCTCGCGACGATCGCGGCGAACACCGACCTCGGCTCGGGGATGGCGGTGGCGATGAAGGACCTCGAGATCCGTGGTGCCGGGAATCTGCTCGGCGGCGAGCAGAGCGGTCACATCGCCGACGTCGGCTTCGACCTCTACGTGCGCCTCGTCGGCGAGGCCGTCGCCGAGTACCGCCAGGGCGGGGCCGAGACCGAGGAGCTCGGCGACATCCGGGTCGAGGTCCCCATCGACGCGCACATCCCGCACGAGTACGTCGCGGAGGAGCGGTTGCGTCTCGAGGCCTACAAGCGCCTCGCCGCGTCCGTGACCGACGACGACGTCGACGGCGTCGTCGAGGAGCTCACCGACCGCTACGGCCAGATCCCCGAGCCCGTGGAGAACCTGCTCGCGGTCGCGCGCTTCCGCATCCACGCCCGTCGCGCGGGCGTGACCGAGGTCGTGGCTCAGGGGAACTTCATCCGGCTCACGCCCGTCGAGCTCCCGGACTCGCGCGCGATGCGGCTGACCCGGCTCTACCCGGGCAGCCTCGTCAAGCCCGCGACCCGTACGATCCTGGTGCCGCGACCGATGACCGCCCGGGTGGGCGGCCAGCCGGTTCGCGACACCGCATTGCTCGACTGGCTCCGCGACCTCGTCGACGCCGTCCTGCTCGAGCCGGTTGCCGTCCGATGACCGAGAGGCCCGTCCCGTGAGCTCCCGCCGCCTGCGCCGCACCGCTGCCACCGTCGCCCTCGCCGTCCTGGCGCTGTCGGGCTGCGGCACGAACCAGGCCGGGGCCGCGTCGGTCGTGGGCACTGCCGTCGTGACCGACGCGCAGGTCGCCGACGTCGTGACCGAGACGCAGACCCAGCTCGCATCCGTGCAGGGGAGCACCTTCGACGAGAAGGCGGCCACGGAGGTCTCGCTCACCATGCAGACCCGGCACCTCATCCTCGCTGCCGTCGCGGCCAAGGAGGGCATCACAGTGACCCAGGGGCAGGTCGACGCGTTCGTCAAGAACATCGTCGACGCGCAGTTCAGCGGGAAGCAGCAGGCGCTTCTCGACAGCCTCGTCTCGCAGAGCAACGTGCCCGCGAGCCAGGTCCCGGCGGCCGCGCGCGACCAGCTGGTCTACAACGCGCTGGTCGCCAAGATCGCCCCGGGGACCACCGACCAGACGGCGCAGTCGAAGGCGTTCACCGACTACATGAAGCCGTTCGTCGACGAGCTCGGCGTCCAGGTCGCTCCGCGCTACGGCACGTGGAACGTCTTCGCGCTCGGCCCGGTGCCGAACGACCTGTCGTTCGTCCCCGCCGCTCCGGCCTCCGGGAGCACGCCGACCCCGCTGCCGAGCGCGACGGGCTGAGGACCGCGTGCCCGGTCGGCTCGTCCTGGTGGCGACGTCCCCGCGGGTGGCGCCCGGGCTGCTCTCGCACGAGGCCTGGGCGCTGCTAAGCGCCGCCGACGCGGTGCTCGTGGCGGATCCCCATCACCCGTGGCTGGCGCCGCTGCGCACCGCGGGGATCGATGTCGTGGTCGCGGCGTACGACGGCACCGCGGTGGATCTCGCACGCAGCCTGCTCTCACGCACGGCCTCCGCGTCGACGGCGTACATCGCGTCGACCGACGGCGACCCCGGGCTCGCCGGTGCTCTGGCAGCGGTGCTCGACGGCCTCGGCGACCCCGGCCCGCAGGTCGACGTCGTCCTCGGGTCGTGGGACCTCCCCGGGGCGCACGTGCTCGACCTTGTCGCCGTGATGGACCGGTTGCGCTCACCGGGCGGCTGTCCGTGGGACGCGTCGCAGACGCACGAGTCGCTCGTCGAGTACCTCGTCGAGGAGGCCTACGAGACGGTCGAGGCCATCGAGACCGGCGACGACGCGGCGTTGCGCGAGGAGCTCGGCGACGTCCTCCTGCAGGTCGCGTTCCACGCGCGCATCGCCGAGGAGCACGACGACCCGTGGACGATCGACGACGTCGCCGACGACATCACCGCGAAGCTCGTCAGCCGTCACCCGCACGTCTTCGCCGAGGACGAGGCGCGGACCCCGGACGAGGTCGAGGCGAGCTGGAAGCGGCTCAAGGCGGCGGAGAAGGGGCGCGACTCGGTCACCGACGGCATACCGGACGCGCTGCCGGCGCTGGTCCTCGCGGCGAAGCTGCTGCGCCGGTCCTCCGACGTGGACGGCGTCGGATGGGTGGCGCCACAGGTTGAGGCTGCGGCCGCCCGGGCCTCTGACTCGGTCGACGGCGAGGCCGGCGACCTGCTGCTCGCACTGGTGGCCAGGCTCGCGGCGGCCGGCGTGGACGCCGAGCAGGCCCTGCGCGAGGCGGTCCGCCGCCACCGAACCAGGATCCGCACAGCCGAGGCCCTCCGCCGAGACTGATCGTCCGGGGGTTACCCGCGCGCGGAAACCCCCACACGATCGGTCCCAGCGCCGGGGTGGGCGGGATAGCGTCGTGGGATGAGCGATTCCTGGGATCTCGGCGAGCCTGCGGCGCGTGGCGAGGACGCGTTGGAGAACTTCGCCGCACTGGCCGGCGCCGTCGTTGACCACTGGCTCGCCCGCGATCCCGTGAGAGCCACCGCGCTCGGTGACCACCGCTTCGACCACCGCCTGCCCGACGTGACGCCCGAGGGGATCTCGGAGAGCCTGTCGATGCTCGATCACGCGCTCGGCGCGATCGACCAGGTCGACGACGTCGCCCTCAGCACGGAGGCCGTGGTCGACCTCGAGATCCTGCGAGCACGGGTCTCCGGCGAGCAGTTCGTCCTCGGGTCGCTCCGGCCGCACACCTGGAACCCGCTGTCCTGGAACCCCGGCACCGCGATCCACCTCCTGCTGGCCCGCGACTTCGCACCGCTGGAGGAGCGGCTCTCCTCCGTCGGCGGGCGGCTCTCGGCGGTCTCCGACTTCCTCGAGACAGCGCGCGAGACTCTCCGCGACATGCCTCGGGTGCACGTGGAGACGGCGGTCGGTCAGCTGCGCGGCGCCCAGGCGATGATCCGCGACCAGCTTGACGACGCGCTGGCGGAGGCGCCGTCGATGCGGTCGGTCGTCGACCCGGCGAGAACGGCGGCGCTCGGGGCGCTCGACGCGCACGTGGGGTGGCTGCAGGACGCGCTTGACTCCGACCTCGCCACCGGCGACCCCCGCCTCGGGCCGGAGAAGTTCGCCGCGAAGCTGTGGGCCACGCTCGACGCCCACCTCTCGCCCGACGACGTCCTGCACCGCGCCGAGCACGACCTCGCGCGGCTCGAGGGCGAGATCGCCCGCGCGTCGGCGGCCTACCTCGGCGAGCCGGTGCCGCCGCCGGACGACGCCGTGGCGGTCGTACGCCGTGCCCTCGCCGCCGTGGCCGCGAGCGGCCCGGTCGACGATCGCACCGTGCTGGCGATGTGCCGCGATGCGTTCGAGTCGACCCGCGCGTTCGTGATCGACCACGCGCTCATGACCGTCCCCGAGATCCCGGTGGAGATCGTCGAGATGCCGGAGATCCACCGCGGTGTCGCCATCGCCTACTGCGACCCGCCCGGCCCGCTCGAGACCAGTCCGCTGCCGACCTTCTTCGCCGTGTCGCCGACCCCCGAGGGCTGGGGCACCGACCGGGTCGCGTCGTTCTACCGCGAGTACAACTCCCACATGCTGCAGGAGCTCGCCATCCATGAGGGTGTGCCGGGGCACGTGCTGCAGCTCGCGCACAACAACCTCGCGCGACCGGTGACCAGGGTGCGCTCGGCATTCGGCAGCGGTCCGTTCGCCGAGGGCTGGGCGGTGTACGCCGAGGCCCTCATGGCCAAGCACGGCTATGCGCCCCGCGGCGTCGACGCTGCCGACCGGGACCGGGCCGCGCTCGCCATCCGCCTGCAGCAGCTGAAGATGGCGCTGCGCATGACCATCAACGCGATCCTCGACGTGCGCGTCCACACCCGCGGCATGACGGAGGACGAGGCGCTGCGCCTCATGCAGGTGCGTGGGCACCAGGAGGAGGGCGAGGCCGTCGGCAAGTGGCGCCGGGCCCTGCTGACCTCGACCCAGCTCTCGACGTACTACGTCGGCTTCATCGCCGTGGACGACGTCGTGCGCGATGTCAGGGCCGCCCACCCGGAGTGGGACGACCGGCGCGTGCACGACGCCGTCCTCGCGCACGGGACACCACCCCCGCGCCACCTCCACGCCCTGCTCGGCCTCTGACCGCGCCGCCCGTCCCCCTCGCCGCCCGTCGCCTCCGCCTTTCGCGCTGAAGGTGCCCCCCACGCGCGATGGGCGCAACCAGGGCGCCCCTTGCACCTGTGCTCCGACAGACTGGCGCCATGCGCCTCGCCGACGTCCCGCACCCAGCCTCCCCCGTCGCCGAACAGGCCCTCGAGGTGGTCACGGCCTACTCCTCGCCTGCGCTCGTGCACCACTGTCGGCGTTCCTACGTCTGGGCCGCGTCGTACGCCGTGCAGCACGGGATCGAGTTCGACGCCGAGCTGCTCTTCGTCTCGGCGATGCTGCACGACATCGGGCTGGTGCCGGCGTTCGACAACCACGCGATGGCCTTCGAGCACGCGGGTGGGCACGTCGCGTGGGTGTTCGGCGCCGGCGCGGGGTGGTCGCTCGCCCGTCGGCGGCGGACCGCCGAGGTGATCGTGCGGCACATGTGGGACTCTGTCGACGTCGACGAGGACCCCGAGGGATTCCTGCTCGGGATCGCGACCGGCCTCGACATCTCCGGGAGCAACCCGCAGTGGTGGCCGGCCGATCTGCGCGCCGAGGTCGTCGCCGACTTCCCGCGACTCGGGCTCGCCGAGGAGTTCACGACCTGCTTCGCGGCCGAGTCGGCGCGCAAGCCCGAGAGCTCTGCCGCCGCGGCGATGGCCGGCGGGATCGCGGCGCGCATCGCCGCGAACATCCTCGACCTCGACCCGGGTCGCGAGCTCTGACCCGAGGCGTGGCACCAGCGCGCCTGCCACCTCGCGGTGGTGACACGTCTCGGTGGTGGCGACGGCGAATCCGCACGACAGCGGGCGTCGGAGCCGGGGAGGATCGGATGCGTGGACGACGTGGCCGGCCGTGCGGACTTCCACCGGCTCGTGACGCAGGTCGTCGCGCCGGTGGCGCTCGCGCACGGGTTCGTCGTCGGCATGCTCGACGACCGCAACGACTCGGCGCTGTTCCACGCCGAGCCGCTCGAGGAGTTCCTGGGACGCCATCCCGAGGTCGCGTCGGGCCCCGGCCACCAGCGGGTGATGTGCATCGACCTCTGGGTCCATCGCAGCGACGACCGGCGGTCGGTGAGCGCGCAGCTCGAGGGCACGGACGTCGGGCGGTGGCTCGCCCCCTCGGGCTACGACGCGCTGTCGGAAGCCGCGGCCGCGTTCGACGACCAGGCGACGTCGCTCGCCGCCCTCGCGCGCGGCCTGGAGCTGATGCTCGCCTGACCGTCGACGCCACCGCGAGGTGCGGCGTCAGCGCTCGTGGCACCTCGCGGTGATGCCACTTCTTGGGGGAGGGGCGGGTCAGCCGACAGCCGGCTCGTGCGCGAGACCGAGCCGCACGAGCGCCGCAGTGAGGTGCGGGTTCGTACGCCGGTCCTCGGGCACCACCAGCAGCGTCGAGCGCAGGGTCCGTGCGGTGATCGTGGCCTGCAGGTCGGTCGTCGGCAGACCGGGGAGCGCGAACATCCGCCGGGCCCAGCGCGGCATGAGCGCGACGCCGGTGAGGGCGAACAGCGTCCAGGCGGGACGCGCCGGAGTGAGGAGCGCGACGCGCGGCGGCATCGGCGGCCAGAGCAGGCCGCGCACGGCCTCGCGCGCCTCCGGCGTCACCTCGAGCAGCGGGCGCATCGAGCGGACGTACTCGCGCAGCTCGGACACCGAGGTCGGCACGTGGGCGACATCGCAGCCGATCAGCCGGGCCGCGACGACCTGCTCCTCGACGTAGCGGTCGGCCTCCGCTGCGGTCATCGGCGCCCCGGAGCGCCGGTGCGCGTCGAGCCAGGAGTCGACGGCCCCGCAGTGCACCCAGAGCAACCAGTCCGGCCGGTCGAGCCCGAGGGCGCCGTGGATCCGTCGCACGCGCGCGGCCGCGGCGTCGGCCTCGTCGCGCGTTCCGTAGGTGATCGCGTTGACGTAGCGACCGGTGCGCGAGAGCCGTCCCCAGGCGTCGTCGCGCGCGTCGGTGACGCCGGAGAACCCGAGCATGACCTCGGGGTGCAGCGACTGGAAGGCCAGCGCCCGGATGCCGCCGACGATCGACGCGGGGTCGTGATGGACGCGCCACGAGACGCTGTCGGGGCCGAACCAGCCCGGGTCCGGCGTCCGCTGGTCGAGGGACTCCAGCGGTGTGAAACCGCTGCGGATGCCGGTGCGGGGGCCTTCGACACCCGGCTGACCTGCGGGGACACCGCCCGGGTGCTCGGGGGACGGCGAGGACGCGGGGATCTGCTGCACGGTCATGGTGATACCAGGGTGCGCCTCGAACCGCCCGCGCGCACGCCGGTCCCCTTCAGGTGCGCCCCGACGGATAGGCTCGACCACGCAATCACCACCCGTTCTCGAACACCGGAGTGCCCTGTGGCCAGCATCGACGCCGTCATCGCCCGCGAGATCCTCGACTCCCGTGGCAACCCGACCGTCGAGGTCGAGGTCGGCCTCGACGACGGCACGGTCGCCCGCGCGGCCGTCCCTTCCGGCGCCTCGACCGGCGCCTTCGAGGCGGTGGAGCTGCGTGACGGCGGAGAGCGCTACGGCGGCAAGGGCGTCGAGCGCGCCGTGCTCGCGGTAGAGGACGAGATCGCGCCCGAGGTCCTCGGCTTCGACGCCTCCGAGCAGCGCCTCATCGACCAGGTGATGATCGACCTCGACGGCACCCCCAACAAGGAGCGCCTCGGCGCCAACGCGATCCTCGGCGTCTCGCTCGCCGTCGCGAAGGCCGCGGCCGACTCCGCCGGACTCCCGCTGTTCCGCTACGTCGGCGGTCCCAACGGCCACGTCCTGCCCGTCCCGATGATGAACATCCTCAACGGCGGGTCGCACGCCGACTCCGACGTCGACATCCAGGAGTTCATGATCGCGCCGATCGGCGCGGAGAGCTTCCGCGAGGCGCTGCGCTGGGGCGCGGAGGTCTACCACGCGCTCAAGGCCGTGCTGAAGAAGGAGGGCCTCTCGACCGGCCTCGGCGACGAGGGCGGCTTCGCCCCGAACCTGCCGAGCAACCGCGCCGCCCTCGACCTCATCTCGAAGGCGATCGACGACGCCGGCTTCACCCTCGGCCGCGACTTCGGCCTGGCGCTCGACGTCGCCGCCAGCGAGTTCTACGACGACGGTGTCTACACCTTCGAGAAGACGTCGAAGACGGCCGAGGAGATGTCGGCGTACTACGCCTCGCTCGTCGCTGACTACCCGCTCGTCTCGATCGAGGACCCGCTCAACGAGGACGACTGGGACGGCTGGAAGACCCTCACCGACGCGATCGGCACGCAGGTGCAGATCGTGGGCGACGACCTGTTCGTCACCAACCCCGAGCGGCTGCAGCGCGGCATCGACGCCGGCACCGCTAACGCGCTGCTGGTGAAGGTCAACCAGATCGGGTCGCTCACCGAGACCCTCGACGCGGTCGCGCTTGCCCACCGCAGCGGCTACCGCTGCATGATGAGCCACCGCTCCGGCGAGACCGAGGACGTCACGATCGCCGACCTGGCCGTCGCGACCGACTGCGGCCAGATCAAGACAGGTGCCCCCGCCCGCTCCGAGCGGGTCGCGAAGTACAACCAGCTCCTGCGCATCGAGGAGGAGCTCGACGACGCCTCGCGCTACGCCGGTCGTGGCGCCTTCCCGCGTTTCCAGGTCTGAGGCCGCACACTCGTCCGAGGAACCCAAACGACGTGGGGCGGCAGGTATGAGCGGACCGTCGCAGCGGGCTGCGGAGCGCCAGGCAGCGCGCCGTACCGGCTCGACGCGTCCGTCCGGCCCGACGACCGCGCGTCGCACGTCGTCCTCGACGGCGAGGACGACGACGACGGGCAGGGCCGGACCCGCGAAGGGCGCCGCAACCAAGCCCGGCGCCGCGAAGACCGGCGCGGCGAAGGCGGGCACGTCGAAGGCGCGTCCGCTGGCGGGCGCTGCGGCCGCGATGCGCGACCGGCCCAGCCTCACCGGCCGCGCCGTCGTGCTCGCCGCCGTCTTCGCGCTGCTCGTGCTCTCCCTCGCGGTGCCGACCCGTGAGCTCGTGCACCAGCGGGCCGAGATCAACGCGCTGCGGGCGGGCAACGCCGCATCGCAGTCACGCGTGGACGAGCTGACGATCCGCCAGGAGCGCCTGGCGGACCCGGCGTACGTGACCTCGCTCATCCGCGAGCGGCTGCACTACGTCCTTCCGGGCGAGGTCGGCTACGTCGTGCTCGATCCGTCGGAGGCACCCGCGCCGAGCAAGGTCAAGCCGGGAGCGGCGACGGCGACGTGGTACTCGGCGCTGTGGTCCTCGGTCGAGACCGCCGACGGCGCGGGCCTTCCGGCGAGCGGGCTGGCGCCCATCGTGCTGCCCTCCAACGCCCCGCGATGACCGAGGCACCCTCGCAGCGCGACCTCGACGCCGTACTCCGCCAGCTCGGCCGCGAGCCGCGTGGCGTCGCGGCCGTCGCGCACCGGTGCTCGTGCGGGGACCCCGACGTCGTCGCCACCGAGCCGCGGCTTCCTGACGGCACGCCGTTCCCGACCCTCTACTACCTCACCTGCCCCCGGGCCGCGGGGCTGATCGGCACCCTGGAGGCGGGCGGCACGATGCGCGAGATGCAGGACCGGCTCGCCACCGACCCCGGCCTCGCCGCGGCCTACGCCGCGGCGCACGAGGCCTACCTCGCGAGCCGCGAGGAGATCGGGCAGGTCGCGGAGATCACCGGCATCTCCGCCGGCGGGATGCCCACCCGGGTGAAGTGCCTGCACGTCCTCGTCGGTCACGCGCTCGCCGCCGGACCGGGCGTCAACCCCTTCGGCGACGAGGCGCTCGCGATGCTGCCGGACTGGGGCGCGTCGGGCCCCTGCACCCGCCCTGAGGACGACGCGTGATCCGTCGCGTGGCCGCGATCGACTGCGGCACCAACTCGATCCGTCTGCTCGTCGCCGACGTCGACACCGACGCCGGCACGCTCGTCGATCTCGACCGGCGGATGGAGATCGTGCGGCTCGGCCGCGGCGTCGATGCCACGGGACGGCTCGACGACGAGGCGCTCGCGCGCACCTTCGCCGCCTGCGACCGCTACGCCGAGGTCCTGCGCGACCTCGGGGCGCAGCGCGTCCGCTTCGTCGCGACCTCGGCCTCGCGCGACGCGGAGAACCGTGACGACTTCGTGAGCGGTGTCCTCGCGCGCATCGGTGTGGCGCCCGAGGTGGTCAGCGGCGACGAGGAGGCCCGGCTGTCGTTCCTCGGTGCCACCCGCGGCCTCACGGGCGCTGAGCCGCCGTACCTCGTGGTCGACATCGGCGGTGGGTCGACCGAGCTCGTGGTCGGCACCGACGAGCCGCTCGCCGCGTGCAGCGTCGACGTCGGCTGCGTACGCCTCACCGAGCGCCACCTGCGCGACGACCCGCCGACGAGGGCCGAGATCGACGCGGTCGTCGCCGACGCCGACGCGGCGATCGCGCTGGCGGGCGAGACGGTGCCGTTCGGCGAGGCGCGCACCCTCGTGGGCCTCGCCGGGTCCGTGACCACGGCCGCGGCACTGGCGCTCGGCCTCGAGGAGTACGACCCCGCGCGCATCCACGGCGCGCGGATCAGCGCTGCCGCCGTCGCCGAGGTGTCCGACCGGCTGCTCGCCTCGACCCACGCCGAGCGCGCCGCCGTCGCGGTGATCCACCCGGGCCGGGTCGACGTGCTCAACGCCGGGATCCTCGTGCTGCGCCGCATTCTCGATCGCACGGGGCTGCCCGAGGTCCTCGTCTCCGAGCACGACATCCTCGACGGCATCGCCCTCTCCCTCGCCGAGCGCGCCTGACCCGACCGGCGGGGGTGTCCGGAGTATTCCCCCGGGCGGTGTGGGGCACGGAACCCTTGATCGGTCCCGTTCGGGGAAGCGGCGACGAGCAAGGCGTGCCTAACCTGGACCCATGAGCACCGAGGGCACCATGAGCAGCACCACCGGCACCGTCCCGCGGATCCTCGTCGTCGGCGGCGGCTACGTCGGGCTCTACACCGCACTGCGGCTGCGCCGCAAGCTGCAGCGCGGCGAGGCCACCGTCACGGTGGTCGACCCGCGGTCCTACATGACCTACCAGCCGTTCCTGCCCGAGGCGAGCGCCGGCTCGATCCAGCCGCGCCACACGGTCGTGCCGCTGCGTCAGACGCTGACCGACGCCGAGGTCGTCACCGGCTGGGTGACCCGGGTCGAGCACGCGCGCAAGGTCGCCACCGTCCAGCCGCTCGAGGGCGAGCCCTACGAGCTGTCCTACGACGTGCTCGTGATGGCGGTCGGATCGGTCGCCCGGACGCTGCCGATCCCCGGGTTGGCCGAGTGGGCGTCCGGCTTCAAGAACGTCGAGGAGGCCATCGCGCTGCGCAACCGCGTCCTGGAGTGCCTCGACATCGCCGAGAGCGCGACGGACCCCGAGATCCGCGAGCGCAACCTGACCTTCGTGTTCGTCGGCGGCGGCTACGCCGGCGTCGAGGCGGTCGCCGAGACCGAGGACCTCGCGCGCTACGCGACGCGCTACCTGCGCAACGTCTCGGCTTCCGACCTGCGCTTCGTGCTCGTCGAGGCCACCGGCCGCATCCTGCCCGAGGTCGGCGAGGACATGGGGCGGTGGACCGTCGAGCAGCTGCGCGAGCGCGGCATCGACATCAGGCTTCAGACGCGGCTGGAGTCCACGGTCGACGGTCACGTCGTCCTGTCCGACGGCGCGACGATGCTCGCCGATACCGTCGTCTGGACCGCCGGCGTGCGCCCCAACCCGCTGCTGGCCGAGACCGACCTGCCGCTCGACGAGCGCGGCCGCCTGGTCTGCCGCGCGGACCTTCGGGTCGAGGGCGTCGAGGACGCGTGGGGCGCCGGCGACTGCACGGCGGTTCCCGACCTCACCGACCCCGGTGCCTACTGCTCGCCCTCGGCGCAGCACGCGGTGCGTCAGGCCAAGACCCTGGGCGACAACATCGTCGCGGTCATGCGTGGCTTCGAGCCTGCCGACTACGCGCACCGCCACAACGGCTCGGTCGCGTCGCTCGGCCTCTACAAGGGCGTGGCCCAGGTCTACGGCGTGAAGATCAAGGGATTCCCGGCCTGGTGGCTGCACCGGACCTACCACGTGAGCAAGGTGCCGACGACGCGTCGCAAGGTGCAGGTCCTCACCGACTGGACCATCGCGTTCCTGTTCAAGCGCGACGTCACGAGCTTGTGGTCGATGCACGAGCCGTCCCGCGAGTTCGCGGCCAACGCCAAGGGCGAGCCCCCGGCCGGACGCCGCTGAGCCTCGCGTCGTTAGGCTCGAGGTCATGACGCAGAGCCTCGCGATCACCGTTCTCGGCCACGACCGGCCCGGGATCATCGCCGATGTCACCGGCGTGCTCGCCGAGCTTGGCGGCAACCTCGAGGACTCGTCGATGACCCTGCTGCGCGGGCACTTCGCGTGGACGCTGGTCGCCGAGGTGTCCGACTCGCCGGACGAGGTGGCCGAGCGGCTCGCGCACCTCACCGCGGAGGGCCTCGTCGTCTCCGTCCTACCGGTGGCCGGCCCGGAGGGCGCTGCGGTCGCGGGCTCCGCGTGGCTGCTCTCGGTGCACGGCGCCGACCGCCCCGGGATCGTCTCCGGCCTCACCGGTGTCGTCGCTGCAGCCGGCGGCAACATCACCGACCTGACGACCCGCCTCGGGGGCGGGCTCTACGTGCTGGTCGCCGAGGTCGCGCTGCCGGAGGGTGTCGACGTCGAGACCCTGTCCGCGCGGATCGCGGCTGCTGCCGAGCGGCTCGCGGTCCGCGCGACCTTCGCACCCGCCGACACCGACGTCCTGTAGCGGTCGTGGCTCTCCTCGACGGGCGGATCGTCATGCCGCCGCTGCCCGACGGCCGGGTGCTGCCGGTGGTGACGGCACCTGCCGACGTGCTGTCGACGCCGTGCGTCGACGTCGACCCCGCAGATCCACAGGTCGTGCAGCTCGCGGCCGACCTGCTCGCGACGCAACGGGTCTCCCCGGGGTGCGTCGGGCTCGCGGCCAACCAGGTCGGGGTCGGCTGGCGGGTCTTCTCCCTCGACGTCTCCACGCACCCGAAATCTCGTGTCTCGCACGGGGAATACGTCCTGGTCAACGCCCGCATCGAGTCGTCGTCGCGCAACGAGCGCTCGCGCGAGGGCTGCATGTCGGTGCCCGACTTCACCGGGGACGTGAAGCGCGCGTCGCGCCTTGTCGTCGTGGGGCTCCTGCCGGTCACGGGTGAGGAGGTGCGCCTCGACACCGACGCCCTCGAGGCCCGCGCCCTGCAGCACGAGCTCGACCACCTCGACGGATTCGTGTTCCTCGACCGGGTCGCCGGGGCGCACGCGGTCTTCCCGCGCCAGACTTACCTCTGAGGCCCTCGTAGCCCAACTGGCAGAGGCACGCTGCTTAAACCAGCGACAGTGCAGGTTCGAACCCTGCCGGGGGCACTCGTTCTTTCTCCCCCCTCCAAACGCGCATCCTGGCGGATGCGCGCGTCGGGGGACCCCGCCGCTCTCGGCCTCGGGCCGCTTCGCTTCGGGGCACTGCGCTGGTTGGCTTCCCACCGACGCTCGGGGCACTGCCGGGTCAGCGGACGACGAGGACGGAGACGGGGGAGGTGCGGACCACCTTCTCGGCGTTGGAGCCGAAGACGAACTCGCGCGCACGGGCGCGCTGGCCGGCGCCGACCACGACGAGGTCGGGCTGCTCGTCGTCCAGGACGGCGTTGACGGCCTGCGGGAACGTGCCCTCGAAGACGATCGCGCGGGTGGTGACGCCGGCCCGCTCCAGCTGGTCCTGGGCGTGCCGGGCGATCGCCTCGGCCTCGGGCTCGTCCTCGTCCACCGCGCCGTCGACGATCGTGGCGGCCGGGCGCTCGAAGGACCATGCCTCGTCGAACGCGACCACCACGATCACCTCGGCGCCGGTCGCCAGCGCGAGGCCCTGGGTGACCTCGAGAGTCCTCGCCGCCTCCGCGGTGCCGTCGATGCCGACGAGGATGCGCGCGAGCGGCGGCAGACCGGCGGCCTGCTGCATCGGTTCGGTCATGAGCGCACCCACTCCCCTCGGATGACGGACTCGGCATCGATCCCCGGGCCGAAGTCCACGCCGGCCGGATCGAGCTCGCCGTCCGGACGACCTCGTTTGACCCAGCGTCTCGCCACCGGGTAGAAGATCGCGCAGCCCGTCACCATGATCACGCTGATCCAGAACGAGACGGGCTCGGTGACCCGGGTGGACTTGATCAGCCACAGGGCGAGGGCGGTCGGGACCACGGCGACGGCCACCGCCCCGACCATGCCGCCGGGAACCTTGTAGGGCCGCACCATCTTGGGGAAGGTACGTCGCAGCACGATCAGAGCGGCGAACTCCAGCACGAGCGCCACCATGTTGAGGGTGATGTCGGCGTCGAGCAGCGACTGGAAGTCCAGGGCGATGAAGAACGCGAAGATGATGCAGCTCACGACGATCGAGGTCACCGGCGTACCGGTCCGGGGGCTGATCCGTGCCAGTGACGACGGCAGGTAGTGGTCGGCCGCCAGCACGGCCGGGATGCGCGATCCGGACAGCAGCAGCGAGGAGAACAGGCCGATCTGGGAGACCAGGGCACCGATGACGACGGCGCCCTGCAGCCAGGGCCCGCCCAGCGCGCCGCCCGCGATGGCGAAGTCGCCGTTGTCCCAGAGCGAGGTGTCGCCGTCGTGGATGCCCGAGGTGAGCGCGAAGAGCATGGGCAGGATGTAGGTGAGCATGATGAGCGGCAGCGAGACCAGCAGGGCGATCGGATACGTGCGTTTCGGGTTCTCGATCTCGCCGCCCACGGTCGAGACGGCATCGAACCCGATGTAGTTCCAGATTACGATGGCGAGGCCGGCGCCGGCGGCCTGGCGGGGCGAGAGGCCAGGTGCCACGAAGGGGTGGAGCGGGTTGACCCCCGCGGTGGTGATCCAGTGGTAGAGGCCGAACCCGATCAGCAGCACGAACGGGGCCAGGATGACGACCAGGAACCCGAGTGAGGTGTCGCCGACCACCTTGGCGCCGCGGGCGTTGAGGTAGCCCAGCGGGATCATGAACGCCACCGCCACGAGCCAGTGCAGGTCGAGGGAGAACGCGCCGTCCCACATGCTGAAGACCACGTCGTTGCCGCGCTGCAGCGGTGGGAACCAGGTCGCGAGGTAGTCCACGAACAGGACCGGGTAGAGCGCCGTGTCCAGCCAGGAGGTGACCCAGCTGATCATGCCCTCCATGAACCCCCAGAACGCACCGAGGCCGATCTTGACCCAGGCGTAGTAGCCGCCCTCGAGCGGCAGCGCCGACCCGAGCTCGGCGTTCATGAGGGCGCAGGGCACCGAGAACAGGATGGGTACCGCGACGAGCAGGACCATCGTCATGCCCGGCCCGGAGCTCGACACCGCTGTCTCCAGGCCGTACGGGCCGCCGGACACGCTGAAGTAGATGAGGGCGATCAGCGGCCAGGTGCGCAGCTGCCGACGGATGACGCGCAACGACCCGTCCGACATCGCCCCTCCTCGCGCGAGCACGTGGGAGCGCAGCGTGGCGGCGTCCTGGTGCCGGAAGTCGGCTGACGGCACTACCGGTCCGGTGCCTCGACCGGCAGTGAGCGGGGCCGGTCAGCTGATGCAGGTGGCGTCGCTCGCGGTGCTGGGGCTGCTCCCGTCGGTGCTGGCGGGGCTGGCCGACTTCGTCGACGTCGTGCCGGCCGAGGACGACGCCGTGGCCTTGGCCTTCGCCGGGTACGCCGTGTCCTTGATCATCGCGGTCCACATCAGCTGGGCCGCGGGACGTACCCACTCGACGGTCGCGTGGTCGGAGCGACCGACGTTCGGCACCGTGTAGAACCGGATCGCACTCGGCTTGAGTCCCTGCAGGCTGAGCAGGAACTCCTGGAGGGCATCGCCGGTGAGCCCGGCGTCGACGGTCAGCGACTGGGCCACCTTCGACAGCACGTCGTAGAGCTTCACGGGGTCGGTGATGAGACCGGCGCTCGTGGCCTGGCGGATCACGGCGCTCATGAACTGGTGCTGGCGGTCGATGCGCGACAGGTCGCTGCCGTCGCCGATGTGCCGCGCGCGCACCAGGGCGAGGGCCTGCGTGCCGTTGACGTGGACGTTCCCCTTGGGCAGCTCGAGCCCGCTGCCGACGAAGCCGGTCGACGTACGCCGCACCGGGTCCGAGATCGCGTGCGTCGTGCAGATGTCGACGCCGCCGAGCGCGTTGACGATCGCCTCGAAGCCGAGGAAGTTCACTTCGACGAAGTGGTTCACGGGGACGCCGGTGAGGTACTTGACCGCGGCGATGACGCAGTTGCGCCCGCCGACCGCGAACGCGGTGTTGAACCGACCCGGTGGCGTCAGGGTGCCGTCGGTGGTGCCGTCGGCCCGGCAGCCGGGGCGCACGACCCAGGAGTCGCGCGGGATGCTCACGGCGAAGGCCGACTTCCGGTCCGCCGAGATGTGCAGCAGGAACGCGGTGTCCGAGTGGCCGTAGCCGCTGGAGTCCACCGTCGTGCCGTAGGCGCGCCCCTGGCCCGTGCGGGTGTCCGTGCCGACCACCAGGATGTTCTCCGGCGTGTTCGGCTCGGACGACGACGACGGGGCGGCGCTCGCCGCGACGAGCTGCCGGCCGAGCGAGGTGTCGACCGCGAGGTTGCCCTCCACGCCTTTGACCGCGGCGAAGCCGGCCCAGCTCGTGGCCGTCAGCAGCAGCGCCGTCACCGAGGCGACCGCCGCGGCGATGCGCAGCGGTCTGCGGTGCCGAGGGACGTCCGAGCGCATTGGGAGATGGTAGATCTCGTCGCTGAGAGGACTCTCAGCCAGCGCATGACTCCGGCGGCTCAACCCCACCTGCCCGCCGTCGGGCATGCCGACGAGGACGCGGCTCCCGAGCAGCCTCCCGACCACCTCACACCTGGTTCGGGCGCGCCTCTCCGGGTCGTCGCACGTCGTGCGAGTCCGGGACCTCGGGTTACCGTTGTCGGGTGACCTGGTCCGTCGGGGGCCGGGCCGCGATGTTCAGGAGGACTGCATGGCTTCCCGCAACCCTGTGCTCACGCGCGCGGCCGAGACCGCGACGGGCGAGGGCTTCGCCTACGACGAGGGCAAGGACGCCTACGCCCAGGCGGCCGGCATGGCTGCCACGGGCGCGCAGGCGACGAGCCTCGACGCGCTGAAGGCGGCCTACGACACCCCCAGGCCGGGCACCGGCCGCCTGACGCTCGACGACGTCATAGTGAAGACCGCCATCGCGTTCGTGTTCACGGTGGTCGGCGCCGTCGTGGGCTGGCAGCTCGCGCCGTCGATGCCGTGGCTGCTCTGGGTCACGATGTTCGTCGGTCTCGGCCTCGGCTTCGCCAACTCGCTCATGAAGCGGGTCAACCCCGCGCTCGTGATCGCCTACGCGCTCGTCGAGGGGGTGTTCCTCGGCGGAATCTCGTGGGCCTACAACCAGCTGGCGGTCGCGAACAACTACTACGGCATCGTCCAGCAGGCCGTGATCGGCACTCTCGTGGCGTTCGCCGTCACGCTGATCCTCTACAAGACCGGCGTCATCAAGGTGGGCGCGCGTACCCGCAAGATGTTCATGGTCGCGATGGTCAGCTACCTCGCCATCGGGCTGGTCAGCTTCATCTCGGCGCTGTTCGGTGTCGGCGGTGGCTGGGGCTTCTACGGCGTGGGCACGATCGGCATCGTGCTCTGCGTGCTGGGCGTCGGCCTCGCTGCCTTCAGCCTCATCATGGACTTCGACATGATCTCGCAGGCGGTCGCCATGGGAGCCCCGGAGCGAGAGTCGTGGCGGCTGGCGTTCGGCCTGCTCGTCACGCTGATCTGGCTCTACCTCGAGCTGCTCCGGCTCATCTCGATCGTGGCCGCCAGCAACCGGTGAGGACCCGGCCGACCGGCACGAGTCACGAGCGAGGCCCCCGCATCCACTCGTGGGTGCGGGGGCCTCGCTCGTCGCGTGGCTCGGCTCAGCCGAGCTTGCGGTGCGCCCGGGCCATGTCGGCCTCGTGGACGATCGCGGTGGCGAACCCGTGCGAGAGGCCGTGCTCGTCGCGCAGCCAGTTGACCTTCTCGTCGAACCGGGAGAAGGCCGGTCCGTCCTCGAGCGCGCGCATCCAGTCCTTGAGGTCACGGCCCGTCGCGGAGGGGAGTCGCTCGACGAGCTGCTGGTGGGTCTGCTCGGAGTGGCGGATCATCGGCGTCTCCCTGGAGGCTCGGCTCTGCTGGTGCGGTGCCCACCGTAGCCCCGAGGAGTCGGTCGATGGCAGGTCAACTCAGCGATTCGGCGGAACTTCTCTAGGCTCGCCGGTGTGGACGAGCCGAGGACGCCGACCGAGCGGTTCGAGGCCGACCTGCGGCGTACGGTGGACCGGCTGCGCACGCTGGGCCTCGACCGGCTGAAGGCGTCCTTCGAGCCCGAGCCGACCCGCGCCGACGCCGCCACGGCCGCTGCCCAGCGCCTCGCCGACGCCGCCGCCGACCTCGAGGGCGCTCCCCGGCGGACCGTGCCGCGGCTGGCCGACACGGCCGTGGGGGACCAGCTCGCCGTGTGCGGGCACGACCTGCTGGCCGTCACTGGCGTGTCCACGGACCGGGCCTGCGCCGACGAGGCGCTCACCCGTGCCGCGGACGACCTGCTCGGTCTGCGGCGCCGGATCTGAGCCGGCTCAGGCCGAGGGGAGCGCCGGGCGCGCCTCGTCCGGCACGAGCCCGACGGCCGCGCGGACCTCGGGCAGCAGCGCGTGCGCGCAGGCGAGGTAGCCCGCAGCGGACGGGTGGAAGCGGTCGGCGGAGAAGAACCGCCCCGGCTCGGCATCGAAGACCTCGCCGAGAATCTGGGCGAGGGCGACCGGCCGGCCTCCGGCGTCGCGCACCGCGATGCTCTGCGCCGCCGCGAGCTCGCGGGACATGCGCCGCGCCACCTGGCGCAGCGGCGGCGCGAACGGTCGCACCGTCCCGAGATCCGGACACGTGCCGACGACCACCTCGGTGCCGGCCGAGCGCAGGCGGCGTACGGCGTCGGCGAGGTGACGGACCGAGTCCTGCGGCCGGACGAGGTGCGTGACGTCGTTGGCTCCGATCATGATCACCGCGACGTGCGGACGGACGACGAGCACGCGGTCGACCTGGGCGGCGAGGTCCGAGCTCCGCGCGCCCACCACCGCGACGTTGGTGAGCACGACCGTGCGGTCGGCCCCGGCAGCGAGCTCGGCGGCGATCACGGCCCCCGGTGTGCTGCCGGCGTCGTCGGCGCCGAGCCCGGCCGCGCCCGAGTCGCCGAGCACGGCCAGGCGCAGGGACGTGCCGCGCCGCTCGCCCACCGGGAAGTAGCGGCCGTCGGCGTAGGGCGGCACGGTCCGGCGCGGGCCGATGGCGCGCTTGGCGAGGGTGGCCTGGACGACGATCACGCCGATGGCGGCGCCTGCGACAGCGGTGCCGACGCCCAGCAGCCCGCCGCCGCCCTTGGCCGCGCTCAGCGCGATCCGCCGGACCCGCTCGTCGCGGATCGGCAGCGTGGGCAGGCCGGGGTTCACCCCCCCATCATGACCCTGGGGCTCCGAGCGCCGCACCGAGGTTCGAAGGGAAGCCGCAGACCCGGTTAGGGTCGCCACATGCAGGTCTACGACAACGTGGTCGAGCTCATCGGAAACACCCCGCTGGTGCGGCTGCACGCCCTGACTGCCCACCTCGGCCCCGATGCCCCCACCGTGCTGGCCAAGGTGGAGTACCTCAACCCGGGCGGGTCGGTGAAGGACCGGATCGCCACCCGGATGATCGAGGCGGCCGAGGCCGAGGGGCTCCTGCAGCCCGGCGGCACGATCGTGGAACCGACGAGCGGCAACACCGGTGTCGGCCTCGCGCTCGTCGCGCAGCGCAAGGGCTACCGGTGCGTCTTCGTCTGCCCGGACAAGGTCAGCGCCGACAAGCAGAACGTGCTGCGGGCCTACGGCGCCGAGGTCGTGGTCTGCCCGACGGCGGTCGACCCCGAGGACCCGCGCTCTTACTACACGGTCTCCGACCGGCTGGTCCGCGAGATCGACGGAGCGTGGAAGCCCGACCAGTACTCCAACCCGAACAACCCGCGCTCGCACTACGAGACCACGGGCCCCGAGCTCTGGGAGCAGACCGACGGCACGATCACCCACTTCGTCGCGGGTGTCGGGACCGGCGGCACCATCAGCGGCACCGGTCGTTACCTCAAGGAGGTCAGCGACGGTCGCGTCCGCGTCATCGGCGCCGACCCGGTGGGCTCGGTCTACAGCGGCGGCACCGGCCGCCCCTACCTCGTCGAAGGCGTCGGCGAGGACTTCTGGCCGGCGGCCTACGACCGCACGGTGTGCGACGAGATCGTGGCGGTGTCCGACCGGGACTCGTTCCTGGTCACCCGTCGCCTCGCGCGCGAGGAGGGGCTGCTCGTCGGCGGTTCGTGCGGCATGGCCGTGCAGGCCGCGCTCGAGGTGGCCGAGCGGGCGTCGATGGGCGACGTCATCGTCGTCCTGCTGCCCGACGGCGGCCGCGGCTACCTCTCGAAGGTGTTCAACGACGAGTGGATGGCCGACTACGGCTTCCTGCAGACCGCGAGCGACCGCACCGTGGGCGACGTGCTGCGCACGAAGTCCGGTGCCCTCCCGCAGCTCGTGCACACGCACCCGCAGGAGACCGTCCGCGAGGCGATCGACATCCTGCGCCACTACGCCGTGTCGCAGATGCCCGTCGTGCGCGCGGAGCCGCCCGTGAAGACGGCCGAGGTGGTCGGATCCGTCGTGGAGCGCGACCTGCTCGACGCGCTGTTCGCCGGTCGCGCCGAGCTCGCCGACCCGGTCGAGAAGCACATGAGCCCGGGGCTGCCGATGATCGGCGCGGGTGAGCCGGTGTCGGCAGCGGTGGCCGCGCTCGAGACGGCCGACGCCGCGATCGTCGTCGACGACGGCCTGCCCACGGGCGTCGTCACGCGCCAGGACCTGCTCGGCTACCTCGCGCACTAGGCACCCCCGGCGGCGACTCGTCGTCGGATCGCCGGTCGGCGTACACCCGGCGGGGCTAGCCTGCGCGCATGCTCCGCTACTTCGCCTACGGCGCCAACATCGACCCTGAGCGCATGGCCGCGCGCGTGCCCGAGGCGGTCGCGGTCGGGCCCGGATACGTCGACCGGTTCGGCGTCGAGTTCACCATCCGCGACCGCGAGTGGGGCGGGGGCGTTCTCAACGCCCGCGAGGTGCCCGAGGGCAGGTTGTGGGGGCTCCTCTACGAAGGGCCGCAGGAGGCCTTCGCGGTCCTCGACACGTTCCAGGGCGACGCCGCCCTGATGGAGAAGGCAGAGGTCACGGTCGTGACCGACGCGGGCCCGGTCGAGGCGATCACCTACCGCGTGATTCCCATCGCGAACTACGTGCGGCCCTCGGACCGCTACCTCACCCACGTCTCCCGCGCGATGAAGGCGCAGGGACTTCCCCCCGAGGCGGTCGAGGCCGTGCTGGCGGCGGACCGCGACGCGGGGGAGTCGTCCGGGCCGAGCATCGTCTCCTAGCCGGTGAGCGTGTGGCGTCGGGTCCGCGACCCGCCGCACGCGGGTGTGCCCGCGAGTCGCGCGCGGCGGCGGCCTACGATCACGGGGACGTCGGTGCTGGAGGGGTGATGGCGGAGAACTCGAAGTCCACCAAGGAGAAGGCGGCCGAGGCGCGGGCCGAGGCGCAGAAGGCCGAGCGGGCCCGGGCGCGCCGTACCAACCTGCTCATCGGTGGTGGGCTGCTGGTGGTCATCGCGCTCATCATCGGCGGCGTCGTCTACGCCTCGCACCAGAACTCCTCGAGCGACAGCGCCACCACGTTGCCGCCTGTCGACCCCAACGCGCCGCTGCCGAAGACGGTGCTGCCGTCGTCGTCGCCCGAGGCGTACGGCGTCCCCTTCGGCACTCCTGCGGCGAACAGGTCGACCGTGCAGATCTGGGAGGACTTCCAGTGCCCGATCTGCGGTGAGTTCGAGAGGGCGCAGGGCGCGCAGATCCAGCAGCTGGCCACCGACGGCAAGATCTACCTCGTCTACCGACCGGCGTCGTTCCTCGACAAGAAGCTTCCTCAGTCGAACCTGTCCTCGGCGCGCGCGACCGCCGCGTGGGGCTGTGCCATCGACGGCGGGGTCGCGGAGAAGTTCCACAACGTGGTGTTCTCGAACCAGCCGGCCCAGGAGGGCGATGGTTACACCGACGCCCAGCTGCTCGACTTCGGCAAGCAGGCGGGGCTCACCGGTGCCGCGTACGACACCTACGCCTCGTGCGTGGCCGCCAAGACCTACTTCGGGTGGACGGCCAACTCGGCCGGGGCCTTCCTGGACAGCGGCGTCCCGGGCACGCCGAACGTGCAGCTCGACGGCACGGAGATCCCCGCCGCGCAGCTCGCGACGGCGTCGGCGTACATCGACGCCAACCGCAAGAAGTAGCGGCCCGGCACGACGATGGCCGACGACGTCGCCGGTGACGCTCCGATCGATGCGGGGCGGTTCACCACCTGGCTGGGCGACATCGGCGCCGCGATCCGCGGGGAGCGCGACTCCGACGTCCCCTGCGGCACGTGCACGGCGTGCTGCGAGGCCTCGCAGTTCATCCACGTCGGGCCGGACGAGGCCGATGCGCTCGCCCACATCCCCCCGGAGCTGCTCTTCCCCGCTCCTGGGCTGCCGAGCGGCCACCGGCTGATGGGCTACGACGAGCACGGTCGCTGCCCGATGCTTGTCGACGGCCGCTGCTCGGTCTACCTGCACCGGCCCCGCACGTGTCGCACGTACGACTGCCGGGTGTTCGCAGCGGCCGACGTCGTCGACGACGACCCGACGAAAGCGGCGGTCGCCGCCCGCGCGCGTCGGTGGCGCTTCGACGAGCCGCTCCCGGACGACGCCGTACGCCATGGTGCGGTACGTGCGGCCGCGGCTTTCCTGGCGGAGCACGCGGGCGAGCTGCCGGAACGCGTCGCGCCGCGGACCGCTACCCAGCGCGCCGTGCTGGCGGTCGAGATAGCGGGTCTGTTCGAGGGCCGGAGCAAGGTCGGCGTGGACGATGTGGCGGCCGCGATCGGACGTGCTACCCGGACTCGCTGATGGTGCGGCTGAGCAGCGTGGCGGCCGTGTCGTTGCCCTCGTCGGCGAGGCGGCTCAGCGTCTCGATGTCGCCCTGCTCGCCGGCGATGCCCGCGAGGCGGTCCGCGGCGAGCTCGTTGCCGGCGTCGACGAGGTAGTTGAGCGTCGTGATGTCGCGCTGCTCGCCGGCGATGTCGGCGAGGCGGTCCGCGGCGAGCTCGTTGCCGGCGTCGACGAGGTGCATGAGCTCCTCGACGTCGCCCCGCTCGGCGGCGAGGTCGGCGAGGCGGTCGGCGGCCTCCTCGTTGCCGTCCTCGGCGAGCCTGCGCAGCGTGGCGAGATCGGTTCCGGTCATGGCCCGACGCTACGCGCTCCCGATGGCCGTGGCCCGGGGTCGTCCCAGACGTCCCCTCGGCTGCTGGGCGGCGCGTCGGCGCACCTGGTGGTGCGTCGCCGTCTGGTCCTCCGGTCGAGCCAGGGTCGGACCAGGTCGTTCGGGCGTCGTTCGGGGGTCGGGCCCTGATGTCGCTGAGCCGGCTCGGACCTAGCGTCGAGCCATGACCGAGACATCCGGGCGTACGAGGTCAGGCGACGTCGGCCGCGAGGCCGGGACGCGCCGGGACGACCTCCCAGTAGCCGGGCTGCTGGGGCTCGTGGCCCGGGCGTGGTCGCAGCTGCCACCCGTCGTGGTGGAGCGCGTGGTGATGTCGGCTGCAGAGCAGCGCGAGATTGTCGAGCGACGTCGACCCACCGTCCGCCCAGTGCCGGACATGGTGGGCCTCGGTCCTCGACGGCGGCCGGGGGCAGTGCGGGACGACGCATCCGGCATCGCGCAGCGCGATGCGCCGACGTAATCCCGGAGGCACGATGCGCTTGCTGCGACCGTGGTGTGGTCACTCTCCGCACAGGCCGGACTTGTCCTGGCGACGCCAGGGCGGGCGGTTGCGGGGTAGGCCAACAGCCTCGGCCACGACGCGTTCGTCGCGCCGGCGGAAGACCAACGAGGGGCCGTCGGGCTCGACCGTCACCTCGACGCCCCGGGCTCGGACGGCGCCGGCGACCGACTCGACCTCGGCCAGGTCCTCGGTCCACCCGAACGAGATCGTGCGCCGGCTGGTCCGTCGCCGGTCGAGCACGAGGAGCACGGCCAGCACGATCGGCAGCCCGACGACCGCGCCGACCCACCAGGGCAGACCGGCGAGGGCGGCGACCGCCGCGCCGAGCGCCGCCGACGCCAACGACGCAGCGACGAGGGCAGCCCACCCGACCGCGTTGAGCCGAGCGTTCTGGAACAGGTGCCGTCGATGGCGTCGGGGGCCCTGCGCGAGCGCGGACGGGGTCGACGGCGTCATGCCCGCAGCCTGCCCCGAGCGATGCCCTCCGGTCGCGCCGGTTCCGGCGAGGCGCGCCTCAGGAGTTCGCGGCCTCGACCAGCGCGACGACCCGCTTCTCGACCGCGCGGCTCCACGCCGTGAGCGCGAACGACACCGGCCACATGTCGCCGTCGTCGAGGGCGGCGGACTCCTGGAAGCCCAGGGTGCAGTAGCGGTACTTGAACTTGCCGGCGTCCTGGAAGAACACGACGACCTTGCCGGCGGCGTCCGCGTAGGCCGGCATCCCGTACCAGGTCTTCGGAGACAGATCCGTTGCGGTGGCGGTCACCGTCACGTGCACGCGCTCGGCGAGGGCCCGGTCCTTCGGGGCCATGGCCGCGATGGCGTCGAGGACCGCGGTCAGGCCGTCGGCCTTCTTGGCGCCCTTCTTGCCCTCGGCGCGCAGCTCGGCGGCGCGCTCCTTCATCGCGGCGCGCTCGTCGGCGCTGAAGCCATCGGGCTCAGCCTTGGCGTTCTTCGCGGCCATCGCGGTCGTCCCTTCGTGTGCGACGGGGCGCGGCGTCCTGCCGACCCTCGGTCGAGAGGCTAGGCCCGGTGGCGCGTGAGTCCTTCTCGAATCCTGCTCGGTTCGCCGGTGGTCCGGCGCTGCATGGCCGCGCGTCCGGTCCCGAGGCGGACGTACGGTCGGCGTATGGAGAACAAGAAGTGGGACGACCTGTCGGACCGGCAGAAGACCGCGCTGCTCGTCGCCGTCTCGGTGGAGCTCGCGCTCACCGCCACGGCCCTCGTCGACCTCGCCCGCCGGCCGCGTGAGCAGGTGCGCGGACCGAAAGCGCTCTGGCTGCTCGGCTGCTTCGTGCAGCCGGTCGGACCGATCGCCTACCTCACGATCGGCGCGCGCCGCTCCTGAGCCCGGTGAGCGTGTCTACGCCAACAGGGGCAAGGGGAAACCGGTCTCCGCGTTCGTTCGGGGCGGCAGGCTGTCGGCCACGGCTTCCCTGCCTGGATCCACGGTGTCAGGGCCACGAACTCGAGGATTGGGGCAGGAAAGCGTGTCCTGGGAGCGCGAGCCGGATGTTGCTCGGGCGCACCATCGAACCGCCCCGCCCCGCCGCGACACGGACGACGGGGCCTGTCCGACCGCTTCTAGAGCGGCGGCAGTGCGATGCCGGTCTCTGCGTGGCAGTCGTAGCCGTGCGGGATCTTGTAGAGGTACTGCTGGTGGTAGGCCTCGGCGTAATAGAACGGCAGGCCCTCGGCGGAGAGGATCTCGGTGGTGATCGGGTCGAAGCCGCGCGCGACGAGCACCTTCTCGTAGGCCTCCTTCGTGCGCTGTGCGAGCTCTGCCTGCTCGGGCGTCGTGACGTAGAGAGCCGAGCGGTACTGCGTGCCGACGTCGTTGCCCTGGCGGTAGCCCTGGGTCGGGTCGTGGTTCTCCCAGAACACCTTGAGCAGGTCGTACGTCGAGACCTTCGCCGGGTCGAAGACGACGAGCACGTTCTCGGCGTGCCCTGTGCGTCCGGTGCAGACCTCGTCGTAGGTCGGGTTCGGCGTGATGCCGCCCTGGTAGCCGACCGCGGTCGTGTAGACGCCGGGGACGCGCCAGAAGCGCTTCTCCGCACCCCAGAAGCACCCGAGGCCGACGTAGAAGTGCTCGAGCCCCTCGGGGAACGGGCCCTCGAGCGGTGTGCCCAGCACCTCGTGGGTGGTCGGGATGTCGAAGGATCGGGTCGCGCGCCCGGGGAGCGCGTCGTCGGGGGTGACCATGCGCGTCTTGGCGCCGAACAGGGAGGAGAACATGGGACCAGCCTCTCGGGGGATGGCCGGCCCGGCAACCGCGGGCCCGCACCCCTCACAACCACCGGTCCCGCGGCAGCCTTCCCGGCCGGTCCTTACGGCGCGATGACGTCGTCCGTCGCCCGTTCGGCTCAACTCGGGCCCGGATGTGCCGATGCCACGAGCAGGGGTCGGCCGACTGGGGGCATCTGGGATGAGCACGTCCGTACGGAGCGACCGCGCAGGTCAGCAGACCGAGCGCCCCTCCGACGTGCCCTCGGGGCGCCGCCACGCCCGCACGCCGCTGCGGTTCGCGGTCCCGATCACGCTCGCCGTGTCGCTGCTCCTGCTCAGCGCGGGCAGCGTCCTGGGCATCGCGTCGCAGTCCGCGGCCAACGAGAAGCAGAACAACCAGGACGTGACCCTGAGCGCGTCCGCACGCGAGGCAGCGGCCCGGGTCTCCCGTGAGGTCGACGTCGTGCGTCTCGCGGCGCTGCTCGCCGGTCGCGACCCGGTGCTGGCGGCCGTGGTCACCTCGACGGGTGCTCCCAGTGCCGCGCAGGTGGCGCAGGCGCGGCGTCCGCTGGAGGCGCTCACCGAGCTGCGCCCCGGGCTCATCGCGATCGCGCGGCTGCGCAACGCGACCGGTCGCGAGGTGCTCCGGGTGGCCGACGCGTCGTCGCAGGCGGCCGGGGTCAGCGAGACGACCGGGCTGTCGCCCGGCGCCACAGGAGTGCCGTGGTTCGCGCAGGCGATGAAGCTCGGCCCCAACAAGGCCATCACGACCGACGCCCACGCCGGTGTGTCGCTGCCCGGTGACGTCGTCACCACGGCGATCGCGGTCGGACCCCCTGGCGCCCCCGTCGGCGTGCTGGAGATCGACTCACCCGTGGCGCAGCTGCGCGCCACGGCGTCGAAGGACATCGGCGGGTCCCTGTCCTTCGCCGCGGCCGGGGACGCCGAGAGCGCGCTGGGCATCGACCTCGCGAAGTCCGTCGGCGGAGTCGTCACGTCCAACGACGTCGTGACCGCCTGGCAGCGCACGGCGTACGACACGGGACTTCCCGGCTCGGTCGACCTCGACTGGGTGGTCGGCGTCGCCGCGCCCAGCGTGACGTCCGGCGTCGCTGCGGAGGGGACCCTTGTGTGGGTCCTGCTCGGGCTCGGGCTGCTCCTCCTGGTGGCCGGGCTCGTCGGTGCGGTCGTGTGGTGGCTCGAGGTCCGACGCCACCGCCGCGCCGAGCGGCGCAACGCGCGCCGACTCGAGATGCGGCTGCGCGAGATGTCCGAGGCGCTGTCGCGCGTGGCCCAGGGGGACCTCGCCGCCGAGCTCCCCGTGGACCGGTTCGACGACGGCGACCTGCGCGAGATGGCGTCGTCGTTCGACTCGACGCTGAGCCGGCTGCGCGACCTCGTCGGGCAGGCGCAGCAGTACGGCACCGCGCTCGCCCAGGCCAGCGTGGAGCTGCGCGCGGGAGCTGCCCAGCAGGCGGCGGCCGCGTCGGAGCAGAGCAGCGTCGTCGCGGAGACGACCGCCACCATCGAGGAGCTCGCGGCCACCGCGGCGCAGATCGCGCAGACGTCGGAGTCGGTGGCCCGCGCCGCCGGTGACACCTTGCGGCTCACCGAGGAGGGGCGCGACGCCGTCGCCTCGTCCGTCCACGCGATGGACCTCGTGGCCGTGCGCGTGGGCGTCATCACGCAGCGCGCCGTGACGCTGGGCGACACCGGCCGGGAGATCGGCCGCATCCTCGACGTCATCGACGACCTCTCGGAGCGCACCAACATGCTCGCGCTCAACGCCGCGATCGAGGCGGCGCGCGCGGGGGAGCACGGGCAGGGCTTCGCGGTGGTGGCGGCCGAGGTGCGCCGTCTCGCGGAACGGGCCCGCGCCTCGACCACGCAGATCCAGGGCCTCGTCACTCGCATCGCCACCGAGTCGGGGGCGACGGCGATGGTTGCGGAGGAGGGCCAGCGGGAGGTCGACCGGGCGCGCGAGGTCGCGCACGAGGCGGCGGCGGCGCTCGACAGGATCGCGGGCATGGTCGACGAGACCACCACCGCCACCCGCGAGATCTCCATCGCGACCCAGCAGCAGCGCTCGGCGTCCGACCAGGTCGTGCTCGCGATGGGCCAGGTCTCCGACGCGTCTCGCCAGTACGCCGTCGGCTCGCGGCAGGCAGAGGCGTCCGCGCAGGACCTCGCGGGCCTCGCCGAGTCGATGCGCGGCACGATCGACACGTTCAACGTCGCGCCGTCGGAGCACCCGCACCAGTGGACGACGTTCGACGAGGACGACCTCCTCGCGGAGGAGCAGGAGCGCTCGTCGCGCGAGGACCTGCTCGTCTGAGGGACCTACGGCGCGGACGTCGTCGTCGCTGCGAGGTCGACGACGACGTCCGCGGCATCGAGCAGCACGGGGTCGTGGCTCGCCACGAGCACCGCGCACCCGTGTCGCGCAGCGTCGAGCAGCGCGCCGGCGACGGCCTCGGCGCCGCCCTCGTCGAGCTGGCTCGTCGGCTCGTCGAGCACCGCGACGACGGGCTCCACCACGAGCGACCGGGCCACCGCGACCCGCTGCCGCTCACCGCCGGACAGCGACGAGACGTGTCGGTGCCCGAGAGGGGTCAGCCCGAGCCGGTCGCAGAGCGCGTCGACGAGCGCGGCGTCCTCGGGCAGGCCGCGCGAGGTCCGCGCGAGCGCGAGGTTGTCGCGCACGTGCATGGTCTCCACGAGGGAGCCGCCCTGCGCGGCGACGGCCACGCCCGACCGGCGCAGGCCGGCCCGTTCGTCGCGACCGAGCCGCCTGAGGTCGAGACCGAGCAGGGTGACCGTTCCTGCGTCCACGGGTGCGAGGCCGGTGATCGCCGCAAGCAGCGTCGACTTGCCGGAGCCGGACCGTCCCGAGACGACCGTGAGCGCACCGGCGCGCAGGTCGAGACTGACGGCGTCCAGCACGGTGGTCCCCGCGTAGGAGATGCAGACGCCGGACAGGGCCGCGACGACGTCGCCGAGCGACGCCTCGCCACGCTGGCGCTCCGGCCCTGCGAGGGCTGCGGCGACGCCGGTGCCGCGCAGCAGGACACCGTCGTCGGTCGCGATCGCCACGGCGCCGGAGGCGGCGCCCGCGCCGTGCCGCAGGGCGTCGGGGAGCCGGACCCAGCCGCGGTCGTCGACGACGAGCGTCTCCGAGTGCGGCCTCGCGGGGTCCCACTGCTCGGACAGCCGACCGTCTCGGATGCGGACCACGCGGTCGCCGATCCGCGCCGCGCGCGGGTCGTGCGTCACCAGCACGAGGGTGGCGCCGAGGTCGCGGACCGCCGTCGCGAGGACGTCGTAGACGAGGTCGGCGGCGGTCGCGTCGAGCTCCCCGGTGGGCTCGTCGGCGAGGACCACGGACGGCCGGTGGGCCAGGGCGGCGGCGACGGCGACGCGCTGCGCCTCGCCCCCGGAGAGCGTCTCCGGCCGTCGCCCGGCGAGGTGCTCGAGGCCGAGGCGCCCGAGCGCGTCACGGGCGTCGGCGCGAGCCTCCTCGCGCCCACGGCCGCCCACCCGAAGCTGGAGGGCGACGTTGTCGACGACGTCGAGCTCGGGCCGCAGGGACCGTCGGGCCCGCTGGTCGACGAGCCCGAGACGCTCGCAGCGCAGCGCCCTGCGGGTCGCGTCGTCGGCTCCCGCGAGGTCGACGCCGGCCACGCGGACCGATCCCGCGCTCGGTGCCACCTCGGCGGCCAGGACGCCGAGCAGGGTGGACTTGCCGGACCCGTTGGGCCCGTGCACGACGAGCCGTTCGCCGACCGGCACGCGCAGCGAGAGCCCGCGCAGCGCGGCGACCGAGCCCGTGGGTGCGTCGTAGAGGCAGAACAGGTCGTGGACCTCGACCGCGTCGGTTCTCATCGCAGGTCCTGGTCGGGTCGGGACGGCCACGCCGCTCGCAGCATCCGGCTGGTGGCGACCGCGCACGCCGCGAGCGCGGTGCCGAGACCGAGCAGCAGGACGCTCGCGGTCCAGACCGGGCCGACCGACGGGAGCAGCGGTGGGGTCGGGGTCGTGCCGCTCCCCGAGAGCGCGACGAGGGTGGCGACCGACCGGGCGAGAAGGAGCCCCGCCGCGGTACCGACGACGAGGGCGGGGACGGCAGCGGCGGCCGCTCGCCACCACAGGCTCCGGCGCAGCGTCGAGGTGGCGACGCCGTCGGCCTCCTGCGCGAGCAGCGCTCCGGCGTCGTCGCGTCGTTCGCCGGTCACGAGGAGCACGAGCGCCACGATGGCGACGAGCAGGGACACCAGCGCGGCGACCAGGAGCAGCAGGGCAGCGCCCTGGCCGACGGCGTCAGACTCCAGCGCCGCCCTGCGCTCCTGCTGGGTGACGACGGCGGCTCGGTCCCACGGCGGGACGGACAACGCGGCGAGGATCGCCGTGTCGCCGTTCGCACCTGCGGCCCAGATCTCTTGCGGCGCACCGGATCCCGGCACCATGTCGTCGAGGGCGGCCGCCAGTGCGGCTCGGTCCGCGACGAGGAACCGTGGGCCGACGGTGGGGAAGCGCGGCAGCGTCCCGACCACCAGAGCAGCCACGGTGTCGCCACCGCCGAGGTCGAGGCGCACCGATGCGCCGCGGGACGCGGTGACGGCGTCGGTCACCACGCGCACCGGCGGACGGTCGGCGAGACCCGGACGCACCACCACGAGCGAGCCGGCCAGCTCGTAGGAGATCGCGAGGGAGGACGCCGTCGCCGCGATGTCGGCGGATCGCGCCGACCAGCCGGACCAGCCGCCGGCCGCACCGGTCGGTGGACCGAGGACGACGCGGCCGGCGAGGAACGCCGTCACCGTGCCGCCCTCGCCGACGCGGTGCTGGCGCCGGGCGGCGTCGTCCGTGTTCTCGTGCAGTGTCAGGGCGGAGAGATGCACGCCGTCGCCGAGGTCGGGGACCGGACCGACGAGCGCGTCACCGGTTGCGGTCAGCGGGATCCCGCGCTCACGCCCGTCGGACGCGGTCACCCACGCCACGACGTCGACGCCGCCGGGCGCGGCTCGGGTCCACGAGAGCACGGGCAGCCGGAGGGTTCGGGTGCCGACGGGGAGCGCCAGACCGGACGCCGGCGCCGCGGAGGCGAGGGACCCGCTCATCTCGCTCGGGGAGGACGCACCGACGGTGCGGTCCCACCGCGAGATGAGCGGCAGCGCCGTGGCGTCGAGGCCGAGGACCTGGACGGCGTCGCCGCTCGTGGCCGAGGTGCGCAGACCGGCGACGGTGCGGAGCACGGCGTCGGCGGCTCCCGGGAGCGGCGACCTCGCCTGCAGCCCGACCGGGTCGTCGCCCTGCGCACCGACCGTGATGCGCGCCGCGGTCGGGACGTCGAAGGCCGCAGTGTCGGCGCTCCCGCCCTGC
>Ga0208851_1000027_pt1 | contig 60863 bp, 63 predicted proteins | sample NGESurshal092012_FD_184481 | JGI IMG/M metagenome (GOLD analysis project Ga0208851, IMG submission 184481) | Arctic peat soil microbial communities from Barrow, Alaska - NGEE Surface sample 415-2 shallow-092012 (SPAdes) | ecosystem: Environmental > Terrestrial > Soil > Wetlands > Peat ... | reverse complement strand
CCCGGGCTTCTGGGCGTCGGGGTCGTGGTCGGCGAGGATCCGCGGCGCTTCCTGATGCTCGTCGACGATGCGACGGCCGCTGTTCATCGACGCCAACAACCGCATCGCGCTCGTCTCGATGCTGACGTTCCTCGAGGAATCGTGGTGTCCCCGGTTCGAGTCCGGGTCTCGCCATCGCGAAGTCCCTGCATTTGATCGCCTTCTCGGCGCCAAGCAATGGGAATGCTGGCGGCTGATTGTGACGTGGCGGTCCGTTCACGTCACAAACGACCGGGGCCGCAGCGTCGCGCGCCGCGATCCGCGAGGACGAGAACCCTCGTGTTCATCGGCGTTCGTGGGCGCGCCGGCCGCGCTCGAACGGGACGACCACGCGTCAGAAACATGGTGTCGCCGGTTCGAGAAACCACCTCGATCGAGGAAACCCGTCAAGCCCGGTCTCCCCGAGACCCAACCCGGCCCAGCCTGCCACGAACGAGGAGCGCGGCGTCCGCGCGCCTGCTCCTCGTCTCGAAGCGGCAGCGGCGTCCAGCCCCGGTCTACTTGACCTCGTAGCCGCGCTCGGCCTTTCTGATCTCGCCGGTCTGTGCCATCTGGGTCAGCCGGGTCGACACGGTGTTCCGTTCGAGGTCGAGGCCGTGGGCGACCTCGTCGGCAGTGCTTCCGGGGTGCTTGGCGAGGTAGTCGATGACGGCGCTGTCGATCTTGTCCGTCACGTCGTCGGCTGCGGCCTGCGCCTTCTCGGCGGCGTCGTCGATGCCGGCTTTGACCTCGCTCTTGTGCTCCTGACGTGCGCCCTCATCCTTGAGGTCGCGGTCACCCGTCAGAGCTCCAACGGCCTGCTTCACGCGTCCGCTGATCCTGTCGGTGTTCTCGCCCATCTCGGTCTCCTTCGCTCGTCGCTGTTGGCCGCGGCGGAACCTGCGACGGCCACGGATCTGACGCTACCCCCGCCACGCTCCGTAACACATCGGTAGCTCCCACGATCCGCCTGCGGGCTTCCCCCGGGCACACGACACCTCTCGCGCGTCCGAAGAGCAGCAGCCGCTACCGACCGACGCCGTCGCCGCGCTCGCCCCGAGCCCACGGCAGCCCGAAGGCCGCGACCAGTGCCAGCCATGCCAGCCCGATCGCATATGCGGCCAGGACGTCGCTGAGCCAGTGCACGCCCAGCAGCACACGCGAAGGTCCCATCGCCGCCACGACGAGCAGCGCACCCGCGGCAAGCCACCAGCGCCGACGCCAAGCCAACAGGATCGCCGTCAGCCCGAGCACCGCAGTCACATACGCTGTGTGCCCGCTCGGGAAGCTCGGGTCGAGCCCGTGCCCGGCGGCCGGACGCGGACGGTCGGCGAGCACCTTGATCGTCGTCGTGATCACGGCGACGCCGGCGGCCGCGATGATCAGAGCGCCGTAGCGGCGCCCGAGCCAGCGCCCGACCACGACTGCGAGGACCGCCGTCCACGCCGCCGCCACCGGCGGTTCCCCAAGGAACGACAGCGCGCGCGGAACCGCCAGGCCGACGCCGCCGAGCCGCTGCTCGGCAACCTCCGCGGCCGTCGCGCCATCAGCAGGGAACGCACCAACTGCCGCGATCGTGCCCCAGCACAGCGCCACGAACGCGGACAGAAGCGCCGCCAGGATCACGGCCATCCGACGAACCGGCACGACCCATCACGCTATTCGAGTCGCAGAAGTGCGACCAAGCAGGCCTATCGCGTGATGGTGACCGTGGTCCCCGGGCTGAGGCGGGTCGCAAGCCACGTGATCGCTTGGCTGGCCAGGCGGATGCAGCCGTGGGATGCAGCCGTTCCGAGGACACCGCCGACATTGCTCGTGCCGTGCAGCGCCACCTGTCCCGGGCCACCGGCGAACTCCTGCAACACGTTCGAGCGGGCGCTGAGCGCCAGCGCGTACGGCGCGCCGACCTCCCGCTGACCGAGCCTCACGGTCTCCTCGATGAAGAACCGTCCTGCAGGCGTCGGGGTTGATGGTTTGCCGATCACGGCCTTGAAGGTCCTTTCGCTGTGACCGTCCAGCAGGGCGCTGACCGTTCGGTTCCTCAGGTTGATGACGATGGAGGTTGATGCCGAGCAGCAGCAGTGGCCAGAGCGCGACGGCGAGCACGGCTGATGCGATCGGTTTGAGCGTGGTCGCGTGCGTGAAGTAGTGGTGCGAGGACGCGATGACGATGCCGACGACCACATAGACGAGGCTGAGCAGCCCGGACCTCATCGCGAAGCTCCCGCGGTCGGCTTCATTGCCCGGTTCAGCGTCCGGACAGGCGGCCTCTGCCCGCGAAGGCGAAGACCACCAGGACGATCACGAGGATGAGCAGCAGCGGGCTGACGGCCACGCTCCCGACCAACGCGAGCACGATGAGCACGATCAGCAGAATGAGGAGCAGGTCCATGACGAAGATCCTTCCGGTCGATCACGCCACGGTCATCCGTGACGTCTACTGGGCAGCGATGCGGAGAAGAGGCACGCCTTGCCTCGGCGGCGAACACGGATGGGCGGCGCACAGGAGGGATGCCCCCCGCACTACCTCACGGTGCGTCACGACACCACGGCTGAGACACACGCGGTGGTCGCTGGAGCGAGCACGAGAACGACGGGCATGACGACCTCCAAGTTGTTTGGAACCTGAAAGTCAGGTCGCACTGCCGGCCCGCTCGGGCCCGACCCCACGATGAATGCCCTTCGGTCAGGACTATAGCCCTTGTGCGCAACGCCACAATGCGGCGCCCGCGCGTGCACCCCGGCCGTCGACGTCGCGATGGCTCTCGCGGTCGGGCTCATGGAGACACACGAACCGCGTCGAGGCCCGGACGCGCCCCCGCCGCTCGCTTGAGCAGCGAGCGCCCGATCAGCCGTCGACGACGAGCGCCTGAAGCGGGCCGAGCAGTCGTTCCGACCGTCGCGAGGTCGCCTGCAGTTCCACGAGGCGATGGGTCAGTGGTTCGCCGCGGCTTCGGCGCTCGCGCTGCTCGGCCGCGATCGGGCGCCAGAGCTCGTCGACGACGGTGCTCGGGTCACCGGCGATCTCGTCGATGTCGCGTTCCAGGTGGGCAGCCCACAGTCGCAGTCGCGTGTCGCGTGCCAGCGCGGCGTCGCAGGTGACGAGGTTGACCTCGGTGTCGTTGAAGAACGAGTGCGCGTTGAGGTTCGCCGAGCCGAGGGTGAGCCAGCGGTCGTCGACGATGCCGACCTTTGCGTGCACGTACACCCGGTCGCTCGTGTTGCCCGTGCGAGCCCGGATCGTCGTGGCGAGAAAGCGCCCGTTGTCACCGTCGGCGTCAGCGAGCATCGCGAGCTGGCCGCGGGTGTCGTCCTGCCCGGTATTCGGCTTGCCGGGCAGCATGACCACGATGCGGAACCCGTCGGTCGGCGGGCGGCGGAGCTTGCCGGCGAGGGTGTCCACGATCTCCGGCGACCACAGGAACTGGTTCTCCAGGTAGACGAGGTGCTGCGCGGAGCGAAGTGCGCGCAGGTAGGCCTCGATGATGCGGAAGTCCCCGCGCGGCGCGAAGTCGTAGAGCTTCTCCGGGACCGTACGGACGATCTGCGCGTCGACGTCGCCGGCGCTCCTCGCCACCTCCGCGGGCGCCTCGAGGCGCTCCCCGGTGACCGCCTGCCAGCGCTGGGCCACGTGACGGGCGACGTCGGCGACCGCCGGGCCGCGCAGCCGCGAGGAGACGTCGTGCCATCCCATGCGCCCGCGCGCGGGATGCTCGGGTGTGTCGTAGCGGTCCCCGCCGAGGTCGGTGAGGTCGATGCCGCCGACGAACGCGATCTCATCGTCGATCACGACGAGCTTCTCGTGGTGGCAGTGCATCGGGCGCTCGTGGGAGTCCAGCGCCGCCTTGATCCGCGTTCCGCGCACCAGCTCATCACGCGTATCGCGGACGGAGGCGCGGCGTGGCCTGAACACCGGCGCCGGCGCTCCGGCCCACAGCAGCACGCGAACGTCGACCGACTCCGCCGCCTCACCGAGCAGATCGCGCAGCAGCACCGGTGGCTCGTCGCGCAGGACCGCGAAGCCCGGCGTGATGCACCATCCGGCGATCAGCACGCTGCGCCGAGCGCTGCGGATCGCCTGATCGAGTGCGTGAAGGTACGCCGCGCCCTCGATCAGCACGTCGAGCGCGTTGCCCGGCCGCGGCTGCGGATCCCCGGCCGCCCACAGCTGCCCGTCGTCCGGGGGCGTCCGCTGCGCCGAACGTCCGATCTTGCGGAGCCGGCGAGCATGGTGAGCATTCGTCAGGCGCTCGATCGCATCGCCCGCGACCCGGTCAGCGACTCGAAGGAGATCCGCAGACATCAGGAACGGACGCCGACCTGAAGACTCAGGCGCTCGGCGACGATGCCGGCCCGCAGTCGGCCGAAGCGCTCCGACCACGCGATGTCGCACAGCCGCGCCCTAGCCATCATCACGCTCTCTGATGTGCTCCAGCGCATCCTGCGCCCTGTCGACGGCTACATCACGTCCGTCTGCCGGCTCATGCGTTGGCGCCCGGGGGGCACCTTCGTGCCTGGCGCCGTCGTGGTCCTCAAGCTCGCGTGCTGACCGCAGCGCTCGGTCCTGTTCGGCATCGAGGTCGCGTCTGGACTCTGCACGGCGCTGCGCGGCCTGCTTGCCCCGGCCGCGCAGCGCAAGGGTAACCAGCAGCACGATCAAGACGACGCAGACCGCGACCACGATGACGACCACTCCGCCGCCGACCGCGAACACGACGAAGCCGGTGGTGGTCATGCAACTCCCGTCGCCAACGGCTGATGCATGGCGCCCTACGCCTTGTCGACGGCGTCCTCGACCTCATCAGCGGCGTCCTGAGCGTTGTCGACGGCCTCGTCGATGTGGCCCTTCAGCGCACCCTTGTGCTCCTGATGCTCACCCTCGCGCTTGAGGTCCTCATCACCTGTCAGTGCTCCGCCGGCCTGCTTCACGCGTCCGGTGATCTTGTCGGTCTGCTCACCCATGAGGGTCTCCTTCATCCATTCGTTGGTGACTCGCGTCGAACGCGGCACAGCCACCGGTCAGTAGTAGTGCCGGCGCCCGCCGATCGCTCGACCCGATGAGCCGAGCACCATCAGGAGCACGCCAACCACCAGCAGAATCACGCCGAGCGTCGTGAGAATCGGCATACCGAGGAGGAACCCCGCGATGACGAGGGCGATACCGAGAACGATCATGAGGCACTCCTGACTTGCGGGTGGGGGACGGCACAACCCACGCTACGCCGCCACACCCCGCAGCACATCAGTAGCTCTCCGTTTCCCCAAGCAGAAGCCGAGCCAGCGAGCCGTTCTTGACCTTCGCGCCGGTGACCGCATTCTTCTTGATCTGGCTGCTGCCGACGCTGTTCTTCGGAAGCTTCACGGCGGCGTAGCTCGCGCCGCCCAGAGCGATGAACAGCGCCGTCACCGACGCGACGTTGGCGAACGAGAGGTGCGGGCGAATCCTGCGAAGCATCGGAGCACGGCAACCAGGCTGGTTTGTGCGACAGCCTCCATGGATAGCAACAGCGCGTCGGTGGCCCGTCTGATCGACGGCCAGGTCGAGGTTCACGGCCGAATCACTCTGCCACTGTGGTTCGCGCTCTGCGGGTGGCGGCGAGTCTTGGGGGCCGGTCGTCCGCGTGCAACGCAAGGATCGTGCACGGCGCTGGCTCTATGCCCGGCCGCCTGTTTCGTGAGGGCTTGGGACGGCTCAGCGCTTTGCGTCTATCTCCTGCCCACGCTTCTGGAGGAAGCTGCCGACCGCACCGGCGAGCCCCGCGATCACGATGATCGCGTACATCTCCATGAACACATCGAGAACACGTGCCCCCGGTGAGATCGGGTTCTTCAGCTGCGAGGAGACCGTCAGCAACTGGGTGGACGTCCAGAACAGTGCGCCGCCGACCGTCTTGATCTCGGTCTGGCGGGCATCCCGCTCGAGCAGGAACGCTGCCGCTCCGCACACAAGGTCGACACCAACGGTTGCGATCAGCACGACAACGAACTGGTCGCGCAGTCGACGGTGGGTCGTTGTCGCCGCTGTGAGGACATCACGAACCTCTCGCGCGGCGGTCCGGAGGGCAACATGCGGCACGATCCGATGGTCCTACGAGCGCCGGACGCCGCCGCCCGGCCGAGTCCGGACCAGCGCTACCGGCCAACCAGCGCAAGCTCGACGCCGCCGACCAGCTCGGACAGCTCGCTGACGAGGCCGGGATCCCGCTCATCCAGCTCGCGATCGCGTTCGTCGCCAATCACCCGGCCGTCACCGCGCCGATCATCGGGCCGCGCACCATGGAGCATCTCGAAAGCCAGCTCCCCGCGGCCGACATCGTCTTGGACCAGGCCGTGCTGGACCGCATCGACGAGATCGTCCCGCCGGGCGTGAACCTCAATACCGCCGACGGAGGGTGGGTCAACCCGGACTTGGAACCGGCGGCGCGGCGGCGGTAGACCGGCACCCGGGGGCTGGATACGCATCAACCGCGGCGAGCGCCCGGCCGCTGGCGTGGCTCGCCACTGCCGCAGGTGCGCCGCCGGCGCACCTGCGTGAGCGGCGGGCCGCTCAGGCGCTCGCGGGCTGCGGATCCGGCCGCACGACGACGGTGTCGGCGACGCGGATGATCTCGTCGACGGGCAGGTCCGCGCGCGAGGCGTGCTCGCGGATCGCCTCGGGGCTGCTGGCCTCGTAGATGCAGACGGTGCCGACCGTGCCCGCACCCTCGTCGAGGACGTAGCTGCGGATCCAGCGCACGTCGTCGGACATCTCCTCGTCGCCGACCTTCGTCGACCTCGCCGCGGCCTCCTCGAGCTCGGCGCCAGAGGCCCAGCCGCTGCGTCGCAGAATCACGTACAGGTCCATCGTGTGCCTCCTGGGGTTGGGCTGTTCCGGGCACCGTACGGCGCGCACGCCCTGCTGGCAACCGGTCGCGCGACCGGCGCTCCGACGGCCCGCGTGCCCGCCATGCGCTGCACGCTCATGCCCAGGTCCGAGCCCGCGCGTGGGTTTGCGCGGCATGGGAGTGTCGGCGTCAGGCGGCCGCGACCGCAGTGTGGGGTTCCGCGGGAGGCCTACGCCACGCGCTCGGGCGGCGCCTCGGCGATGTCGTCGGCCAGCCGCGTGAGCAGCTTCTGCAGGTCGGGGTAGTCCTCCGCGGACCAGCCCTCGAGCAGCTTGCAGAGCCGCTCGCGCGCGCAGCCGCGCAGGCGCTCGGCGACGACCTCGCCTGCGGCCGTGACGTCGGCGGCGCCCTCCGAGCCCACCTCGACGTAGCCGGAGGCGATCAGCTGCGCACGGCCTGCCTCGAGGTCCTCCAGCTGGACGGGGCGGATCGCGCGCAGGTCGGCGAACGAGGCGGCCGGCCGCTCGCGGTAGCGGAAGAGCATCCAGCACGCGGCCGGCGTGAGCTCGACGCCGGTCTGCGCGGCCACCTCGGCGATGAACGCGCGCGTCTTGTCGCGCCCGGCCAGCCGGCTCAGTGATGCCGCGATGTCGCCCAGGGAATCGGCCGGACGCGGCGAGGCGAAGGCCTCACCCACGCCGTCGGTCGTGACGGTCTCGCGCAGCGGGCGCTCCTGGATGAACCACGACAGCGCGAACGCGAGCACGGCGATGCCGGCCGCGGCGAGGAAGACGGTGTCGAGCGCGTCGGTGAAGGCATGCAGGTAGGGCACCTTGACCGCGTCGGGCAGCGCCGCGACCTGCCCCGGCTGGACCTGTCCGCTCGCGACCCCGGCGCCGCCGGCGCCGGCGGGGAACGCCGCGTGCAGGTTGTCGGTCAGCTGGGCCGTGAAGACGGCGCCGAGGATCGCCGTGCCCAGCGACCCGCCGATCGTGCGGAACAGGGTCGCCCCGGACGTGGCCACCCCGAGCAGCTCGTAGTCGACCGCGTTCTGCACGGCGAGCACGAGAACCTGCATGATGCACCCCAGGCCCGCGCCGACGAGGAACATCTCCAGCGAGAGCACGAGCGTCGTCGTCGACGTCGACAGCCCCGAGAACAGGAACAGCCCGACGGCCAGCATCGCGCTGCCCGCGATCGGGTAGATCCGGTAGCGGCCCGTGCGCGTGATCAGCTGGCCCGAGCCGATCGACGTGATCAGCACCCCGGCCATCAGCGGCAGCAGCGCCAGGCCCGACTGTGTGGGATCGAGGCCGCGCACGACCTGCTGGAAGAGCGGCAGGTAGGTCGTCGCGCCAAACAGCGCGAAGCCGACGATGAACCCCATGGCGCTCGCGACGGCGAACACCGGGTTGCGCCACAGGACGTTGGGCAGGATCGGCTCGGCGGCGCGCTGCTCGGCGAACACGAACCCGACGATGGCCAGCACCGCCAGCACGCCGAGGCCGACGATGAACGCCGAGGTCCACGAGTACTGGTTGCCGCCGAGCGTCGTCAGCAGGACGAGTGCCGTGAGCGCGCTCGCGAGCAGCGCCGTCCCGAGGTAGTCGATCGCGTGGGCGATGCGCTCGGTGCGCGCCGGGAGCGTGCGCTGCAGCACGACGAACGCCACGACGCCCACCGGCACGTTGACGTAGAAGATCCAGCGCCAGTCGATCTGGCTCGTGAGGAAGCCGCCGAGCAGCGGCCCGACGACGGTCGCCACGCCGAAGACGGCGCCGAACAGCCCGGAGTACTTCCCGCGCTCGCGCGGGGAGACGACGTCGCCGAGCGCCGCCTGCGAGCTGACCATCAGCCCGCCGCCGCCCAGGCCCTGCAGGGCGCGGAAGGCGATCAGCTCGGTCATCGAGTGCGCCTGCCCGCAGAGCACGGACCCGATCACGAACAGCACCAGCGCCACCTGCAGCACGAGCTTGCGCCCGTAGAGGTCGCCGAGCTTGCCGTAGAGCGGCATCACGACGGTCTGCGCGAGCAGGTAGGCCGTCACGACCCAGGAGATGTGCTCCAGGCCGCCCAGGTCGCCGACGATCGTCGGCAGCGCGGTCGACACGATCGTCGAGTCGAGCGCCGCCATCAGCATGACGAGCATCAACCCGGCGATGACCGCGTAGAGCGTCGCGCCCTCGCGCTCGGTCTGCGGCTCGGCTGCGAGGGGGGCGGTGGCCACGCTGGTGCCCGACGCTACCACCGGCCGGTGTGAACGACTGCGCCAGATGACTGCCACGACCTCGAGCTTCGCCGGTCAGGCCGGCACCATCGTCACGACGACGTGGACCGCAAACGATCCGCGCGCCGAGGAGAAGGTCTACCCCGGCGCACAGCACGAGATGTTCAACGAGATCAACCGGGACGAGGTGCTTGACGACGTCGTGGACGTCGTCGAGCGCTCGCTCGCCGGCTGAGCGGCAGGCTGCGCAGCACCAGCACCGCCCAGCCCGCCGTCGTGCTGCGATCGGCCTCGCGCAGCCCGGCTCCGGCGTAGGCTCGCTGCACCCGGTCGGCCTCCTCCTCGAGGATCCCGGAGGCGATCAGCACGTCCGGCGGGGCCTCCAGGCGCGCGGCGATCGCCTCGTGCAGCGCAGGCGGGACGTTCGCCGCGAGTGCGGCGGCCGGCGGCGGCGGCTCGTGGGCGAGGTCCCCGATCCAGGCGTCGATCAGGACGCCGTTGCGCGCCGCGTTCGCCCGTACGGCCTCGACGGCCTCCTCCTGGACGTCGATCGCGGCGACCGGCGCCCAGCCGAGCTTCGCGGCCCCGATCGCGAGCAGCCCGGCGCCGCAACCGAGATCGGCGAACGAGCCCGCCGGCTTCAGCGCGCAGAGCGCCTCCAGGCACGCGCGCGTCGTCGGATGCCCACCCGAGCCGAAGGCGCGGCGGTGCGCGAGCACGACGTCGATCAGGCCGTCCGCGGGCGGCGGCGCCCAGGCCGGGCGCACGGCCAGCCGCCCGGCGATGATGAGCGGCTCGTGGTCGGCCGCGCGCCGCGCGGGCCAGTCGTCCGGCACGTCGCGTTCGCTCAGCGAGGCTCCCCAGGCGCCCGCTGCTGCCGCGACGGCCGCGCGCGGCGGCAGCTCGACCTCGTCCCCCCTCAGGCGCAACTCGACCTCGTCGCCGCGCGCGACCTCGTGGACGCCGTGCGGCGCGATCGCGAGCAGGTCGTCGAGCACCGCCTCGACCGCGCCCGCCGGAACGCGGATCGCGAGCTCGCGCATCAGGCCGCCCGCCGGACGATCGCCTGACCCGTGACCTGCACGGTGCCGCGATCGAGTGCGCGCAGCGTCGCCAGGACCACGCGCACGGCGACGGCGTCGTCCCCTTCGCCGAGCGTGAACGTCACCTGGTGGTGGCCCGGGCGCAGCTGCAGCGCCTCGAGCTCGTCGTCCTGCACGATCACCGGCCGCGGATAGCCCTCGGACTCGAACGCGAGCGCGCCCCGGCTGAGGTTGCGCACGATCACGCGCACGTTGTCCGGGACCAGCGCCACGTCGAGCCGGAAGAGCCCGGGCGCGCGCAGCACCGCGACGCGCGCGCCCTCGAACGCCTCGACCGCGTTCGACAGCACCAGCGCGTCGCCCGGGAGCCGGGCCGTCAGCGTGCTCATGGTGTGCCCACGACGGCCTGCCCGACCAGCGTGCGCACACCGCCCGTGAACGACGAGAGCGTCAGCGTGATGACCTGCGCGCCCTGCAGGATCTGCACCGGGCGCACCGACCCGTCGCCCATCGAGAACGTGTCGGCGCCGCCGGCCGGGATCGACGAGGCCTTCCCGCCGCCGTTGACCATCAGCGGCTGGCTCGACGTGTTCGTCAGCGTGACGTTCACCGCCGGAGCCCCGGTCGGGTCGGTCTGCGCGCTGACGCGCAGCAGCCCGATCAGCACGAACAGGTCGCCGTTCGCGCTGCCGAGCGTCATGTTCCCCGTGATCACCTGCCCGTGCCCCTGCACGAGCTGGCTCGAGCTCAGGCCGTCGATCTTCAGCGCGTTGTCGGCGCTCTCGCCCTTGTGCATGAACGTGGCGTCCGCCTCACCCTTGATGTAGACGTCGACCTTGTGCACGAGATCCGCGGCGTCGAGGCTGCTGAGCGAGGTCATGATCTTGGCGACGAACTCCTTGTACTCCTTGTAGGAGGGGACCTCGTGGATCTTGAGGTCCTTGAACAGCAGCGAGTTGTTCTTGATCTGCGCCGAGCCGACCGCGTTGCGCCCGACCGCCGCGGCGCTCGCCGGAGGGTCGGCGGCCGGCGTGCTGGAGAGGCTCGCCTGCGCCTCGATACCCAGGCCCGCGAGCAGCCCGAACAGGGCCATCGTCACCCCCGCGCGCATCGCCGTGAACCGCCGCCTGATGGAGCTTGCCATGGTGCTCTCCCACCTATGCCTTGGGCTTCTTGATGCCGATCACCTTCTGGACCGCGGGCAGGGCGCTGCCGCCGCCGGAGGTCGTCGTCTGCCACTGCGTGGCGACGAGCGTGAGCGTCTCCGAGGGCGTCTCGCCGCCGCTGCTGATCGCGTCCTCGTCGGTGGCGATCTGCGCGCTCTTGAGCTTGAACGTCGTCCCGGGCGTCGTCGTCCCGGCCTTGTAGATCACGATCGTCGCGATGTCGAATGCTGTGCCATGCGCGGCTGCCAGCGCGAGCTTCGGGCTCGACACGTCGATGAGCTTCGTGATCCTGATCTGGGTCGAGGGCGACGTGCTGCGCGCCTGGCCGGCGGCGCTGCTGGCGGGCCCGGTGGAGACCGTCGCCACGGCGAGCAGGTCCGCCTTGACCGCGACCTTCTCGCCCTGGGTCAGCGTCAGCGTGCCGACCGGGCCGCCGGGAGTCGATGCGGGCGACACGACGGTGCCGGTCTCGTTCGCGCCGGCAGGCCCCTGCGGGCCCGCGGGGCCCTGCGCGCCGGCAGGTCCGGCGATGTTCCAGGCGAGCGAGGCCTCAGGTGCGCCGGCGCCGGCCGGCGGGTTGCACGACTGCCCGGCGCCGGGGTCGATGACCCGGACGTTCGGCACCGGGAGAGGCTTCCCGGTGGCCGGATCGGTCTGGTAGCAGGCGTGGATCACGCCGTCCGAGCCGGGGACGCCGGCGACGGCGATCGCCGCCCCCGCGCCGAGCCCCACGACGGCCAGGGCCAGCACGATCCGCGCGCGTCCGGAGCGCGCGATCCAGGCGTTGGGACGAGAGCGCAGGCTGCGCATGGCGGGGAGTCCTCCCGGAGCTGCAGGGCGCTGGACCGCGGTCGGATCGTACGCCGCAGCCCGAGCCCCCTCAACAGGTGTTGGAGCCACGCGCCGGACGTGCAGCGCCGTTCGAATCAGCCCGTGCTCGCCGCCGGGACGCAGTCAGCGTGGGCCGGGGGAGGGCTGACGGGGGCGGGCATCCGGCGCTCAGAGCGCGCGCATGCGGTTGTTGCGCGCGTTGTGCTCGACCTCGGCGAGGCCGAGGTGCTCCATCAGCGGCGGGACGTAGTTGGCGAACCGCCCGCGCAGGCCCTTCTTGAGCCCGTACCAGCCGCCGACCGGGTTGTCCTGCGCGCGGGCCCAGGCCTCGACCGTCCCCTCCTTCGCGGGCTTCTGCTCGTCGGCGCTGCCGAGCGGCATCCAGTCGCCGTGTGCGACGAGCTTCGCGTGGAGATCCTCCAGACAGCGCAGGCGGTAGCTCAGCTTCGTCGTCCCGACGACGCAGACGAGCGCCGGCGGGTCGGCCTCCTCATCGCGGTACATCTGAAACGCGCCGCCGCCGCTGGGCGTCGTCAGCTCCCAGGGCTGCTCCGCGGTTCCCTCGCCGGCGACGCTCGGTGCCATGGCACCACGCTACTGCAGCCGCCCGGTCAGCAGCCCGGCGTGGGCCAGCCGCGCCAGGCGGTCGCGCAGCACCCCGTAGGAGCGGCGCTCCTGCAGCCGTGAGCTGACGAACGCCGAATCCCACGTGAACGGCGCGGTCGGCGCGACCCAGTTGTAGAGGTAGATCCGCTGGATGCGGCCGCTGACGCGGCGGATCGTGTCGAACAGGTACGCGGTGGCGTTCGCCGCGTGCGTAAAGCCCTGCGGGATGACCGTGGTGCTGGCGTTGTGCCGCGCGACGAGCCCGCCGGTCTCGGTCAGCCACAACCGGCCCCGCGTCGCCGCGAGCATCTGGCGCGTGAAGCGCGTCGTGTGGCGGTTGGCGTCGAGGTAGTTGTGCAGGCCCCAGCGCGTCGGCTGGACGGTCGCGCTGCGGCGGAACGCGCTCGCCCAGTCACCGAGGTTCGGCTGGTCGACGAGATCGGCGGCGAGCAGCGTGCAGCCCGGGCAGGCGATCCGCAGGCGCCGGTACCACGCGGCGACGAGGCTCGCCCGGTGGCACGTGCGCTCGCCACAGCTGTTCGCCTCGTTCCAGGTCGAGAACTCGCGCACCCACGGGTAGCGCGTGCGGAAGGCGCGGACGATGCCCTCGTAGCGATCCGGGGTCGGCAGGACGTCCGGCCGCGTGCGCGACCTGCCGAACGTCACGAGCGGCGTCACGCCGGCCGCACGGGCCGCGCCGAACCACGCGTCGAGCTCGGCGCGCTGCCAGTCGACCTCCAGCGCGTCCCAGCCGACGAGGATCCGTGCACGGCCGATGCGCGTGCGCTGGAACGAGCTGTTCGTGAAGAACAGCGGCCGCTGGTCCGCGATGCCGATCGTGATGGCGGGCGCGGGGTCCGGGAGCGCCAGCGCCAGCGCGCAGCACACGAGGATCAGGGCGAGGGCGGCGCGACGCATCCACGAAGGTCCGGCGCAGCGCGGGCCGAGGCCTCGGTGCGCGGCGCGGTTGCCGTTCCACTCGACCCAGCCCGTGCGCCCGCCCGTGGCGGTCATGAGACCCCGAGCCCGGCCGAGCCGATCACGATGGTGTCCGAGCCCAGCCGGGCGTCGTAGACGGTGCGCCCAGGACGACCGCAAGCCCCCTGCCGCGAGTGGGACGATGCGCGCGGTGCGGCTGCGGGCCGAGGGACGTCGCGGTCAGGGCGCTGAGCATGGGATCGGTGGCGTCCGCCGCCGCCGTCAGGCGATCGCGGCGCGCAGCTCGTCGATCGAGCGACGCAGCAGCCGCGAGACGTGCATCTGGGAGACGCCGACCTTCGCGGCGATCTCCCGCTGGGAGAGGCCCTCGACATAGCGCAGCAGAACGATCCGGCGCTCGCGCTCCCCGAGCGCGCGCAGCCCGCGGTCGAGCGTCGCGCGGTCCTCGGCGAGCTCGTACCCGTGGTCCTCGCCGCCGAGCGCGTCGCCGAGCGAGCCCCCGTCCTCCTCGCGCGGGGCGTCGAGCGACGCCGCGCGGAAGTTGCGCCCGGCCGAGATCGCGTCGAGCACGTGCTCCTCGTCGCGTCCGGTCAGCTCGCAGAGCTCGGTGACCGTCGGCGCGCGGCCGTGCTCCTTGGAGAAGACCTCGGCGGTGCTGCGCAGCTTCGCGTGGAGCTCCTGCAGGTCGCGCGGCGTGCGGACCGCCCAGGCGCGGTCGCGGAAGTGGCGCTTGATCTCGCCGGAGATGTTCGGCGCGGCGAACGTCGAGAGGCGCAGCCCGCGATCGAGGTCGAAGCGGTCGATCGCATTGACCAGGCCGATGGCGCCGACCTGGATCAGGTCCTCGAGCTGCTCCCCGCGGTCGGCGTACGAGCGCGCGATGCGGCGCACGAACGGCAGGAGGCGCTCGACGAGCTCGGTGCGCGCCTGCAGGTCGCCGCGGAGGTGGACGCGCTGGAGCAGCGCACGCTCCTCGTCGGCATCGAGGAGTCCGCGGTTCCGGCGGGTTCTCTGGGAGATCAGATCGGCCATGGATGGTGGGAACCGCAGTCGACTCTACCCCTCGACTCCTCGAACCAAACGCGTCAAGCGCACGCGAGTTGCGAGGCCGATGTCCTGCGGCGGTTTGACCTGTCGTCCGCATGGGCACGCAGGGGCGGGTCCCGTGGTGAGGGCCGGGCTGCCGTTGAGCGACGATTCCGAATGCCATACTTCCGCGCGCTTCCCTCGTCACACCCGTCCGTGAGGACCGTCTCTCCGTGACCGAATCCGTGACACCTCGTCCGGCGGACCTGGAGCTCGTCCTCCCGGCGCGGCCGGACAACGTCGCCGTCGTGCGGCACGTGCTCGGCGGCCTGGGCGAGGCGCTCGGCCTCGATCCCCGTGCGGTGGCGGATCTGCGGCTCGCGGTCAGCGAGGCCTGCACGAACGTGGTCGTCCATGCCTACGACAGCCCCGGGGAGCAGCTCGAGGTGGAGGCGTTCGTCGATGGCGCGCTGCTCAACGTGACCGTCCGCGATCACGGCCGTGGCCTGGCGCCGCGGCCGGACTCACCCGGCCTGGGGCTCGGCCTCCCGATCGCCAAGGCGGTCACGACTGCGCTCGAGCTCGGCGAGTCCCCGGTGGGCAACGAGGTTCGCATGACCTTCGTCGTGCCGGACGGCCGATGAGCATGCGCCCGGCGCCTGCGTCGCCCGACCACCTGCGGCTGGCCGTCGCGCCGGGGCGCCTCGCCGGCCCCACCCTGGCGCGCATCATCGGGATCGGCGCGTCGCGCGCCGAGCTCCCGGTCGACCGCCTGGAGGATGCGATGACCGTTGCGGACATCGTCGCCCTGCGGGCGCCAGCGCTGCTGGCCGGGGGTGCGCGGCTGGAGCTCAGCGCGCAGATGAGTCCCGGTCGCCTGGAGCTCCAGCTCGGTCCGCTCGCCGTGGGCGGCGCCGAGCAGCTGCTGACGGCCGACGGCGTCGGATCGGACGGCGCGACGATCGAGCGGCTCGCGAACGCTGCCGTGACGATCGCCGGGAGCGCCGGCGAGTGCCTGTCGATCGAGCTGCTGGGCGATGTCTCGAGCACCGCGCCGGGCGGCACGCCCGCCATCGTCCAGGACGAGGTCGTCGACTTCGCCGTGACCGGCAGGTCCCACGGCTCGGGTGTCCACATCCTCTCCGTCCGGGGGGAGATCGACATCTCGACTGCGCCGAAGGTGAAGCTCGCGGCGCGCGAGGCGGTCTTCGCGGGCAACAACCGCGTGGTGCTGGATCTCAGCAACACGACGTTCCTGGACTCCACGGGGCTCGGCGTGATCATCGCCCTCGCGCGCCTGCTGCGCCCCGACGGCGACATCGCGATCGTCAACAGCGACCCGAGCATCGCCAAGACGTTCGAGATCACCGGGCTGGCGGAGATCTTCACCGTCTGCGCGACGCGCGAAGAGGCGATCGCGGCGCTCAAGGGCACGGGCTGAGCGTTTCGGCCCGGGCCCGGCGTGCTCGACCGAGTCGCCCGAACCCAAGGAGGGTTTCCCCCGTTATCGGCATTCTGCTGACAATCCTCGTCGCCGCGCTCGTGTACGCGCTCTGCGGCGCCCTCGGCCTTCCGGCGATCGTCGGCCTCATCGCCGCCATCCTCGTCATCCTCAGCGGCTTCCCGACCGGGGTCTACGGACGGCGCGGCGACCGCCTCTGACCCCGGCCACCCCCGCGGCAGACGACGCGCCGGCCCGGTGGAAGCGCGGCCGGACAGGCGATCCAGGCGCGGGGATCCGCGTGCGGATCGTGATGACCACCCCGACTGGGGCATCGGGCAGTACGAACGCACCGCCGAGCAGCCACCTCGTCGCCTCCGTTGCGCGCGCGTAGACTCGCCACCATGACGCGCTACACGGTCAAGAACCTCAAGGACGTCGACGACCTCGCGGCCGCGCGCCCCGAGGACGTCGAGGCGCGCATCGCGCGCAGCCACCTGGACTCCGAGCATCTCGGCGTGAGCTACTTCCGCTATGGCGCGGGCTTCCATTCGACGCTCGGGCACAGCCACGGTGAGCAGGAGGAGGCCTACGTCGTCATCAGCGGCTCGGGCCGCGTGAAGCTCGACGACGACATCGTCGAGGTGCGCCAGTGGGACGTCGTGCGCGTCGCCCCGCCGGTGGTGCGCGCCTTCGAGGCGGGCCCGGACGGCCTCGAGCTGATCGCCGTCGGGTCCGACCGCCCCGAGGGCGGCGACGGCGAGATGGTCGCCGACTGGTGGGCCGAGTAGGACCGCCCGGTCGCGGCGCCGCTCCTGCCGTCTGTTCTACAGTCCAGTGGTGAAGCGCGCCGACCGCTACGCCAACCTCGTCGCGGTGTTCGGCCCCTTCGTCGTCCTGCTCGCCCTGATCCCCGTCGCGATCCACCACGATCTCGCGCATCTCAGCGACCTGATCGTGTTCTCGGTCATGTACCTGCTCTGCGGGCTGGGGATCACCGTCGGCTACCACCGGCTGCTCACGCACCGCTCCTTCCAGACCTACAAGGGCGTCGAGTACCTGTTCGCGTGCCTCGGCTGCATGGCGATCCAGGGCGGCCCGCTGGACTGGGTGTCCGACCACCGCAAGCACCACGCGCACACCGACGTCGAGGGCGACCCGCACAGCCCGCACGTCGGCTACGCCGCCGGCGTCCTCGGCGCGATCCGCGGCCTCTGGCACGCCCACGTGGGGTGGACGTGGCAGGTCCACGGAATGGCCGCGCACGAGCGCTACGCCGGCGAGCTGCTCGAGGACAGGGGGATGCGGGTCATCCACCACTCGTTCCCCGTGTTCATCCTCGTCTCGGCCGCGGTGCCGTTCGGCCTGGGGGTGGCGATCACCGGGACCGTCTTCGGCGGGCTCTGCGGCATGCTCTGGGGCGGCCTGATCCGCATGCTCGTGCAGAGCCACGTGACCTGGAGCGTGAACTCGGTCTGCCACTTCTGGGGCCGGCGGCGCTTCGACGTCGACGATCACTCCACGAACGTCTGGTGGCTCGCGCTGCCGTCGTTCGGCGAGTCCTGGCACCACAACCACCATGCGTTCCCGCGCTCGGCGGTCCATGGCCTCAGCCGCTGGGAGCTCGACCCGTCGGCGCTGCTGATCCGCATGATGCGCCGCGTCGGGCTGGCGTGGAACGTCGTCGAGATCGGCGCCGAGCGCCAGGCCTCGCGCCTGGCGCCGACGCCCGGCTAACCGCGTCCGCGGACGGTCAGCCCGCGGCTCACGCCGCGCACGTGCGCGCCCGCGTCGTTCGGGATCACGACGACGCGCAGCGAGGACGCGCCCCGCGGCCGGCGGACCGTGATCGCGTAGCGCGAGCGGTTGCCGCTCGCCGGCTGGACGCCGGTGCGCCGCAGTGAGATCCAGCGCCCCAGGCGCGTCAGGCGCTGGACGGAGACGACCGCCTGGGGCACCGCCGGGCTGATGACGCCGGTGAGGCCCGCGCGAGCGCGCGTGCCGCCGGCGCGCCGCACGCCGATCCGCACGCGGTTGGCGACGTCGACCGTGGGACTGGCGACCTTGATCGTCGTGCGCGAGACGACGCGCAGGCGCGCGGTCGACCAGAGCGGTCCGATGGTCACACGGAAGCTTCCGTCCCCTGCGGCGCTGAACGTCTTCGGCACCCAGACCGGCCCGGTGAAGGGGAAGTCCTGGCGCTCGACCGCGAGCGGCGCGCCGCCGACGCCGGCGCCGCTGACGCGGCCGGTCAGCGTGACGCTGCCGGACCAGAGCGCCGGGTTCGGCGTCGCGGCGTCGAGGCTGATGCCGGTCGGCGCCCGCAGGGTCGTGACGCTGCGGTCGCCGCCGCGTGTCGTGCCCGTCGGGTTCGTCGCGACGAGCCGGTAGTGGTACTTCGTGTTCGGGGTCAGGCCGGCGAGCGCGGCGGTGACGGTGCGCCCGCCGCTGCCGCCCGCGCTCTGGTCGGGCGTCGCGGCGCCGTATCTCGTGCTGGTCCCGTACTCGAAGTGGAACGTCGCGGTCGCCCCGCGCGGGTCCAGCGAGCCGGTCAGCGTCGTGCTCGTCGGCTGCGTGCCGCGCGTCCCGCCAGTGCTCACCGACGGCGCTCGCGGCGGCGAGCTCGTAGCGAACGTCCTGTCGCCGCCGCGCGCGACGCCGGCAGCGTTCGTCGCCACGACGCGGTAGTGGTAGGTGGTCGCGCTCGTCAGGCCGCTGACGGCGGCGGTGACGTTCGCGGGGCCGGTGCCGGAGCCGACGCCCTTCTCGGCCGTGGAGAGGCCGTAGGAGTCCGACGTGCCGTACTCGAGGTGGTAGGTCGTGGCGCTGCCCCTGGGGTCGACCGTGGCGGTCAGCGTCGCGCTCGTCTGCGTGAGGTCGCCGGCCGCGCCGGTTGTGACCACCGGCGGCACCGGGTTGTCGGCGCGCGCCACCACGGGCGCGCCGAGCAGCAGGGCGCAGGGGAGGGCCAGGGCAAGCGCGCGTCGCATGCCCGCAGGGACACCCGCGACGGCCGAAAGTTGCTGTCGCGGGTTACAGCGCGAACGCGCCGGATCCGTCGAGCCGCAGCGCGCGGCCCGCCAGCGGCTCGTCGTCGAGCGCGGCCAGCAGCGCCGGATCGCCGCTCGAGGCGACGGCGCGGCGTCCGTCGTCGAGCAGGGCCGTGATTGCGGCGACGGTCGGCGCGCCGTCGCGGTCGTAGACGATCGAGCACGCCTCGCCCGTGGCCGCGCCCGCCACGCCGGTGGCCGTTGCGCGGCGCGGCGTCCCGTCGACCGCAGCCTGCGCGTTCACGGCGGTGAAGGGCGCGGCCGGGGGGTCGGTGCCGAAGAGGCCGACCGCGTGCTTGGTCAGGTACCAGCCGACGGCGGTCGTCAGCCCGAGCGTCCCGGGGTCGTCGCGCAGGCGCTGGACCATCGCGGCGATCGCGTGCGTGACGTAGTTGTTCCCCGGTCCGCCCGCGAAGGTCAGCCCGCCCGTGACGGTGGGCTCGCGCGCGTCGGTCCACGGATCGATGCCGAGCTCGCGGCAGGCGACCTGCACGGCGCTGGGGAAGCACGAGTACACGTCGAGGTGGGCGATGTCGTCGATCGTGACACCGGCCGCGCCGAGGGCGCCCTGCGCCGCATGGCGGATCGCAGGCGAGGCGGCGAGGTCCTCGCGCTCGCTGACGAACCAGTGGTCGTAGGCGTGCCCCGCCGCGTGCACGTGGACCCAGCGCCCGCGATCGATGCCGAGCTCGCGCGCGAGCTCGGCGGAGCAGACGATCAGCGCGGCTGCCTGGTCGGTCTGGATGTTCGAGTTGAGCAGCTTCGTGTACGGCTGCGTGACGAGCCGGTTGTCCGGAGCGGGCGTCGCGATGCGCTCGGCGGACGGCGCGACCCCCTCCCACCAGGCGTGCGGGTTGCGCTCAGCCACCGCGGCGTAGCGCGCCCACAGCTCGCCGAGGCGCGCGCGGTGCGCGGCGAGCGTGTCGCCCCGCCGCGCCCACAGCACGCTCTCGAACAGCGGGTACATCACGATCGGCGCGATGAGACTCGCCGCCACCTCCGCGTCGGTCGCCGGGGGGCGGTCGGAGCCGAGCACGCGCGTCGGCGCCGCGTCGGGGTCGAGCGCCGGCCAGTCCGGCTCGCGCTGGTCCTTCATCGCCGTCGCGAGCGTCGCGAGGGCCTCGGCGCCGCAGACGACGGCGGCGTCGAGCGATCCGCCGGCGATGCGCGTCGCGACGTCGCTGAGCAGAACCTGCGGGCCGTCCCCGCCGAGCGCGGTGCGCAGCGTCTCGCGCGGCGCGATCCCCAGGCGCGCGGCGACGAGCGCGCCGGGGTCGTTCCAGCGCCGCGAGGCGATGTCGACGACGCCCAGCGACCCGGCGCGGCGCAGCAGCGCGTCGCCCGCCCCGGCGTCGCGCGCGGCGGCGCCGACCACCTCGGCGCACATCTCGATCGGGTCGGGTGCGTCGCCGCCGCGCCAGGTCGCCTGCGCGACGCCGACGATCACCGGCGCGGTGCGCTGGCCGGGCACTGCCGCGACCGGTCGCGACGACACCGTCAGGCGTCGTCGTCCGCCAGCAGCTTGGCCTTCTGGGCGGCGAACTCCTCGTCGCTCAGCGCCCCGCCGTCACGCAGCGCGACGAGCCGCTCGAGCTTGGCCATGCGCTGCTCGTCCGCATCGCCGGCGGGCTGCGTGCGGTCGCTCGAGCGCGCCCTGACCTGCGCGGCGGCGCCGGCGGCCATGCTCTTCGCGCCGGCGCCCGCGCGGCTGGCGCGGTCGCGCAGGCCGGCCGTGGCCTCGCCCGCCGCGGCGTCGGGGAACTCGCGCTCGGTCTCGCGGCGCAGCAGCACCGCGCCGAGGATCGCGAACGCGATGAAGATCAGCACGAACAGCGGCCGGCGCAATGCCGGGATCGGACCCCAGGCGATGACGACGAGCAGGATCGCGGCGAGGATCCCGAAGGGGATCTCCGGCCGGTCGCGCATATAGGGGGCGCTCGCGCGGCGGAAGGCGGTCGCCCACTTCGACGGGCCGCCGAGCCAGGCCGCGAAGATGACCGCGATGCCGATGATGATCGCCTGCGTTCCGAGCGTCTTCAGCAGCGAGGTGCCGATGTTCCAGGCCGCGTCGGCGGCCGGCCGCACGGCGGCCGTCGTCGTGAGGCTGTCCGTCACCTGACCGCCGCCGATGCGGCGCGCGATCAGCACGACGAAGCCGGCGATGATGAAGGCGAAGCCGACGGTCAGCAGTGTCTGACGGCGATGTCCGGCGGCGAGCCAGACGGCGAGCGCGAACAGCAGGATCACGAGCAGCGTGAGGATCAGCGAGCCGTCCTTCAGCGCCTTGGCACCATCCTGCGCGGTCTTCAGGTCGTTCGACCTGAACACCTCGACGTTCGCCGCCGACGACGGGATCTTCGCGAGCAGGCCCGCGGGGATCCCGACCTGATCGCCGATGCTCGTCAGGATCCGCTGCAGGTCGAGCGTGACGACGCCGTTGCTCGTGCTGACGTTCGGGCCGCCGCCGTCGATGATCTTGACGAGCTGCCTGTGGGCGAAGCGGTTGGCGTTCTCCCAGGCCGTCTGCACCTCGGGCCGCGCGAGCGCGTCCTGCGCGGCGCTGTTGACGAGGTTGCGCAGGCCGGCCGCGGCCGCCGGTGCCAGCAGCTTGAGGTTGCCGGGCAGGCGGCTCTGGAGCTCACCGGTGACGTCGACGTTCGCGTACAGCTGGTCGGTCAGGTAGAGCGCGACCTGGTCGCGGATCTTCTTGTTCTCGAGCAGCTGCGAGCTTGTCTTGGTCCACTGGTCGGTGTCCAGCAGCTGGCGGTTGGCCCAGGTGGCGAAGACGGACAGGATGCCCAGGACCGTCGCGAGCGCGATCAGGCTCCGGACGGCGATCCGGCGCCCGCGCGAGCTGTCCCACGGGGTCGTCGCCGCGTCGGCCGCGGGCGCGTCGGGCACCGCCGGCGTCGGCGTGCCGGCGGCTTCGATCTTCTCGGTCGCCGCGTCGTCGCCGGCCGGCTGCTGCTCGTCGGTCACCTGAGTGCTCCTGGACGCTTGCTGGAGCGGGGAGCGTGCCACAAACCGGCACGCCGCGTCCAACCCAGATCGGGTGAGGTCGTCAGCCGCCGACGAGCGCGTGCAGGAGCGCCAGCACGCCGAATGCCAGGCCCACCACGCAGACGGTGAGCGTGATCGCCAGCGCGCTCGCCGCGATCAGGACCCGGTCGAGCATCCGGCCGACCTGCGGACGGGGCCGCAGCAGCGCCCGGCGCAGCCACGCGAGCGGCCCGTCGCCCCACGCGGCGAGCTCGGCCTCGCGCACGCGCACGCGCCAGCGCTCGGCCATCGCACGCGCCTCGCGGCGCGCTGCCAGGCGTCGCCGCGGCAGGCGCTGGAGCCGCCCCTCCCAGAACGCGAGCGCCTCGCGCGCCTCGTGCAGCGGGGGCGCCGCACGGAGCTCGCGCAGCAGCGCGGCGTCCGGGTCCGTGTCGCCTCTGTCGAAGAGCGGGAACACAGGAGTGATGGTACGGCCATCTACCCTCGTGCGCGTCGTCCGCGACCTGCCCGCGGCGGCCGGGTTCGCGGCGATCGTCGCGGTCGCCTCGGCACGCCCGCCGCGCGCACTGGCCTGGCGGCCCCTGGCCTGGGTCGGGGGCGTCTCGTACGGCCTCTACCGCTGGCACGTGCCGGTGCTGCTGGCGCTGCGCGCCGACGGCCTGATGCCGGTCTCGCCGCTCGGCGCGTTCGCCGTCGCGCTGCCGGTCTCGCTGGTGCTCGGCCGACTCAGCTGGCGCATCGTCGAGGCGCCGGCGATCGCCTGGAGCCGGCGCGCGACGCGGCGGGCCGGGGGGTCAGCCCACCCGTGCCGCGAAGCGCGAGAACAGCTCTCGTCCATGCGCATTCCAGCGCTCCAGCGAGCCGTCCAGCACCCCTGCGCGAAGCCGCTGTGCGGACTGCTCGGCGCTGACCTCACCCGGGTCCTCGAGCAGCTCCGCGATCCAGTCCTCGAGGATCTGCGCCGTGACCTCGGGGTGGTACTGCACGCCCCATGCCTCGCCACGGCGGTAGGCCTGCACGCAGACCGGGCTGCGCGCGAGCGCGACGGCGCCGGGGGGCGGCTCGACGGCGTAGCTGTGCCACTGCAGCGCCGTCAGGCGCGGCGCGCCGAAGCCGAGCAGCGCATCCTCGTCGCCTGCAGGCAGACGCTCGACGTCGAGCCAGCCGAGCTCGCGCTCGTCCGCGCGCACGACGGCGCCTCCGCCGGCCTCGGCGATCAGCTGGGCGCCCAGGCACACGCCGAGCAGTGGTCGTCCGCCGGCAAGCCAGTCGCCGATCAGCTCCAGCTCCGCGGTCAGGTACGGGTAACGGTCCCGCTCGCAGACGTTCTGCTCGCCGCCGAGGACGAGCAGCCCGCCGTACGCGGCGAGCGCCCGCGGCGGCGCGGGCCGCTCGGCCGGCGTCCATTCCTCGATCGTTCGCCCCGCCGCGCGCGCGCCGTCGTGGAAGACCCCGCTCGTGCCCCCGCCCGGGTGCGTGATGGCCAGGATGCGCGTGCTCATCGCGCTGAAGCGTAGGCCCGGGCCGCCGGAAGACCGCGGCTGGAGATGTAGCCGATGCAGGCACCGAGCGCGCACAGCGCCGCGCCGGCGTAGAACGCCGCCGGGTAGTGCCCGCCGCCGCCGAGCGAGGCGACGAGGCCCGCGAAGGGCGCGCCGAGCCCGACGCCGAGGTCGAAGAAGGAGGTGAAGGCGCCCATCGCGGCTCCGCGGCGGTCCTCGCCGATGCGCCGCACGACGATCAGCGCCAGCGACGGGAACACGAGCGACATGCCGGCGCCCATGACGACGGCGCCGACGATCGCGACCGGCCAGGAGTGCGCGGCGCCGACGAGCCCCAGGCCGCACGCCTGCACGAGCCCGGCCCCGAACGCGCTCCGTCGTGGCCCGATCCGGTCGGGCAGCGTGCCGACGACGAGCCGGCTGAGGACGACGGACCCCGCGAAGATCGTGAACGTCGCCGCGCCGTGCCCGATGCCGCGCTGGTCGAGGAGCAGCACGACGAACCCGGCCATCGTGCCGTAGCCGACGTTCGCCAGCGCGAGCGCGATCCCGGGCCGGACGGCCTCGCGAGGGATCCAGCGGCGCGGGCCCGCCGGCGCGCCCGCCGCGGCGCCCGCGCCGGCCGGCGCCGGACCCTGCGGCGCGGTCGCGAGCCCCATCTCGGCGGTCGCCAGCTCCTCGGCGACGGGCTGGATGTGCGCGGTGCCCTCGTCGATCGTGCGTGCGACCAGGACACCGAACAGCGGCGCGACCGTCGCGAACGCCCAGACGGCGTCGTAGCCGCCGAGCGCGTAGAAGCCCTCGCCCACGACCGATCCGAACGTCAGGCCGCCCCAGATCGCCAGGCCGAAGACGCCGATCGCCTGACCGCGGCGCGCCGCCGGCGCCAGGTCGACGATCCACGTGACGCCGGCCGTGAAGACCCAGCCGTCGCCGAAGCCGACGACGAGCCGCGCGAGCAGCAGCCCCGGCACGCCGAACGGCAGGAACAGCAGCGCCCCGCCCAGGACGCACACGAGCATGCCCCACGTGTGGACGGCCTTGCGACCGCGCGTGTCGGCCAGGCGCCCGCCGAGCGGACGGCTGACGAGCGCCGTGATCGCGAACGCGCCGATGACCACGCCGACCGCGATGTCGCCGGCCCCGATCGGGCCCTTGACGTAGCGCGGCAGCACCGGCAGGACCGCGCCGATCGCCAGGAAGCAGAGCAGCGTGGCGGAGAAGACGCCGAGGAACGAGGCCAGGGCGGGGCGCGGCACGCGGGCCCCGCCGGGGCGGGCCTGTCGCGCGCCGTTCATCGCGTCGCAGCGTAGTGCGCGCCGCCTCGGCGGGCCCGTTTCGCCCGCAGGGCGAACGCTCGGCAGGGAGATTCGCCCGCAGGGCGATGCCCCCGGATCGCCGCGAGCGAGAGAATGCGCGGGTGGAGTCCGAGACGCTGACCAGCGACGACCAGGAGGCGTACGCACCGCGCGCCCCGTTCCGCGACGAGTTGTTCGACGCGGACGGCACCCCGCGGCCGGCCGCGGGCGCGCTGATCGCCGGCCTCGGCCGCCTCGGCCGCGAGGGCCTGACCGATGCCGGCCGGCGCCGCGACGCGATCTTCCTGCAGCAGGGCATCACGTTCGAGACGGCCGGTGAGAACGGTCCCTCGCGCGAGCGCCCGTTCCCGCTCGACCTCGTCCCGCGGATCATCACCGGCGCCGAGTGGCACGACCTCCAGCAGGGCCTCGCGCAGCGCATCCGCGCGCTGAACCACTTCGTCGACGACGTCTACCACGGCCGCGAGATCGTCCGCGAGGGAATCGTCCCGTGGCAGCTGATCGCCGGCCGCTCGCACTTCGCCCGCGCCGTGCACGGCATCCGGCCGCCCGGCGGCGTCTACTGCCACGTCGCAGGCTGCGACCTCGTCCGCGACAGCGACGGGACGTGGAAGGTCCTCGAGGACAACGTCCGCACGCCGTCGGGGATCTCCTACGTGCTGGAGAACCGTGCCGCGATGGCGCGGCTGGTCCCGGGGCTCTTCGGCTCCTACCGCGTGCGCCCGGTCGACCACTACCCGCAGCTCCTGCTCGCGGCGCTGCGCTCGGTCTCGCCGTCGGCGGACAGCGAGGCGACCGTCGTGGTCTGGACGCCCGGCCCGCTCAACTCGGCCTACTTCGAGCACGCGTTCCTCGCGCGGCAGATGGGGGTGGAGCTCGTCGAGGCCTCCGACCTCGTCGTGCGCGACGACGTCGTCTACATGCGCACGACGGCCGGGCTCAAGCGCGTCCACGCCGTCTACCGCCGGCTCGACGACGACTTCATCGACCCGCTCGAGTTCCGCCCGGACTCGATGCTCGGCGTCCCGGGACTCGTGCGGGCCTACCGCGCGGGCACCGTCGCGATCGCCAACGCGCTGGGGACGGGCGTGGCGGACGACAAGGCGGTCTACCACTACGTCCCGGAGATGATTCGCTACTACCTCGGGGAGGAGCCGCACCTTGAGAACGTGCGCACCTACCTGCTCAGCGACCCCGAGCAGCTCGAGCACGTCCTCGGACGCGTCGGCGAACTCGTCGTCAAGCCGACCGGCGAGTCCGGCGGCAAGGGCGTGACGATCGGACCCGCCGCGAGCGATGAGGAGCTCGCGCGGCTGGTCGTCGAGCTGCGCGCCCACCCCGAGCGCTGGATCGCCCAGGAGGTCGTGCACCTCTCGACCGTCCCGACTGCCGGCCCCGACGGGCGCCTGCACCCGCGCCACGTCGACCTGCGCCCGTTCGCGGTCTTCGGCGAGCGCATCGACATCGTTCCCGGCGGGCTCACGAGGGTCGCGCTCGAGGAGGGCTCGATGATCGTCAACTCCTCGCGTGGCGGCGGCTCGAAGGACACCTGGGTGCTGGGCGGCGAGGACGGCGACGAGCCGTTGGACGCAACGCTGCCCGAACCGCTCCCGCCGGCGCTGCCCGACCTGCGCTACGGCGGCTGGACCGGGCAGGCCCAGCAGCAGCAGCAGGGGCGCGCGTGCTAGCCCGGATCGCCCAGGAGCTGTACTGGCTGGGGCGCAATCTCGCCCGCGCGGAGTTCACCGCACGCGTCGTCGACGGCGTCTTCCAGGTCGAGCTCCAGGGTCAGCCGGACGCCGAGCCCGGCGTCGTACTCGGCTGGAACGAGCTGCTCGCGATGCTCGGCTCCGGCGAGGAGGGCGAGCGCGTCCAGCGCCTGGAGGCGCTCCAGCGCCTGACGCTCGACGCCAAGACGCGAAACTCCATGGTCTCGAGCGTCGAGCGCGCGCGCGAGGGCGCGCGCACCGTGCGCGACGTGATCAGCGCCGACATGTGGGAGGCGATCAACACGACGGCGCTGACGCTGCGCGGCGACGATCCGTCGTCGTGGCTGGCCCCCGCCGGCCCCTACCTGGCGTGCAAGTACATCAAGGAGCGCACCGCGCTCATCGGCGGTCTCGGCGACCGCACGATGCTGCGCGACGAGGCCAAGTCGTTCCTCGACGCGGGCAGCTTCATCGAGACGGCCGACATGGTCCTGCGGATGCTCCACGTGGCCTTCCCGCCGAACGCCGACGCGATCGAGGGCGGCGGCCACGCGCTCGCGCTGCTGCAGGCGGTCGGCGGCTTCCAGGCCTACCGGCGCGCCGTCCCGGCACCGCCGAACGCGCGGCCGGTGGCGCGCTTCCTGCTGTTCGAGCGCGCCTATCCGGACAGCGTGGCGGCCTGCGTGGACTCCCTCCACGACGCCCTCGAGAGCGCCGACCCGAGCCCGCGCAACTCCGAGCCGGTGCTGCGCCTCAGCCGCCTGGCCGCCGACCTGGACTTCCAGCGCCGTACCCTCGCGGACAGCGCGGAGATCGGCGCGACCTGCGAGGCGGTGCGCGACGAGCTCGTGCGGGTGGACGCCGATCTCGCCGATCGCTACTTCGCCGGGGCCGCCCGGCATCGCGGCACGACCGTCGTCTGAGGACACCGATGCACTTCTCGATCCGTCATCTCACCGAGTACCGCTACGACGACGCGGTGACCGACAACCTCAACGCGCTGCGCGTACGCCCGGCGACGACCTCCAACCAGCGCTGCGACGAGTTCCACGTGCGCATCGACCCGGAGACGCGGGTCTCGCGGCACCTGGACTACTTCGGCACCGAGGTGCTCGAGTTCGGGATCCCGACCGCGCACGAGTCGCTGACGATCGACGTGCGGGCTCGTGTCGTCACCTCCGATCCCCCGGAGCCGCCCGCCGGGCCCTGGAACGCACTGAAGAGCACGAGCTACATCGAGGCCGGCGGCGAGTACCTGCTCCCGTGGCAGGACGAGCACCTCGAGGGCGTGCTGGACGACCTCGACCAGCAGCTGCGGGCCAGCAGCCCGCTGGCGACGCTGCGCCTGCTCTGCGAGCTCGTCCCCGACCGCTTCGAGTACCGCCGCGGCGCGACCTACGTCGGCTCGACGATCAACGACCTGCTCACGGCGGGCGCCGGTGTCTGCCAGGACTTCGTCCACCTGGGGCTGGTGCTGCTGCGCCGTCACGGCATCGCCGCGCGCTACGTCTCCGGCTACCTGTGGGCCTCGCGCGAGGATGGCGGGTCCGATTCGCTCGAGCTCGACACCCATGCGTGGATCGAGGCGCTGATCCCCGGGACCGACGGCCGTGGTGAGCCCGTCTGGGTCGGCGCCGACCCGACGAACCGCCGGCTCGCGGGGGAGACGCACGTCAAGATCGGCCACGGCCGCTTCTACGCCGACGTGCCGCCGGTCAAGGGCGTCTACCGCGGCCGCGCGACCTCGAGCCTCGACGCCGGGGTCACGATGACCCGGCTCGACCCGCAGGCGGCGGGCAGGGCCTGAACCGGGCCTAACCCAGCGCGCGCACGGCGCGGCGGACCGGCGCGGGCATGCGCACCGGCAGCTGGCCCTCGGCCTGCAGCGCGGCGACGGTCGCGCGCGGCAGGCTCATCGCACCCTGATGGAGCAGGTAGCGCGGCTCCCAGCGCGGGAAGAACTTCGCGTTGAAGCTGTAGAGGCTCTCGATCTGGAACCACGGGTTGAGGATCGCGAGCGCACGACCGGCGAGGCGCTCGAGCGCCGTCTCGGGGCTGTGCAGCCACTTGGCGAACGCCGCGAAGTTCAGCGACAGCTCGTCGATGCCGCGCTCGCGCGCGAGCTCGATCGACTGCACGATCATGTAGTCCACGATGCCGTTCGGCGTGTCGGGGTCGCGACGCATCGCACTCAGCGACAGCGCCGGGCGCCCGAAGGCCGGCACGAAGTGCAGGAACCCGCGCGGCGTGCCCTCGGCGTCGCGGGCGATGACGACGAGCGTGTCGGCGAGGTGGTCGCCGTGCAGGCCCTCCATCGCCATCGAGAACCCGCGCTCGGGCTCCCCGTCGCGCCAGCGATCGGTGACGGTGTCGAGCGCGGCGAGCTCGTCCGCCGACAGCGAGCCCAGCTCGCGCAGCTCGCAGCCGTAGCCGGACTTCTTCAGGCGGTGGCAGGCCTGGCGCACCTTCTTGATCTTCTTGCCCTCGAGCGTGAAACCGCCCGTCTCGACGACCGCCTCGTCGCCGAGGTAGAACGAGCGCAGCCCGCGCGTGGAGCAGGTCTCGGCGAAGCCGGCGCTCGCGCCGACGACGGCGATCTGCAGGCCGTGCAGGTCGGCGAAGGCGAGCGCGTCGCGGAGCAGTTCGGGGATCGCGCCGGGCTCGCCGACCGGGTCGCCGGAGACGACCAGGACGCCGTGCTCGACGCGGTAGGCCAGGAAGGCGCGGCGGTCGGCGGACCACAGGTGCGAGAGGTCGCGGCGCAGCTTGAAGTAGCTCAGCGTGTCGGTGCCGTGCTCGCGCACGAGCGCGCACGCCTCGTCGTGCTCGACGGGGCACTGGGCGTGCGAGCCGCGCAGCGGGCGGAAGAGGATCGCCGCGATCGCGATCAGCGCGCCGACGCCGAGGATGCCCAGCGCCCAGGGCAGGAACTCGAACGGCCCGGTGAGCCGCATCGGCCCGCCCGTCAGCGTGAGCAGTCCGAGCGCCTCGCGGACGTCGAACACCAGACCGCCGTGCGGCGTCGCCCAGTGCGCCGCGGCGAGCACCGCGAGGAGCGCGGTGGCGACCGTGGCGCCCGCCACGATCGCGGCGCCGCGCAGCGCGGCCGCGAGCGTCCCGACCTCCGAGCGCACGTAGAAGGCGGCACGGCCCCAGAACAGCAGGCCGGCGAGGGCCCAGCTCAGGAGCGCCTCCTCGACGTCGAGGCCCTTCAGCAGGTTGAGCGCGCCCAGCGCGGCGAGCAGCCAGATCGACAGGACGAGCGCGCGCCGGCGGCGCAGCGCGAGCGCGCGCGCCTGGACGAGCAGTGCGACGCCGAGCGGGACGGCGAGCACATGGGCCCAGGCGGGCATCCCGTCGGGCGCCATCGCGGTGAGCAGGTGCATCCGCTCGTGGACGCTCGGCGTGATCGCGCTCAGCACGTTGACGACGCCGACCGCCGCCGTGAGCCACGCCGCGACGAGCGGCAGGCGGTTGCGCAGTGGCGAGGAGGTCACGGGCACGGGCGGGAAGGGTGACGCGGGAAGCTGAACGGCGCCTGAAGCACGCGCTCGGCCGCGGTTGCAGTATCGGGCGCGTGGCGGCCGGAATGGCGCCCGCTGCCTCAGGTACACCGCCGCGCGCATCGCGCTACACTCGCCTCCGGTCGACCTGCCCGGGGCGGGTCGTTTTTCTGTCCCGGCGCGTCGGCTCGAGTCACACCTCGACCCGGAGTCCGGCCCATGGCCCGCGGAGACGTGCGCATTGCAATCACCCTCGCCTGTGAGGACTGCAAGCGGCGCAACTATCAGACGAACAAGAGCAAGCGGAATTCGCCCGATCGCATCACGCTGCGCAAGTACTGCAAGTGGTGCCGCTGCCACACCAGCCACAAGGAGACCCGCTAGCGGGTGGTCCGGCGTGGCTCGTGACCGACAGCGTGCGAAGCAGCGCAAGGCCCGGCGGGAGAAATCCGGCCGGCCTGACGCGACGCCGGATTCCGCGGAGCAGCCGCAGGAGGGCCAGCCGCAGGAGGGCCAGCCGCAGGAGGGCCAGCCGCAGGAGGATCACCTCGCGCGCGCCGACCTGAGCGGCCAGCTAGAGCACATGACGGCCGACGTCGACCAGTTCGACGCCGCGCTCGTCGCGGGCGCCGACGGTCAGATCGCCGACGAGGACGCGGTGCTGGGCGACGGCGTCGTCCACCCCGAGTCGCTCGGCGACGAGGACTTCGCCGAGCTCGAGGACCGCATCGACGAGGTCGAGCAGGCGATCGAGAAGGGCGACCAGGAGCAGATCGACGAGGTCGAGCACGACCTCGACGAGGACGTCGCCGAGCGCAAGCGCGAGCGTGCCGTCGCTCCCGCCGGTGCCCCGGTCGCAACCAAGCGGGGCCCCGGCCGGTTCATCGCGTTCCTGCGCGCATCCTGGGCCGAGCTGCGGCGCGTGCAGTGGCCGGACCGCCGTGCGGTCGGGCAGGCGACGGCGGTCGTGCTGGGCTTCGTGCTCGTCGCGGGCCTCTACCTCGGCCTCGCCGACGCCCTCGCCAAGAAAATCGTCGACCTCATCATCTGAGGCCGTTTCCCCACTTCCCTTAGGCAGCCATGTATCGCTGGTACGTCGTCAACACCAAGTCCGGGCACGAGAAGAAGGTCAAGCAGAACCTCGAGCACCGGATCGTCTCCCTCGGACAGCAGCGCAACGTCCGCCAGATCGTCGTTCCCACGGAGACGGTCTCCGAGATGAAGGACAACCAGAAGGTGACCGTCGAGAAGCGGACCATGCCGGGCTACGTACTCGTGAACATGGACCTCACCGACGACTCCTGGACCCTCGTCAAGGGCACGCCCGGCGTGACGGGCTTCGTCGGCGCCTCGAACGAGCCCGTGCCGCTGACCCAGCCCGAGGTCGACCGCCTGCTGCACCGCGAGGTCGCGCAGAAGGTCGCCACCAAGGCCCAGTTCTCGATCGGCGAGTCCGTCAAGGTCGTCTCCGGCCCGCTCTCGGACTTCTCGGGCGAGATCGCCGAGATCAACCAGGATGCCTCGAAGCTCAAGGTCCTTGTGTCAATCTTTGGTCGCGAGACGCCGGTCGAGGTCGGCTTCGACCAGGTCAAGAAGATCTAGCGCCGGTCGCGCTCCAACGCTGTAGAAAGTCAAGAAGATGGCGAAGAAGGTCCTCACCCAGATCAAGCTGCAGGCGCCCGGTGGCGCCGCGAGCCCGGCCCCGCCGGTCGGTCCCGCGCTCGGTCAGCACGGCATCAACATCATGGAGTTCTGCAAGGCGTTCAACGCCCAGACGCAGGACACCCCCGGGACGACGATCCCCGTCGTCATCACCGTCTACGAGGATCGCTCGTTCACGTTCGTGACGAAGACGCCGCCCGCGGCGGTGCTGATCAAGCAGGCGATCAACCTCGACAAGGGGTCCGGCGAGCCGAACCGCAACAAGGTCGGGACGATCAGCCAGGCCCAGGTCCGCGAGATCGCGGAGAAGAAGCTGGGCGACTTGAACGCCAATGACATCGACGCCGCCGCGAAGATCATCGCGGGCACCGCGCGCTCGATGGGTGTGGAGGTGAAGTGATGCCGGCAAAGCACGGCAAGGCGCACGTCGAGGCGCGCGGCAAGGTCGACCGTGAGCGCGAGTACGAGCCCGCCGAGGCGCTCGCGCTCGTCAAGGAGCTGAAGCACGCGAAGTTCGACGAGTCCGTCGAGATCCACGTGCGCACCGGCCTGAACGTCCGCCACGCGGACGAGCAGCTGCGCGGCACCATCGCGCTGCCGCACGGGCTCGGCAAGGAGGTCACGATCGCCGTGTTCGCCCAGGGCGACAAGGCCCGTGAGGCCGAGGAGGCCGGGGCGGACATCGTCGGCGCCGAGGATCTCGCCAAGCGCGTCGAGGAGGGGTTCACCGACTTCGACGTCGCGATCGCCACGCCGGACCTGATGCCGGTCGTCGGCCGCCTGGGCCGCGTGCTCGGGCCGTCGGGCAAGATGCCCAACCCGAAGGTCGGCACGGTGACGATGGACGTCGCCAGGGCCGTCGAGGAGGCCAAGGCCGGCAAGGTCGAGTACCGCACCGACCGCAACGCGATCGTCCACCTCGTGATCGGCAAGGCGAGCTTCGACGAGAGCGCCCTGCTCGAGAACTACGCCGCCGTCGTGGACGAGCTCGTCCGCGCCAAGCCGTCGGCGGCCAAGGGCAAGTACATCAAGTCGATCACGCTCGCCTCGACCCAGGGCCCCGGCGTCAAGGTCGACCCCACCAGACTTCGCGACATCCTGGAGGCGGCGACGCCGGCCGCGGCGTAGTCCCGGGAACGCTCGCGCCACCGTAGACCTCCGGCAGGCCGCGACGGCGGCTGCAAGCCCGGACGAGGAGGCTCATGAACCGAGAGCAGAAAGCGACAGCGGTCGCTGAGATCGCTGAGCAGATCAAGGAGTCCGACGCGGTCTTCGCCGTCGACTACCGCGGCATCAGCGTCACGCAGGCGGCAGCCCTGCGCGCGCAGCTGCGGGACGCCGACGCGACGTTCCGCGTCGTCAAGAACTCGCTCACCGAGCGGGCGGCCGACGAGGCCGGGATGGAGCAGCTGAAGGCCCTGCTGACCGGCCCGACCGCGCTGACGTTCGTGCGCGGCGACGCCGCGAGCGCGGCCAAGGCGATCTCCACGTTCAACAAGGAGACGTCGCTGCTGGAGTTCAAGGGCGGCGTCATGGACGGCGAGACCCTCGAGGTCGAGCAGATCCAGGCGATCGCCAAGCTGCCCACGCGCGACGTCCTGTACGGACAGCTCGTCGGCATGGTCGCGGCACCGATCACCGGTCTCGCGCGCAGCCTTGGCGGGCTGCTCGGCGGGCTCGCGGTGGCCCTCGGCCAGGTGGCCGAGAAGAAGGCCTCCGGCGAGATCCCCGCAGGCGACACGCCGGCGGCCGCCGCCGAGGAGGCCCCCGCAGCCGAGGCCGAGGCCGCAGGCGGCGACGACATCGACACCACTTCCGACAACGAGAACGAGGCGGACGCTTCGGCGTAGGTGACCGGGTCCGAGGCTCCGCGCCTCCGGCCCACGTCATCTCCCGAGCTCGCCGAAGCGAACCCCCAGGAGGCAACACCGCATGGCTACAACCACACAGGATTGGATCGAGGAGCTCAAGGGCATCTCGGTGCTGGAGCTCTCCGAGCGCATCAAGGCGCTCGAGGAGGAGTTCGGCGTCTCGGCGACCGCGGTCGCCGCGGCCGCCCCGGCCGCCGGCGGCGGCGATGGCGCTCCGGCCGAGGAGGAGTCGACCACGGTCGACGTCGTCCTCACCGCTGCGGGCGACAAGAAGATCCAGGTCATCAAGGTCGTCCGCGCGGCGACCGGCCTGGGCCTGAAGGAGGCCAAGGCCCTCGTCGACGAGGCGCCGAAGCCCATCAAGGAGGGCATCGAGCGCGACGAGGCCGACAAGCTCAAGCAGGAGCTCGAGGAGGCCGGCGGGTCCGTCGAGCTGAAGTAACGCCTCGCCGCCGCTCGCGGCGTCCTCGGGGTGGGCTGTGAAGAGCACCAGCCCACGCCCTGCGTCCTTGCGAGCGACGACGATCCGTCACTTCATCTTCGACGGACTCGGATATGAACGTGCGGCCGAGGGCGCCCCATGTGGGCGCCCTCGGTCGTTGTCCGGCCTGCGTGGTCGAATGCTGGCGTGAGACGGGGAGCCAGCCGGCGTGAGCCACGGCACCGCTACGGGGTCGTGCTGCTGCTGACCATCGCGACGTTCTCGTTCACGCTCGCGGCGACGGGGGACAGCGGGTGGGTGCGGCTGATCGAGATCTCGCTGCAGGCCGCGACGCTCGTCGCCGCGGTCGAGACCTCCGGCGCCTCCCGCCGCGTCGTGTGGCTCGCGATCGTGATCTCCGTGCTCGCGATCCTCGGCGCCACGGCGATCGCGGTGAGCGCGCCGACCGGCCATGCCGGCACCCGCCTGCTGCAGGCGGCGCTCGCGATCCTCGCGCCGATCGCGGTCGCACGCGGCCTGCGGCGCCAGCTGCTGGACGAGGGCGTGACGGTCCAGGTCGTCCTCGGCGCGCTCTCCGTCTACCTGCTGCTCGGCATGTCGTTCGCCTTCGTCTACGGCGCGGTCGCCTCGCTGTCGAGCCGTGCGTTCTTCCACCAGCCGCTCGTCGGCGACGGCACGATCGCCGATCAGACGTACTTCTCGTTCACGACGCTGACCACGACGGGGTACGGCGACCTGACGGCGAACGTCGGGCTGCCGCGCGCGCTCGCCATCCTCGAGGCCATCTTCGGCCAGCTCTATCTCGTCACGGTCGTCGCGCTGGTTGTCAGCAACTTCGGGCGCGGGCGTCCCGCGAGGGCCGGCCGGGACGGGGCGTAGGCCGGTTTGTCCAGGGCTCGGCACAACGGGGGGCCGAACCTGGCCACGTTTTCACGGAATCTTGACAAAAGGGCCGCGTTTCGGAGAAGGTGCTTCTCGTCGTGGTCAATTCCCCATCAGGGTCACTGGAGGGATTGCGAGACCACAACCGCCAGCGCGTCGTGCACGCACTCAGCCGCAGCGGTCTCGCGAGCCGGTCCGATCTCGCCCGTCTCACGGGCCTGAGCCGCACCACCGTGTCCAGCCTCGTCGGCGAGCTCATGACGTCCGGCCTCGTGGTCGAGCGCGAGGATGCCTCCGCGCCGGCGCCCGGTCCGGGAGGCGGCCGCCCGCCCGTCCTGCTCGGGCTCGACCGCTCGGCCGGCGCCGCCGTCGGCCTCGACTTCGGCCACAGCCACATCCGCGTCGCGGTCGCCGACCTCTCGCACACCGTCCTGGCCGAGGAGGTCCTCGCCTTCGACGTCGACGGCGAGAGCGCCGGCGCGCTGGACCGCGCCTGCGAGCTCGTCGAGTCCGCGATCGAACGGGCCGGGATGTCGCGCGGCACGATCATCGGCGTCGGCGTCGGGCTGCCCGGCCCGATCCGCCTGGATTCGCGGATCCTCGGCTCGCCGACGATCCTCCCGGGCTGGACTGGCATGCGCATCGCCGACGTCCTCGAGGACCGGCTCGGGCTCGAGGTCATGCTCGAGAACGACGCGAACCTCGGCGCGCTCGCCGAGTTCTCCTTCGGCGCCGCGCGCGGCGAGAAGTTCGCGGTGTACGTGCGCGCCTACTCCGGCATCGGCGCCGGCCTGATCTGCGACGGGCACCTGTTCCGCGGCGCGGACGGCACTGCAGGGGAGCTTGGCCACGTGATCATCGACGAGAGCGGTCCCGTCTGCCGCTGCGGCAACCGCGGCTGCCTGGAGACGGTCGCCGCCGAGGGCGCGATCCTGGACCTCCTGCGCCGCACCCACGGCGAGGACCTGACGATGGCCAGGGTCGTCGAGCTGGCCAAGGGCGGCGACGCCGCCTGCCGGCGCGTGATCGCCGACGCCGGCCATCACATCGGGGTCGCGATCGCGAACCTCTGCAACATCTTCAACCCGAGCATGGTCGTGGTCGGCGGCACCCTCAGCGGCGCCGGCGACCTCCTGCTCGACCCGATGCGCGACGCGGTCTCCCGCTACGCCATCGAGAGCGCGGCGGACGACGTGAGCGTCGTCCGCGGCGTGCTGGGCGAGCGCGCCGAGGTGCTCGGAGCGCTTGCACTCGTCTTCGCGGAGGGGGATGGTGCGTTCCCTCTACGCGTCGCGGTCCAGGGAGCGGCATGATGTCCCTGATCCGAGTCGTTCGCACGCACACCAACACCCCCAAAACCCATGGCGGGCCTCGCGCCCGCCCGAGGAGGAGTGGCATGTCCCGAATCACCAGGCTGCGCCCCGCAGCCTTCCTGGCAGCCGTGCTGGCCTTGAGCCTGCTCGTCGCCGCCGGTTGTGGCAGCAGCAGCAGCAAGACGTCCTCGAGCTCGTCGGCAGCCTCGACGACCGGGTCCGCGAAGGGCGGCATCGCCGTCCTCCTGCCGGACTCCAAGTCGTCGGTCCGCTGGGAGACCCAGGACCGCCCGTCTCTCGACAAGGCCTTCACGGCCGCCGGAATTCCCCACACGATCGTCAACGCCCAGGGTGACGCCGCAGCTCAGCGCACGCAGGCAGACCAGGCGCTGACCAACGGCGCCAAGGTCATCCTGCTCGTCGACCTCGACGCAGGCTCCGGCGCGTCGATCATCAAGGCCGCTCACGCAAAGGGCGCCAAGGTCATCGACTACGACCGCCTGACCCTCGGCGGCGGCGCGGACTACTACACCTCGTTCGACAACCAGCGCGTCGGCAAGCTCCAGGGCCAGGGCCTCGTCAAGTGCCTGTCCGGCCGGACGAAGCCCGTCGTCGCCACGCTCAACGGCTCGCCGACCGACAACAACGCGACGCTGTTCGCCGATGGCTACAACAGCATCCTCAAGCCGCTGTACGCGAACGGCACGTTCACGAAGGGCCCGAACCAGTCCGTCCCGGAGTGGGACAACCAGAAGGCCCTGACGATCTACGAGCAGATGCTCCAGTCGACGAGCAACAAGATCAACGGCGTCCTCGCCGCCAATGACGGCCTGGCCAACTCGGTCATCTCCGCCCAGCAGGCGCGCAAGCTGCCGAAGATCCCCGTGACCGGGCAGGACGCCACGGCGCAGGGGATCCAGCACATCCTCGCCGGCGACCAGTGCATGACGGTCTACAAGAACGTCAACAAGGAGGCCGCCGCGGCGGCCAACGTGGCGATCGCCCTCGCGAAGGGCCAGACGCCCGCGTCCACGGCGACGCTGGACAACAACAGCGGCAAGCCGGTCGCCTCGGGCACCACAGGCGCGACGCCCGCGACGCTCCTGACGCCGGAGGCGGTCACCAAGGCGAATATCGCCAACACGGTGATCAAGGACGGCTTCCTGAAGCCGAGTGACATCTGCACCGGCACGTACGCCCAGTACTGCAAGGCTGCAGGCATTCAGTAGCAGTGCGAGCCCGACAGATCGCTGGCCGTGAGGCCGGCGATCTGGGAGGCTCACGTCGGGAAGGGGAGGGCGCGTCCCGCGCCCTCCCCGCCGGCGGTCCGCAGGCGACAAGGAGGAGTGAGTCGGTGTCAGATCACCCGTCAGATCAACCGATACTCGAACTGCAAGGGGTCTCGAAGACCTTCGGTGCGGTCCACGCGCTGACGAAGGTCGACTTCCGCGTCCGCTCCGGCGAGGTCATGGCGCTCGTCGGCGACAACGGCGCCGGGAAGTCCACCCTGATCAAGGGCGTCGCCGGTATCTACCCCTTCGACGAGGGGAAGATCATCTGGGAGGGCTCGGAGGTCCATATCGCCGGCCCGAAGGACGCGGCGAAGCTCGGCATCGAGGTCGTCTACCAGGACCTCGCGCTGTGCGACAACCTCGACGTCGTGCAGAACATGTACCTCGGCCGCGAGGCGCTGTCCTCGCTCCGCCGGCTCGACGAGACGACCATGGAGCGCAAGGCGCGCGAGACGCTCAAGACGCTTGCCGTCACGACCCTCCAGTCGGTCCGGCAGCCGGTCGCCTCGCTCTCCGGCGGCCAGCGTCAGTCGGTCGCGGTCGCGAAGGCCGTGATGTGGAACTCGAAGCTCGTCATCCTCGACGAGCCCACCGCGGCGCTGGGCGTCGCGCAGACGCGCCAGGTCCTCGACTTGGTCAAGCGCCTCGGAAGCCAGGGCCTCGCGGTCGTCATCATCTCGCACAACCTGCACGACATCTTCGAGGTCGCCGACCGCATCACCGTGCTGCGGCTCGGCCAGAGCATCGGTGACCTGAAGGTCAGCGAGACCACCCAGCAGGAGGTCGTCCAGCAGATCACGGCCGGCGAGCTCAGCCATGTTCCCGGCGTCCCAGCGGAGGTGATCGCATCATGAGCACTCATGTGCCGATCGTCGAGGATCCCGAGGCGCCCAGCGGCGCCATCGGTGCACCGAGCGTCGAGAACGAGACGCTCTCCGACTACGTTCGCGGACGCATCGTCGGCTTGCGATCGGGTGAGCTCGGGAACATCCCGATCATGGTCGGGATCATCCTGATCGCGATCTACTTCCAGTCGCGCAACAGCAACTTCCTGACGGCCGGCAACTTCGTCAACCTCATCGTCCAGATGGCGCCGATCGCCGTGATCGGCATGGGGATCGTCTTCGTGCTGCTGCTCGGCGAGATCGACCTCTCCGTCGGCTTCGTCAGCGGCGTCGGCGGCGCGATCTGCGCGGTCCTGCTGCTCCCGGGCGGCACGAGCGTTCCCACCTCGGTCGCGATCATCGTCGCGCTCGGCGCCGGCCTGGGGATCGGCCTCGTGCAGGGCACGCTGTTCGCCAAGGTCGGCATCCCGTCGTTCGTCGTGACGCTCGCCGGCCTGCTCGCCTGGAACGGCGTCGTCCTGCTGATCGTCGGCTCGCGCGGCACGATCGTGATCCAGGACTCGTTCGTCAACGGGATCGCGAACAACAGCCTCTCGCACATCGCTGCCTGGGTCGTCGTCGAGGGCTCGGTGCTCCTCTACGCCGCGATCCAGTACGCCGCGGTGCGCAGCCGCAGGAAGGCCGGGCTGCCGAACGTCCCGACGAGCCTGATCCTCATCCGCATCGGGGTGTTCGCGATCCTCGGTGCGGTCGTCGTGATCGTCTGCAACTCGAGCCGCGGCCTGCCGTACGTCGGCGTGCTGATGATCGCCCTGATGCTGTTCTGGACGTTCATCACCGACCGCACGACGTTCGGCCGTCACGTCTACGCCGTCGGCGGCAGCGCCGAGGCGGCGCGCCGCGCCGGCATCCGCGTGGACCTCGTGCGCATCATGGTGTTCGGCATCTCCGGGATGATGGCGGCGCTCGGCGGCATCATCCTGGCCTCGCGGCTCAGCTCCGTGGACACGAACGCCGGCGGCGGGTCGATCCTGCTCTACTCGATCGCCGCGGCGGTCATCGGCGGCACCAGCCTGTTCGGTGGTCGCGGCACGATCCGCAGCGCGATCCTCGGCGCGATCGTCATCGCGAGCATCGACAACGGGCTGGGCCTGCTGAACGTCTCCGCGGGCACGAAGTTCATCGTCACCGGCCTCGTGCTGCTGGCGGCCGTGACCGTCGACTCGCTCTCGCGCAGGGGCCGCGAGTCCGCCGGCAGGGCGTGATCTGAAGCGACCGTTCGCGGGCGCCGGCGGCGAGCACGCCGCCGGCGCCACGCGACCACCGACAGGAGGACCCCCATGGGTGCATTTCAGGGACGCGTCGCGCTCGTCACCGGCGCGAGCCGCGGCATCGGTGCCGCCGTCGCGCGGCGCCTCAGCGCGGAGGGCGCGGCGCTCGCGCTCGGCTCGCGCAGCGGCGACGACCTCGGCCTGCCCGACACGCTCGGGATGCCGACCGACGTGCGCGATCCCGCGGCACTGGAGGCGCTCGCCGCCGCGGCGGCCGAGCGCTTCGGCGGCATCGACATCGTCGTCGCCAACGCCGGCATCGGCTCCTACGGCCCGTTCGAGGAGCTCAGCCTCGAGGCGCTCGACGCGATGATCGACGTCAACCTCAAGGGAACGCTCTACACCGCACGTGCCACGGTCCCGTACCTGCTGCAGAGCGCGGCCGGCGACTTCGTCGCGCTCGCCAGCGAGGCCGGGCGCCGTGGGCTGCCCGGCGAGGCCGTCTACTGCGCCTCGAAGTTCGGCCAGGTCGGCTTCACCCGCGCCCTGGAGGGCGAGCTGCGCGAGCGCGGCGTGCGCTGCACGAGCGTCTGCCCGGGCGGGGTCCACACGGACTTCGCCATGGGCACCGGCCGCGAGCCGGGTATGCCGATGCTCGAGGGAATGATGAGCGCCGAGGACGTCGCCGACGAGGTGCTGCACGTGCTCACCCGCCCGCGCCACATGCGGATCCTCGAGACGGCCCTGCGGCCGATGTCGGAGGCGTCATGGGGGTGAGCTGGGGGATCATCTCGACGGCGAACATCAACACGCCGGTGATCGCCGCCGCGCGCGCCTCGCAGATGCTGGACATCGTCGCCGTCGCCGGCCGCGACGAGGCGCGCACCGCGAGCTATGCGCGCGAGCACGGCATCCCGCGCGCCCACACGGGCTACGACGCGCTGCTCGCCGACCCGGACGTCGAGGCGGTCTACATCTCGCTGCCCAACGGCATGCACGTCGACTGGGCCGTGCGCGCGCTGCAGGCCGGCAAGCACGTCCTCTGCGAGAAGCCGCTGAGCCGGCGCGTGGCCGAGGCCGAGCGGGCGTTCGACGCGGCGGACGCGGCCGGGCGCCTGCTGATGGAGGCGTTCATGTGGCGCCACAACCCGCAGACGCAGCGCTTCGCGCAGCTCGCGGGCGAGGCGATCGGCGAGCTGCGGCTGGTGCGAGCCGCCTTCTCGTTCCCGCTCACGGACCCGGGGAACGTGCGCCTCAGCCGCGAACTCGACGGGGGCGCCCTGATGGACGTCGGCTGCTACTGCGTCAGCGGGGCGCGGCTGCTCGCCGGGGAGCCCGACGCGGTCAGCGCCCAGCAGGTCACGACGGCCGACGGCGTCGACGTGCGGCTCGCCGCGACCCTGCGCCATGCCGGCGGCGTGCTGACGACGCTCGACTGCGCGCTGGACCTGCCGAACCGCAGCGAGCTGCAGGCGATCGGCTCCGGCGGCGTGCTGTCGGCGCACGACCCGTGGCACTGCCGTGCGGCGAGCTTCGAGCTGCTGCGCGGCGAGGAGGGCGAGACGGTCAGCGTGAACCCGGCCGACAGCTACCGGCTCGAGCTCGAGAACCTGAGCGCCGCGATCCGCGGTGAGGGCGCGCCGCTGCTGGGCCGCGAGGACGCCGTCGCGCAGGCGCGCGTGATCGAGGCGCTCTACGCCTCGGCGGATGCCGGCGGCGCGCTGACCGCGGTGTAGCGGTCAGCCCGCGGCGTTCAGCTCGGCCGCGCGGGCGCGCACGGAGCGCATCCGCTCCAGGCGGGCGTCGTCGCGCGCCGGCGCTGCGATCCGCGTCCCGCGGCGCGTGTCCCAGCCGCGGGCGACCGCGGCGCCGTCGGCGGTGCCCTCCAGCGCCGCAGCCGCGAGCGCGGCGGCGCCGAGCGCGACGCTGTCGGTCTCCTCGGGGATCTCGACGTCGCGGCCGGACAGGCGGGCCGCACTGGCGCGCCAGGCCGTCCCGCGTGCCCCGCCGCCGACGAGCACCAGCGGCGCCGCCGGGTCGAGCGCTCCGGTCGCGGCCTCGAGCGCGTCGAGCCCCGCGAGCAGCGACTCGAGCGCGCCGTCGTAGGCGGCCTGCAGGATCTGCCCCGCGCTCGTGGTGTGGCGCAGGCCGGTGATCGTCCCGGCCGCGTGCGGCAGGTCCGGGGTCCGCTCGCCGTCGAGGTAGGGAAGCACGACGACCTCGCCGGCGGGCTCGACGGCCTCGCGGTCGATGCCCAGCCAGGCGGCGACCCGGTCGATCGCGAGCGTCGCGTTGAGGGTGCACGCGAGCGGCAGGAATCGCTCGCCGGCGTCGGCGAACCCGGCCAGGATGCCGCTGGCATCGGCCGCCGGGCGCTCGGACACGGCGTAGGCGGTGCCGGAGGTGCCGAGGCTGAGGACCGGCGTGCCGGGCTCCAGGCCCAGCCCGACTGCGGCGGCCATGTTGTCCCCGGTCCCGGCCGCGACGAGGATGCCCGCGGGCAGCCCGAGCGCCGTGGATGCCCGTTGGGTGAGCGTGCCGGCCACGCTTGCGCCGGTGAGGACCTCGGGCAGCAGCGCCCGGTCCAGCCGGACGCGCTCCAGCGCGAGCACGCGGTCCGCATAGTCGCCGGCGGCGGGCGACCACCAGCCGGTGCCGGAGGCGTCGCCGCGGTCGGTCACCGCGCGCCCGCAGAGCCGCTCGGTGAGGAAGTCGTGGGGGAGGCGCACGGCGGCCGCCGCCGCCGCGAGCGCGGGCTGCGTGCGGCGCAGGTGCGCCCACTTGGCGACGGTGAACGATGCCGGCGGCACGCTCCCGACGAGCCCGGCCCAGGCCGCGCGCCCGCCGAGGTCGTCGACCAGCGCGGCGGCGTCCGGCGCGCTCGTCGTGTCGTTCCAGAGCGCCGCCGGGGCGAGCGGGACGCCCGCGCCGTCGAGCGCGAGGAGGCCATGCTGCTGCCCCCCGACGGCGACTGCGGCGACATCGCCCGCGCGGCCTGTCTGCCCGAGGGCCGCGGCGAGCGCGGCCCACCAGCCCTCGGGGTCGCTCAGGCGCGCCCCGCCGTCACCGGTGACGACGTGCGGCGCCTGCCCGCGGGCGACGATCGCGCCGCCGTCGGCGTCGACGACGACGACGGTGGTGCTCTGCGTCGAGCAGTCGATCCCGGCGACCAGTGCTCCCATGCGACTCCCCTGACGAGCGGATCCCCAAAGGAGCTGGGGATCCGGTACGGTCCATTAGTTGCACGATACGACAAATACCGAGGAGCAGCGAACGCCATGACCTACGAGCCGGCACCCGAGCATCGCTTCAGCTTCGGCCTCTGGACCCTCGGCAACGTCGGGCGCGATCCGTTCGGCGACCCGACCCGCGCCCCGCTCGACCCCGTCGACACCGTCGGCCTGCTCGGCGAGCTCGGCGCCTGGGGCGTGAACCTGCACGACAACGACCTCGTGCCGTTCGGCGCGTCGGCCGCCGAGCGCGACCGCATCGTCGCGCGCTTTCGCGCGGCCGTCGACGCCGCCGGCCTCGTCGTCCCGATGACCACGACGAACCTCTTCACACATCCGGTCTTCAAGGACGGCGCGTTCACCGCCAACGACCCGGGCGTGCGGCGCTTCGCGCTGCAGAAGACGATGCGCTCGATCGACCTCGGCGCCGAGCTCGGGGCCTCGACCTATGTCTTCTGGGGCGGGCGCGAGGGCAGCGAGGTCACCGCGGCCAAGCCGACCGGCGACGCCTACGACCGCTACCTCGAAGCGCTGAACTTCCTCTGCGGGTACGTGCGCGACCAGGGCTACGAGATGCGCTTCGCGCTCGAGCCCAAGCCCAACGAGCCGCGCGGGGACTCGTTCCTGGCGACCGTCGCCCACGCGCTGACCTTCATCGACCACCTCGACCATCCGCACATGGTCGGCGTGAACCCCGAGGTCGCCCACGAGACGATGGCCGGCCTGAACTTCGTCCACGCGGTGGCGATGGCGATCTGGGCGGGGAAGCTCTTCCACATCGACCTCAACGCGCAGCGGATGAGCCGCTACGACCAGGACTTCCGCTTCGGCCAGGAGGACCTCAAGGAGGCCTTCCTGCTGGTGCGCCTGCTCGAGGGCTCCGGGTACGAGGGGCCGCGCCACTTCGACGCCCACGCGCTGCGCGTCGAGGACAGCGCCGGCGTGGAGGAGTTTGCGCGCGGCTGCATGCGCACCTACCTGATCCTCGCGGAGAAGGCCCGCGAGCTCGACGCCGACCCGCGCTTCGCCGAGGCGCTCGCCGCGGCGCAGGCCCCGGCGCTCGGCGTGCCGACGGTGGGCGCCTACTCGCCCCAGGCGGCGCGCGACCTGTCCGAGGAGGAGTTCGACCTCGACGCGCTCGCGCGCCGCGGCGCCGGTCACGAGCGGGTCGACCAGCTCCTCGTCGAGCGCCTCATGGGGGTGGCGTGAGGGGGGTCGATGAGGGACCGCCGCCGGCGCCGAGCGAGCTCCGGCGCGCTGTCGGCGTGAGGGCTCGCGATGAGGGACCGCCGCAGGGGTCGAGCGAGCTCCGGCGCGCTGTCGGCGTCAGGGAGGCGGTCGCGCCCGACGGACACTCCGGCCAGCGCGCGATCCGGCGCGCGAACCTCAGCGCCGTCGCGCGGCTCGTCGCCGCCGAGGGCCCGCGCTCGCGCGCGACGATCGCGCTGCGCACCGGCTTCAACAAGTCGACGGTCTCCAGCCTCGTCGCCGAGCTGCTGGAGCTCGGCCTGCTGGCGGAGACCGGCGAGGAGGAGCACCCGGGCCGCGTCGGGCGGCCCGCGCGCACGGTCAGCCTGAACGCCGGCCACGTCGCTGCGGCCGGGCTGGAGGTCAACGTCGACCATCTGTGGGTCTGCGTCGTCGACCTCGCCGGGCACCTGCTGCACGCCGAGCGGGTCGTGGCGGCCAACGGCGCCGGAAGGCCGGCCCCGGTTCTCGACGAGCTCGCGCGGCTTGCGGCCTCGGCGATCGCCGGGGCCGAGGCGCAGGGCGTGCGCGTCGTCGGCGCCGGCGTCGCGCTGCCGGGCCTCGTCGACCGGCGCGACAACCGGCTCGTCGTGGCGCCGAACCTCGGCTGGCGGGAGGTCCCCGTCGGCGCCGAGCTCGCGCGCCGGCTGGAGCGGCCCGGCCTGCTGCTGACGATCGACAACGAGGCGAACCTCGCGGCGCTCGCCGAGCACTGGGACGGCGCGGCGCGCGACCTCGACGACTTCGTCTGCGTCTCGGGCGAGGTCGGCATCGGCGGGGGCGTGGTCGTGGGCGGCGAGCTCTTCCGCGGGACGCACGGCTTCGGCGGCGAGCTCGGGCACGTCGTCGTCGACCCCGCGGGCGCGCGCTGCGCCTGCGGCGCGCGCGGCTGCCTGGAGACGGTTGCCGGTCAGGACGCCGTGCTGCGCGCGGCGGGGGTCCCGCCCGCGGCGGGGGCCGCGGAGCTCCTCACGCGCGCCGGCGCCGGCGACGAGCGCGCGATCGTCGCCCTCGACGCCGCAGGCCACGCGCTGGGGATCGCGCTGACCGCGGTCGTCAACGTCCTCGATCCCTCGGCGGTGCTGCTCGGCGGCTACCTGGCGCCGTTCACGCCGTGGCTCGAGGGGCCGATCTCCGCCGAGCTCGGCCGCCGCGTGCTGGCGTCGGCATGGAGCGGCTGCGAGATCCGCGCGGCGGGCATCGCCCAGGGCGCCGCCGCGCGCGGCGCGGCGGCCGGCGTGCTGCGCACGATCCTCGCGGATCCTGCGCTGATCGCCGTGGCGTCACACGAAGCGCTCCCGGTCCGCTACGATTCGCCAGTCGGCCGATAGTCGCAGCCGCCTGAAGGATGTCCTCCGCGCCACATACGCGGGGGCCGGGGCGGGGTCCGTGAGCGCTGACGCGCCCCTGGGTGGGTGCGCTTTGCGCTGTGCTATCTTCTTCGGTCGCGCGCGTTGCCAGGCGCGCCCCTCGCCTCACTTGTCCGTTCCGACCCCCTGAGGAGTCGCTGTCTTGCCTCGCGTTGATGCTCCCCGGACGCGCCGTTCATTCGCGCGCCTGAACAAGGCCCTCGACGTCCCCAACCTGATCGACATCCAGCGTCGGTCGTTCGCATGGTTGGTGGACCCTGAGAAGGGAGGGCTGCGGGAGACGATCGACGACATCTCCCCGATCGAGGACTACACCGGGAACCTCGCCGTCCAGTTCGGCGAATTCCACTTCGACGAGCCCGCCGCCTCGATCGCCGAGTGCCGCGAGAAGGACCTCACGTACTCGCGCCCGCTGACGGTCACCGTCGCGTTCATCAACCACGAGACCGGTGAGATCCGCGAGCAGTCGGTCTTCATGGGCGACTTCCCGTGGATGACCGAGCGCGGCACGTTCATCATCAACGGCACCGAGCGCGTCGTCGTGACGCAGCTCGTCCGCTCGCCGGGCGCCTACGTGATGGAGCCCAAGGACCGCGAGAAGCAGGTCTTCACCGCGAACCTCATGCCGGCCCGCGGCTCGTGGCTCGAGCTCGAGATCGACAAGAAGGGCAAGGTCTTCGTCCGCATCGACCGCAAGCGCAAGCTGCCGGTCACCGTCCTGCTGCGCGCGATGACCTACAACCCGGAGACCGACGCCGACCACGAGGAGACGCACGAGGACATCGAGCGCCTCGACCAGGAGCTCCTGGACCTGTTCGGCGGGTCGCTCTACGTCCGCAACACGATCGAGTCGGACACCGAGGCGACGAAGACGAAGAAGGGTGCGCTGATCGAGCTCTTCAAGAAGCAGCGCCCGGGGGAGCCGCCCAGCGTCGATGCCGCGTACGCGCTGCTCAACCAGCTCTTCTTCGACCCCAAGCGCTACGACCTCACGCGCGTCGGCCGCTACAAGCTCAACTCGCGCCTGAACCTCGAGATCGACCTCGAGACGCGCACGCTCACCCACGACGACATCCACGCGCTCGTCGCCGAGCTCGTCAGCCTGCCGAAGCTCCTGGGGATCCCCGAGGACGGCGAGGTCGAGATCAAGGACTACGCCGCCGAGGCGTGGTCGCTGCCGCGCGAGCCCGTCGCCGACCACCTCGACGAGTACGAGCACTTCGGCAACCGCCGCCTGCGCACCGTCGGCGAGCTGATCCAGGACGCCTTCCGCGTCGGCCTCTACCGCATGGAGCGCGTCGTCCGCGAGCGCCTCACGACGGAGGACGAGGACACGATCACGCCGCAGACGATCGTCAACATCCGCCCGGTCGTGGCCGCGCAGAAGGAGTTCTTCGGCTCCTCGCAGCTCAGCCAGTTCATGGACCAGACGAACTCGCTGGCCGGCCTGACCCACCGCCGCCGCCTCTCGGCGCTCGGCGCGGGCGGCCTGACCCGTGAGCGCGCGCCCATCGAGGTCCGCGACGTCCACCCGACCCACTACGGCCGCATGTGCCCGATCGAGACGCCGGAGGGCCCGAACATCGGCCTGATCGGCTCGCTGTCGAGCTACGCGCAGATTTCCGACTTCGGCTTCATCACGACGCCGTACCGCGTCGTGAAGGACGGCGTGGTCACCGACGAGATCGTCCACCTGGACGCCACCCAGGAGGAGGAGCAGCTCGTCGCGCAGGCCAACCACCCGGTCGACGAGAAGACCGGGAAGCTCAAGGGCCCCGAGGTCATCTGCCGCACGCACGCCGGCCAGTACGTCAGCGCCGCGCCGAAGGACGTCGACCTGGTCGACGTCTCGCCCGAGCAGATCTGGTCGGTCGCCACGGCGATGATTCCGTTCCTCGAGCACGACGACGCCAACCGCGCGCTGATGGGCTCGAACATGCAGCGCCAGGCGGTGCCGCTGCTCGTCGCCAACGCGCCGCTCGTCGGCACCGGCATGGAGCGCCGCGCGGCGCTCGACACGGGCGACGTGATCCTCGCCGAGGCGGACGGCACGGTGACCTACGTGGACGCCGAGCAGATCGTCATCGAGGGCAAGGAGCGCCACGAGTACGAGCTGAACAAGTTCCAGCGCTCCAACCAGGGCACGCTGATCCACCAGCAGCCGCGCGTGAAGAACGGCGACCGCGTCAAGAAGGGCGACTTCCTCGCCGACGGGGCCTCGACCGACCGCGGCGAGATGGCGCTCGGCAAGAACCTGATGGTCGCCTTCATGTCCTGGGAGGGCTACAACTTCGAGGACGCCATCATCCTCAGCAAGCGCCTCGTCAAGGACGACGAGCTCACCTCGATCCACATCGAGGAGTACGAGATCGATGCGCGCACGACGAAGCTCGGCGACGAGGAGATCACGCGCGACATCCCGAACCGCTCGGAGGAGTCGCTGCGCAACCTCGACGACCGCGGCATCGTCCGCGTCGGCGCCGAGGTCGGCTCGGGCGACCTGCTCGTCGGCAAGGTCACGCCCAAGGGCGAGACCGAGCTGACGGCCGAGGAGAAGCTGATCCGCGCGATCTTCAAGGAGAAGGCGCGCGAGGTCCGCGACACCTCGCTGAAGGTGCCCCACGGCGAGGGCGGCGTCGTCATCGACGTCCTGACCTTCTCGCGTGACAACGGCGACGACCTGCCGCCGGGCGTCAACGAGCTCGTGCGCGTCTTCGTCGCGAAGAAGCGCAAGATCTCCGAGGGTGACAAGCTCGCCGGCCGCCACGGCAACAAGGGCGTCATCTCGAAGATCGTCGACGAGCAGGACATGCCGTTCCTCGAGGACGGCACGCCCGTCGACGTCATCCTCAACCCGCTCGGCGTCCCGTCGCGCATGAACGTCGGCCAGCTGCTGGAGACCCACCTCGGGTGGGCCGCCGCACAGGGCTGGTACGACGACGGCACGCAGGCGCACAAGGAGTCCAAGGACGACGGAGGCCGCGTCTACGTCGCCACCCCGGTGTTCGACGGCGCGACCGTCGAGGACGTCGACACGGCGCTCGTGCAGTGGCAGGAGGAGCACACGGGCCGCATCCGCATGGACGTGGACACCTCGCGTGCCCCGGGCCGCCGTGCGTCCGGCAAGTTCACGCTGTTCAACGGCCGCACCGGCGAGCCGTTCGAGCAGCAGGTGACGGTCGGCTACATGTACATCCTGAAGCTCCTGCACCTCGTGGACGACAAGATCCACGCGCGTTCGACCGGCCCGTACTCGCTCGTCACCCAGCAGCCGCTGGGCGGCAAGGCGCAGTTCGGCGGTCAGCGCTTCGGCGAGATGGAGGTGTGGGCGCTCGAGGCGTACGGCGCCGCGTACACCCTCCAGGAGATGCTCACGGTCAAGTCCGACGACACGGTCGGCCGCGTGAAGGCCTACGAGGCGATCGTCAAGGGCGAGAACATCCCCGAGCCGAGCATCCCCGAGTCGTTCAAGGTGCTGCTCAAGGAGATGCAGTCGCTCGCGCTCGACGTGAACGTCGTCTCCGAGGAGGGCGGCAGCGCCGAGCTGCGCGACGAGGACGACGACCTGCTGCGCGCCGCGGAGGAGCTCGGCATCGACCTCTCCGGCGTGCGCGTCGGGGACGCCCCGCCCGAGGCCGAGGACGAAGAGGAGCCGGTCGCCGAGGTCGACGCCGACGCGGCCGAGGCCGCCGTCGACGGCGAGCCCGGGGCCGACGACGAGGCGCTGTCGGTGGAGACCGACGACGAGCTCGTGATCGAGGACATCACCGACGACGAGGTCGAGGCGTAGGGGAGTCCCCCACGCATGATCGACAACACAAGGGGGCTCGCCCCCTTACGCGGAGCGGCTGCGCCGCTCGCTAACCCCCAGTTAGAGGATTTTTCGTGATCGACATCAACAACTTCGACGCTATTGAAATCGGCCTCGCGTCCTCCAAGCAGATTCGCTCCTGGAGCTCGGGAGAGGTCACCAAGCCGGAGACGATCAACTACCGCACGCTCAAGCCGGAGAAGGACGGCCTCTTCTGCGAGCGCATCTTCGGTCCGACGAAGGACTGGGAGTGCTACTGCGGCAAGTACAAGCGCGTCCGCTACAAGGGCATCGTCTGCGAGCGCTGCGGCGTGGAGGTCACGCGCTCCAAGGTGCGCCGTGAGCGCATGGGCCACATCGACCTCGCTGCCCCGGTCAGCCACATCTGGTTCTTCAAGGGCGTTCCGAGCCGCATCGGCTACCTGCTCGACATGGCTCCCAAGGAGCTCGAGAAGATCCTGTACTTCGCGGCGTCGATCGTCACCTGGGTCGACCAGGAGGCGCGCTGGCGCGACCTGCCCGAGCTCGAGGCCCAGATGCAGGAGGAGCTCGATCGCCTGGAGTCCGAGGAGAAGGAGCGCACGACCGAGCTGCGCGGCTCGCTCGACGCGCGCGTCGCCTACCTGGAGTCCGGCTCGCAGTCGGACTTCAGCGACGAGGACCACCTGTGGGCCGACTCGCTCGAGATCAACGTCAAGAAGCTGTCGGAGGAGGAGCGCAAGAAGCTCGTCGCCGACGTCAAGAAGTCCTTCAACGCGGACATCGACGACACCGAGGCCTACTACGAGGACGCGCGCTCGCGCCTGCGCGAGGTCTGGAAGCTGTTCGCCAACCGCGACGAGCCGTCTGAGGATCCGCCCGAGGAGGGCAAGGAGTGGCCGCTCTCCAGCTACAAGGAGAAGGCCGCCGAGAAGGACGAGTTCAAGCCCAAGAAGATCATCGCCGACGAGACGTTCTTCCGCGAGCTCAAGGGCCGCTTCGGCTCGCCCTACGGCTTCGGCGAGTACTTCGGCGGCGGCATGGGCGCCGAGCACATCCGCGAGCTCCTGCGCGACAAGCCCGACTATGACCGCGAGGCCTCGCCGCGCAAGGTCGACGCCGACCGCCAGGCCGGCAGCGGCCTCGCGCCGCAGGACCTGCCGGGCATCGTCATGGAGCACGAGCGCGTCGACCTGGAGGACCTCGTCAAGAACGGCAAGGGCCAGAAGCAGGCGCGCGCGGTCAAGCGGCTCAAGGTGCTGTCCGCGTTCCTGAACTCGAACAACCAGCCCGACATGATGGTCCTCGAGGCCGTGCCGGTGATCCCTCCGGAGCTGCGCCCGATGGTGCAGCTCGACGGCGGCCGCTTCGCCACGTCGGACCTCAACGACCTCTACCGCCGCGTCATCAACCGCAACAACCGCCTCAAGCGGCTGCTCGACCTCGGCGCGCCGGAGATCATCGTCAACAACGAGAAGCGCATGCTGCAGGAGGCCGTCGACGCGCTGTTCGACAACGGCCGCCGCGGCCGGCCCGTCACGGGGCCGGGAAACCGCCCGCTGAAGTCGCTCTCGGACATGCTCAAGGGCAAGCAGGGCCGGTTCCGCCAGAACCTGCTCGGCAAGCGCGTGGACTACTCGGGCCGCTCGGTCATCGTGGCGGGCCCGTACCTCAAGCTGCACCAGTGCGGTCTGCCGAAGCTCATGGCGCTCGAGCTGTTCAAGCCGTTCATCATGGCCCAGCTCGTCGAGCGCAAGAGCGCGCAGAACATCAAGGCGGCCAAGAAGATGGTCGACTCGGCGATCCCCGAGGTCTGGGACGTGCTCGAGGACGTCATCCACGAGCACCCGGTGCTGCTCAACCGCGCCCCGACGCTCCACCGCCTGGGCATCCAGGCATTCGAGCCGATCCTCGTCGAGGGCAAGGCGATCCAGGTCCACCCGCTCGTCTGCCACGCGTTCAACGCCGACTTCGACGGCGACCAGATGGCCGTCCACGTCCCGCTCAGCGCCGAGGCGCAGGCGGAGGCGCGGATCCTGATGCTCTCCGCGAACAACATCCTGTCCCCGGCGCACGGCGCGCCGCTGACGACCCCGACCCAGGACATGGTGCTCGGCACCTACTACCTGACCTACGGGCCCGACGCGGACACGCTCGCCGAGAAGCAGGAGCTGCTGCGCGGCGACGCCTGGCCGAAGAGCGAGCCGCGCCCGCGCGTCTTCAGCACGGCGCAGGAGGCCGAGCTGTCCTACGAGTCCAAGATCGTGCAGCTGCACGACCTGGCCGAGTACCGCCCCGTCGGGCGTGAGGGCGGCCACGTCCTGACGACGGTCGGGCGCATCATCTACAACGACGGCATCGAGCGCTCGCTGCACGAGGCGCTCGGGGACTCGTTCGACCCGAACGAGTACGCGTACGTCAACCACTCGATCCGCAAGCGCGACACGGTGAAGATCATCGACGCGCTCGTGCAGTCCTACGGCGCCCCGGCGGTGTCGATGGTCCTCGACGCGTTCAAGGACCTCGGCTTCCGCTTCTCGACGCTGGCCGGCATCACGATCTCCAAGAACGACGTCGTGATCCCGGAGGAGAAGGGCGAGGTCCTCAAGCGCTACGAGGACGAGGTCGCCGAGATCCAGGACAACTACGAGATGGGCCTCATCACCCAGCAGGAGCGCCACGAGGCCGTCACGGACAAGTGGACCGGCGCGACCGAGGAGGTCGGCCGCGTGATGGAGGACAACTACCGCGAGAACCACCCGAAGAACTCCATCTTCATGATGGCCGACTCCGGCGCTCGCGGGTCCTTCAAGCAGATCCGCCAGCTGGCGGGCATGCGCGGCCTGATGGCCAACCCGAAGGGCGAGATCATCGAGCGCCCGATCAAGGCCAACTTCATGGAGGGCCTGACGGTCCTCGAGTACTTCATCTCGACCCACGGCGCCCGCAAGGGCCTCGCGGACACCGCCCTGCGCACCGCGGACTCCGGGTACCTCACCCGGCGCCTCGTGGACGTCGCGCAGGACGTCATCATCCGCGAGCTCGACTGCGGCACCGAGGAGCACATCACGCTGCCGGTGATGAACCTGCAGCACGAGCCCAACGACAACCTCGTCGGCCGGATCGCGGCGCAGGACATCGCGACCAAGCGCGGCCGCGTGATCATCGAGAAGGGCGCCGAGATCGACCGCGCCGAGCTCGTCGAGCTCGTCGAGGCCGGCGACAACATCGCCGGTGAGGTCGTCCCGGTCCGCTCGACCCTGAAGTGCCGCGCCGCCACCGGCGTGTGCCAGGCATGCTACGGCCGCTCGCTGGCGACCGGCCAGCTCGCGCAGATCGGCGACGCGGTCGGCATCATCGCCGCCCAGTCGATCGGCGAGCCGGGCACGCAGCTGACCATGCGCACGTTCCACACCGGCGGTGTCGCCGGCGCGGACATCACGCACGGCCTGCCGCGCGTCGTCGAGCTGTTCGAGGCGCGCAAGCCGAAGGGCCTCGCCGAGATGGCGCAGGAGGAGGGCAAGGTCTCGATCGAGGAGACCGAGAAGGCCCTCGTCGTGGTCGTCACCGACGACACCGGCGACGAGCACCGCTACACGTTCCCGCGTCGCACGCGCCTCGCCGTCGAGAGCGGCCAGCGCGTCGAGAAGGGCGCCCAGCTCAACGAGGGCTCCCTGTACCCCCACGACCTGCTGTCACTGCGCGGCCGCACCGACGCCGAGCAGTACTTCGTCGCGGAGGTCCAGGAGGTCTACAAGAAGCAGGGCGTGGACATCAACGACAAGCACATCGAGCTCATCGTCCGCCAGATGATGAAGAAGGTGCGCGTCGACCAGCGCGGCGACAGCGGCTACCTCCCCGGCCAGCTCGTGGACCGCAACGACTTCCTCGTGCGCAACGAGGAGGTCAAGAAGGCCAAGGGCGACACGGCGGAGTACGAGGAGGTCATCCTCGGCATCACGAAGGCGTCCCTCAACACGGACTCCTTCCTCTCGGCCGCCTCCTTCCAGGAGACGACGAAGGTGCTCACCGACGCCGCCCTGGAGGGCAAGAAGGACGGTCTCGCCGGCCTGAAGGAGAACGTCATCATCGGCAAGCTGATCCCCGCAGCGACGGGGCTCAAGCGCTACCGCCGGATCGAGATCGAGCCGTCCGAGCCGCTTCCGCGCGCCGACGACGTCGCGCTGCTCGACTCCGACGAGCTGGTCGCCGAGCTCGGCCTCGCCGAGGACGACTTCGGCTCCGGTCTGGGCACGGCGTTCGAGCAGGACCTGTCGAACCTCGAGGAGATCGGCGCCGGCGGCGTCGGCGCGGGCGAGACGGGCTTCGCCGAGGAGCTCGCCGAGCTGGACATCACGCCGCTCGACGGCGAGTCCTAGTCCTCAGCACCACATCCGAAGGACCGAACGGGCGCCCGCGGGCGCCCGTTCTGCGTCCGGGGTCAGGCGAGCGCGCGAGCCCAGGCTCGCAGTTCGGCGACGTGCGCGTCCGTCATGCCGGTCGGCGGGTCGGGCTGGATCAGCAGCGTCGGGCCACGGCGGGCGGCCGCCCAGGCGCGGCAGGCATCGTCCAGCGCGTCGTCGACCCAGGCGATCGGAGCCTCGGGGCCCGCGTGGAGCTCGATCGCACCGAGCTTCCAGTGGGCGTGGCCGCGGCCGGGGCTGCGGTCGAAGCTCAGGTAGGGCAGCGGTCCGGGAAGCCCGAGCGCGTGGGGGAGGTACTCGTTGGCCTTCTCCTCCCAGCCGCTGCACCAGACCAGATCGAAGTCGGCCTGCAGGGCGTGCAGGTGCTCGCCGGCGCTGGGCGAAAGGAGATGGACCACGCCGTCCACCTGCAGCCACGTCCCGCGTGGACGTTCGTCCGAGCCGAACCCGAAGAGCGAGAGCACGCCATCGATGTCCAAGAGGAGCAGTGGTTTGCAGGGATTTTGCATCGCTTCGGACAAGTACGGGTACCTCAACGGGCGCAACGGGGTACCCTTCGTATCGCGGAACGGTCAATCACCATGGGACGCACGCCGATGACAGGGAGGGTCGTCGGCATGGGAACCGGGACCGTTTCAGCACCCTCTTACGCATGACGCTCCAGATCGGAATCCTCCTCGCGCTGCTCAGCGCAGCCGCAGCGAACCTTGCGTTCTTCTACAAGCATCGCGGTGCGTGCGCGGCCATGAAGGTCGACCTGCGCCACCCGCTGCGCACGGCCGCCGCGCTGTGGCGCTCGAAGTGGTTCGCGATCGGGATGCTCGTCGGGCTCGTCGGCTGGGTCCTGCACGTCGTCGCCATGTCGCTCGCCCCGCTGTCCGTCGTCCAGGCCGTCGTCGCCGGCGGCGTCGCGATGATCGCCGTGATGGCCGATCGCGTGTTCGGCCTTCCGGTCGGCCGCCGTCAGTGGTGGGGCATCGGCCTGACCGCCGTCGGCCTGATGCTGCTGGGCATCACGATGCCCGCATCGGCCGGCTCGCACTCCTCCTACTCGGTTGCCGCGATGGTGTCCTTCGAGGCCGTCCTGCTCGGGATCGGCGCGCTGCTCGTCGTCGGCCCGCGCGCGGCCGGCGCGAAGGCCGAGCACCACGGCATCGCGCTCGCCGCCGCCGCGGGCATCCTCTTCGGCGTCTGCAACGTGGGTGTCAAGGCGCTCTCGGGCACGATCGGCCACACCGGCATCATCGGCCTGCTGAGCCCCTGGACGGCCGTCGCGATCATCGGCTCTGTCGGTGCGTTCTATGCCTCCGCGCGCAGCCTGCAGGATGGCGGCGCCGTCGAGGTCATCGCGATCACCGGCACCGCCGCGAGCATCACCTGCATCGCCGGCGGCATCCTCGTCTTCTCCGATCCGATGCCGCGCACCGCGCTCGGCATCGTGGTCCAGGGCATCGCGTTCGTCCTGGTGATCGCGGCGTCTGCGTTGACGCCTGCGCCGCGGGCGGCGGGCGCCGCCGCGGCACCTGCCGCCGCCACGGCCTGACCGCAGCCCGCTGGGCCGATGGTCGGCACGCCCGCGTCCCGCGCTTGTGGGGTCGCTGATGATGGTTGACGTCGGTATGCGAGGTGAACCCTCATCGCACAGGTGGCGAAGCCCGGCCGCGGCGCCCCGCACCCGCCGCCCTCGACGCCGCAGTTCGCGCCGCACCGGGCCCAGGACCCGCCGCCCTTGTTCACTCTGGACAACCGACATCCCGTCGATGTGGCTTGTATGGCACTGTGGTGCCCGCTAGCCTCGGTGCACAGTTGTCCAGATCGTGGAATCGATCGGACGAAGTGGAGAACGGAGAGGTCGGGATGGCGACGACAACGTCGGAGACGGAGTCCGCGCAACTGCAGGAGCTGGCCAAGCGACACCTGTGGCTGCACTTCAGCCGCATGGGCGCGTACGACCGCGGCGCTGAGGTGCCGATCATCGTCAAGGGCGACGGCTGCTACGTCTGGGACGACCACGGCAACCGCTACCTCGATGCCCTCAGCGCGCTGTTCTGCGTGAACATCGGGCACGGCCGGGCCGACATCGCGCAGGCCGGCGCCGACCAGGCCAAGGACCTCGGCTTCTTCACGACGTGGTCCTACGCCCACCCGCGCGCGATCGAGCTCGCCGCGAAGGTCGCCTCGCTCGCGCCCGGAGACCTCAACCGCGTCTTCTTCACCTCCGGCGGCGGTGAGTCCGTCGAGACGGCGATGAAGGTCGTGCGTCAGTACCACAAGCTCACGGGCAACCCGAACAAGACGAAGATCATCGCGCGCAACGTCGCCTACCACGGCACGACCCTCGGCGCCCTCAGCGCGACCGGCGTCACCGGGCTGCGCGCCCCGTTCGAGCCCTTCACGCCGGGCGGCTGCCACGTCGCCAACACGAACCTCTACCGGCTGCCGCCGGGCTACGGCGCCGAGAACCTCGCCGAGGCGATCGCCGAGCGCATCGAGTTCGAGGGGCCCGAGACCGTCGGCGCCGTGATCCTCGAGCCGGTCCAGAACGCCGGCGGCTGCTTCACCCCGCCGGCCGGCTACTTCGAGCGCGTGCGCGAGATCTGCGACGAGTACGACGTCCTCTTCATCTCCGACGAGGTCATCTGCTCCTGGGGCCGCCTGGGCACCTGGTTCGGCGCGCAGCGCTACGGCTACCAGCCGGACATCATCACGACCGCGAAGGGTCTCACCTCCTCCTACGCGTCGATGGGCGCGATGATCGCCTCCGACCGCATCATGGAGCCGTTCCTGGAGAGCACGAACTCCTTCGCGCACGGCTTCACGTTCGGCGGTCACCCGATGGCCGCGGCGGTCGCGCTCGCGAACATCCAGGCCTTCGAGGACGAGGGCATCCTCGAGAACGTCCAGGAACATGAGGGAGCGCTGCGGGCGATGCTCGAGTCGCTGCGCGACATCCCGATCGTCGGCGACGTCCGCGGCGCGGGCTACTTCCACGCGATCGAGCTCGTCAAGGACCGTGAGACGAAGGAGAGCTTCACCAGCCCCGAGGCCGAGGAGCTTCTGCGCGGGTACCTCAGCCCCGAGCTGTTCCATCGCGGCCTGATCTGCCGCTCCGACGACCGCGGCGACCCCGTCATCCAGTTCTCGCCGCCGCTGATCGCCGGCCCCGAGCAGTTCGAGGAGATCGAAACCGCGCTGCGGCCGGTCCTCGAAGAGGCCTCGCGCCGCATGGCCCGCTGATCGGCGCTGGGATGCTGACCGTCCGCGACGTGCTCGGCGACCTCGACGTCCGGGTCGCCGCCGGGGAGACCAACCTGGACACGCCGGTGCGCTGGGTGCACATCTCCGAACTCGCCGACCCGACGCCGTGGCTCTCCGGCGGTGAGCTGCTGCTGACGACCGGCATGGCGCTCGACACCGCCAAGCGCCAGCGCGACTTCATCGCGACGCTCGCCGACCACGGTCTCGCCGGCGTCGGCCTGGGCACCGGCTTCGCCCACGCGAAGGTCCCGCGCGCGATGGCCGAGGCCGCCGCGGACCGCGAGTTCCCGCTGCTCGAGATCCCCTACGACCTGCCGTTCATCGCCGTCACCGAGCAGGCGTTCACGCGCCTGGTCAACGAGCAGTACGCGCTGCTCCAGCGCTCGATCGCCGCGCAGGAGCGCCTGCAGCGGATCGTCCTCAGCGAGCGCGGGCTCGGCGCGATCGTCGCTGCGCTGGCCACGCTCGTCGGCGGCCCGGCCCTCGTCTTCGACGGCCGCGGAGAGCTGCTCGCCAAGCACAGCTTCCGCCGCGAGCTCGACCCCGGCATCGTCGACGGGCTCGCGACCGAACTGCGCGAGCGCGCGCGGCGCGGCGACGCGCGTGGCTTCGTCCCGGCGGGCCCCGAGCTCGCCGCCCGGGCGCTCGCGCTGCCGGTCGGCTCGCCCGAGTCGCCGGACGCCGGCGTGCCGCACGCCTGGCTCGTCGCCGCCAAGGACGGGGGCGGCCTTGCGGAGATCGACCGCCTGATCCTCCACCAGGCGGTCACCGTCGTGGCGCTCGAGCTGCTGCGCGGCCGTGTCGCGGACACGACCGAGCGCCGGCTCGCGGGCGACATCCTCTCGGCGGCGATCGCCGGCGAGCTCGAAGGCGCCGAGCTGGGCCGGCGCCTGGAGCCCTTCGGCCTCGGTGGGCGCGTCACGACGCTCGTGCTCGCTCCAGGCGACCGCGCACTCGGCGCCTGTGAGGCGGCCGTGGGCGAGGCGCTGCGGGGCGAGGCGATCAGCGGGCTCGTCGCCCAGCACGGCCGCTTCGTCTGCGCGCTGATGCCGGGCTATCTCGACGAGGAGCTGTTCGAGCTCGCCGAGCGCATGACCGCGCGCGTCGCGGAGGCCACCGGCGAGCGCCCGGCAGCCGGCGCCGGCCGCGCCGCCGCCGCGGGCCGCGTGCGCGAGAGCTGGCACGAGGCGCACTTCGCGCTCGAGGCGCGCGAGATGACCGTCGCGGCGCAGTCGGCGCGCAACGGGAACGGCAACGGCGCGCGCGGCCACGACGCGATCGCGCCGGGCGTTGCGACCTACCGCGACCTCGGCTCCTTCCAGCTGCTCCTGTCGCTCCAGGACTCCGAGGCGCTGCGGCTCTTCTGCGACTCGCTGCTCGGCCCGATCGAGCACGGCGAGGGCCACTACGGAGGTGAGCTGATGCGCTCGCTCGAGGCCTTCATCGAGTGCAACGGCCAGTGGGAGTCCGCCGCCCGGCGCCTCTACTGCCACCGCCACACACTGCGCTACCGGATCCGCAAGATCGAGGAGCTGACCGGCCGCGACCTGAGCTCGGCGCGCGACCGCATCGAGTTCTGGCTCGCGCTGCGCGGCCGTGAGATCGTCCAGCCCGTCCATCGCGAGGTCGTCTCGTGACCGCCAACACCCTGCCCACACCCCACCACCAGCGAGGCCCAACATGAAGGTCGGCGTCCCCACCGAGATCAAGACCGACGAGTACCGCGTGGCGCTCACGCCGTCCGGCGCACGCGAGCTCACCCAGCACGGCCACGAGGTGCTGGTGCAGGCCGGGGCGGGCGAGGGCTCGGCGATCAGCGACGCGGACTACGTCGCGCAGGGCGCGCAGATCCTGCCCGACGCCGATGCCGTCTTCGCCGCGGCCGACATGATCGTCAAGGTCAAGGAGCCCCAGCCGGTCGAGGTGGCCAGGCTGCGCGAGGGGCAGGTCCTGTTCACCTACCTGCACCTGGCTCCGGACCCCGAGCTGACGCAGGGCCTGCTCGCGAGCGGCGCGACGTGCATCGCCTACGAGACGGTCGAGGACAGCCAGGGCCGCCTGCCGCTGCTCGCGCCGATGAGCGAGATCGCGGGCAAGATCGCCACGCAGGCCGGGGCGTTCATGCTCGAGAAGCCGCTCGGCGGTCGTGGGCTGCTGCTGGGCGGCGTCCCCGGCGTCGCGGCCGGGCGCGTGATGGTCATCGGCGGCGGCGTCGTCGGCCAGAACGCCGCGCAGGTCGCACTGGGCATGGGCGCCGAGGTCTACATCTACGACCGCAGCATCGACCGCCTGCGCGAGCTCGAGCACCAGATGAACTGGCTGGCCTCGACGTGCTTCGCCTCGACGCTGGAGATCGAGCAGCGCCTGCCCGACATGGACCTCGTCATCGGCGCGGTGCTCGTCAAGGGCGGCAAGGCCCCGCACGTCGTCACGCGCGAGCAGCTCGGCCTGATGAAGAAGAACGCCGTGCTCGTCGACGTCTCGATCGACCAGGGCGGCTGCTTCGAGACCTCGCGCGCCACGACGCACTCCGACCCGACCTACGTCGTCGACGGGATCACCCACTACTGCGTGGCGAACATGCCCGGCGCCGTGCCGATCACGTCGACCTGGGCGCTGACGAACGCGACGATGCCCTACGTCATCAAGCTCGCCGACCGCGGCGTCCACGCCTCGCTCGACAGCGACCCGGGGTTCATGAAGGGCCTGAACGTCGCCGCGGGCAGGATGACCTACCAGCCCGTCGCCCAGGACCAGGACCTCGAGTACACCGCGCCCGAGGCGGCGCTCGCCGCCGTCCCGACGGCCGCCTGACGGGCGCGGGCGAGCGCCGCGCTGCTACTCTCCCCGATCGCATGCCCACGACCAGCCAGCTCATCCGCAAGGGCCGCACGCCCAAGCCGAAGAAGCTCTCCACGCCCGGCCTCAAGTCCGGCAAGGGGCGCAAGAAGAAGACTGCCGCGCCCCAGCGCCGCGGCGTCTGCACGCGCGTCTACACGACGACCCCGAAGAAGCCGAACTCGGCGCTGCGCAAGGTCGCGCGCGTGCGGATCTCCGGTGGCGCCGAGGTGACCGCCTACATCCCGGGCGAGGGTCACAACCTGCAGGAGCACTCCGTGGTGCTCGTGCGCGGCGGTCGCGTCAAGGACCTGCCGGGTGTGCGCTACAAGGTCGTGCGCGGGACGCTCGACGCCGCCGGCGTCAGCGACCGCAAGAAGGCTCGCAGCCAGTACGGCGTCAAGAAGAAGTAGCCGAGGACCTCCATGCGCCGCAACTCCGCCACCCTGCGTCCGGTCGAGCCGGACCCCGTCCACCGCTCGCGCATCGTGCAGCAGGTGATCAACAAGGTCATGCTCGACGGCAAGAAGTCGACCGCCGAGGCGATCGTCTACGACGCCCTCGCGATCCTCAGCGAGAAGAGCGGCAAGGATCCCGTCGAGGCGCTCGAGGAGTCGATCAAGGCCCTCACCCCGGTGCTCGAGGTCCGCTCGCGTCGCGTCGGCGGCGCCACCTACCAGGTGCCCGTCGAGGTCCCGGCCCGCCGCGCCCGCACCCTCGCCGTCCGCTGGCTCGTCGAGTTCGCCCGCCAGCGCCGCGAGAAGACGATGGCCCAGCGCCTCGCCAACGAACTGCTCGACGCCCAGTCCCAGCAGGGCGGCGCCTACAAGCGCAAGGACGACATCTACCGCATGGCGCAGGCGAACAAAGCGTTCGCCCACTATCGCTGGTAGCGGCGGCCGACCACCGCTCCCAGCGCCCGC
>Ga0208851_1000026_pt1 | contig 64282 bp, 61 predicted proteins | sample NGESurshal092012_FD_184481 | JGI IMG/M metagenome (GOLD analysis project Ga0208851, IMG submission 184481) | Arctic peat soil microbial communities from Barrow, Alaska - NGEE Surface sample 415-2 shallow-092012 (SPAdes) | ecosystem: Environmental > Terrestrial > Soil > Wetlands > Peat ... | reverse complement strand
ACTCGAGATGAGCCTCCCGAGAGGTCGTCGTGAGCTTCACCTGCGCCCCGTGAGAGTCCTTGGCGCCGTAATGGAATCTCGCTCCACCACGGCCGACACTGCAAGGTGAGCGCCCCTTGGGACGCTCCGGTCGGCCCCGCGGCCCGCCGCTCGCGCCCACCGGCCTCGCCGCCACGCCGAGCGACGGGACGATCACGCTCAACTGGGCCGACGTGACGAACGCGACGTCGTACACGGTCACCGGCTGCGGCTCGACCTTCACGACAGCCACTTCCGGCGCCACCTGCAGCGGCCTGACCAACGGCACGACCTACAACGTGTCCGTCACCGCCACCGGCGCAGGCGGAACCTCGGGCGCGGCCACGGTCAGCGCTGTGCCTGCTGTGCCGGTCAAGAAGGGCGGGTCCAAGTGCACGGCGACGGTGGGCTGGACGTCGAACTACAGCCCGACCAGCGGGTACCGGTACAGCTCCTGCTCGGTGTCACCGGCGACGACCGGCGTCTCCTGCGACTACTCGAACGGCAGCCGAGGTGCGTCCGACGCGCTGACCCTGAGCACGCTCAGCAACGCACCGTCGGGGAGCGTCGTGACGCTCACGTGGACGTTCACGACCGGAGGGCGCAACCCGAAGACCTACACCGAGTCCGAGGTGTTCGTGATCTCCTGACCCCGGCTCACGGGTCGACCGGTCAGTCCGGTCGGCCCTTGAGGCGGCGGCCCATCTCGCGGGCGATGTCGCGCTTGGAGTCCCGCTCGGCGATGGTCTGGCGCTTGTCGTAGTTCTTCTTGCCGGTGGCGAGCGCGATCTCGACCTTGGCGTAGCCGTTCTTGAAGTAGAGCGACAAGGGCACGATGGTCCGACCGCCCTCCTTCACCTTGGCGGTCAGCTTCGCTATCTCGTCCTTGTTGAGCAGCAGCTTGCGGATCCGGCGCGGGGCGTGGTTGGTCCAGGTGCCCTGGGAGTACTCCGGGATGTGGACGTTGTGCAGCCACACCTCGCCGTCGGTCACCTGCGCGAAGCCGTCGACGAGCGACGCGCGGCCGGCGCGCAGCGCCTTGACCTCGGTGCCCGTGAGGACGATGCCCGCCTCGTAGGTGTTCTCGATGTGGTAGTCGTGCCGCGCCTTCTTGTTCTGCGCGACGTACTTGGTCCCCTGCTCGCGAGCCACGGCCGTCAGCCCCGTGCCGAGCCGTCGCTGGCCGCCACGAGCCCGCGCAGCACCTCGAGCGCGCGCTGCTCCGCCGTGGCCGACCCGGCCTTGGCGGTGACGAGGACGTCCGGGTCGATGCCGACGCCGTCGAGCGCGCGACCCGACGGCGTGAGGTAGCGGCCGACGGTGAGCTCGATGGCCGACCCGTCGGAGAGCTGCGCCGGCTCCTGGATGCTGCCCTTGCCATAGGTCCTCGAGCCCACGATCACAGCGCGGTTGCGGTCCTGCAACGCACCGGCCACGACCTCGGCCGCACTCGCCGTGCCGTCATCGACGAGCACCACGAGCGGCACGGTGGTGTTGCCGCCAGCGAGGGCGTCGAGGTGCTGCACGGGCTCGCCGCGCTTCTCGTAGGACACGACCGCCCCGCCGTCGAGGAACGCGCTCGCGACCTCGACCGCCTCGGTGAGCAGTCCGCCGGGGTTCGTCCTCAGGTCGAGGACGACGCCGGTCGTCGCACCCTGGTCGCTGGTGGCGATCGCCTTGCGCACAGCGCTTCCGACCCCGCGCGTGAAGGCGGAGATGCGCACGACCTCGACCCCGCCCTTGAGCCGAGTGACGACGACGTCGTCGCTGGCGAGCGCACCGCGCTGCACCACCACGCGGATCGCCTCGCCGTCGCGCGTCAGCTCGAGCGGCACCGACGACCCCGGCTTGCCGCGCAGCGCGCCGGCCACCTGGGCGAGAGTCTCGCCCGCGACCTGCTCGCCGTCGACGGACACGACCCGGTCACCCGCGAGGATGTGCGCGGACGCCGCCGGCGATCCCGGCTGCACGCTGGCGACGTAGACGGTGGCGTCCTGCGCGGCGCGCAGCCAGACGCCGATGCCGGAGTAGCGGCCGTCGAGGCCGGCCTGGAACGAGGTGTAGTCCGACTGCCTGTAGTAGGCGCTCCACCTGTCGCCGAGCGCCTTGAGCATCCCCTCCACCGCAGCCTGGTCGAGCTGCTGGCGCGAGACGGGTCGCGCCGCGTCGGCCATGATCCGCGACGCCGCCTCGTCCAGGACGCCGGAGGACGACACCGTGGCCGGCGGCGGGGTACGCGACCCCACGACGCCGGTCAGGACGCCCCCGCCGTACGCCGCAGCCACGAGGCCGACGACGAGCACGACTCGTCGGGCCCGGTGCATCGGGGGCGTGGGGGTGGACACGAGAGAAGAGTCTAGGTCGTGCGTCGCACTGGTTTCCGCGCCGCGCCCCGGAGGTCCGACCCGAGGGCCGCGGCGCACCCCGACCTCCACCTGAGGTCGAGGCTTCCTCAGACGCGCAGGTAGCGCCGCAGGGTGAAGAAGGCGGTGATGCAGGCCAGCACGATGCCGATGACGAACAGGGTGACCGAGGCCTGGAGCACGGCGTCCCAGCCGAAGAACGGCGTGATCGTGAACTGCGGCGTGAGCACCCGGTCGACGAGGATCACCTTGACGCCGACGAGCGCGAGGGTGGCGACGGCGGCTCCGGCGGCCGCGCCGATGGCAGCCTCGAGCAGGAACGGCATCTGGATGTAGAAGTCGCTCGCCCCGACGAGCCGCATGATCCCGGTCTCACGCCGTCGGTTGAACGCCGCGACGCGCATCGCGTTGGCGATGAGCAGGATCGTGACGAGGATCATCGAGGCCGCGATGAGCAGGGCGAGCTTCTGCAGCCCGCCGAGCACCTGGAAGAACTTGTCGAGCAGGCTGCGCTGGTCGACGACGTTGTCGATGCCCGGGCGGCCCGCGAACGCGCTCGCGATGACGTCGTACTTCGTCGGGTCCGACAGCTTCACGCGGAACGACTCCGGCAGGGCGTCGGGGCTGGCGTTCTGCGCGATCGGGGAGTTCTTGAACTGCTCCTTGAACCGCGCGTAGGCCTCGGCGCTCGACTCGTAGTAGACCTCCTGCACCAGCGGCTTGAGGGAGTCGAGGTCGGCCTTGATCTGGTCCTTCTGCGCCACCGTCACGGCGCCGGCCGAGCAACTTGCGGCGTCGGAGTTCTTGGTGCACAGGAAGATCGAGACCTGCACCTTGTCGTACCAGTAGTCCTTCATCACGTCGACCTGGTCGCGCACGAGCAGGGCGCCGCCGAGCAGGCCGAGCGACACCGCGAACGTGATGACCAGGGCGATCGTCATCGTGAGGTTGCGGCGCAGGCCGATGCCGACCTCGTTGAGGATGAGACGGGCGCGCATGGTCGGTGCCGGGTCCTTACGTCGTCGAGCCGGAGCAGGTCGGGAGCGGGCGGTGCGTCAGCGGGCGTAGCCGTACACGCCGCGGCTCTGGTCGCGCACGAGGTGTCCGCCCTCGAGCTCGATGACCCGCTTGCGCATCTGGTCGACGATCGCGGCGTCGTGCGTCGCCATCACCACCGTGGTCCCCGTGCGGTTGATCCGGTCGAGGAGCTTCATGATTCCGACGCTCGTCGAGGGGTCGAGGTTCCCGGTGGGCTCGTCGGCGATGAGGATCATCGGCCGGTTCACGAACGCGCGGGCGACCGCGACACGCTGCTGCTCGCCGCCGGAGAGCTCGTCGGGCATCCGCTCGTACTTGCCCTCGAGGCCGACGAGGTCGAGGACCTCGGGCACGACCTTGCGGACCTGGCTGGTCGGGCGACCGATCACCTCGAGGGCGAAGGCGACGTTCTGGAAGACCGTCTTGTTCGGCAGCAGGCGGAAGTCCTGGAACACGGTGCCGACCTGCCGGCGCAGCGCCGGGACCTTCCAACGCGAGAGGTGGTTGAGGTCCTTGCCCGCCACGTGGATGGCGCCGCTCGTGGGGCGCTCCTCCTTGAGGCAGAGCTTGAGGAAGGTCGACTTGCCCGAGCCCGAGGCGCCGACGAGGAAGACGAACTCGCCCTTCTCGATCTCGACCGAGACGTCGTCCAAGGCCGGCCGCGCCTGGTTGGCGTAGAGCTTGGTGACGTTGTCGAACCGGATCACGGGGGATGTCTCCTCGAGGAAGGCGCGGGTGCGGGTGCACCCAGGAGGACGAACAGGGACCGAGTCTACGTTCCGTCCTGGGCGTCCCGGTCCACCTGTCGGTTCCCCGCGGCGTGTCCCGCGCGCCGACGGTGATCACTCAACGTGCTAGGTCACGGCACAGAGAGCGATGAACGGCCCCGGTCAGCGCGCGGCGCGGCGCGGGCGCCGTGCGGCGAGGACGAGGACTGAGCCGCCGAGGAGCAGGCCGGTTCCGGCGTAGCCCCAGCCGCCGGCCGCTGCGGCGCCGGTCCTCGCCAGGTGCCGGCTCGACCCGCCATCGACCGCGAGCGACGAGACCTGCGTCTTGGTGGCGGTCGGCGCGGGAGTCGCCGACGGCCTGGCCGCGGGCGTCGTGGTCGTGGGGGTCGGGGTCGGGGCGACGTCCTGGCCGCAGGTGGCCGAGGTGCCCGGCAGGCAGGTGGCCCCGCCCGCCGGCTCGGAGGCGATGGGCGTGGGGGTCGCGGAGTCGGCGTGTGCCGGGCCGGCTAGCAGGACGGGACCGAGGACGAGCGCGCCGGCAGAGAGTACGAGACGGGCACCGACGCGGCTGCTCGCGGCTCTGCTCACGACGCCTGCGTCCTCTCGTCACATCAGTCACACGGGCCCCGTGCGTGAATGCTCAGGACGAGAGTAGCGGGCAGATGTCACTCTGGGGAGTCGTCGTCACCGGGTCGGACCTCCCCCGACGAACAAGTGACACTGCGTGACGACCGGCCGAGACGCAGCTGGCGCCGTCCCGGCCGTACGACGTGGGGCTAGGCCGAGGTTCGTCGCCAGCGGATGCCGGCCTCGATGAACTCGTCGATCTCGCCGTCGAGGACGGCGGCGGTGTTGCCCGTCTCCACCTCGGTGCGCAGGTCCTTGACCATCTGGTAGGGGTGCAGCACGTAGGAGCGCATCTGGTTGCCCCAGGAACCCGACGAGTCGCCCTTGAGGGCGTTCATCCTCGCCTGTTCCTCCTGACGCGTGCGCTCGAGCAGCTTGGACTGCAGCACGATCATCGCGCTCGCGCGGTTCTGGATCTGGGAGCGCTCGTTCTGGCACGACACCACGATGCCCGTGGGCAGGTGGGTGAGGCGTACGGCGGAGTCGGTGGTGTTCACGCCCTGACCACCGGGACCGCTCGACCGGTAGACGTCGACCCGCAGCTCGTCGTCGGGGATGTCGATGTGGTCGGTCTGCTCGACGATCGGCAGCACCTCGACGCCCGCGAACGACGTCTGACGGCGACCCTGGTTGTCGAACGGGGAGATGCGCACGAGCCGGTGCGTGCCCTGCTCGACCGAGAGCGTGCCGTAGGCGTAGGGCACCTTCACCGAGAACGTCGCGGACTTGATGCCCGCCTCCTCGGCGTAGGAGGTGTCGAGGACCTCGTAGGGATAGTTGTGGCGCTCGCAGTAGCGGGTGTACATCCGCAGCAGCATCTCCGCGAAGTCGGCGGCGTCGACGCCGCCCGCCTCGGAGCGGATCGTGACGATCGCCTCGCGCTGGTCGTACTCGCCGGAGAGCAGCGTGCGTACCTCGAGCTCGCCGATCGCCTTGTGCAGCTTCGCGAGCTCGGCCTCGGCCTCGGCGAGGGCGTCCTCGTCGTCCATCTCGGCGGCGAGCTCGAACATGACCGCGAGGTCGTCGACCCGCGAGCGCAGGGTCGTGACCTTGGAGATCTCGCCCTGCACGAACGACAGCCGGCTGGTGACGCTCTGCGCCTTGGCCTGGTCGTCCCAGAGGTCCGGAGCGCTCGCCTCGGCCTCGAGGAGCGTCACCTCCTGGCGCATCGAGGGGATGTCGAGCACCTTCTCGACGCTGGTCAGCGTCGCGTCGAGCTCCTTGAGCGCCTCGCTCGGGTCCTGGATCGCCACGGGTAGAGGGTAGTCGGCCTGCGCGAGTCCCCGCGCCACACGGGCGCCGGGCAGCCGAGTGCGCTCGATCCTCAGCCGGCCGTGGAGCGGGCGCTGGCCTCGGCCACGACGGTGACGCCGGTGCCGGTGACCCACGAGAGGAAGGGCGGGTGGGCGACGGCGCTCGCGCGCACGGTGACGGTCATCGTCTCGACCCGCACCGAGGTCAGTGCGAGCGACGCGAGCTGGCGCGAGGAAGGCACCGCGGCAACGTAGCCGCGGACGGCGGCACGCGCGGCGCGCGGGTCGAGGCGAAGGTCGACGTGCGCACCTCCGGCGTACACCGACGGGAGGTCGACGGCCTGGGCCCCGGCGAGGGCCGCGCCGTCCACGGTCGCCTGCAACGAACGGCGCTGCAGCCACGGCACGCTCACGTCGGTGACGACGGTCAGAAGCGCGATCACCAGCACCACCACGCCGATCACGAGCGGGAGGACGGAGCGGTCGTCGTCAGCGACCGTCGCACGGCGCGCGGCGCTCATGGTGCGGCCCGGAAGCGGTCGACCGGCATCGACTCCGCACCGGTGACGGTGATCGACAACCCGCCCGGCAGCAGTGGCAGCGCCACGGCGACAACGACCGTGACGTCGACCCGGGAGCCCGGCGCCAGACAGGTGCCGGCACGGCGGACCGCAGGCGTGACCGCGGCGACACCGGAGTCGCCCCAGTACGAGCCGTGTCGCAGCTCGCGCCCGCGCGGCGCCTGCGACGGCGTGTCCGCGGTGACGTAGGCACGGGCCGCCTCTCGGGCCGCCGAGGTGGCGGCGTAGGACGCCGACTGCACCGACATCACCGAGACGACGGCGTAGAGCAGCGGCACCAGCAGACCGACGCCGAGGACGAGGACCTCGAGGACGGCGGTGCCGGAGTCCGCGGTGCCGGAGTCGGCGGTGCCGGAGTCGGCGGTGCGGGACCCCGCCGACCCGGTCCGGCGCACCTCACTTCTCCGCGACCGCATGGCCGTGCACCTCCAGGGCGGACGGCCCGAGAATCCCACCAGCGGCAGCCGCGCGCGCACGAGGACGTTGAGGGTGGCGACACCGCCGGCCGCGCTGCGCGTCACGACGACGTCGTCGACCACGCCATCTGCGAGCGAGCCCACCAGCGCGGCCCGGACCCGCACCTCCCCCGCGGCGGTGTCGCCGCCGGAGACAGCCGCCACCCGCGCGCCCTCCGCGGCTGCCGAGGCGAGGGTCGAACGGACGTGGAGCGCGAGCCCGGCGGCGAGGAGTTTGCCGCTCTGCTGCCCGCAGTGGAGGGTCCGCAGGCACGCGACCTCCTCGACAGGGTGCGCCGCGCGACCCCGGCTCCGCTCACGGTGTCCATCGGGTGCGCCGAACACCTCTACCCGGCTCGCATCCTGGATGCGGTCGCCAACGCCGACGCCGCCCTCTACTCCGCCAAGGCGGCCGGTCGTGACATGGTCGTCCAAGCGGCCCCCCGTACGGCACGCTCACCACTCGAGACTGGTTGAAACAACCGACTTCCCACGTCCCACTTCGCGGAGTCCCAGCAGCCCTTTGTGACTCCATCGTGCTCGGCGATCGGCGAGATGCCGGCCAACCTGCGACCAGACAGTGGCTGGTCGGCAGCACGCGACCGTTGGGGAACGTCTGGTGAACAACCTGCGGACTAGATGATCGTGCGTCGACTTAGCACTGCTCGAGCCAGTCGAGGGCGTGGTCGGCGACTTCCTGCCAGCCGGTCTGGTTGCAGATGAAGTGGGACCGGCCGACGAACTGCTGGTAGACGATGGTGCTGGTCGGGTCCTTGTACGCCCGGACGTTCTTCGTGATCATCGCCCGCGGGGTCAGGTGGTCCTGGTCGCCGGCGATGAACAGCAGCGGGGCGTGAGCCACGTGGAAGTCGATGCGTCCCTGCTTCGTCAGGGTGCTGCGGGGCACGTTACGGCTCTCGGGCACGACGTAGCGCTCGAAGGCCTCGGCGCTGGCCTCGGGGGTCATGGTGTTGCAGAAGGTGTAGTGGAACCGGTCGGGTGTCATGATCACGGGCTTGTTCCCGGCCAGCGGGTTGGCGTGGGGGAAGTTGGCGCGGAAGAAGTGCGGGTCGAAGGACACGATGCCGCGTGGGGGTGCGGAACTGATCGCGACCCCGGCGCGCCCGTACCCGTCGTTGATCAGCTTCTGCACGACGAGACCCCCGATCGAGTGGCCGATGAGCATCGGACGTTTGGGCATGGTGTCGATGAAGGTCTTGTAGTGGCGGGTCACCGCGCCGAAGGTCAGGTGGCCCAGTTGTGGATCGACGTGGGCGCGCAGCTCCGGCGGCTCTCCCTGGTGGAACGGCCAGGACGGGGCGTGACAGGTCAGCCCACGGTCAGAGGCCCGCTCGACCCACGGCTGCCAGCTCGAGCCGTTCATGTACATGCCGTGGATGAAGACGACCGGAGCAGCGGGGCTGGTCATGGCCGCAAGGTACGCCCCGTGGTGGAGGTCAGGCACCGGAGCGGTCGCTTGACGGCGTCAACCGGGTCTCGCGAAGTTGCCGTCCTGGGGCGCTCAGCCGCCGCGGTCGAGGTTGTCTTGTGTGCGGTCGTGGCGGCGATGGCGAGGTCTACGACCCCCCACGGGAAGCCTACGTCCTCGCCATCATCGTCGTTGCCGGTCGTCGACCCGACAAAGTGAAGACTCGGCGAGGGAGGGGTTGACCGCCACCCGGCGAGATGCTCGGCCAGCTGCGGCCCGGCGACACAGTCGTCATCTGGCGGCTCGACCGCCTGGGCAGATCGCTCCGCCACCTCATCGACCTGGTCGCCGAGCTCGAGCTGCGAGGTGTCGGGCTGCGGAGCCTCACCGAGAGCATCGACACCTCGACGCCAGGCGGGAAGCTGATCTTCCACGTCTTCGGTGCGCTGGCGGAGTTCGAGCGGGACTTGATCCGTGAGCGGACGCAGGCTGGGCTCGCTGCTGCACGGGCACGGGGCAGGGTTGGTGGCCGTCCGACGGTGTGGACGCCCGAGAAGCTGCGAACGGCTCAGGCGATGCGCGAGTCGGGAGAACACGATGTCGCCACCATCGCCCGCATCTTGGGCGTCTCTCGCGCGTCGGTCTACCGGGGTCTGGCTGAGCCGACCGCCGATGGCCGGTGACGCGACACCCAGTGAAGGTGGCCGCCTACTGGCCCGCGATGGCGCCGAGACCGTGGCGCTCGAATTTGTTGTCCACTCGCCTCACCGTTGAACCGTTCGGGTCAGCGAACCGGATCAGATCACTCGAGTCGCGGAGTTCTCCTTTGTCCTGCAAGCGGTTTCGGACCGACCCCAGTCGTGGGAGCGCTCACGGCAGTCATCGGGACTTTGTTGTCGACTATGGCAACTTAGGCTCGACATGCCGCAGTCGCGAAAGTACGGTCGATGACATCGCGCTCCTGCCGGGGGCGCACGTTGACGGGATCTCCAGCATGAGTGTCGAGATCGATCACGAGCACTGGTTCAGCTCGCACGAGGACCCGCGCTGGCTGATCTGCGACTGCGGCCAGTACGCAGCCCGTATCCGCACGATCGGCGGCGAGCCCGCCCTGCGTCTCATCGACCGGCCCACGTGAGATCGATGTGACCGCCGCGACCGAGATCACTGGGGTACACCAGGCGTGTCGCTGGACCGGAGCGGTCACCTGGCGAGAGACAGCCGGTCTCCGGGAGGACCTGCTCGACCAGCTGGAGGCAGGCGTCAGCGGCGCACTGTGGCTGGACGTACGCGAGGTCAGCATCATCGACCGCTGCGGGATCGCGCTTCTCATCGGAGCTCAGCACCGAGCGCAGGCCATGACGCGCGGACTCGTGCTGATCGACGCGATCGGTCCCGTGACATCGACGATGGCGCGACTACACCTGCTCGACCAGTTCCACGTCGAACAAGTCCAGCTACCTCAACGGCGCGAGCGGCTCAGCCTCACCCCGACATTGGTCTGAACGGGTCCACTCGTCTGTGCTCCAGCAGGTCCTTCGACGCCGGGGTAGACAGGCTCTCTTGTGGTCGTCGCAGTGGTCGCCCGACCGTGAACGCCGGAGAAGCGGGGAACGGTACTGGCGAGGCCGCCGGGACGCCGCTCTTTGCCGGCCACGAAGCTGCACCCTGTCCCGCCGACGCGAACCGCGGCCACAGCGGCCGGGCCGGTTGGACGAGTTCGAGCAGCGACTGCTCGGCGAGATCAGCGGCGGCTGAGCCTCCACCCGTCGCGGTAGGTACCGTCGGCGGAGTGAGCTACGAGCTGTGGGAGTGGTGGGAGGGGCGGCTGACCCGCCTGCAGCGCACCGAACTCATCGCGTTCGGACGTGAGGCCCTCCCGGCTGAACTCGCGCGGGACGTGCAACGAGCCGCCGCCGATCTGCCCGTAACCGAACTCACCCCCTCCCGGGAGGGGCCGGTCTGGCACCTGAGCGAGGTCGCCGTCCGGTTCGTCGGCGACCGCCAGCATGAACGCGACCACCCTGACGACGACCGACCGGCTGGATCGGCGACCGAGGTGCACACCGTGTACTCGGCCGCCCCCGTCGCCCCGGCGCTGATCGAGCTCCTGCACACGGCGGACTGCCCGAGCTGGGTGGCGACCGCGGTTCGGCTCTCCGTCGCGTTGCAGGTCACCGGCCGTGCCGACGTCCAGGTCGAGGTCGAGGTCATCACCAGTCCGGAGCAGTCGGCGCAGGTCGGCTTCACCGGCTCGCCGATGATCCGCTTCGACGGGATCGACCCCTTCGCCGAGCCCGGGCTGGTCGTCGGGCTGTCGTGCCGTCTGTACCGCGATGGCGCGGACCTCGTCGATGCACCGACCGTCGGGCAGCTCGTCGACGCGCTGCTCGCCTGCGAACGGCCTCAGCGTGTGCCCACGACGCAGCTGGACTGAGGGCAGGCAGCACGTCACGCCTTCGTCTGGGCCTGCGGGAGCGGCGCGCGAGTCGGCGGATGATGACGCGGGACGCGCCCGGGGGTGCTCAGGGCGCCCCGAGGTACCAGGTGACGCACGACACGCACTCGTAGAGGGTCTCGTGCGGTGTCCGCTCGACGACCACCCAGTGATGCTCATGGTCCGTGACAGTGTCGGCGGGTCTCTGATAGGCCTCCAGTTCCAAGATCAGCATCCGGGTCCGGGCCGAGCGCCATGCCTCGGGGTCGGAGGTAGCACGGTGGCGACTCGGGCAGTCGAGCAGCCGGGTGCGCCGATCGAACGGCATCAGCTCCCCGCAGATCGGGCATCGCAGCACGGGCTCGAGCATGGAACAGCGCCCCTCGCCAATTCGTGAGGACATCGAACACCTGGCGCGGGCGTGATGGCCTGTCGAGTCACGCAGAGTCCAGGGAGTCGCGCCGGGGACGCAGCGAGGCGTCGAACTGAGGAGCCCCACCGAGAGCATCGACACCTCGACGCCAGGCGGGAAGTTGATCTTCCACGTCTTCGGAGCGCTCGCGGAGTTCGAGCGGGACCTCATCCGGGAGCGGACAAGTGCTGGGCTCGCGGCGGCGCGAGCTCGCGGACGGGTGGGTGGCCGACCAACTGTCTGGACGCCGGAAGAGCTCGCGATCGCGAAGTCCAGGTACCAGAGAGGGGAGCCCCATGTGCCGACCATCGCGAGGGCTCTGGGCGTTAGCCGGGCATCGGTCTATCGCGGACTCGCAGTAGCGCTTGGGCCGACGTCCGCGCAGGCTCGAGGTCGCCCACATCGCCGCTGATGCTGCGACGGCACGACTGGAGAAGATCCTGCTGCACGGCTCCGTCCTCACCCGCGACGACCGTCGGCTGCTGGTCAAGGCCGCGCGCGAAGCTCTGCGGACCGAGGGACGACGCAGGGCAAGAGCAGCAGCCTGAGCACCATCGTGGGGGTCGGCCTCCGGGTCGGCCCCCACCGGGCCCTTATGCGTGCGCCAGCATTCGGCGTCGAGGTGGGGTTCCTGGCGCGTCGCACCCGCCGCACGCTTGACGGCCCCGGAGTTACCAAGCTCATCGGCTATCCCGCGCTCCTCGTCGGCTGCTTCCTCGACCTGTTCGACGTGACCCACGTGACGCAGGGAGGCGGGCTGCTCGCCATCGCCCCCGGCGGCCTCTTCGAACTGATCCTCCCGATCTGGCTCCTGGCCAAAGGATTCAGCCCGCGGCGCGAGCTCGCACCGGTCAGCGAGTCCCGCAAGCTCGTCAGTCACCACCGGCCCGGTCGCGACCGTTGCACCCCACTTCGCCATCGCAGAGAAGTAGAAGTCCGTCGTCTTGGTCTCCTGCAAGAACACCACGACCCGATGACCCGGCAGACACGCCATCACCCACCACCCCGCCTCTTTGGCTTTGCTGACCCCTGCAGGGAAGCCCGTCCGCCGTGGCGGGCAAAGCCCCGCCCGGGTGAACACTCGCGCTTCTAGCCACATCGCAAGGCGCCCCGACGCCGGCCGGTCTACCGACGTCGGGGCAGGACACAGGGAACGGCTCCGCATGTCCACGAACACCGTGGCCGAGCGCGTGTGGTCTTCGATTGAGGACCTCGAGACAGTCAAGCCGCCCGACGCGAGGGGGCTCTGATCTGCGACGGCGCTACTGCATCGACCCCTGACGTTCTTTGTCGGACGTGGTCGTTGCTGACCAGGTGTGACGCCGATGTCGAACGGGTGTCCGGGCGATGGCCACACATCCCCCTGCTTGTGTGCGTGTCGTCGCCCGACGTTCATCGTGAGGTCTCCTCGTGGCGGGGTTCGCGCGACAGCCTCAGCGGAGCCAGGCGGCGTCGACCCACAACCTCGGAGGAGCCTCGATGACCCACAGCCACGACGGCCACGTGCACCCGCATGAGCACGAGCACGCGACGGACGTTGAGCCCGATCCCGCGGTGGACCTCGGGATTGACGACGGTGCCCTGTCGCGGCTGCAGTTGGGCCGCCGCAACTTCCTGCGTGCGGCCGGACTGCTCGGCGCCGGGGTGGCCAGCATGGGCGTGCTGCCGACCGTGTCAGCGGCCGCTGACGATGCGCCGCGCCGTTCCCGCGAGGGAGGGTTCCGCTGGCTGGCGGGCGACCACCACATCCACACGCAGTACTCACCGGACGGGCAGTACCGGGTCATCGACCATGTCCGGCACGCGCACGCGTTCGGCCTGGACTGGATGGTGATCACCGATCACGGCTCGGCGCAGCACGCGCGTATCGGTGTGGAGAAGGTGAACCCCGACATCGTCGCTGCGCGCGATGCGGTCGAGGACATCCTGGTGTTCCAGGGGCTCGAGTGGAACATCCCCGCGGCGGAGCACGGCACGGTGTTCGTGCACCCGGGCCCGAACGAGGTCGCCGTCTTGAAGGCGTTCGAGAACAACTACGACGGTGTGGTGACCGCGACGACCACCAGCAACCCGGGCAACGAGGCGGTCGCTGTCAGCGGGCTTCAGTCGCTGTCCATCGCGGTCGCCAACCGCGACGTCAAGGACGCGCTGATGTTCGCCAACCACCCGGCGCGCAAGGGCCTGGACTCCCCACACGAGATCCGCGGCTGGCGCGACGCCGCCCCGGGCATCGCCGTTGGGATGGAGGGCGCCCCCGGCCACCAGGCCGCGGGAATCGCCGCACCGACGGGCCCGGGCGCCGGACGTGGCTTCTACGACAACAGCCCGTCGTCGTCGAGCTTCCCGGCGTACCCGCTGGCGAGCTACCGGACCTATGGCGGGTTCGACTGGATGACCTCGACGGTCGGCGGGCTGTGGGACAGCCTGCTCTCGGAGGGCAAGCCGTGGTGGATCACGGCGAACTCCGACAGCCACCAGGTCTGGTCCGACACGTCCGTGCGCGGAGCGGGCAGCGACTTCGCCACCAACGGGTTCTTCAACGACCCGGAGCACGCCACGGCCCCCCAGCTGGGCAACGGTGACTTCTGGCCGGGCTACTACAGCCGCACCCACGTCGGTGCCGAGGACTTCTCCTACGCCGCCGTGATGCGGGGCCTGCGCGAGGGCCGTGTCTGGGTCGACCACGGTGCCCTCATCGACGCCCTCGACGTCCGCTTGCGAGCAGGTGACCGCGAGGTGCCGCTCGGTGGTGTCCTCACCGCGCGGCAAGGGTCGCCCGTGCAGCTGGTGATCCGCATCCGCACGGCGTCCGTGCCCAACTGGACGCAAGTCGTGCCGAAGCTCGCCAAGGTCGACGTAATCCGCGGTGACGTCACCGGTGACGCGACGGACCGCGACTCGTTCACCGCTCCGGGGACGAAGGTCGTGCAGACCTTCGACGTCTCAGCGCAGACAGGCGTCATCTCGCTGTCCTACGACCTGGGACCGCTGTCGGGCGGGTTCTACGTGCGGCTCCGCGGCTCCGACGGGAACCGCCTCGCGCCAGGTCTCGGCGGTGCCGCGGTCGACCCGGCCGGTCCGCAGCTCGACGTGGTCGGCGACGCGGACCCGTGGAAGGACCTGTGGTTCTACTCCAACCCGATGTGGGCCCTGCCACGGCGATGACTCAGACCACCACGCTCCCCGGGACCGGCACGGGCCTCGCGTCCGCGCGGGTCTGCGGCATCGACGTCCTCAGCCGCACCCTGCGCGAGGCCGACGCTGTCGCGCACGCGGTTGTCCAGGAGCTGCGCGGCCTCGGCGCGCGTAACGTCGTGGTCGCGACGCACGTGGCGGTGTCGTGCGACCTCCCGCATCACACTGTGACCGTGTCGGCCTCAGGCGTGACGGTGACCGAGACACGGTCCGTGCTGTCGGTCGTCGGCGACCAGTTCGACGTCGTCGCCCTCATCATCGACGGGTCGTTCAGCGGTCCACCGGAACTCTACGACGGGCTCGGGCGGGCCGTCTCAGCACACACCCGCCGCGGCGAGGGCCGCGTCGTGGTCTTCCCCGGTGACCATCGACTCATCGGCACCGTGGCGGTGGCCGACGTCATCGCCAACACCGATGTCGACCGGGTGCGGGTCATCACCGGCACCGACGCCGACCCGGCCACTCCGCTGGTCACACGTGACTTCGTCCGCCCGCTCTGGGAGGACGGCCTACTCGTGCTGCACGCGCAGCCGGCAATCGGCGGCTCCCTGGTCCCGTTCGAGACGCCCTTCCCGACACCCTGCTGCGCCAACCACAGCTGAGGTACGCATCGTCCATCGGTCCAGACTTCCCGAAGTGTCGGCGGGGTTTAGGCATGCCGCTAACCTGCACCCCGGCGTTCGGGTCAACGCCCGACCGATGCTGGGATGCAGGAGTGGGCTCTGTAGCCACGGCAGCACAACGAGGCGTCACAGTGCGAGTGCACATCAGCCCCATCACCCGCTCCCCAAGCGCGCGGCCATGCGGACTTCACACAGGCGGCCGTCACTGGCAACGACTGCTCTACGTCAGGAGGCATGTGCCCGGGCCTCCTTGACAGAGTGCGAGGTCACCTTCGCTAGCACCGCAGCTCTCATGGCCGGGTCGAGATCGTCGATCTCGGCCTCAATCTGCTCGGCCCGCTCGTTGGCGATCCGGCGCTTGTCCAGTGCCTTCACCACCAGGTACGTCGTTCCTGCCGTGGCCACCGCCAGTGCGGCGGCCACGATGATCCGCTTCCTGCTCATCACGCCCACCTCGAGTTCCTCGCGTCCCGTTCCACGGTAGTGACGCCTTGCGCGCGGAGTCCTGCTGCGGCTCCGCCCCCCTCACCGCCCTCGACCACCCGGCCGGGGGCTTCTGCATGTCCCGACCCATCTCCCACCCGAAGGAGCCCCACCATGAACGTGCCCTTCGTCCTGCCCCACGTGCCTCGTCAGCGGGTCACCTGGAAGTAGGCCTGCAGCCGCTGCCCGCTGTCCAGCGCGACGGTCAGCGTCGTGCCCCGGAGATGGGCGCACGCCAACTTAGCTCGTAGCCGCCGGCCCTGCTGCTGTAGCGCAGGCTGCGGTTGAGCACGGAGGTGCCACCGGTCGGGTCGGTGTCGAACCGTGTGCAGCTCGTCGCCTTGGCGGTCACCGCGGTCACCGCTGCGGTCGAGGACACCGGCACGCGGGCGGCGTCGGTGAGCCGGAACCGCAGCAGCGTGTCGTGGCGAGGCTTCAGGGAGTTCACCAGTAGCGGGGCGACGGTCGGCGCGAGGAACCTGGCCCGGTACAGCACCGTGTAGTCGACGTCGGCGCTGGTGGCGTTGCCGGCGCTGTCGGTGGCGGTGCAGGTCACGGTGTGCCGGCCGACAGTGGCACTCGACACCCGACCGCACGCGCTGCTCGCGATCCCTGACACGGCGTCGGTCGCATGCGGTGCGACGGCGACCCGCCCGCGCAGGAGTACCGGGTCAGGTGTGACGGCTGGTGCCAGCGTTGGGTAGCTCTTGTCGATGCGCACCGTGTACGTGGTGGTGGCCCCTTCGGCTACGGGGAACGGCGCAGGACGGAGCCGATCGCGACGCATCCGGTGTTCTGGTCCTGGTTCCACTACGGCTGCGCGATCGTGATCCTGCTCGCGGTCCTGTTCATCGTGGTCACGCACATGGGGTTCGACAAGTCCCTGCTCGTCGGGGAGTCCGTGGCTGTCGCCGCGTTCGGTGTCTCACGGACCGCGAAGGGGTCCGAGCTGTTCAAGTGGCTGAAGACGACCACCTGGCGCATGACGTCACTGCCCACGGTCGATCAGGTCGGCCGCTCACAGACGGCCTTGACGGCCTCCTGCGCAGGACGCCCTCGTCCACACCTCCAGGCTAGGCAGAGCCCTGACATCCACGTCAGGCTCGGGACGGTCCACGCCCCTTCCCATGGAAGATCCCCGCACGGATCCGGTGCCCTACACGACCGGCGACGAAAAGTAGCCGGTCTCCGGCTTGCGCCGCTGTCGGATAGAGGGCCGTCCTCATCCCGGAACGTCGACCCACACGCGCAGGTCGTCGATGGTGACGGTCCCCATCGGGTAGGTCGCGCGCAGTGACGCAGCGATGGCGTTGGCCCCGCCGGGTGGGGTGAGGTAGAGCAGGTATTGGTGACCACCGCTGGTGCACGAGACGGCGGGTTCGGTCCCAGTTGTCGTGTGACCCGCACATGCCGGGAACTTGGCCACCATGGCATCGGTCAGGGTCTGGTCTTGGGATTCGGCAGGCGTCGCCTTCGAGCAGCCCACCAGGGCGAGAGCACACAACCCGAGCGCCAGAGTCCTGGAGACAACCACGGCATCAGGCTAGCCAGGGGGCACCGCAGCGTCTCGCGCCTGAGGTGCGGTTCGCCCAGATGCCGGTCGCCTCCGCGAGACTGGCCTGGCTACGCCGTGCTCGATGCGCTCGGCGTCGGCGATGCAGTCTGGAACTCCCGGTAGGACACCTGACCGCCACGGCGGACAACCAGCGTGCCGACCGGCGTGCCGTTGCGCGTGACCGTGAAGACGAAGCCCATCGGCATCGTGACACCCGCACCGAGCTGCGTGCCCGGCTGGTTGGCGGCGAGCCAGTCCGTCGCGATCTTCTGCGCCGCCGCGAGACCCTCCTGGGCCTGTCCGGGCTCCGCCTGCCCGATCATCCCGGGACCCCAACCGGTGCCGCCGTTGATCCCGACGCCGCGCGCCACCCCTCGGTCCAGCCGGTGGGCGACCAGGGCCACCGCGGTGAGCCCCATGGAGCCGAGCAGCACCGCGACAGCCACGGCCAACGCGATCGCGTAGCCGCGACGGCTCACGGCTGCAGCGCCTTCATCTCGGCCAGCGCCGTCCTTCGAGCGCGGTAGGTGGCCTCGTCGATCTCCCCGACCGCGAGCATCCGGTCGAGGATCTGCTCCGGGGTCTCCCCCGCAGCGCCCGGACTCCCCGGCCGAGCCACGGGCGTTCCGGCCTGGGCGTGGCCGTGCCCCGGCCACACCTTGGTGACCAGCCAGACGATGAGCACGATCAGTGCCAACCAGAACAGGCCGACCAACAGCAGGATCAGTCCGCCACCGTGGCCGAAGCCGCCGTACATCATCGCCATCACGTCCTCACTGACCCGGCTCACAACCGGGCGCTGCCTCCAGTGTCACTCCGCCTCCGGCCGATCGGGTACTTGGAGGCCGCGACGAGGCTGCGAGCGCGCTGAGAGTCGTCGCGACCGCCGCCGGTCGCAGCAGGAGTCCCGGGCCACCGGAGGGCGGTCACACCACCAGTGACTGGAAGTGTCCCGACTCCGTCATACGTCGGGTCCGCCGTGCCTGATCGCGGGCTGCGTGGCCCCCGTCAGCGTCAGTCCCGTGTCGCGTCGGGATCGGTCCCGCCGCTCGGTGGGACGAACGTCATCAGCCACGTGGCGCTGAGGACGGCGATGACGAGCAGCGCGAGCAGCCACGGCGGCGGTGCCACGGCCGCGAGGACGAGCACGAGGGCGGCACCGACGCCGAACACGAGGACGAGTGTGCGCGACCCGAGCTCCTCGTCGTCGCGCTCCACCGTTGCCGACTGCACGGCGACGAGCATGAGGCTGACGGCCACCGCTCCCCCGAGCGTCCAGGCGACGGCGGTCGGCGTTCGTGTCGCGTGCGCGTCGGTCACGAGCCCCACCCCGGGTGAAGGGCGAGCGATCGGGCCGCCTGGCCGACGAGGACGACGAAGACGAGGTCGTAGAACAGCTCGACGAAGCTCACGTTGCGTCCCTCGAGCGGCTCGCCGTGGCGCCGCGGCCCGGCACCGAACCAGGCGCGGAGTCCGTGCTTGACGGTCCGCCGGCGCTGCGATCCGACGTCACTCGCCACCGCGATGACCTCCCACCCGGGACCGGCTCGCTGGCCGAGCCCACCTCGCTCGGCCACGTACCCGATCAGTGTGCCGGAGCCGTGTACTGGCGGTCAGCAGTCCTCGTAGGCGAACAGGTCCGCGATCTGCGGAAGCTGCCTCGCTGCTCGGGGACGGCCGGGGCCCCGGCTTCGGCCTGGTGCTCACTGGAGCGCACGCGCAAGAGACGGCTGATCGCGGTCGCCGGCTGCGTCAGCCACCGGCCCGTACGTGCTCAGAACACGAACGGCTTCGGCGGTGCTGCCAGGTCAGCACGAGGGCAGCTCGCGAGCTCAAGGTCTCCGTGCCGCAGGGCGTCATCGCAGAGATGCGCCACCGTCCAGCCGCGATCCGCGCCGAAGCGGGTGACCGTGACCCGGTAGATGGTGATGTCGTACTTGTTCGGCGTGCCGTAGGCGACCTCGATGGTCCCGATCAGCTCCGCGCCTTCGGGCGACCCGGGACCGCTCCAGGGTCGGTCGTAGCGCGCCCACCGCGACGGGGAGCACAACCAGACGCCACCCATCTGCACGTCGTCGAACGCCAGCTCAACCAGGATCGTCCGCGCCGACGTCGCCGGCACGACGGCAGCCGGACGGATCACCTCCGTCACCGCGACGTCGTCGTAGACCTCCGTGGCGAAGATCTCTGCGTCGCTCAACGTGATGTCCCCTGCCGTTGATCGTGGTCAGCAATGCCCGCATGGACTACGTCGACACTGCCCAAGCTGCACCGAGTACTCCGCACGGGTGAGGCGCGGGCCAGAGCCCGCCGGGGAGGAGCTGGACCACCATCGACAGAGAAGAGGCCGACCTCCGGCTCGCGAACCGCACGGCGTTTGCGAATGGGCTCGTAGCGGGCCCTTCGACTGCCGCCCCGGCCTGAAGGCGGAGACGGCTTGAGACCAGCCACTCCCAGTCGCTCGTCGTGTGGAAGCCCCGGGCAACCGGGGCGCAGCATCGTGGGCCGCATCGGTGTCGGCCCGGCGGGACGTGATCCGCCACACCGGGCCGACGCCTGGAGACGACTGGCCCCCTCAGTCGATAGCCGGGCTACCCGGTCACGACGTGGGTGGGCACGTTGTGGAAGTGGTTGGCCGGGAGACCGTGGGCGGTGACGGTGGTGCTGAGCCAGATGCCGATCGCGTTGTCACGGATGTGGTTTCCGCGGATCGTCATCTCGACCGTGGGCGCCGAGTAGACCGCGATGGCGGTGGTCGCGAAGTTCGTCGGGCCTGGTGGTCCGTCGAAGCCGTCGCCACCGACGTTGTTGGTGCCGAAGTCGTTGTCGATGACCTTGTTGCCGTTGACGTCCTCGCCACCGGGCAGGTGGGCGTGGATGGTGAAGCCGGCCATGCCGCTGCCGGAGATGTAGTTGTCACGGACCACGTTGTCGTAGGCGCCGGTGCCCGGCCCCGAGCCGAAGATCCCGACGCCGGCTCCCGAGCCGCCGCCACCGAACTGCGGCGGGGCCTTGTCGGTTCCGTTACGGAGCACCACGTTGTCGGTCACGACGTTGTCGAACACGCCGCCGACGTCGGGGTTGCGACCGGTCACGACCATCGTCGTGGGATTGAAGCTCACGGCGCCGGGGTTGTGCGATGGCAGGACGATCCCGCACTCGTGGGTGTTGTCGGCCACGTAGTTGTCGGATACGACGTTGTCGGAGTTGGGACCGTAGTCGTCGGTGAGCAGGATGCCGTCGGCGTTGCCAACGACGTGGGAGTCGGTGATCTCCGAGGATGTCACCACGTTGAAGTGGATACCGCCCCCGCAGTCACCGGGGTACTTGCAGTTGCTCTGCTCGGTCCCGTTGAAGCCCTTGTCGTTGTTGATCGCCTGGACCTCGTCGACGGAGATGTCGCTCAGCACCGGTGGCCCGGGTGGGAGCATCCCGATGTCGGCCAGGGAGTCGATCCCGGCCAGAAGGCCCTCACCGTTCGCGTTCTCGAGTGTCAGTCGACGCACGGTCACGTCGGACGAGACGACCTGGACGGCGTTCTCCAGCCCGGTGGCGTCGATCGTGGCCTGCCGGCCCACCAGCGTCAGGGGCTTCGCGATGATGACGTCCTCGGCATACGTGCCGGGGCACACCACGACCGTCGACCACGCCGCGGCCGCCGACACCGCGGCGTTGATCGACGTGAAGGTGGCCGTGTCGCACGACCACCCGGACCCCGACGACGAAGCATCCGGCGACACGTACAGCGCGTCCTGCCAGTTGTGCCCATCATGGGCGGATGCCGCGGTGGCACCAACGACAATCCAGAGCGCCGTGGTCACCGCGACGATCGACGCGAGCATGGCGCGTCTCGGTCCACCAGCTGTCATGCGTCCCTCCTACGTATCAGGTTCGCCGGAGGCAGAGGGAGGACGCGGAGCGTCGATGGAGCAGCACCGATGTCAGCGCGTTGGCGCCTCTAGCCCGAGCGAGCCGCCTGGCACACCCAGCCCCTGGGTGCCCTGTTTGGGAAGGTAAACCTCACCTAAGCCACCGTCAACAGCCCCAGGCTGTTTCTGAGTCAAGGTCTCGTCAAGAGAAGCGGGACGGCCTGAACATCGGGCTTGGCTGGGCCCCGGCCGGGGCCGAGTAATGGAGCTGGTGACCTGGACGCCGGTCGGTAACAGAAATGGTCGTGAACCCATCGAGATGCCCCGCCAGTGGCCCGATCAGAACGGGACCGCGGCTCAGCCCCGTTTGCTCAATGGGCACCCACCGGTGCCCGGCCGCACCCGGTGACCACGAGCGTTCGCGCTCGCTTGTACCCGAGCCTCCCTAGGGCTCGAGCAAGCCCTCGGCCGCGGCTTTGGCGTTCGCGCCAGCGAGATCGGTGGCTGTCGGTTCTTCCGGGGAGTCGGCTGCATGCCCCGTCCCGGTTGGCGGGTTGAAGGCTTGCCGAGTGTCGCGGCGCGGCGATCCCGGGGGGGGAGGACCCGACGGATTCAGGCTCACGCGATAGAGAAACGATGGGTCGAGACCGTTCTGAGAACGAACCTTGATCCACTTCATGACCGGCACCTCTCCGTATTCCGCGGTAGCGCCCCACTCGACTCAGCGCACGCGATCCTCGGCTTGGCCCGGCACAGGGTTAGCTGCGGACGCGACGTGGGGGTGGGTCAGCCGTTGCTGCTGTCGCCGCCGTTGCCCGATCCGGACTGATCGCCGTTCTGGTGGGCATCCGGAGTCAGAGCCGGGACCGGCTGCCCGTTCTGCGAGTCCTGGCCCTGCTGGTTGTTTCCGCCCTGGTTGTTCCCGGCCTGGTCTTGCTGGTCGCCGTTCTGGTCGCCGTTCTGGCCGTCGTTGCTCTCGTTGTCGCCCTGCTCGTCGACGCCATCCTGGCTGTCCGTGGCTGACGCGGAATGGGTCTCCGCAGTCTGGGTCGGCTCGGCGGAGTGGGTCTCCGGAGTCTGGGTCGGTTCGGCGGAGTGGGTCTCGGGAGTCTCGCTGGGCTCCGCCGAGTTTGCCCCGGTCGCACCCGTCGGGCCGCTCGACCCAGTCGCGCCCGTCGGGCCGGTCGCGCCCGTCGGACCGATAGTCGTGTCCTCCGCGCTCGGGGTCGACGTCACGGTCTGCGGGGCTATTCCGCCGGTCGCGGCGACCGCTGCTCCGGTGCCGACCAGGACGCCCGCCACGGTCAGCGGCACGACGTACTTCAGGTTCTTCATATGAGGCTCCTGGGATGGCGGTGTGCATTCGACGCTAGGGGGTTGTCGGCTCGCAACCGTCGTCTCCTGATCCAAGAACTGCCCAAGACCAACCCATCGTGGGTCGCACCGCGGGCAGCGTTGCTCCAGTCGGGTCATCTGATGGGCCTAGTAGTTCTGTGGGGTTGCTTACGACGGGAGCTCAAGAGCCCCGCACGCGCGACTCGCGTTGGCGCGGTGCGCCTTCCGGCTTGCACGGGCGAGCGGTGGGAGTGTCGTAGCCTGGCTTGGTTCGCTACCGGGGTGATCCAGCGTGATACAGCACCGAGGGTCCGCACCGATCGCGGGCGACCCGTCCGATCGCCAAGAGAAGTGGCTGCCGAAGAGGACCTGCGATGGCCGATGGCCGCGGCGGCCCGAGCCTCGACACGTTCAGCCCGCACCGAATGCATCATCACGTGACCGACTTCAGGAGGACACGATGAATCGTTGGACGAGAAGCGCTCGGTCGGGACTTGGCGTAGGCGCGGGCTGTCTGACCCTCGTCGTGACTGCCACGGTCCTCGTCGTCGGCGGCGCCGGGTCGGCATCCGCTGCGAGCTGTTCTCCGAGCGGGCATGTGGTGGCGCTGTCGGCCTCGGCGTCCGGTGTTCCCCAGGTGCACGTTGCGGCCTTGACGCGGCGGGTCGCGCTGCGGACGCGCCTGTCTCAGACCCGAACCCGGCTTCTCAGTGCAGGAGTCTGGACGTCGAGCGCATCGGCGACCTCCGCGGTGACCGTGGCTGCCAGTGTCCGGGTCACCACGAGCGTCACCCGTGTTGTGACCGCGTCCACCCACGTGGTGTGCGGTGGCGTCACGCGCACGGTCTCGGCGACGGGCAAAGCGACCCGGACCGCCACCGCGACCGCGTTGGCCCGAGTCACCGCGCGGGGCAGTGTCAGTGCCCGGTCCACCGGGGTGACCAGCGCGGGCTCCCGTGTCAACGCCGCGAAGCTGGCAACTACCCGGGCCGTGGCCACGGCGACTGCGAGCGCCACCATGTCGGCCCGCTCACGAGCCCGGACCACCGCCGGGGCGACGTCTCTGGCCAGCGCACGCGTTCGAGCGACTGGCGCAGCTGACGCCGCGGCTCGGGCGGCGCTGCGGGTCAAGCTCGCGGGGAACGTCACCCGTTCCGCGGCATCGAACTTCCCAGGCAACGGGACGTTCGACTACCAGATCGGTGGCCCATACACCCCGTCGTCGGCGGTGACCATCGTCGATCGCGACCACACCGCATCTCCCGTGGCAGGCAAGTACAACGTCTGCTACGTCAACGCCTTCCAGTCCCAGCCCGGCGAGTCGGGCTCCTGGGGGTCCCTGCTGTTGCGCACGGCGTCCGGTGGCCTGGTTCAGGACCCGAACTGGCCCGGCGAGTATGTCGTCGACACCCGGCAGGGCGCGGCCGTGGCCGCCTTCGTCGGCCGTTGGGTCAAGGAGTGCGCGGCGAAGGGCTTCCAGGCCGTCGAGCTCGACAACCTGGACTCCGACACCCGCTCCGGTGGGTTGTTGACGTCGGCGAACAACCTCGACGTGTTCCGACGTCTCGCCAAGCTCGGGCACGCTGCCGGAGTACTGGTCGGGCAGAAGAACACCGTGGAGCTCTCGGCCCAAGCCAAGGCGGCGGGTGCTGACTTTGCGATCGCGGAGGAGTGCGAGGTCTACTCCGAGTGCAGCGGCTACTCGGCCGTCTACGGGACGGCCTGGGTCGAGATCGAATACCAGTCCTCGGCCTTCGCCACGGCGTGCAGCGCCCGAGGCGGGACTACGTCGGTCATCCTGCGAGACGTCAACGTCGTTCCCGCCGGTGACAGCGGGTACGTGTACCAGTCCTGCTAGTCCAACTACCTCTCACGGGGATCTCCTCCGGGAAGCCCCGTCGCTCTGGCCCAGCTAGCCTGCAGAGTGTGCTACGGAGGTGCACGAGTGTGACGTGCAGTTGCGGGAGGGACCGTGCCTGAAGGGCCAACGGTCAAGGTGATGAAGCTCCGGTGATCGTTGACGCCGACCTCTCACTGTTGGACCGCCTGTCCATCCGCGACGTGTCCATCTACGGATCACGGCAGCTCGGTCGCCGGCTGCGCTCGGTCACCAGACCGTACGACGGTGACCAATATCGTCGGAGTTGGCGCAGCTGGACTGGGAAGACGTGGTCCCCGTGGCCCTGCCGCCTTGGCGGCTGCGGAGGCCATGTTCGCAGCCGCCGTCGGCCGCCCACTCGTCCGCCGATCCTCAAGCAGCGTCTATGGGCTTGGCCCGGCGTCGCCCACGGCGTGGACCTTGGAGTGCACGCAGCATTCGGAACCGATGACCCTGCTGGGTTCGAAGCGGTCAACGACCTCCCCCGTCCGATGCGAGACGACCCGATCGGGCTGGTGCTGGCCATCTACCGCGTCGTCCCTGTCCTGATCGAGTCGGGTGCCGAGGACCTGGCCCGCGACCTGTTCGCCTTCTACAGCGACCGGGACCCGGGCCGTGCAGGCCCGGTCGGGGCCGCCTTGTGGGGCGCGGTAGAAGGTCTCATCGCGTCCACGCGAGACTTCAACCGCCAACGAGGCAGTTGCGCTGCTCTCCGCCGCTGGGGGCTCGCTCCGCGAGCGCAACGCGCACGCAGCCGCCGCTCAGTGCAACGCGTGGCTCGGCTGTAGGAGTACGAGCGAACAGGGGACGCGGCTGCCGCCGAGACTCACCTCACCTCCACGCAGCCGTCATCGAGGACCAGCAGATGGGTGCCCACGGCTGGTTGGCGAACATGCGGGCGCGACGAGGGCCGACGTAGCCGCCGGAGCTGGACGCCCGAGGCTGGGGAACACCCGACCACCGCACCGGCATCACGACATCCGGTAGTTGGTCGGCACTTGACCCAGATCTACACGACACCGTGACTACTGGGTCCGGCCGTGGCGCGGCGGTCGCCGCACGGCCGACGACGTAGGCACCCTCGAAGCCGGGTGATCGGACACGCCGGACCCTGGGAGGTCGCTACCTTCTGCTGAAAGGGTCGGCCATCGGACTACGAGGCCAGTGACGCGGGGGGTGGCGATGAGCGCGTGCAGCAACTGCGCCGTCGGGCTTCCGATCGGTGCGAAGTTCTGCGCTGAGTGCGGCCACCCCGCCTCCCCACGAGTCTGCCCGTCGTGCGGCACGCCCGCCGAGACCGGCAAGTTCTGCGCGGAGTGCGGGACGGCCCTCGACGGCGCTTCACCTGCAGCGACCGTGCAGCTGGCCGGGCCGGTGGCGGAGCGGCGGGTCACCTCGGTCCTGTTCGGAGACCTCGTCGGGTTCACGCCGTTGTCGGAGAGCAAGGACTCCGAGGAGGTCCGGGAGCTTCTCTCGGCGTACTTCCAGCAGTGCCGGGTCATCGTGGCGCGCTACGGCGGGGTGGTCGAGAAGTTCATCGGCGACGCGGTGATGGCCGTGTGGGGGGTGCCCGTCGCGCACGAGGACGATGCCGAACGGGCCGTACGTGCAGGCCTCGAACTGGTCGCGATGGTGACCGCGCTCGGGGACGAGGTGGGTGCCCCCGGGTTGGCGCAGCGAGTCGGGATCGTGACCGGCGAGGTCGCCGTGACGGTCGGCGCGACGGCAGAGGGCATGGTCGCCGGGGATGCCGTGAACACCGCGGCCCGGGTGCAGTCTGCGGCGGCGCCGGGCCAGGTGTGGGTAGACGAGACCACGCGGACCCTGACGATGGCAGCCATCGCCTATCAGGACACAGGAGAGCACGAGCTGAAGGGCAAGGCCGAAGCGCAGCGACTGTTCTCGGCCCGCGCTGTGGTGGCCGAGGTCGGTGGCGGACAACGAGTCGACGGCCTTGAGGCGCCAATGACCGGACGCACACGAGAACTGCGGCTGGTCAAGGAGCTCTTCCACGCGACTCAGGAGTCGCAGCGACCACGACTTGTCGTGGTCGATGGCGACCCTGGGATCGGCAAGTCGCGTCTGGCCTGGGAGTTCGAGAAGTACGTCGACGGGCTGACGGCAACGACGCGCTGGCACCGAGGCCGCTGCCTGTCCTACGGCGACGGTGTGGCGTTCTGGGCCTTGTCTGAGGCGATCCGGGCGCGCCTCGGTCTCACCGAGGGCGACACCGGCGACATCGTCCAGCGCCAGCTCGAGGAGTCGCTGACGCAGTTCGTTCCGGATACCGACGAGCGCGACTGGTTGCGACCTCGCCTGGCTGCCCTAGTCGGAGCGTCGGCCACCGGGGAATTCGCCCGCGACGACCTGTTCGCCGCATGGACGGCATTCCTCGAACACCTCGCCGGCACGGCGTCAGCAGCCGTGCTGGTCCTCGACGATGCCCAGCACGCCGACGACGGCCTTCTCGACTTCGTTGACCACCTGCTCGCAACGGCCCGCGCGCCCGTCTTCGTGCTGGCACTCGCCCGACCCGAACTCCTGATGCGGCGTCCCGAGCTCGGCGGTCGGCGCACGACCGTCCTCCGCCTTGACCCGCTCGACGACACCGCGATGGCGGCGCTGGTTGACGGACTCGTCGTAGGGCTCCCAGACGAGACGCGACGCGCACTTGTCTCGCGGGCCGAGGGCGTGCCCCTCTTCGCCGTTGAAACAGTGCGCGCACTGATCGACCGCGACATGGTCCTGCCCCGCGGCGGTCGCTACGTCCTCTCCGACGAGGTCACTCTCGATCTGAACGCCATCGGTGCCCCAGCGTCACTGCAGGCACTCGTCGCCGCCCGCCTCGACGCGCTGACCGTTGACGAGCGCCGAGTCGTCTCTGACGCGAGCGTCCTCGGCATGTCGTTCACCCGCGAGGGTCTCGAAGCGCTCGGTGCGAACGGGACTCAGCTCGACGACGTGCTCGGCTCGTTGGGCCGCAGGGAGATCCTCGCCGTCCAGACCGATCGCTTCTCCGCCGAACGAGGTCAATACCGCTTCGTGCAGTCTGTCGTGCGCCAAGTCGCCTACGGGATGCTGTCCAAGCGGGACCGCAAGATCCGGCACATCGCCGCCGCGGACTTTGTCGGGGCACTCCTCGACGACTCCGACGAGTTCGCCGTCGTCATCGCCCAGCACCTACTCGACGCACTGGACGCCTGCTCATCGGGAGACCCCGACATCGGCGACCTCAAGGCACGCGCCTGCAGTTTCCTGGAGCGGGCCGCGACCCGCGCGAGCAAGCTCGGTGCGCCGGCCGACGCGACCCGGCTCCTCGAGGCCGCCATCGAGCACTGCAACGACACCGGCGATCTCGGCCGACTGCACCTCGCCGCCAGCCTGTCCGCGATGGAGAACTCGGACGCACCCATCGCGCGCAAACACGCCCGATCAGCGACGACGGCCTTCGACGATCTGGGTCGACCCATCGACGCGGGCCTCTCTGCGGCAGCTGAGGCGAACAGCCTCGAGTGGGTGGCCGACCACCGCGGGGCGATCGGCGTCGCGACGCCCCGCTGGGAGTCGCTGCAGGATGTACCGGGTGCAGAGCCGGCACTATTCAGGCTCGCCAGCGTGCTCGGGTCGGCGTACTGGACCGCGGAGATCCGCGAGCAGGCCACTCCCTACCTCGACAGGATGGTCCTTTTGGCCGAGGCGCTCGACGACGCGGCCGGGCGGTCGCGTGCTTACAACGCGCTGGCCATCCGCTACTCGGCGCTGCGGGCGCCGCGCACCGCCGCAGACCTATTCGGGCTTGCAGGCGAGGTCGCACGCAGCATCGACGACCCCGGCACCCTGTGCATGGCCTTGACCGGCCAGGCCATTCTGCAGGTGAGCCGCGACCTACAGGTCGCTCTAGGTCTCAACGCCGAGAGCCTTGAGGCCGCCCGACGATCGGGCAACCGCGGGAACATTGAGGTCGCCTACCTCAACATCATCAGTGCGGAGCTGACCGCTGGCCACCTCTCAGCAGTGGCCGCCCTGCTCGCCACGGCACGGGACCTGGCGGTCATCCCCGGCCTCACCATCGCCCTCGGAGCCCAGCAGGCGTGGCTGAATGAGGCGCTCGGTCTCCCCGTGGACGCGCCCGCCGCTGAAGTCGACGTCCCGGATGAGCCTTCATCGCGCGCATGGCGGGCGTCGCACGACATCGCCTGGTACCTCAGCCGTGCAGACACTGAACGAGCCGCGCAAGTCGCCCGTGCCATGAAGGACGACCTGCTCGCGGCCGGCGGACTCGAAGACGACTTCATGCACATGTGGCCCCCGGCCGTCATCGCCACACTCGCCGCCGGTCAGCTCGACGGCGTCGACGAGCTCCTTGGGCCGGTGCTGACCGCACCCCCGAACACGGTGTCAGACGCGGTCTCCGCGCAGCTGCTCCGCTTCCGCGGGCAGCTCTCGGCCGCGCGCGGCGGGGTCCCTGAGGAGACGGAGGCACTCCAACGAGCCGGGATCGACGCACTCGCTACGTTCGGCGCTACCGGCCACCGCGCCCAGGCACAGGAAGAGCTCGCCCGCTGGCTCGTCGAGCAGCACCGAGGAGACGACGCGCAGCCGCTCATCGACGCTGCCCGTGCCACCTACACCGAGATCGGAGCCACCGGCTGGCTCGCGAAGCTCGACGACTGGCTCGCAAGTCGTCAGTCGGCTCCTACGCAGTAGGGCGCCCCAACTACACGGTAGTTTGTCGGCACTTGACCCAGATCTCCTCGACCGTGTCGTCGTCGAAGAGCCGCTGCAGCGGGCCGTAGCCGGCGACGACGTCGTGCAGCTCCTGCGCCCACGCCTCGACGTCGACGACCGACGACTCCTGCGCACGCTCGGCGGCGACGTCGTCGAGGACGTCGAGGATCGCGGCGCGCACGCCGCGCGGGTCCGCCATCGGGTCGGTGCCGCGGTCGCGCACGAGGGCACGGACCTGGTCGACGACGAGCGCGTCGTCGGGCGACGGCGCGTCCGTGTGGGTGACCGTGACGTCGAGGCGTCGTCGTCGAGTCACCGTCCGTCGTCGCCGGTCTGCGTTCGGTGCCCCCAAGGCTGGCCGCAGGTCGAACCCGAACGGGCCTCGCCACAGACGCTCACGGCGGTGGACGCTCCCGCAGCGCCGTCACTACTGTGTCGCCATGGAACGGGGAGCCTCGCGGAGCGAGTACTACGGAGACTACTACTCCGACCTCCAGCGCAGCGGCATTCAGGGATGGGGCAACTCGCTCGGGGACCGGGCGCTGGAGCGCTACTGGCGGACGAGCGACCCGACGTCGGTCCTCGAGGTCGGGTCGAGCGCCGGCCAGCACCTGCCGTGGTCGGCCAGCACGGCGCACGAGGAGTACGTCTGCCTCGATCTCGACCCCCAGGCCAGCCGTGTCTCGCCCCGGCACGCCGAGGTCCTCGCCGGCTTCCCGAACCTGCGGTTCGTAGCCGGCGACGTGCAGGAGATGCCGTTCGAGGACGAGTCGTTCGACCGCGTCGTCTCGACGTGCCTCCTGCACCACCTGCCGCACGTCGAGCAGGCCCTGGGCGAGATCCGACGGGTGCTCAAGAAGGGCGGGGAGTTCGGCGTGGAGATGCCGACCGACCCGGGACTCTTGAACCGTCTCGTCAAGAACGTCGTCACCTACCCCTCGATGCGCAAGCTCGGCGTCACGAACCCGCAGCTGACCTACGCCCGCGAGCACCCGAACCAGGTCGGAGGTCTTCTCGTGCTCCTGCGCGAGGCGTTCAAGGACGACGACTACCGCATCCGGTACCACCCCTTCCGCATTCCGACGTGGAACGGGAACCTCTTCGTCACGTTCCACGCGACCCGGCTGACGTAGCGGCCCGCGTCCGCATACGCCCGACGAGCCTCGTCGCTTGGATGCGGTGGGTCAGGAGCCTTGCTGGACGAGGGTGCGGATCGTCCGGAGGGCCACCGAGAGGGTGGCGAGGTCGAACTGGTCGCCGACGCTGATCTCGTCGAGCGTCGCCTTGGCCCGGGCGAGGCCCTCGGCCTGCTGCTCCTCCCACGACTCGACCCGCTCGAGCGGCTCCGTGATGCCGCGTGTGCTCTCGATGACCCGACGGGTCATGCCGACGAGGGCGCCGTAGAGGTCCGAGCGCAGGGCAGCACGGGCGAGCGCGGCCCAGCGGTCGTCGCGCGGGAGCTTCGTGATGCGGGTGAGCATCCGGTCGACCTCGTAGCGCTCCGAGAGGATGAAGTAGATCCGCGCCACGTCCTCGGAGTCCGCACCCGTCTGCTGGGCGACCTCGACGATGTCGAAGGCGCCGTAGACATCGAGGTGCGCGGCGCTGACGAGGGCGAGATCCTCCGGCGAGCCGAGGTCCACCAGCTCGGCGGACCGCTCGAGCAGCCGCTCCTTCTCGACGCCGACCAGCATGTCCGGCACGAGCGGGGCGATCCGGGAGATCTCACCCCGGAAGCGGGCGATCTCGGCGTCGACGTCGACCCGGCCGCCGCGCGACTCGAGCACCCAGCGCGTGGCACGGTCGAGCAGGCGCCGCGACTCGAGGAGCAGTGCGCACTGCGCTGCCGTGGGCACCAGGTTGTCGAGACCCTCGACCCGGGCCCAGAACTCCGGCAGGGCGAAGGCCTCGCGGGACACGGAGTAGGCTCGGGCCACCTCGACGGGACTCGCACCGGTCTCCTCCGACGCCCGGTAGGCGAAGGAGATGCCACCCCGGTTCACCATGTCGTTCACCACGACGGTCGTGATGATCTGCCGGCGCAGCGGGTGCGTGTCGAGGATGGCCTCGTAGCGCTCGGCGATCGCGGTCGGGAAGTAGCGGCGCAGCACGGCGCCGAAGAACGGCTCGTCTGCGAGCGCCGTGTCGAGCAGGTCGTCGGTGAGCGTGATCTTCGCGTACGCGAGCAGCACGGCGAACTCTGGTGAGGACAACCCCTCGCTCGCGACGTTGCGCGAGGCGATCTCGGCGTCGGACGGCAGGAACTCCAAAGACCGGTCGAGTTCCCCCCGCGCCTCGAGTGCGTGGATGAAGCGCTGGTGCACGGCAAGCATCTGGTGCCCCTGCGCCCGGGCGTTGCCCAGCACGATGTTCTGCTCGTAGTTGTCGCGCAGCACGAGTCGTCCGACCTCGTCGGTCATCTCGGCGAGCAGGCTGTTGCGCTGCTTGGCGGTGAGGTCGCCGTCGCGCACGACCTGGTCGAGCAGGATCTTGATGTTGACCTCGTGGTCGGAGGTGTCGACGCCGGCGGAGTTGTCGATGGCGTCGGTGTTGATGCGCACGCCATGGCGTGCCGCCTCGATCCGGCCGAGCTGGGTGAACCCGAGGTTGCCGCCCTCGCCGACCACCCGGCAGCGCAGGGCCGCGCCGTCGATGCGGATCGTGTCGTTGCCCTTGTCGCCGACCTCGGAGTTCGTCTCCCGCGAGGACTTCACGTAAGTGCCGATGCCGCCGTTCCAGAACAGGTCGACGGGGGCCTGGAGGATCGCGCGCATCAGCTCCGCCGGCGTGAGGCGGTCCACGTTCGGATCGAGGCCGAGCCCCTCACGGACCTGTGGGCTCAGCGGGATCGACTTGGCGCTGCGCGGGTAGATGCCACCGCCCTCGCTGATCAGGTCGAGGTGGTAGTCGGCCCAGCTCGAGCGCGGCAGGTCGAACAGCCGCCGGCGCTCGGCGTAGGACGCCGCCGCATCCGGGTTCGGGTCGAGGAACACGTGCCGGTGATCGAACGCGGCGACGAGGCGGATGTGCTCGGAGAGCAGCATGCCGTTGCCGAAGACGTCGCCGCTCATGTCGCCGACCCCGACCACCGTGAAGTCCGTCGTCTGCGTGTCGTGGCCCAGCTCTCGGAAGTGCCGCTTCACCGACTCCCAGGCACCGCGGGCGGTGATGCCCATCACCTTGTGGTCGTATCCGACCGAGCCGCCCGAGGCGAAGGCGTCGCCGAGCCAGAAGCCGTAGGAGATCGCGACCTCGTTGGCGATGTCGCTGAACGTGGCGGTGCCCTTGTCGGCTGCGACGACGAGATAGGTGTCGTCGCCGTCGTAGCGCACGACGTCGCGGGGCGGCACGACCGAGCCGCTCACGAGGTTGTCGGTGATGTCGAGCAGCGCCGAGATGAACAGGCGGTAGCAGGCGATGCCCTCGGCCAGCCACGCGTCGCGGTCGATGCTCGGGTCCGGCGAGGACTTGACGTAGAAGCCGCCCTTGGCCCCGACCGGGACGATGACGGCGTTCTTCACCATCTGCGCCTTGACCAGGCCGAGCACCTCGGTGCGGAAGTCCTCCCGGCGGTCCGACCAGCGCAGGCCGCCGCGCGCCACCATCCCGAACCGCAGGTGCACGCCCTCGACGCGCGGGCTGTAGACCCAGATCTCGAACTTCGGTCGCGGCGCGGGGAGGTCCGGCACCTGGGCGGGGTCGAGCTTCATGCTGACGTAGGACCTCGCCGTGCCGTCGGCGTCGGCCTGGAAGAAGTTGGTCCGCAGGGTGGCGCCGATCAGGGCGAGGAACGAGCGCAGGATGCGGTCCTGGTCGAGGCTCTGCACCGAGTCGAGCGCGGCCAGGACCTCGGCGCGCAACGCGTCGACCATGTGCTCGCGGTCCTCGACGAGCCGCGGGTCGAAGCGTGCCTCGAACAGCCTGACGAGCAGGCGGGTGATCGGCACGTTCGCCACGAGGCACTGCTCGAGGTAGAGCTGGCTGAACGCGGTGCCGGCCTGGCGCAGGTAGCGGGCGTAGGCGCGCAGGATCACGGCCTGGCGCCAGGTGAGACCGGCAGCGACGACGAGCGAGTTGAGACCGTCGGACTCGGCGCGGTAGCTCCACGACGCGAGGAAGGCGTCCTCGAAGCGGGCCTTGAGGCTCGTGAGCTCGAACGCGTGACCCGCGTCGACGCGCAGGCCGAAGTCGTAGACCCACATCGACGTGCCTGCCGTCTGGATCTCGTACGGTCGCTCGTCGACGACCTCGACGCCCATCTGCTGGAGCACCGGTAGCACGGTCGCGAGCGAGATCGCCGGGCCGCGCCGGTAGATCTTGAAGCGGCGCTCCCCGGTTACGGCCGCGTGCGGCTCGTAGAGGTTGAGCGCCACCGCGCGCTCCCCCGACAGGGTCTCGAGCCGCCGCACGTCGGACACCCCGGTCCGGGCCGGGAAGTCCTCCTTGTAGGCCTCGGGGAAGGCATCGGCGTAGATCCTGACCAGGCGGGAGGCCTCCTCCTCCCCGCACTGGTCGACGAGGGCGTCGGCGAAGTCGTCGTCCCACGAGCGCGTGGCCTCGATCAGTCGCGCCTCGAGCGGGTCGTGCTCGACGACGGGCAGGTGCTCGCCGCGCTTGGATCGCACGACGAAGTGCAGGCGCGCGAGCATGGACTCCGACACCCGTGCTGTGTAGTCGATGAGCCCCGAGCCGAACTCCTCGGCGAGGACGTCGGCCATCCGCAGCCGCACCCGGGTCGTGTAGCGGTCGCGCGGGAGGAAGACCAGGCAGGACACGAAGCGGCCGTAGCGGTCTCGCCGCATGAACAGCCGGGTCTGACGACGCTCCTGCATGTGCAGCACCGCGAGCGCCATCTCGGTCAGCTCGTCGGCGTCAATCTGGAACAGCTCGTCGCGCGGGTAGGTCTCGAGGACCTGGAGGAGGTCCTTGTAGGAGTGACCGTCGACCCGGAAGCCCGACTGGTCGAGGACCTGCTGGGTCAGCCGGCGCAGGAACGGCACCGCGGTGACCGACTCGAGGTAGGCGCTGGAGGTGTAGAGGCCGAGGAAGCGTCGCTCGCCGGTGACCTTGCCCTCGGCGTCGAACACCTTGACCCCGACGTAGTCCAGGTACGTCGACCGGTGCACGGTCGACCGGCTGTTGGCCTTCGTCAGCACCATGACGTGCGGGTCGCGGGCGCGGGCGCGGACCTCGGTGGTGAGCTGGGTGTAGCCCTGCGACATCGTGCGATCGTTGCGCATGATGCCCAGCCCGGTGCCCGGGATCGGCTCGAGGTGCGAGCCGTCGGCACTGAGCTCGTACTCGCGGTAGCCGAGGAACGTGAAGTGCTCGTCGGCGAGCCAGCGCAGCAGGTCGACCGACTCGGAGACCTCGGACTCGGCGACGGTGACCGGCGGGTGGAGCTCGAGCTCATCAGCCAGCGTGCTGGCCCGCACCACCATCCGTGGCCAGTCCTCCACGGCCTCGCGCACGTCGCGCAGGACGCGGCGGATCTCCTGCTCGATCTCGTGGAGGTCCGCCTCGTCGGTCTCGCGGTCGATCTCGACGTGCATCCAGGACTCGACCATCGCGCCATCGGGGACGATCACGTCCTCGTCGTCGACGGCGATGACGTCGAGCAGCGCGCCGGTGAGGTCGCGGTGCACAACGAACTGCGGGTGGATCACGAGGTGGATCGCGCGACCCTGCACCCCGAGCGAGGCGGTGACGGAGTCGACGAGGAACGGCATGTCGTCGGTGACGATCTCCAGCACGGTGTGACCGGCCGACCAGCCGTGGCCCTCCACCGACGGCGTGAAGGCGTGGACGACGGCGGTGCCCTGCGGCCGGCTCGCGGCGGCGCGGGAGTGGCTGACCACGGCACCGAGCACGTCGACGGGGTCCCGGCCGAGGATGTCCTCAGGTGCGGTGTGGCGGTAGTAGCGCCGGACCAGCGACTCGAGCGCAGGGTCGTGCTTGCCCGTGTCGAGGGCGCGGCCGATCAGGTCGGCCTTCGCCTCCTCGAGCCTGCGGGCCGCCACGCCGGCTGCGGTCGACGGGGTCGGGGTGTCGGTGTTCGTGACACTCACGCTCTCGGGCACGGTCGCCTCTTCGCACGCTCGTCGGCCGCACGCCGTTGTGCGGACCCCGATCACCCTAGACCGGTGTCGGGGCCGACGGGACAGTGCGCGACACTCCCATGCGGCATCTTGAAAGTCCCGAACCGTCCCACCCGGAGGTCCCCTCGTGGCCACGCACCTGTCGGCGCACCTCGCGCTACCCGCTGACCCCGCTGGAGCGTTCGCGCTGTTGACCGACTCGGCCTACGTCGAGGAAGTGGCCGTCGCCACCGGCGGCCACGACGTCGGGGTCTCGGTCACCACCGGCGAGGACGGCGGCGCCACCGTCGTGTCCGCCCGCACGCTCCCGGCGAAGCTGCCGTCCTACGCCAAGGCCTTCGTCGGCGAGACGCTGTCGCTCACCGAGACCCGCGTCTACGGGCCCGCGGCGCCCGACGGCAGCCGCGACGGCACCTTCGACGTGGATTTCGGCAGCACTCCCATCGCGATCTCGGGGACGCTGCGGCTGGCGGCCGAGGACGGCGCGAGCGGGCTGTCCATCGAGGTCGAGATCAAGGCGTCGGTACCCTTCGTCGGCGGCAAGGTGGAGGGCATGGCCTCGGGCTGGATCGAACGGTTCGTCGCCAAGGAGGAGACGGTCGCGGCCGAGCACGCCGAACCGGGCTGAGCGCGGCGCGGGCTCGCCCCGGCCGCGCCGCAGCCGCGTCCCCGTGCCGCGCCGTCATGATGTGGCGGTGACGAGAACCCTGCTCGAGCTGGTCGGCTGGATCGGATCGGCCCTCGTGATCGTGTCCCTGGCGCAGGCCCGGGTGCTGCGCTTCCGCGTGCTCAACCTCGCGGGCGCGGTCCTCGCCGTGGTCTACAACGTGGCGCTGGCCATCTGGCCGTTCGCGGCGATGAACCTCGTCATCGCCGTCATCGACATCTACTGGCTGCGCCGGCTGCTCGCGGCGCGGCACGACCCCGCGGCGTACTCGGTGGTGGAGGTAGGCGCCGAGGACGCCTACCTCGGGCACGTCATCTCCGTGCACCTCGACGACATCCACCAGTTCCAGCCGGGCTACGCCGCACCTGCGGACGGCGCGGCGCGGTGGGCGTTCCTCGTGCAGCGCGACGCCGAGACCGTCGGCGCGGTGGTCGTGCGCGACGCGGGCGACGGACAGGCCGAGGTCGAGCTCGACTACGTCACCGAGCGCTTCCGCGACTGCACGCCGGGCGTGTTCGTCTACGACCACAGCGGCGTCTTCGCCCGGCACGGCGTACGCCGCCTCCGCGCGGGCGACGAGCTGGCGACCCAGACGGCCTACCTGCGCCGGGTCGGCTTCCGCGACGAGGCCGGCAGCTGGGTCAGGGACGTCGCCCCCGCCGCCTGACAGGAGCCGCCCGCCGCCCGTCCCGCCGGGGTGGAACCGGCCGCCGGTGACCCACGTCACAGCGGCATGACCCTCCACATCAACGGCCGCACCCTCGGGGTGACGGCGCTCGTCACCCTCGCGCTCCTGGCGGCGTACCTCGTCGGCTCGGCCCGGCCGAGCGTCGCCGGCGCGGCAGTCCCGGCCGCAGCCGTGCTCAGCACCAACGGCAGTGCCTCGCCAGCCGACTCCGGCATCACCGTCACCGGCACGGGCAAGGTCACCGGGACGCCGGACACCCTGCGGATCAGCATGTCCGTCACCGCCACGAAACCGGACGTCGACTCGGCGCTCGCCTCCGCCAACGCCTCGGCCAAGGCCGTGCAGGATGCCCTGCTCGCCCAGGGCGTCGCAGCGAAGGACCTGCAGACCTCCAACCTCTCGATCCAGCCGAACTACACCCCCAGGGGACAGCCGAGCGGCTACGTCGTGAGCGAGGGCATCACCGCCTCGGTGCGCGACCTCGCGAAGGCCGGCGCCACCCTGACGGCCGCCGTGAACGCGGGCGGCGACGCGGTGCGGGTCGACGGCGTGACGATGGCGCTCGAGGACACCAGCCACCTGGTCGGCGACGCGCGCAAGGGCGCGGTCGACGACGCCCGGGCCAAGGCCGAGCAGTACGCCCAGGCCGCCGGTCGCTCGCTCGGCGAGGTGCAGAGCATCAGCGAGATCGTGACGCAGCCCGTGCCGCAGTACTACGACTCGCGGTTCGCCGCGGCTACCGCGCAGGCCTCGTCCCCGGTGCCGCTGCAGGCCGGCAGCCAGGAGCTCACGGTGCAGGTGACGGTGGTCTTCGCGCTCGCCTGACGCGGGCACGGGCGCACCGGCAGCAGCCCGGGCGACCCGCTACGGCCGGGGGAACTCGTCGGGCTTGGGGTAGCCCCAGCCGTGGAAGCTGCCGCCGACCGGGACCTTGGGCGCCACGAACGACTCCTTGATCGACCGGGTCGAGGTCCAGCGCAGCAGGTTCTGGGGGGCCCCGGCCTTGTCGTTGGTGCCCGATGCGCGCGCACCGCCGAACGGCTGCTGACCCACCACGGCGCCGGTGGACTTGTCGTTGATGTAGAAGTTGCCGGCCGCGAAGCGCAGCGCGTGCATCGCGCGGGCGACGGCCGCACGGTCCTGGGCGATGATCGAGCCGGTGAGGGCGTACGACGCCACCGACTCCATCTGCGCGAGCATCGCGTCGTAGTCGTCATCCTCGTAGACGTGCACGGCGAGCACCGGGCCGAAGTACTCGTCGGTGAAGTACTCCGAGGCGGGGTCGGTGCACTCGAGGACCGTCGGGCGGATGAACCAGCCCTCGGCGTCGTCGTAGGTGCCGCCGGCGATGACGGTGACGGCCGGGTCGGCCTGAGCGCGGTCGATCGCGCTCGTGACGCGGGCGAACGCGCGCTCGTCGATGACGGCGCCCATGAAGTTCGAGAAGTCCGTGACCGGCCCCATCGCGAGTCCGTCGACGGTCGCGGCGAGCTCGTCGCGCAGGGTGCGCCAGATCGAGCGCGGGACGTAGGCGCGCGAGGACGCCGAGCACTTCTGACCCTGGTACTCGAACGATCCGCGCACGAGCGCGGTGCGCAGCACGTCGATGTCGGCGCTGGGATGTGCGACCACGAAGTCCTTGCCGCCTGTCTCGCCCACGATGCGCGGGTAGGAGCGGTACGACGCGATGTTGTCGCCGACGGTCCGCCACAGCTGCTGGAACACACGCGTCGAGCCGGTGAAGTGCAGCCCCGCGAAGTCGGTGTCGGAGAGCACGACGTCGCTGGTCTCCACCCCGTGGCCGGTGACCATGTTGATGACGCCATCCGGCAGCCCGGCCTCCTCGAGGATCCGCATGAGGTAGTGCGCGGCGAGCTGCTGGGCGTGCGCGGGCTTCCAGACGACGACGTTGCCCATGAGGGCGGGGGACGTCGGCAGGTTGCCGGCGATCGCGGTGAAGTTGAACGGCGTCACGGCGTAGACAACGCCCTCGAGCGGACGGTGGTCGAGGCGGTTCCAGACTCCGGGGGATGAGATCGGCTGCTCCTCGATGAGCCTGCGCCCGAAGCCGACGTTGAACCGCCAGAAGTCGATGAGCTCGCACGCGGAGTCGATCTCGGCCTGGTAGGCGGTCTTGCTCTGGCCGAGCATGGTCGCGGCGTTGAGCGTGTCGCGCCACGGTCCCGCGAGCAGGTCGGCCGCCTTGAGGAATATGGCCGCCCGGTCGTCGCAGGACAGGTCGCGCCAGCCGGGCGCCGCGGCCTTCGCCGCCGCGACAGCTGCGGTGGCGTCGGCGCGCGTGGCGCCGTGCAGCGTCCCGAGGACGTGGTGACGCGCGTGCGGTTGCACGACGTCGATCGCCTCGCCCGCACCCATCCGGGACTCGCCGCCGATGGTGCACGGGAGGTCGATGCGCTCCGATGCGAGCTCTGCGACCCGCTTCTCCAGGCTCGCCCGCTCGGCGCTCCCGGGCGCGTACGAGCGGATCGGCTCGTTGACGGCGACGGGCGTACGGGTCACGGCATCCATGACGGCTCCTCGGGCGACGGCCGGCGGGTGGCGGCTGCGGCAGCGGTACTGCCACCGCCCGCCCATCCTGCCCCTTCGCGCGCCGCGACGCGTCGGCTCAGCCGAGCAGGTCGGGGATCTCCTGCGTCGCGAACCACATGAGCTCGTGCTCCACGAGCGAGACGTCCGCGAGGGCCCGCTCGTCGCCGGCCTCGGCATCGGGAAGCCGACCGAGCGCGAGCACGATCTCGCCCTCGGCGTCGGCGTCGTCGACGTGGACCGCGCTGCACCGGGAGATCAGGATGTCGGTCGCGACCGTGACGGCGGTCACGTCGTCCTCGGCAGCAGTGACGTCGGCGGCGTCGGCGTCGGCCACCACCACGACGCGGCGGGGCTCGCCCGCGGTCGCCGCGATGAGCTGCAGCGAGTCGAACGCCGCGGCCATGAGCACGGCGTACTCGAGCTCCTCGTCGTCGGCTCCGGCCCACGAGGCGCGAAGGGCCGGCGTCACGGCGTGCGCGGAGAGCGGGGCGGGGGCGAGGCGCCCGGTGCCGTGCAGGGCGGCGAGCCCGGCGACGGTGGTCGGCACGTAGATGCGCACGGGTCCAGCATGCCGTAGCCGACGCCACGGACCCGTCGCGGCGCTACTCCGCGGCGCGAGTCCTCGCGCCGCGCGGTCGGGCGACCAGGCCGCGCGAGGCCGCGGAGGAGACCTGCTTGGGCCGCACGGCGTTCCCCTCCGGCGCAGGAACCTCCGCGGACGGAGTCCCGGCCGCGGGGGTCTCCGTAGCCTCCGCGACGGATGGCGTCCCGTCGGTCGCGGTCGACTTGCGGCGGCCCGACGTCGCACGACGACGCGGGTTGGCCGCGGCCTCGACCGACGGGGAGACCACCGGAGTGGAGCGCGCCCGGCGCCGGTTGGCCGGCACGGTGTCGAGCAGCTCGGCCATCGCGGCCTGCAGGCACTCGGCGAGGACGTCGACGTCGGTCATCGCGTCGCGGTCGGCGTTGAGCCCGAAGTAGACCCCGCCGTCGTAGGACGTGAGCCCGATCGACACCGCCTGGCCCTTGGCGAGAGGCACGACGGGGTAGGCGCCGAGCATCAGCGCCCCGGCGGCGTAGAGCGGGAACTGCGGCCCGGGCACGTTGGTGACGACGAGGTTGAACATCCGGCGCGACCAGTCGTTGGCCGTGCGCGCGGCGGCGGCGTGCAGCGTCGGCGGCGCGAACCCGGCGATGCCTACGAGCGCCTGGGCACCGACCATCTGGCCCGTCGCCTTCAGCTGCTCCATCTCGTAGGTGATGCGGTGCAGGCGTACGACGGCCTGCGGCTCCCCCACCGGGAGGTCGACCAGGAACGCCGCGATGTGGTTGCCGGTGGACTCGTCGCCCGTACGCACGCTCACGGGCACGAGCGCCCGGACCGCCGAGCGCGACGACACCGACTCGCCGCGGGTCATCATCCACTCGCGCAGCGCACCCGACACGATCGCCAGGACGACGTCGTTGATCGTGCCGCCGTGCACCTTGCGGATGGCCTTGAAGTCGTCGAGCCGCATCGTCGCCATGCCGAAGCGGCGCGCCTCGCCGATGGGGGTGTTGAGCGGGTTCGCGGCCGGCGGCCGCGCCATCGTGACGACGGCCGAGGCGAGCCCGAGGGCGCGCCGGCCCATCCGCTCGACGGTCTCGCGAACGTCGACCGCGCCCGACCGCACGGCGTCGACCGCGGCGCCCGGGCTGCGCAGCACCTCCGAGACGGCCGAGGCGACGAGGTCGATGTCGCTGGGCTCCGGGCGCGGCGACCAGTGGGTGGCGGCGTGCACCTGAGGCTCGGGCGAGATGTCGAGGATGACCTGACCGATGTCGAGGGCGCCGGCGCCGTCGACGATCGCGTGGTGGGTCTTGGTGATGATCGCGAACTTCCCGTCCGCGAGCCCCTCGACGAGGTACATCTCCCACAACGGCCGGTTGCGGTCGAGCGGCCGGGACATGATGCGGCCCACGAGATCGCGCAGCTGCGCCTGCGTGCCCGGTCGCGGCAGCGCGGACCGGCGCACGTGGTAGCCGACGTCGAACTCCTCGTCGTCGACCCAGACCGGGTTCGCGATCCGCCCGGGGACCCAGCGCACCTTCTGCCGGTAGCGCGGCACGAGGCCGATGCGGTCCTCGATGAGGTGCACGAGCCGGTCGTGGTCGAAACCGCCCTCGGGCGCCTGGAACAGCAGCACGCCGCCGACGTGCATCGGGGTGGTGGGTTCCTCGAGGTAGAGGAACGAGACGTCGAGCGGGCTCAGCCGGTCGACCATCGCACCTCCAGCACCACGGGCCGGCCGCGGAGGCCGGACACGTGGGTCATGGTGCCACGACTCGTCAGTGCGTGCCCGGCTCGTCGTCGGACCGTCGGCACGGGTCGGCGGATCAGGTCAGGCCGACGCCGAACACCGCCTCGAGCTCGAGGAGGGTCTGGTCGTAGGTGCGGTGCAGCACGCCGAACATCCCGAGCTGCACGGCCGCGTCGACGTTGTGCCGCAGGTCGTCGACGAACACGCACTCATCCGGCCGCAGTGCCATCAGGTCGAGCGCGTGCTCGAAGATCCGCGGCTCGGGCTTGCGCATCCCGACCTCGCCGGAGATCACCACGACGTCGAACATCTCGTCCCAGCCGTCGCGCGGGTAGTCGTTGCCCCACGAGTTCGACAGCAGGCCGGTGCGCAGCCCGGCCGTGCGGGCGCGGCGTACCAGGGCGCTCATGTCGGGTGCGTGCACGAAGTGCTCGAAGAGCCGGTCGAGCAGGCCGTCGGCCTCGAAGACCCGACCGGTGCGCTCCGACAGCGCGGCCGCGAGCCTCGCCTCGAAGTCCGGAACGGTGATCTCGCCGCGCTCGAGGGCGTGGATCGGGTTGAGCCGCGCCTCGACGCCGTAGGGCTCGCCCATCCAGTCGCGGATGACGCTCACGTAGGTGTCGAGGGGTACGCCGTCGGCCTCGGCCCACGACTGCACGGCGGAGCGCAGGTCGCCCGTGAGGACCCCGCCCCAGTCGACGATGAGCCCGCGCGGCTCAGGCACCGCAGATGCTCCGCGCTCGGGCCAGCAGCGCGGGCACTCCGGCGTCGAGCTGGGCGTAGAACGCGTCGTCGGACAGCCCCGCGAGCCACCGGTGGTAGTTGGCCTCGAGCAGGATGGCGAGCTTCCATACGGCGAGCGCCACGAACCAGCGCGTGTCGCCGGCGCGCCGGCCGGTGGCCTCCTCCCAGAGGACCACCACCTCGTCGCGCAGCGGGAAGCCCTCGTGCACCATGCCCAGGCCGGCCATGAGCACCTCCTCGCCCGGCTCGGGCCAGAAGGACAGCAGGTAGCCGAGGTCGGCGCGCGGGTCGCCAACAGTCGCCATCTCCCAGTCGACGACCGCAGAGATGCGTGCACTGTGCAGGACCTCGCCACCCGGATCCCGCTCGGCCCACGGCTCGACGATGACGTTGTCGAGCTTGTAGTCCCCGTGCACCACGGCCGGCTCGGTCTCCGCGGGCAGGTGCTCGCGGAGCCAGTCGCGCACCGCGTCGTAGTCCGGGAGCTCGCGCGCCTGGCCCCCGGCGGCGGCGACGGCAGCCTGGATGCCCTCTCGCTGACCGACCCAGCGGCGCAGCTGACGCTCGAGGTAGCCCGCCGGCTTGCCGATCCCCGCCTCGACGAAGGGGTGCCAGTCGACCGAGTGGATGGCGCCGAGCACCTGCGGCAGCCCGACCCCGAGCGCGCGTCGGGCGCTCCAGCCGTCCGGCCCGCTCAGGAAGTCGGGCAGCTCGCCCCTCACCACGACACCGGGCGCGCGCTCCATGACGTAGAAGGGCACGCCGATCACGGCGTCGTCGTCGCACACGCCTGCCACGGCGGGCACCCGCACGGAGTCGTCGGTCGCGCGCAGCAGCTCCATGACGCGCGCCTCGCGCACGACGTCGTGCGCCGTCGGCAGCAGAGGGCCACGCGGGGGGCGGCGCAGCACGAGCTCGTCGTCGCCGCGCGAAACGAGGAAGGTGAGGTTGCTGTGCCCCTCGCCGAGCGTGCGGACGTCGAGGTCCCCGGGCCCGGCGAGCAGGCCGCGGGCGCCCAACCACGAGTCGAGGGCCGCGAGGTCGAGGAGGTCGCTCACAGCTGCGACCCTAGCGACCTGACGTCCCGGACCAGGACGTGGTGGGATCGGCGCATGGACCTCACCCCGTCTGCGAAGGCGCAGGAGCTGCGCGCCACCCTCGACGAGTTCATGACGTCGCACGTGTTCACCGCCGAGCCGGTCTACGCCGAGCAGCGCGCGAGGCTCGCCGAGCAGGGCCGCGACCACGATCTCCCGCCCGTCGTCGAGGACCTCAAGCACGCGGCGCGGCACGCCGGGCTCTGGAACCTGTTCCTCCCCGACGAGTCCGGGCTGTCCGTCCTCGACTACGCCGGTCTCGCGGAGACCACCGGATGGTCGCCGGAGATCGCCCCCGAGGCGCTCAACTGCGCGGCGCCGGACACCGGGAACATGGAGGTCCTGCACATCTTCGGGACCGACGCCCAGAAGGAGCGATGGCTCGAGCCGCTGCTCGCCGGCGAGATCCGTTCCGGGTTCGCGATGACCGAGCCCGATGTCGCGAGCAGCGACGCCATGAACATCGCGACGTCGATCGTCCGCGACGGCGACGACTACGTCATCAACGGCCGCAAGTGGTGGACCACCGGCGCCCTGGACCCGCGTTGCCAGATCCTCGTGCTCATGGGGCGGACGGATCCCGACGCCGAGCCCTACCGCCAGCAGTCGATGATCCTCGTGCCCATGGACACCCCCGGGGTCACGGTCGTGCGCGACCTCACGGTGTTCGGCTACCACGACCAGCACGGGCACGGTGAGCTGCTCTTCGAGCAGGTCCGGGTGCCCGCGACGAACATGCTCGCGAGCGAGGGCGACGGCTTCATGATCGCCCAGGTGCGTCTCGGCCCCGGACGGGTCCACCACTGCATGCGTGCGATCGGCATGGCCGAGCGAGCCCTCGACCTGATGATCCGGCGGGCGAGCGAACGGGTCGCGTTCGGCAAGCCGATCGCGGCGCAGGGCGTCTTCCAGGAGCGCGTCGCCGAGTCCCGCATGGCGATCGACCAGGCGCGGCTGCTGGTGCTGCAGGCGGCCTGGCTCATCGACAACCGGGGGATCGCCGACGCCGAGACGCGCCGTCAGGTCGCGGCGATCAAGGTGATCGCCCCGCGCGTCGCCTGCGAGGTCATCGACCGGGCGATCCAGGTGCACGGCGGCGCCGGGGTGAGCTCCGACACCCCGCTGGCCGCAATGTACGCCGGTGCCCGCACGCTGCGCATCGCCGACGGCCCCGACGACGTCCACGTCCGCTCGGTGGCCCGCTCGGTCCTCAAGCCCTACCGCAGCCGCTGACCCGCCGGGGCCAGGACAGCCGCGCCGTCTCACCACGCGCACCGGTCACGACGCGCACTGGTCATGACGCGCGCAGGGCGGCGAGGGCGGCGAGCAGCTCCACCGTCACGCCGCGCAGCGCCAGCCGCAGCCGTGCACGACCGACACCACCACCAGCCCGACACCGACGGCGAGCCGTCGATCGCGGCCGTCGGCGCGGAGCCGTCGTGCCGGTGGGCTGGTGGTGACTGCCTTACGACGAGGGTGCGCGCAGCCGCCGTCCACATGCCCGGCGCCGTCCCCCACACGGCTGTCGGCCGATGCGAGGATGGCGGGGTGGCTCCTCGGTTCCTGACCCTCGCCGATGTGGCGGAGATCCTGAACATCTCCGCATCGCAGACCTACGCCCTCGTGCGCAGCGGCGACCTGCCCGCCATCAAGGTCGGTGGGCGAGGGCAGTGGCGGGTCGAGGCCACCGAGCTCGAGGCCTACATCGCCCGGATGTACACCGAGACAGCCGACTTCGTCCGCACCCACCCCCTCGGCCGCGACGACGACGCCCCGGACGAGCCCCCCACCGTCTGATCGCGCGGGTCAGCGAGTCACGGTGGCGATGGCCGCGAACGGGACGATGGTGGGGGCGCCGGCGCCGGTCGAGATCTCGAGATGGTCCGCGTACGTCGCCGATGCGAGACCGCTCACGATCGTGCCGTCGACCAGCCGCACGGACACCTCGGAACGGTCGCGGCACCAGGCGCGCATCAGCGAGGGCAACGAGCGCGCAGGTCGTGGGCCCTGCGCCAGCACAGCACGACCCAGGCCGCGCACCGCGAGCATCGCACCGAGCGCGACGACGTGCTCCGCCGTCACCGTGCGAACGCCGACCGTTCCGTCCGCGACCAGGACCCAGCCGTCGCCCACCTCGAGCACCCTGCCGACGCAGCGTCCGCCGCCGAGGGTGGTCAGCTCGACCGGACGTCGTGCCCCGCGCAGCCGGTCGAGCAGGGCGATCGAGGCGCGCTCGATCCGGGTGCGCTCGGGCACCTCGGCGTCGCGCTCGAGGTCGAGGTCGGCCGCCGCGAGAGCCACGAGGTCGGCTTCGAGCGCGGCCACCAGGTCGTCGGGACGGTCCGGCACGTCGGGTCCTCGGTCATTCTGTCGGGACGGACCGACGCGGTCGGTCCTGCGGCCAGGGCGACGACCTCACCAGGTGGAGTCACCGCGGATGACGACGTCGCTGCCGCCGTCGACGAACACGACCTGTCCGCACAGGTGCGTGTTCTCCGGGCTGCCGAGCCAGGCGAGCAGGTACGCCGTCACGATCGGCTGGGCCACGCCGCCCAGCGGCATGGGAACCATCTGCAGCACGGCCTCCCGCGCCTCGGCGGTACCGAGCATCGGCGCCGTCATCGGGGTCTCGATGATCCCGGGCGCGATGGCGTTGAGCGGGATCGAGGCGCCGGCCCACTCGGGCGTCGCGGCGTGCGTGCGGATCCAGAGCGCGAACGCCTTCTTCGTCGAGGCGTAGATCGCGTTGCCCTCCTCGCCCTGCGCGACGACCTCGGCGCGGGCGAGCGCGCCCGCCTCGTCGCCGGCGCGCATGAGCGCGACGAGCTCGTCGTCGACCGGCATGAGGCTGGCCATCGAGGTGACGCCGACGGCCCGAGGCGCGTCGGACGCGGCGAGCAGCGGGCGCAGTCCCTCGAGGGTCGCGACCATGCCGAAGTAGTTGACGCCGACCGTCGCCGGGACCGGAAATGCGAGGCCCGCGACCGCGAACACGGCGTCCACCCGGCCGCCGGAGCGCCGTCTCGCCTCCGACACGAGGGTCGCTCGGCCCTCGGCCGTGGTGAGGTCGGCATCGACGTCGGCGCCCAGCAGGTCGACTCCGATGACGGTCTCGCCCCGCTGCTCGAGCAGCTCCTTCGTCGCCTTGCCGATGCCTGAGGCGGCTCCGGTGACCACGTTGATGCGCGTCATGTCAGTCCTCCCATATCGGACGTGACCGTCCACGTTCACGCTAGCCCCGAGCCGGGTCGGACTCCTCCCCGAGCCGGCGGGGCTCACCCCGTTGCCGTGTCGCCCGCCTCCCCGGCAGCGCAGGGACCGGACGTCCACACTCCTTCCCCTGTACTTGACACGAGATGCAAGAGAGCGTTGCCATAGGCAAACACAGGCAAACAAACCTTATTGACGTCAGTGTCATGGACGGCTCGGCGACGATCGGGGACGTGCTCACGCACGCGGTCCTGCTGCTGGCCGGCCTCGTCGCGGCCCGAGCCGCCCTGCTGGGCGTCCTTGACCTCGCCGCCCGGCTAGCCGCAGCCACGGGCCGTCGCGTCGCGACGATCGCGGCGGCGCTGCGGCCGCGGCTCGCGCGACGCCTGCTCGCGACCGTCGTCGGGCTGGGAGTCCCCGCCGCCGCGGCGGTGGCGCCCTCGACACCGGCGTCGGCCGCCGCCACGCGACCCGAGGCCGACACGGGAGCGGGACGCGCCGGGCGCGCCGTGGTCGTCCCGGCCCCGCTCCCGGCGGGCCGCGCCGAAATCTACGTCGTGCGCCCGGGCGACACCCTCTGGGACATCGCGCGGCGCCACCTCCCCGCCTCGTCCGCCGCGGCCGACCTCGCCCGGTCCTGGCCGCGGTGGTACTCCGCCAACCGCGCGGCGATCGGTCCGGACCCCTCCCCCCTCCGTCCCGGGATGCGTCTGCGCTCCCCGGAACCTCGCCCGGCAGGGACGCCGGCGCGCGCGCACGCCCGCCCCTCCGCCACACCCGCCGACCGCGGAGCCGTGGCCCGATCCCTGGACCCCGATCGACGGTGACCCATGTCCGACCGCCAGCACGGCGCGCCCACGCCGCTCCTGCGTCCCGCCCACGCCATCACCGGCACGATCCGCGCCAGGCCGCCCGCTGTGCAGGGCACGCTCGCCCTCGAGTGGCAGCTCCCCGGTGACGTCGACGCCGTCCCGTCCCCGGACCGGGCGCTCCGCCTGGTGTCGCGCACGCCGGCGCTCGACCTCGACACCGACCCGGCCGTGGCGGTCGTCGCCACCTCGCGCGCCGACCTGCCCGACCCGGGGCCCTGGACGGCTCAGCTCGTCCAGGCCGTCCTCGAGGTGCTCGCGCACGAACGCCCGCGCCAGCAGCTCGTGAGGTGGCTGGCCCCGGAGGTCTACGCCGGCCTCGGCGTCCACCTCGCCGCGTCGCCGACGCGACCCGCGGCTGGCGGTGCGCCGAGCGGTCGGGCGCGACGCACCGTGAGCAGCATCCACGTCTCGGAGCCGGCCGAAGGGTCGTCGAGGCGAGCGCCGTGGTGCTCGGCGGCCGCCGCGCCCGTGCCGTCGCCGTACGCCTCGAGGGCTGGGGCGGCCGATGGAGGTGCACCCGCCTAGCGGTGCTGTAGGACGGGAGGCACCACGCTTGCGATCAGCGCTTCTTCTCCTCGCGCTTGCGGGCGGCGCGCTCGGCGCGGCGGCGCTCGGCGCGACTCGCGTCGGCCCCGACCACGGGGACCTCGTCGACGTCCCCGGACGCGTGCACCACACCGGCCTCGCCGTCGACCGTCGGCGCGGTGTACTCGAGGCGCTGCGGTCGCTGCGGACCGAGGCCCTTGGCCGAGATGTGCGGCGCGGACCCGACGGCCACGGGCTCGGCGACCACCGGTGCGGCGGCCTCCTGCGCGGCCTCGCCGAAGGCCGGCGCAGCGGTGGGGGTGAGCTCGATCGCCGGGTTCTGCTCGACCTCGACCTCCACGTTGAACAGGTAGCCGACCGACTCCTCCTTGATGGAGTCCATCATCGCGTTGAACAGGATGTAGCCCTCGCGCTGGTACTCCACGAGGGGGTCCTTCTGCGCCATGGCCCGCAGGCCGATCCCCTCCTGCAGGTAGTCCATCTCGTAAAGGTGCTCGCGCCACTTGCGGTCGAGCACCGAGAGCACGACCCGGCGCTCGAGCTCGCGCATGACGTCGGGGGTGAGGGACTCCTCGCGGTGGTCGTAGGCCTCCTGCGCGTCGGCCTTCAGCTCGCCGACGAGGTACTCCTCGGTGAGTCCGCCGCGGCCGCCGCCCGAGCTCTCCTCGACCTCGTCGATCGAGACGCCCACGGGGTAGATGGTCCTGAGCGCGGTCCACAGCCGCTCGAGGTCCCAGTCCTCGGCGTATCCGTCGGAGGTCTCGGCCTGGACGTAGCCCTCGACGGTGTCGTCGAGGAAGCCGCGCACCTGCTCGTGGAGGTCGGCACCCTCGAGGACCCGACGGCGCTCCTCGTAGATCACGACGCGCTGGCGGTTCATCACCTCGTCGTACTTGAGGACGTTCTTGCGGATCTCGAAGTTCTGCGCCTCGACCTGGGTCTGGGCCGAGCGGATGGCGTTGGACACCATCTTCGCCTCGATCGGGACGTCGTCCGGCACGTTGAACCGGCGCAGGAACGCATCGACGATGTCGGCCTTGAACAGCCGCATGAGGTCGTCCTCGAGCGAGAGGTAGAACCGCGTCTCGCCGGGGTCGCCCTGCCGGCCGGAACGACCGCGCAGCTGGTTGTCGATACGCCGCGACTCGTGCCGCTCGGTGCCCAGTACGTAGAGGCCGCCGAGCGCCGTGACCTCGTTGTGCTCGGCCTCGACGGCCTTCTTGGCCCGCTCGAGAGCGACCGGCCACTCGGCCTCGTACTCCTCGGGGGTGTCGACCGGACTGAGCTCCTTCTGGGCCAGCTCCGCGGCGGCGAGGTACTCGGTGTTGCCGCCGAGCATGATGTCGGTGCCTCGACCGGCCATGTTGGTGGCCACGGTGACGGCGCCCTTGCGACCGGCCTGCGCCACGATCGCGGCCTCGCGGTCATGCTGCTTGGCGTTGAGGACCTCGTGCGGCACGCCGCGCTTGCGCAGCATCGCCGAGAGGTGCTCGGACTTCTCCACGCTCGTCGTGCCGACGAGGACCGGCTGGCCCTTCTCGTGGCGCTCGGCGAGGTCGTCGACGACGGCGCCCAGCTTGGCGTCCTCGGTCCGGTAGACGAGGTCGGGCTCGTCGAGGCGGATCATGTCGCGGTTGGTCGGGATCGGCACGACGCCGAGCTTGTAGATCTGGTCGAACTCGGCGGCCTCGGTCATCGCCGTGCCGGTCATGCCGGACAGCTTGGAGTAGAGGCGGAAGTAGTTCTGGAGGGTGATCGTGGCGAGGGTCTGGTTCTCCTGCTTGATCTCCACCCCCTCCTTGGCCTCGATCGCCTGGTGCATGCCCTCGTTGTAGCGACGGCCGGCGAGGATGCGACCGGTGTGCTCGTCGACGATCAGGACCTCGCCGTTCATGACGACGTAGTCCTTGTCGCGCTTGAACAGCTCCTTGGCGCGCAGCGCGTTGTTGAGGTAGCCGACGAGCGGGGTGTTGACCGACTCGTAGAGGTTGTCGATGCCGAGCCAGTCCTCGACCTTCTCCACGCCGCTCTCGAGGATGCCCACGGTGCGCTTCTTCTCGTCGACCTCGTAGTCGCCGTCGATGCCCTTGTCCTCGTCGCCCTTCTTCAGGCGCGGGACGAGCCGGGCGAACTCGGAGTACCACTTGGTTGCGGCGTCGGCCGGGCCGCTGATGATGAGCGGCGTACGGGCCTCGTCGATGAGGATCGAGTCGGTCTCGTCGACGACGGCGAAGTTGTGACCGCGCTGCACGCGCTCCTCGATCGACCACGCCATGTTGTCGCGGAGGTAGTCGAAGCCGAACTCGTTGTTCGTGCCGTAGGTGATGTCGCTGCCGTAGGCCTCGCGACGCTCGGCCGGCGTCATCTGCGCAAGGATCACGCCGACCGACAGGCCGAGGAAGCGGTGCACCCGGCCCATCCACTCGGAATCACGCTCGGCGAGGTAGTCGTTGACGGTCACGACGTGGACGCCGTCGCCGGCGAGCGCGTTGAGGTAGGCAGGGAGGGTCGCGACGAGGGTCTTGCCCTCACCGGTCTTCATCTCCGCGATGTTGCCGAGGTGCAGGGCGGCGCCACCCATGATCTGGACGTCGTAGTGCCGCTGGCCCAGCGTGCGCTTGGCGGCCTCGCGGACCGTGGCAAAGGCCTCGGGGAGCAGGTCGTCGAGGCTCTCGCCGGCGGCGTAGCGCTCCTTGTACTCGTCGGTCTTCGCGCGCAGCTCGGCGTCGGTGAGGTCGACGAAGTCCTCCTCCAACGCGTTCACCTGGGCGGCGATGGACTCCAGCTTCTTGAGCAGGCGTCCTTCACCGGCGCGGAGGATCTTGTCGAGGAGCGACACCAGGAACGTCCTTGTCAGCGAGTCGGGCTCGGGCACGACGGGGCGGGCGGGAGCCCCCGCCACCGCGAGCATGGTAACCATCCGGTCACGGTCGTGCCGATCCCGAGGCCCTGCTGGTGCTACCCGTGCTGCCCCGCGGGACCCGATCCCGGGGGGGCTGTGGTCGCGGGACCCCACCTGAGGTGGGATGGACCTGTGACCATCACCCGTGCGACGACCGGAGACCCCCGCGCGTTCCCCCCGCCGCCCCGCTCCGCGCGATGAGGCCGGTCGAGCCGACCGAGCTCGTCGCGGGCGTCTGGCAGCTGAGGCCCTGGCCCGCAGCGAGCGCCGATCTTGACGAGGTCCTGGCCGAGCGCTACGCCCCCGACGACCTCCCTCGGGAACGCGCTGCCCGGCTCGAGGGCTGGTCGCGCGGGGACCTGCTCTCGTTCGCGGTGCGCGAGGCGACCACCGGCGCGAGCGTCGCCGAGGTGCTCGTGCTGGTCTCCCCGGACGGGCACGCGTCGATCGCCGTGCGCACCCGGCTCGACCATCTCGGAGCGCGGATCGACCCCGACGTCGAGGACGTCGTCCGTCGGTGGGCGACGACAGGGCTGGGGCTCACGGTCGACTGACCGCGCGCGGACCGGCCACACCCTGCCCGCTCAGGCGCGGGCGAGCGCCGACGCGAGCGCCGGGCCGGCCGAGTCCGGCACCACCCGGACGAGCGCCACCGAGGTCGACCCGACCCAGGACGCCGCCTCACGCAGGGCTGCCGCGGTGCCGGTGACTGCCGAGGCGGGGACGCCGCCACGACGCCCGGTCTCGAAGGTCACCTGGCGCGCGTGCAGGACGTCCTTGTCACGCTTCGGGTCGACGCGTGCGACGAGTCGGCCGTTGTGCAGCACAGGCATCGTGTAGTAGCCGTGCACCCGCTGGTCCTGCGGGACGTAGAGCTCCATGGTGTAGTCGAAGCCGAACAGCCGCGAGGTCCGCGCGCGGTGCCAGACCAGGGAGTCGAACGGCGAGAGCAGCGTGGTGCGCGAGCGGCCGCGCAGGTCACCCGCCGCCAGCGCTGCGAGTCCCGCGGGGTCGGCGTACGCCGGTGCCGGCCAGCCTTCGACACGGACGGTCGCGACGAGGCCCGCGTCGATGAGCTCGCGCAGCAGCGCCTGGATCCGGCTCCGGGGCAGGTCACGCGACGCGAGGCGGTGCACGTCCACCATGTCGCCGATCGTGCCGACGCCGCACACCCGCACGGACCGCAGCAGCAGGGTGCGCAGGCAGTCGTCGTCGCTCGGCCCGTGCACCCCCTCGTCGTCGACCCAGAGCGCCGCACCCGGCGCAGGTGTGCGGTGCCGCTCGGGGATCGCGCGTTCGGCGAGGTCGTAGACACGTCGCCAGCCGATGCGGCGCACGCAGACGACCTCGCCGAGGAACAGCAGCCACTCGACGGCGATCTTCGTGTCGCTCCAGTCCCACCACTCGTCGCCCTTCTTCGCGCCGCCGAGCGCCGCGGTGGTGAGCGGACCCTCCGTGGCGAGCTGCCGGCGCACCTGGTCGATCGCCTTGGTCGGCTCCTTGTGCCAGTGGAAGCCGCGCCGGTGGTAGGCCCGGCGACGGAACGCGAACAGCGGCCACTCCTCGACGGGAAGGATCGACGCCGCGTGCGACCAGTACTCGAAGGTGCTCGGCTCGTCGGGATGATCGAGGCTCCTGCCGCCGCCCCAGTACGCCGCCTCGACCGCGTCGCGCCCCACGGCCCCGAGCCGGGCGTACTGCACGAGCTCGTGGCTGCGGGCCAGCACGCTCACCGTGTCGAGCTGCACCGCTCCCAGCAGTCGCAGCGACGAGTCGACCGCGGACGTACGCCGGGTGATCGACGCGCGCGCAGCCTGTGACGGCCGCAACGGCAGCACCCCGGGGACGAGCCCCTGCGCCGCGAGCACGATCGCCCGCGCATCAGCACCTGAGAGCTCGACGGCCACGACCGGTCAACCTAGTGCCCGCCTCCGACGGCCGCAGCAGCCCGACGCCCGTGGCCGACCTCACCCGGTCCCCGCGGGACCGTCGGCGTGCGGCTCGCCGGTGCGAACGGTGGCACGGGCACCTCGACGTCGAACACGACGATCCGCTCCTCGGTCCCCGGCACCTCGGCCGGCCGCCGCCGACGAGCGCGGGGCGTCCCGCCACGTGGTGCGACGCCCCGCGCCCTTCGCTGGTGTCAGACGCTCGGGATGACGACCGGAGTCGTGTGCGGCCAGTGGCCGGTCGCCTGGTGGAACGCCCGGCGGGCGGCCCTCACATCGGCGGCGTAGCGGGTCCAGGCGGACACGAGCGAGGTGTGGCGGGCGGTCCTGGCGGCGTCCACGGCCGGGTCGGCGTCGAACGCCGCGCGAGCCGCATCGACAGCCGCCACGAACGCGGCGAGGTCGGTCGCAGTTCGCCCGCTGGCGACGTAGGTCGCGATCGCCGTGTTCACCGCGGCTCGCTGCTGTGCGTGGGCGACGGCCGTGCCCGTGCGGAAGGTGCGGTGCGCTGCGGTGACGTGCGTGCGCAGCTCGTAGTTGGCGCTGCGCATGGCCGCCCGGAAGGCGTTGCGGGCCAACGCGTTCGGCGGGTTGACGAAGAGGTCGTAGGCAGCGTAGGCCGCGTCGACCGCGGCGAAGCGGGTGGTCCGGGCGGCGTCGATCGCGGCGGCGCGCGTCTCCGCCGCGCCCGACACGGAATCGGCGTAGGCGTGGTTCGCGGCGAGGATCAGCGCGGGGTCGGTCGAGGAGTTGACCACGCTCAGGCGCTGCGACTTCGCGAGCACGACGTCGGGGTCCTGGTCGAACGCGAGGCGGGCAGCCGCGACGGACGCCGCCTGTGCCTGTGCTGCGGCGGCGAGGGCGGCACGCAGCGTGACGAGCGCGGCGTGACGGGTCGCGGGGGTGACCGAGGCGACCGCGACGGTCCGGACGGACACCGCCGGTGCCGCCTCGGCGACGCCGGTCGCGGGAAGGGCCAGGGCGAGGGCGAGGCCGGCGCCGATGCCGGCCCGGCGGAGGGTGCGGGTCGAGACGATCATGGTCGAGTCCTCTCAGGATGCCGACGGGAGGTTCCGCCGGACGCCACGAGCATCGGCGCCCCCGCACAAGATCGGCTTGGAGCGCGCCAAAGCCCGAGCCCGAACGGGTGACGCGACGCTGCGGAGGACCCGAGGGCACTCGACGACCGGGGCTCGTGCCACCCGGAGTCGGCGGTCAGCGCAGTCGGCACAGGTTCACGACGGCGGACAGCGGCTTAGGCGTGTCTTCAGCCGCGCCCAAGCGGGTGCGGGGACGATGCCCTGCAGCGGGCATCTACGCTGGCTCAGGCATGACCGTCGAGCGGGGGTGGGCACGGTGGCACCGGTGATCGCCAACCTCGCGGACCTCGCCGAGATCGGACGCGGCGGCTTCGGCATCGTCTACCAAGCCCGCCAGGTCGACCTCGGCCGCCTGGTCGCCGTGAAGGTCCTGCCCGACGTGCGCGGCGACACCGATGCGTTCGGCCGGTTCGCCCGCGAGTGCCAGGCACTCGCGGCGCTGGGTGGCCACCCCCACATCGCCACGGTGTTCGGCTGCGGCCTCACCGAGGACGGGGCCGGCTACCTCTCCCTCGAACTCCTCACAGGCGGTTCGCTTGCCGACCGGATCGCGGTGAGGGCGTCGGAGTGGGCTGACGTGACCGCCTGGGGCGTCGCGCTGTGCGGCGCGCTGGAGACCGCGCACCGCGCGGGCATCACCCACCGCGACATCAAGCCGGAGAACGTCCTGTTCGACGGCCTCGGCTCCCCCAAGCTCCTCGACTTCGGCATCGCCGGCGTGCCGGGCGCCTTCCGCACCGCGACCGGAGCCGTGACCCTCACCCTCGCCCACGCCGCTCCCGAGGTGGTCGCCGGCGGTCGCGGGGGGGTCCCCGGCGACATCTACGCGCTGGGCTCCACCTTGTTCGCGGCGCTCGCGGGCGGTGCGGCGTTCGTGGCCGCCGCCGACGAGACCCTGGTCCCCATGCTCGCGAGGATCGCGACCGCCCCCGTCCCCGACCTGCGCCCACAGGGCGTCCCCGACGCCGTGTGCGCTGCGATCGAGCGCGCGATGGCCAAGGACCCGGCCGACCGGCCGGCGTCGGCGGAGGAGCTCGGCATGGCGCTGCGAGCCGCAGCCGCCGTCGACGACGTCGCCCTGTCCTTGCCGCCGCTCCTCCTAGTGCCCGGCATCGTGGCCGGAGTCGGCGCCGGCCTCGCCACCGGGCGCGGCACGACAGGCGGGGCAGCCGGCGACCCGACGCTCACCGGGTGGGCTCCCTCGGCGGCTCGGGACCCGCTGGACGATCGTGCGGCGGTCGCGCCCGTCGCGTCGGCCACGCCGGTCGCGCACCGGTCGTCGCGCGCATGGCCGCTGCTCGCCGTCGCCGCCCTGGCGATCCTCGGCATCGTCGTGTGGCACGGCCTGGACGCGCCGGCACCTGCCCAGGAGGGGTCGGTGAGCCCGACGCCGTCCTCGGCGGCGCGCACGGTCGCACCGCCGAGCTCGACCCGGCCCAGCAGCTCTCCGACGAGAGCGACGGCATCCCCGACCAGAGCCGCCGCGACCCCGACCCGCACGTCGACGCCGTCACCCGGCACGTCGTCAGCGAGGGCTGCAGCGACTGCCCCGCCGGCCGCGGTCACTGTGCCGCCGACGCAGGGGCCGGCTGCCGTGGTGGGCACGTCGCCGTCGACGTCGCCCCCCGCGACGACCGCGGCCTCGGCACCGCCCGTCGTGCCGCCGGGCGGTCCGCGCGCGGTGCGCGTGTCCGGACCGGCCGCGGTCGCTGGGTCTGCCGCGTCTCCGGCTCAGGTCGCGCTCACCCTGCACTGGCTCCCGCCGACCGGAGGCACCGTCCCGCTCTCCTACGACGTGACCTGGACCGCCGTCACGGGAAAGGGCGCGGGCGCCCCGACCACGGTGGCGTGGTCGGGCGGCCTGTCCCAGCGCATGACGGTCCCGGCCCCGGCGGCAGGCACCTGGTACCGATGGTCGGTCCGGTCCCGCTCGGGAGCCGCGACGTCGACCTGGGTCGTCTCGCGCGCGGTGGTACCCAGCCTCGTGGGGCGCCGCGCCGGCGTCGCCCGGCCGCTGCTGCGAGCCCTCGGCCTGGGGAGCTCGGTCTACCCGCAGGCGCCGACGGCGCCGGGCCAGGTCGGCCACGTCGTGGCCCAGTCCGTGCCGCAGGGCACCGTGGTCCCGCCGCGCACGAGCGTGGCCCTCGCGGTCGGGAAGGCCGCGTGAGCTCCTGGCGCTTCCAGGTACTCGGACCGCTCGAGGTACGGCACGACGGCGTCCCGCTGGCCCTCGGTGGTCCCAAGCAGCGCTCGGTGCTCGCGCTGCTGCTCCTCGAGGCCGGGCACCTCGTGCCGACCTCCCGGCTCATCGAGCACGTGTGGGGGCCCGGCGGCGCCGACGGCGCCCCGGCCTCGCTGCAGGTCTACGTCTCCTCGCTGCGCAAGATCCTGCGCGAGGCCGGCTCCGGCACCACCGAGCGGGTGAGCTACGTGCGACCGGGCTACCGGTTGCGCGTGGAGCCGGGAGAGCTCGACCTGCACGAGGTCGACGACGTCCTCTCGCAGGCTCGCGAACGACGCGCGGCAGGCGATCCCGCCGCGGCGTCGCACCTCCTGCGGCTCGGCCTGTCGATGTGGCGTGGTCGGGCGCTCGCCGACCTCGCGGACCTGCCAGGACTGGCGCCGCTGCTTGTCGGCGTCGATCGCCGGCGCGACGTCCTGCGGCACGAGTGCTACGACGTCGAGCTCGAGCTCGGCCGCCATCTCGCGCTAGTCCCCGAACTCGAAGCCGCGGTCGCCGACGCCCCCCTCGACGAGCGGCTCGCGGGCCAGCACATGCTCGCCCTGTACCGCTCCGGTCGACAGGCCGATGCGCTCGTCGCCTTCCGACGCACGTCCGACCTGCTGAGCGAGTCGCTGGGGATCGATCCGGGGCTGTCGTTGCGAACGCTGCACGAGGCGATCCTGCGGCAGGACATCGCGCTCGACCCGTCAGCCACCGCGACCGACGTCGCCACGACGATGACGCAGGACGGTCGCGGGCTCCGCGGCGCCACGGTGACCCTGCCCAACGGCGTCGCGTTGGAGCTCGGTTCGCGCACCTGGGTGATCGGTCGCCACCCCGGCTGCGACATCGTGCTGTCCGACCCACAGGTGTCGCGGCGCCACGCCGATCTGCGGCCGGTCATCGGCGGCTACGACCTGGTGGACCTCGGGTCCAGCAACGGCACCCGGGTCGACGACGCCGACGTGACGCGACGCCGACTCGCCGACGGCGACCGGATCCAGGTCGGGGACACCGAGCTCGTGCTCCACCTGCCCCCGACAGTCAGTCCCTGACCTCGCTCCTCCCTCGACCTGGCGAGCGGCGGCCACGGCCACTACCCGGTCCAGATGTCGTACTGCTGACCCAGGCGTTTCCATGGCGTCGGCGTCGGTGAGCTGCTCGGACGTGAGGCCGGCGAGCTCGGACAGGTAGTGGTCGAATCCCCCGGGCGAGAACAGGGTGAGCAGACGCCCGCCATCGGGGCAGGAAACGCAGTGCCACACCAGCGGGGGGCCTCCTACGCGATCTGGAGGACGCCTTCGCGGACGGCGCGGACGACGGCCTCCATCCTCGAGTGGACCTGGAGCTTCTCGTGGATGTTGCGGATGTGGTTCTTCACCGTGTTCTCGCTGATGAACAGTGTCTCGGCGATGGCCCGGTTGTTGAGGCCCTGCGCCACGAGCGTGAGCACCTCGAGCTCGCGGCGGGACAGGGCTCCGGTGCCCTCGGCCGGACCCTCGGTGCGTCGGACCAGGACGGCGAACTCGTCGAGCAGGCGCGAGGCCATCGCGGGCGAGAGCAGCGAGCTCCCGGCGGCGACGGCGCGCACGGCCTCGACGAGCTCCGTCGGGGTCGTGTCCTTGAGCAGGTAGCCGCGCGCACCGGCGCGGACGGCGCCGGCGAGGTCGGCGTCGTCGTCCGCTGCCGCGAGCACCACGACACGGACCTCGGGCCGGGTGGCGCGCAGCAGGGCGCAGGCCTCCACGCCGCCCCCCGGGACGTCGAGGTCGAGCAGGACGACGTCGGCGTCGAGCCGTTCGACGAGGTCGGCCACCTCGGTGCCGTCGTCGGTCTCGCCCACGACCGCGAGGTCCGGCTCGGCAGCCATCACGTCGATGACCCCACGCCGGAACAGCGGCTGCCGGTCGACGACGAGCACGCGCACGGGGTGGACGGTCCGTTGCGCCATCTCGGCATCATGGCACCCCCTGACGCGGGAGGGGGCGGCACCGGGAAACCGGTACCGCCCCGTCACGTGCGCGCGTCCGGCAGGGTCGCCCGCCCCCGGTTCACGACGCCTCGGACGCCGCCTCGTGCGCGAGCTCGGCGACGTCGAGCTGCAGGCGCAGCAGGCCGTAGTCGTAGCCGCGGCGCTTGTAGACGACGGTGGGGCGGTCGCTGTCGATGTCGTGGAAGAGGAAGAAGTCGTGACCCACGAGCTCGAGCGCGTGCAGCGCCTCGGACACCGTCATCGGCATGCTGGGGTGCGTCTTGTCGCGCACCACGATGGGCCCTTCCTCGTAGACCACGTCGGCCTCGGTGTCGTCGGCCTCGACGGCGTCCTCGGCCGCTGCTGCCGTCGCACCGGCGACGCCGACCGCGGCGGCTCCAGCGCGACGGTGCTTGCTGGTGCGTCGCTCCCCGGCCCGGCGCAGGCGCTCCTCGAGCCTGCCGTACGCGAGATCCAGCGCGGCGTACTTGTCGGCGGCCGTGGCCTCGGCACGCACCACGGGCCCGCGGCCGACGCAGGTGAGCTCGACCTCGAAAGCGCGGTCGGCCTGGCGCGGGTTGGCCTCCTTGGTCACCTCGACGTCGACGCGGCTGAGGGTGACGCCGAACCGGTCGACCCGTCCGAGCTTGTCAATGACGTGCTCGCGGAACCGTTGGGACAGCTCGAGGTGCCTGCCCCGGACGACGATGTCGACAGGACCGTTCATGGTGGTCATGCGGCGTCACCTTTCCTTCACGACGTGCACGTCCCGCAGGGGAGTGCGACCGTGCCGCGCCTCGCTCGTCATGAGCGTCGCGGCCTTGCTCGTGCAGCTTGTGCACGACGTGCCGTGCTGTCCGGTTCCCTCGCGTGACACCCGTCCGGCCGACCTGGTCTTCGACCCCACAATCGCCTGCTGAGGGTCTCGCCGCGCCCGGTCGGGCGTGTTGCGACTACTCCCCTTCTCCCGGATCGACGAGTACTGGGACTCATCGGCAGGGCAGGACTTACTCCTAAACCGCACCGTGATCGAACGACGAAGAGTCGCCTTACGTGGGCCGCTTCGCCTGCGGCTGGCATCGGCTAGTCCCCGGGGAGCTCCGGCGACCGGAACCCCTTCAGGGACGCAACCACGGACCCGGACGGGTGCCACAGGACCAACATAGGCCCGACTGCGCTCGACGCGCGCGGTGCCGACCGCACTCGGGGGAAGCTCTCAGGCTCCTCGGCGCGGGCCCTGGAGATCCAGCGTCCGGGTGGCCGCGACCACCGCTGCGCCCAGCGGCTCGACCCCCACGGACCCCAGCGCGCGGGCCGCCTCGGCCAGGGTCGACCCGGTGGTCGTGAGGTCGTCGACGAGGACGACGTCGACGAGCCGCCGGGACGCGCCCGCCGCCCGCATCGAGCCGGCGAGGTTGGCCGCACGGTCCGCACGCCCGAGTCCGACCTGGTCGCGGCGCCGACGTACGCCGGTGAGCGCCGCGCCGACCCGCACGTCGGCCCCGCACGCCCGCAACGCGGCCGCCGCGACCGACGCGAGCTCGCGCACGTGGTCGCCGTCGCGGGCGCGCACCGATCCCGGGGACGCCGCGACGGGCACCAGGACGGCCCGCGGGCGCCCCGATCCGAGCAGCAGTGCGGCCACCGGCACCGCGAGGGACGCGCCGAGCGGCGCCCGCAGCGACCACCGGCCGTGGTCCTTGAACGCGACGAGCGCCTCCCGCAGCGGGCCGGCGTAGGCCGCGCGGGCCAGGACCGGCGGGAGCCCCTCGGGCACGGGTCGCAGGTCGGCGCGCGACGCCGGTCCGGTGAGCGTCGCGGCACAGGCCCGGCACCAGGGGCCGCCGGACCCGCGACAGCCCGCGCAGGGACGCGGCGCGACCGCCGCCACGAGGTCGGGCAGCGAGGGGTACGGCGACATGGCGGCAGGGTGACGTGCGACGGCGGTCCGGCGCCGGCGACGTCCCCAGCGACCCCCCGGATCAGCCCGGGTAGACCGGGAACTGGGCGTCCGCGACGCGGGCCCAGGTGCTCCCGCTGTTGCGGAAGATCGACGCGCCGGCGCCGACCAGGACGGACTCGCCGGGTGCCGCGGCGAGCGTGGTCGAGCCCGGGGCCGCCCCGAGCCTGCGCACGCGCGAGGTTCCGACCTCCAACGAGATCACCTCGAGCGAAGATGCCCCGGTGCTGCCCAGCACCGCCAGCGTGTCGGCGTCGGCCCAGGCGAGGTCGACGGCGTCGGTCATGATGCTCTCGATGCGGCGAGGGGTGGAGACGCGGATGCTCTCCCCCACGCGGTCGATGCGCGCCACCATCGGCTCGATGCGCGTGCCGCGCTGGACGAGCAGCCCCATCCGCGTGCCGTCGCGCGAGACGGCGGCCGCGAGCAGCCCGCGGTCGGTCATGCCGGCGGGCAGCTCGGCGATCGGCATCGGCGAGGACTTGCCGTCCTTGATCATGACGAGGCCCCGACCGCGGTCGACGACCCAGATCGCGCCGGTCCGGTCGAACGACGGCCGCGACAGCTCGGCGCCCGTGTAGCGGCGGACCGCGGAGGCCCCCTCGACAACTCGCGCCTCGAGAAGCGACCTGCGGTCGGCCGACAGTCCGGCGACCCGACCGGAGTCGAGGCTCACGCCGGGGGCCGACAGCGCCGGCTTGATCTTCGCCGCGACCGTCACGGTGGCGGACTTGTCGATGGTGAGCAGTCCGCGCTTGTCGACCGCGTGCCCGTCGGCGAGCGAGGACCAGGCATCGGGGTCGACCAGGGGCCAGGAGCTCACCGGCTGAGGGCTTCCGACGCCGGGCACGGACAACGGCTGCCCGTTGACCGAGATCTGCACGCTGGTGACCTCAGGCACCTGGCGCAGGGTCCAGACCAACTGGGCCGAGAGCTTCTGCCGCGTCGCGTCGTCGGCCGCCAGCGCCTCGGACGTGAGGTTCACGTCGGCGACGCCGTCCGTGACGGGCACCGAGTCGAGGGCGAGCTTCGTGCCCTCCGGGAAGGCGGTGCGCACGGCGGGGGCGATCCACGGTGTGGCGCCCCTCACCAGGCTGCGCACGAGCAGGGTCGCGAGTCCGGACCCGGTGCGCGGCACGGTGATCGGAGCCGGGACGAGCACCTCGAAGTCGCGAGTGAAGTAGTAGAGGTCATAGGAGCGGTAGCCGCGCTCGATGTCGGCGGCGCCGAGCACGAGGCCGTTCGGCGGTGCGGAGATGCGCCACTGCCCGTCGACCTTCTCCATGCCGTAGGCGGTCGACAGCTTCGTGCCGGGCCCGGCCACGTCGTACTCACCGGTCGAGCCGATCGTCGCGGCGAGGTTGCCGGTCGCCGCCACCGAGACCGCGGAGCCGGTGAGGGTGACCCCGTTGCTGTCGTAGACCAGGATCCCCGCGGTGGGGTCCCACGTCCGGCTCGCGCTGGTCGTGAGGTACTCGCGCGCCGTGAGGTACTTGTCGTCGGCGCCCGCGGTGGCCTCCTGGAACCCGCGCACGATCTCCTCCGGCGTCATCCCGTCGCGCGGCGGGTTGGCGATGACTCGGATGAGCTGGTCGTCGCCGGCCGGAGCGACCGCGCCCCCCTGCTCGATCGGTCCGGAGGTGGGCACGCCCGCGCAGGCGCTCAGCACGAGGCCGGCGACCGCGAGCAGACAGATGCGGTCGAGCCTCATCGCGCCGCCTCCTCGCGTCTCGGGGAGCGGTACGGCGTCGCCAGGTTCGACTGCACGCGAGGACCGGCGTCGGCCGGCTCGAGCGGGATCGGTGACTCGGCGAGGTGGCTGTCGGCGGTGCGCGGCAGGGTCATCCGGAAGTTCGCGCCGTCGCCCGGGGCGCCCCAGGCCTGGAGCCAGCCACCGTGCAGGCGTACGTCCTCGAGCGCGATCGACAGGCCGAGGCCGGTCCCGCCGATGGAGCGGGCACGCGCGGGGTCGGCGCGCCAGAACCGGTTGAACACCAGCGACGACTCGCCCGGACGCAGCCCCACGCCGTGGTCCCGCACGGCCACCGCGACGGCGTCGTCGTCGGCAGCGAGCGTGATGTCGACCGGTCGGCCCTCGCCGTGCTCCACGGCGTTGAGCACCAGGTTGCGCACCACCCGGTCGATCCGACGAGCGTCGGCCTCCACCAGGCATGCCTCCTCCGGCCCGGTGACGCGCAGCTCGCAGCCCTTGCGCTCCGCGAGGGGCGCGGCGACCTCCACCACGCGGTCGACGAGACCGCGCAGGTCGATCGGCTCGGGATCGAGCACCGCCGCGCCGGCGTCGAAACGGCTGATCTCCAGCAGGTCGGCGAGCAGCGCCTCGAACCGGTCGAGCTGGTTCTGCAGCAGCTCGGCGCTGCGCGCGGTGACCGGGTCGAAGCCGTCCCTCGACTCGTAGAGGAGGTCGGCCGCCATCCGCACGGTCGTGAGAGGCGTGCGGAGCTCGTGCGAGACGTCGGAGACGAACCGCTGCTGGACGCGTGACAGGGCCTCGAGCCTGGTGATCTGCACCTGCAGGTTCGCGGCCATCCCGTTGAACGACGACGCCAGCAGCGCGAGGTCGTCCTCGCCCTTGACCTTCATGCGCTCGGCGAGGTGCCCCGCGGAGAACCGCTCCGCGGTACGCGCGGCGAGCCGGACCGGCGAGACGACCTGCCGGGTCACGACGTAGGCGATGCCGCCGAGGGTGAGCACGAGCAGGATCCCGACGAGCACGACGGTGCGCTGCACGAGGTCGAGGGTCGACTCCTCCTGCGTCAGCGGGAAGACGTAGTAGAGCTCGTAGGGCCCCACCTTCGGCACCGACAGGGGCGAGCCGACGACGAGGCCGGGGGCATCCTGCTTGGGCGCGTCGGAGGTGTAGCGGACGGTCGTGTAGGTCCACGACTGCCGAGGGTCGGACTGGATCGCGGCACGCAGCTCGGCGGGCACGCTGGACTCGGAGACCGCGGTCCCGAACTCCGGCGTGTCACCGGTCTTCGGCGGGGACGCGAGCATGAGGACCTCGAAGAGCCGCGGCGAGCCGGCGCGCTGGTCGAGGGTGTGCACGACGCTCTCGACGAGTGCCGACGCCGGGACGGTCGTGGCACCGGTGTCGGCGGCGTCGAGGATGTTCTGCGCCTCGTCAGCACCGGAGCGCGCCTCGGCGAGCGAGGCCCGCTCCTTCGCGTCGAGCAGGCCCGAGGTGATACGGCCCACGAGCAGGACCCCGACGAGCCCGACCACGAGCAGCGAGAGCGCCAGCGTGGTGACCACCACGCGGAGGGAGACCGAGGAGCGCCACGCTCGAGGGGGTCGGGCCGCGACGGCCGCGCGCTGCCGCAGGTCCGACCAGCGACTCATGCGATCACGGCACCCGCGGGGTCTGGAAGACCGGGGTCACGCAGACCCGGGTCACGGAGGGCCGGCCTTGTAGCCGACACCACGGACCGTGACGACGATCTGCGGGCGCTCGGGGTCGTGCTCGATCTTGGACCGCAGGCGCTGCACGTGCACGTTGACCAGCCGCGTGTCGGCGGCGTGGCGGTAGCCCCAGACCTCCTGCAGCAGGATCTCGCGGGTGAAGACCTGCCACGGCTTGCGGGCCAGCGCCGCGAGGAGGTCGAACTCGAGCGGTGTGAGGGAGATCGGCTCGCCGTCGCGCTTGACGGCGTGGCCGGCGACGTCGATCTGCAGGTCGCCGATCGTGAGGGTCTCGGGCGAGGCCTGGTCGGTGCGACGCAGGCGCGTGCGCACGCGCGCGACGAGCTCCTTGGGCTTGAACGGCTTCACGACGTAGTCGTCGGCACCGCTCTCGAGGCCGAGGACGACGTCGACGGTGTCGGTCTTCGCCGTCAGCATGACGATCGGGACGCCCGACTCGGCGCGGATGGAGCGGCAGACGTCGATGCCGTCGCGGCCCGGGAGCATGAGGTCGAGGAGCACGAGGTCGGGCTTGGTCTCGCGGAACACGGCGAGGGCGCGGGCGCCGTCGGCGCAGAAGACCGGTTCGAAGCCCTCCGTGCGCAGCACGATGCCGAGCATCTCCGCCAACGCGGTGTCGTCGTCGACGACGAGAACTCGGCCCTTCACACCGCTCATCGTCGCATCCACCTCGTCCGGGCGTAGCCGGACGCCCCAGCTCGCTGTCTGCATGATCCCCGCTCCTCGCGTCCTTCGGTCCCCGTGACGCGCCCGAGGTGCGTCCGTCATCTCCGACGAGCGGGAGGCCGCGCGCGTTCCTCGGCGCCGCGGGTCGCCGCTCCTGGGACGCCACGGCCGTGGCACGATCGGGAGGCGGCGGGAGTGTCACGGAACCGCCCGCCCGCGACCGGAAGGGATCTCGGCACCCCGCATGAGCGACGACACGCACGAGACGGCCGGCGACGACACCGC
>Ga0208851_1000025_pt1 | contig 65911 bp, 60 predicted proteins | sample NGESurshal092012_FD_184481 | JGI IMG/M metagenome (GOLD analysis project Ga0208851, IMG submission 184481) | Arctic peat soil microbial communities from Barrow, Alaska - NGEE Surface sample 415-2 shallow-092012 (SPAdes) | ecosystem: Environmental > Terrestrial > Soil > Wetlands > Peat ... | reverse complement strand
GGTTGCAGCCGATTTTCGGGTCCTCGTCGAACGGGTCAATCCGGACGCGCCATCTCACCTGCAACTCCTCTGCCGGATCGAGGCCGCGGTCCCTGTCGCGGTCTGACCGCAGCCCGTTCCGGATGGACTGCTCCCATCCAGAACACGGCAGCCATTCCGTTTCGCGGGCCGTCAGGGCGGCCGAACACGCCGCAGTACGGATACTCTCAGCTGTTGTCCAGCGGCCGCACGGTGATCGACTGCATGCTGACCTGGGCGACGCCGTCGTCGGTCACGCTGGTCACCCGCACCGACCGCAACTCGGCGAACAGCCGGCTGCGAAGGCGTTCCGGGGCACGCTCCCCGCCGCACTTGCGGTGCAGCAGGTCCTTGAGCTTCTGGTCCAGGCCGGCCTCGATCAGGCACGGCGAGCACTCGTCGAGGTGCTGCTGCACCTTGGCCCGGTTCTCCGGGTCCATCTCGTCGTCCAAGAATAACCAGACGTCCCGCAGGACGCCGGTGCATTCGGACTCCACATCCATCTCGTCGAGCGGGTCACCGCAGGCCATCGCCGCGACCATCCCTTCGTCCGTCCCCGACACTCACGTCGTCGGATGTACTGCCATTGGCCACCGCGACGGCGACCGCCGCCTCGGAGACCGGATCGGAGGCTGCTTCCGAGACCGCCGACCCCGGCGCGTCAGCGACCACCGCGCGCGGCGGGCGGATGAAGCCCCGCTCGGTCACGTAGGCGGTGAGCAGTTCGCGGAGTTGACGACGCCCGCGGTGCAGCCGCGACATCACGGTGCCCAGCGGGGTCCCCATGATCTCCGCAATTTCCTTGTACGCGAAACCCTCGACGTCGGCCAGGTACACGGCGAGCCGGAAGTCCTCGGGTAGTTCCTGCAGCGCGTCCTTGACGTCGGAGTCCGGCAGCCGGTCCAGCGCTTCCATCTCTGCCGAGCGCAGCCCGGTGGACGTGTGCGATTCCGCGGCGGCCAGTTGCCAGTCGGTGATCTCGTCCGTGCCGCTGACCACCGGCTGCCGCTGCTTTTTGCGATAGCCGTTGATGTACGTGTTCGTCAGGATCCGGTACAGCCAGGCCCGCAGATTGGTGCCCTGGGTGAAGCTGCCGAAGGCGGCGAACGCCTTGAGGAACGTCTCCTGCACGAGGTCTTCGGCGTCGGCCGGGTTCCTGGTCATCCGGAGCGCCGCGGCGTACAGCTGATCCAGCAGCGGCATGGCCTGCTCGGTGAACCGCTGGCCCAACTGGTCGTCAACCGACGTCGTCGCCACGTGATTCACCTGCCTTGCCACCGCGGGTCGGGCGCGTTCCCCCGCGCCACGTTTCACGTGTCGCAGCGTTGAGGGTACCCGCCGCGGCAGACCCACCCGGCGACCCGGTGGGGCCGTGCGGGGCAGCGACCTGGTCGCCGCGGGCGCCGGGCGAATCCCGACGTCGGCGCGCAGAACCGTCATGTGCGCCGCCTCCGATGCGTTTGTGGCCGGAAATCCGGCTCCTTTCGGTGGCAACGCCACACGGCGCAGTGCTATTCCGGTGCCACCGGGCTCGCGCCGCGCGAACGGGTCACTCAGTCGAGCGGTTCGAGGATCACCAACGGGATCTGCCGGTCTGTCTTTCTCTGGTAGTTGTCGTAGTCCGGCCATACGCCGGTCGCCCGCGCCCACCACTGCACGCGTTCCGCAGCCTCCGCGGTGTGCGCCCGGTAGCGGCGCTTGACCGCCTTGTCCTGCAGGGTGACCTCCGGGTCGGCCAGCAGGTTCAGGTACCACACGGGGTGCTCGGGGGCGCCGCCCTTGGACGCCACCACCGCGTACCGCTCACCATCGGTGACCCGCATCAGCGGCGACTTGCGCAGGGCCCCGCTCTTGCGGCCGCGGGTGGTGAGGATGACGACCGGCACGCCGCGCATCTCGCCCGCATTGTCGCCGTCGGAGGCCTCGTAGTCGCGGACCTGGTCGTTGGCCCACGTGCTCGCGCCGGGAAGGTAGCTGGGTTCTGCGGTCATGGCAGTCCTTTCGTGGCCCTGGGCAGTCGGCGCGGGATCGGGTCCTGCGGACATTCTGCGCCGCCGGCAGGGCGGCGTCGGCGACCGGGTACGGCCGATCGGCAGCCCGCGATCGGCCGCCGGTCACCAGAGCACGGGCAGCGTCTCCGCGCTGTAGACGATGGAGGTGTTGCGGAATCGCAGCTCCGACATCGGCACCGCTGGGTGCATCGCGGGGAACCGGCGGGCCAGCGCGGGAAAGGCGATCCGTAGCTCCATCCTGGCCAACTCGGCGCCGACACAGCGGTGGATGCCGTAGCCGAAGGCTAGGTGCGAGGTGGCCGCCCTGGCTGGCGCGAACGCCTCCATCCCGACGCCGGACCCGGTGTCCAGCACGGCATCTCGGTCCGCACCGGACAGCGAGACGAGGACCATCGCGCCCTCCGGGATGTGCCTGCCGCCGACCTCGACCGCGGTCCGGGCGAACCGCGGGAACGCGACCTGAACGACCGTGAGGTAGCGAAGCAGTTCCTCGACGGCGCGGTGCACGGCATCGTCGTCCGCGGCGCCGAGCTGGGCGAAGTACTCCGGGCTCTGCATCAGCGCGAGCGCCCCGAGGGACAGCGAACTGGCGGTGGTCTCGTGCCCGCCGGTGAGCAGTCCGTCGGCCAGCCCGGCCAGCTCGCGGTCGCTGATCTCATCGCCGTACTCGCGGATCAGCATGCCCAGCAGACCGTCGCCGGGCGTCGCCCGCTGGCTGATCACCAGGTCCTGCAGGTAGTCCAGCGAGGTGCCGATGACGTCCAGCGGGGAGTCGTCCCCCAGGTCGAACCGGGCGGTGCTGAGCGCCTGGAAGCCCTCCCGGTCGGCATACGGGACGCCCAGCAGCTCGCAGATCACCAGTGACGGGATCGGCATCGCGAAGGTGTCCACCAGGTCGGCACCCTGGCCGGTCCGCTCGATGACGTCGAGTTGCCCGTCGACGATCGACTCGATCCGCGGGCGCAGCCGCTGCAGCCGGCGCATGGTGAATTCCGGGGTCAGCATCTTGCGCAGCCGGGTGTGGTAGGGCGGGTCGGTCATCCCGAGTCCGCCCGGATCGGGCTCCTCGTCGGTGCCGTCCGTGGTCAGGTTGCCGAACGCGTTGCTGAACGACGTGGGGTCGCCGAGAACGGCCTTGGCCGCGTCATAGCCCGTCACCAGCCAGGCGGTGATGCCGAACGGCAATTCCAGCTTGGACACCGGTTCGGCGGCGCGGCGTTCGCCCAGCTCGGCGATCGGGTCGAGGCCGTCCCGGGAGAACAGCAGGGGGAAATGCAGGGCGTCGGTCATTGCGGTTGTCCTTCTGGTTCGGCGGAAGCCGCCCCATCGTCCCCCGTGTCGGCCCCGAAATCGGCGAGGTCATCGAGCAGCCGCCCGGCGAGCCGGACGTCCTCGGTGAGGTCGCGATCGTCCATCTCGGCCGGCAGCGCAGTGCAGGCCTCCCAGGCGGCGCGCAAAGGTCCTGGAACGGGCAGGTCTGGAGCCGGATCGCCCGCACGGCGGCGACGAGCTCGACGGCCACCAGCACCCGCGCGGCGGCGATCGCCTCCGTCAGCTGGTCGGCCGCCGGCGGGGCGTAGGTGGCGTCCTGCTCGATGCCGCGGGACAGCCCGGCGGTCTGGGTGGCAGCCGGGAACGCGGCCGCGCGGACGGCGCCGAGGGCGGCGGCGGCCGTACTCCAGCACCATGATCCCGGAGGCGGTGACAGGTCCGCCGGCCAGGAACGGCCTGCCGAGTTCCGGCTCCGGCCCACCCGGATTGGCCGGGTCCGCGCCGGGCGGTGGTTCGGTCAGCAGCGCCAGCCGGTTGATCGACCCGACCGCGGCGCGGCCGAGCGCCAGCGCCGCGTCGTCCAAGGCGGCCGTCAGGTGCACCGCGTGAAAGCCGCCATGGTGGACCACCGACGGCGCGACATCACGGAGCAGCAAAGGGTTTTCCAGCCCGGCGGTGGCCAGCGCGGTGACCACGTGACCACGGTCGCGGCGGCGAGCAGCCGATCGAGGTCGATGACGGCCAGCGCCGCGCGGCCGATGGTGAGCGCGTTCGACGACATCAGCGCCAGCCCGTCGCCGGCGTCCAGCGCACCCGGCGGCAGGGTGAGCGCCAGTCTGGCGAGCGGGGCGACGTCCCCGGTGCCCAGCGAGTGGAACCGTCCGATCGTCGGCAATCGGTCCAGGTTCAGCAGCTCGACCAGCGCGACCGCCGTCGCCGGGCCAAGCCCACTGCGACCCACCGCGATCTGCTCCAGCCGCACCGCCGTCATGGCCCTGACCTGCTCCGCCCGCAGCGGCGGACCCGCGGTCGTGGCGTGACTGCGAAGCAGCCCATCGGCCACCCCGGGCGCCAGGGTGACGGCTTCCCGATCCCGGGCGATCGCGCAGATCTGTTCGCAGGTCATCGTCCCGTTGCCCACTTCGATCACCGGTCCAGTGTGGGTGGCGATGCCCGCCGAGGGCGAGCCGGGCGATCCGGGGGCGGGCCGGGTGGCTCCGGCCGGGCCCGGTCCATCGGGTCAGCATCGTTGCCGAGTGCCCGCCCGTGCTGTAATTTCCGGCCGATACTGCAGGTCCGGAGGCGACGGGGGGTCGCTGCCGGCGCCTCGGGGTACTGTCTGGCACGAGCGTTGACGGGTCAGCCGGGTGAGCACCACCGGCTCGCGTCACGCTCCGCCGTCAACGGGGACGGCCGCCCGCCCCACACCGTCCGGCTCCACAGGCCTACCCGAAAGGGACCGCCGTGATCAGCTTCCAGTCAGTATCGAAGGTCTACCCGGATGGGACGCCGGCCGTCGAGGACCTGACGATCGAGATCCCCACCGGCGAGATCACCGTTTTCGTCGGCCCGTCCGGCTGCGGCAAGACCACGTCGCTGCGGATGATCAATCGGATGATCGAGCCCACCGGCGGCGCGGTGCTGATCGACGGGAAGGACACCCGCAGCATCGATGCGCCGGCACTGCGCCGCGGCATCGGCTATGTCATCCAGAACGCCGGGCTGTTCCCGCACCGCACCGTGCTGGACAACGTCGCCACCGTCCCGGTGCTGAAAGGCCAGAGCCGGCGGGCGGCGCGGGCGGCCGCCGGTGAGCTGCTGGCCAGGGTCGGTCTGGACAGCGCCATGGGCGGCCGGTACCCGGCGCAGCTCTCCGGCGGTCAGCAGCAGCGGGTGGGGGTGGCCAGGGCACTGGCCGCCGACCCGCCGGTAATGCTGATGGACGAACCGTTCTCGGCGGTTGACCCGGTGGTTCGCGAGCAGTTACAGGACGAGTTGATCCGCCTGCAGGCCGAGCTGGGCAAGACGATCGTGTTCGTCACGCACGACATCGACGAGGCCGTCAAGCTGGGCGACGGCATCGCCGTGTTCGCCGTGGGCGGCCGGTTGGCGCAGTACGCCTCGCCGGCCGAAGTGCTGAGCCGCCCCGCGGACGACTTCGTCGCGGATTTCGTCGGCCGCGACCGCGGCTACCGGGCGCTGTCTTTCACCGCGGCGGGCGACCTGCCGTTGCATGACGAGCACACCGTTGTCCTGGGTCGGCCCGTTCCTGCAGACCTGGCGCCGCCGGACGCAACAGTCGACAAGCCCTATTGGGTGCTGGTCGTCGACGGCGACCGGCAGCCGCGCGGCTGGGTCGATGTCCGCGAACTCCCCGCCGGGCGGGTCGTCACTGTCGGCGACCTGGTCCTGGGTGGATCGCTGGCCGGCCCGACGTCGTCGTTGCGCACCGCACTCGACGCGGCGCTGTCCTCGCCCTCCGGCCGGGGTGTCGCGGTCGACGAGGACGGCCGGGTGATCGGAACGGTCGCCGCCCAGGAGGTACTGGCCGCCATCGAGGTGGCCCGCGCCGTCACACCGGCGTCCTTCTCGCCGGAGGACCGCAGCGAGCAGCCGGCGAAGCGCAAACAGGGATCGGAGCCGGCCACGTCCGCGGCGGTCCCCTCGTGAACTGGAACTGGCTGAACCGCAACACCGACCAGATCCTGACCTGGCTGGTCCAGCACATCTGGTTGGCCGCGGTGCCCACGGTGCTCGGCTTGCTCCTCGCACTCCCGTTGGGAGCCATCGCCTTTCGGTACCGGTGGAGCTACACCGTGCTGATCACGCTGGCCGGCCTGCTCTACACCATCCCGTCGCTGGCGTTGTTCGTGGTGCTTCCCGGCCTGCTGGGGACCAGGATCCTCGACCCGATCAACGTCGTCATCGCATTGACGCTCTACACCCTCGCGTTGCTGGTCCGGGTGGTCGCCGATGCCTTGGATTCCGTCTCGCCGCTCGTCCGGCAGAGCGCGGTCGCCATGGGATACCGCCCGCTGCGATCACTGATCACCGTGCAACTGCCGCTCGCCATCCCGGTGATCGGCGCCGGCCTGCGGGTGGCGGCGGTGTCCAACGTCAGCCTGGTGTCGGTCGCGGCGCTGTTGGGCATCCCACAGCTCGGCCAGTTGTTCACCACGGGATTCCAGCTGAACTTCTTCACCCCGATCATCGCGGGAATCGTGCTCTGCCTGCTGGTCGCGGCGGTGTTCGACGGGCTGATCCAGCTCGCGGTCCGATTCAGCACGCCGTGGGAAAGGGCGGTGAAGCGTCGATGACGGGCGCCCTGAGCTGGCTCACCGATCCGGCGAACTGGACCGGCAGCGCCGGCATCCCGACCCGGCTGTGGCAGCACCTGTGGTACGCGCTGCTCTCCCTCGGCATCGCGATTGTCATCGCCCTGCCGCTCGGCGCGCTGATCGGGCACACCGGCAAGGGCACCGGCCTGGTGTCCGGGCTGGCCAATGCGTTGCGTGCGCTGCCCACCCTCGGTCTGTTGATCATGTTGGCGCTCTGGGGGCTGAACACGCTGCCGGGGTCCATTGCGCTGCTCGGCCCGACGATTGCCGTCCTGGTGATCCTTGCGATCCCACCCATCCTGTCGAACACCTATGCCGGCATCGCCGCCGTCGATCCCGACACCCGGGACGCGGCAAAGGGCATGGGGATGACCGGTGGCCAGGTGCTCGTCCGGGTCGAGCTCCCGGTGGCCCTGCCACTGATCATCTCCGGGGTGCGGTCGGCGTACCTGCAGGTGGTGGCCACCGCAACGATCGCGGCGGTGGTCTCGCTCGGTGGATTCGGCCGCTACGTCATCGACGGGCTCGCCCAGCAGAATTATCCGATGATGGTCGGCGGTGCGCTGTTGGTAGCCCTGCTGGCCATCATCGGTGATCGGCTGCTCGCGCTGGTCGCCCACTTCGCGGTGTCGCCAGGGATCACCGGGCGGTCGGTCAAGGCCAGGGCAACGACGGCCGACCTGGTGGTCCGCCGCCCGGGCGCGGCCGAGGTCCAGGATGGCGGCGGGGCGCCGGACCGGGATGGGGTTGAGTCCGCCATGGCCCGGGCCGGCCAGATCGCGGATCGGACGGGCCCGCTGTGATCGCCGACGACCATCACTTCCGATGTTGCGGCACCGGCTCCACCACCGGTCGTGGCAGGCCGGGTTCATCCGTTGCCACGTTCGCCAGCTGTTGTCACCGCTCTGTCGTTTTCACCCACCAAGCCCAGGAGTGACTGTGCACCATCGCATCCGTTCTGTCCGTCCGGCGCTGTTCGTCGCCGGCATCCTTTCCGCCTCGCTGGCCCTCGCGGCGTGCGGAAGTTCCGCTGATCCGCTGGCGAGTTCGTCGTCGGCCGCATCCTCGGCCGCCGGATCCGGTTCGGCGTCGACAGGCACGATCACCGTCGGTTCCGCCAACTTCCCGGAGAACGCCACGCTTGCGAACATCTACGCGGAGGCGTTGAAAGCCAAGGGCATCGACGCTGCCACCAGCCTGAACATCGGCGAGCGTGCCGTCTACCTCAAGGCGTTGCAGGACGGCTCGATCGACCTCGTGCCCGAGTACTCCGGCGTGTTGCTGCAGTACTTCGACAAGACCGCAACCGCGGTCTCGTCCGAGGACGTTTTCGCCGCCCTGCAGAAGGCGACCCCGGCGGGGCTGAAGGTCCTGACGCAGTCGGCGGCACAGAACAAGGATTCCATCGCGGTGACGAAGGAGACCGCCGATGCGAACAAGCTCAAGAGCATCGCCGACCTGGCGCCGGTCGCCTCGACGTTCGTTCTCGGCGGCCCGCCGGAGTTCGCCACCCGACCGACCGGGGTCCCCGGACTCAAGGCCAAGTACGACCTGACGTTCAAGGAGTTCAAGCCGCTCGACGTCGGCGGCCCGCTGACCGTGGCGGCGCTGAAGGGTGATCAGATCCAGGCCGGCAACCTGTTCACCACCGACCCCGCGATCGCGGCGAACTCATTCGTGGTGCTCGAGGACCCGAAGAATCTGTTCGCGGCGCAGAACGTCCTGCCGCTGATCAACGCTGACAAGGCCACCCCCGAGGTCACCGCGGTGCTCGACGCCGTGTCGTCGAAGCTGACGACCGACGTGCTGCTCGAGCTGAACACCAAGGTGCAGGTCGACAAGCAGGACTCCGCGCAGGTCGCGCAGGAGTGGGTCAAGGCCAACCTGAGCTGACCTCGCGATGGTGGCTGCGTCGATGTTCGGCGCCGCGCCCCCTGGTCCGAGGAATGGGCCGGCTCCTGCGGGGGTCGGCCCATTCGTATGTGGGTGGGTGGGTGAGGCAGTCATCAGCCGCCGGATTGTGGGCTCTGTTAGAGCGTTTCGTGGCTGATCTGCATGCTCGGATCGTCTGCGTGCTCGAGCTTCAATCGTCCGGATACCCGATCCGGGGAGAGTCGCTGTCCAGCATTTCTGCACCTCCTGTCGACGCGGCGGCGACCCGAACAGCTTCGAATCCTTCGGCCGAGGTTCCGATCCCACGCCATCCGGTCCGCCCGTTCGGGTGCGTACCGCTTCGGTGTTGGGATTCGTGTTGCGGTGCAGACCATCACAGGAAATCCTTCACGGTCCGACTCGACCGGCCGGTCTGACTGCGGCAACCCGCGGCCGGGCCTGCGTCTGACATGCGTTGCGCACGTGCCCGCACGCGCTGCTATCGTGTGCATATGTCGTTGCTTGAGGATGTTCTGCTGCGGCACGGCTACGCGGTGTCCGAAGCAACGGTCGCCGGCCACCTCCGATGCACTGTTGTCAGAACCGAATACGACCGGCGCGGCGATCGACATGTCCTCTGCGGACGCTTCTTTCATCGTCGAGTATGCGGGCGTGCAATCAGCATCGAGCGCGGACCTGGCGGCACTGGACGCACGGTCTCTAGGTCGAGCCGCCGCGGAGGCCGCTCGGACCCTGAGCCGGGGCGATGTCGCCAGGTTGCTGGACGTCGACCCGTCGAGGGTGTCCCATCAGGCAACCGCGGGCCAGCTGTTCAGCTACCCGGGCAGCAGCGGTCGGCCCGTCTTTCCCGATTGGCAGTTCACAGCTACCGGCGCGACCCCGAGAGGTTCCGACAACCCGAATGTGGTCGTCGTCCCGCATCTGGCGGCGGTGCTGGCGGCATTGCCTGCCAACTCGCATCCGGTCGCCGTCCGGACATTCATGACCACGCCCAGTCAAGACCTCTCGGTGCACGGCGAGGCGCTCTCGCCGCGTGATTGGTTGGTCGGCGGTGGCAGTCCGACGGACGTGACGGCGTTGGCTGGGGCCCTCGGCGAACAAGTGTGACCGCGAAGCTGCCCCCGCAGCCACCGATCGATCTCAGTTCGCGCAACCCCGAGCGGTACATCTGGCCGGTGACGGATCCGTTGTGGCATATCGCCAACACCCGTGGCCCTTACGCGACTCGGTTCGGCGCGATGCGTAGCTTTGGTCCCCTTGCCTCGGCCCGGTTCGATCCCCACCCGCCACCGGCTGGGGATCATCCGACGGAGCGGGTGCTGTACGCGTCTCGGGACTTGGTGACGGCACTCGCGGAACGCTTCCAGAATGGCCGCGAAATACCATTGCACCAACCAACAGTTCCGATTGTGTATGCGTGGAGACCGACTCGCCCGCTGGAACTGCTCGACGTCACTGGATTGTCAGCCCTTCGACTCGGTGCTTCTCAGCTACTGAGCACAGGACCGAAACGGCACACTCGTAGCTGGGCCCGGGCCATCCGGAAAACTTGGCCGACAGCCGACGGGCTCTATCAGTCGTCAATGGCAGGCAGGGTGTGCGTGGCCCTCTGGGGTCCCGCACTCGACAGCTTTCCGCCGGCGCCGTCATTCTCAAAGCTGCTGGCCGACCCGGCGCAGGCGTGGATCACCCTGCTGCGCAACGCCGCGGTCCAGATCCGCTACGAGTACTACGGCTGAGTTTCTGCCGCGGACGACCCCTGGTAGGGGTCGGTGATCTCGCGGAGCATGGTGAGCGCCTCGCGAAGCTGCTTCATCCGCCGTACGCCGAGGTGTTCGGTCCATTCGGCCTCGATCCTGGCCTCCTCGGCCCGCGCGACCCGGATGACCTCCTCGCCGAGTGTGTCGATCCGTACCAACCGGGCGCGCGCGTCGCTGGGGTCGACGGTTCGTTCCACGTAGCCCGCTCGTTCCAGTCGGTCGACGAGCGCGGTCGCCGTCTGCTTCGCCACCTGCGCCTGCTCCGCCAGGTCGCTCAACCGCGTCCCGTTCGGGCCTATCCGCGCGGCGATGCGGCCCTGTGCCACGGTGAAATCTGTGTGGCCCGCGCGCTGAACGGCATCGAAGATCCGGTTCTCCGACGCGCGGTAGGCGATGAACATCAGCACCCCGACACCAATTCCCTCAGCCACCACAAACCCCTTGCACTAGTCCCATGTACGAACTACTTTAGTACTAATATGGTACTAGATCATCGCTTGTTGCGAGGTAGCCATGACCGGCGGGTTGACAGTTGTCGACTTCTATTTCGATCCCGTGTGCCCCTACGTATGGATTGCCTCCCCGGTGGCTGTTGGAGGTCGAGGAGCACCGCCGGCTGGAACTCCGATTCCACGCAATGAGCCTGCGCATGCGCAACGAGAGTCGTCCGGTCATGGACCTGGCCTACCTGGAACTTCGATCTTCGATCGTTGGCGGTACCCAAGTCCGGATGAATACCGAACGGCCGTGACCGGCGCACTCCACCGAGCGCGCCCACCCGACTGGCCGGCAGCTGCGGCGGATTCGGCGGAGTACGACGAAGCACTGCGCCGCAGTCACAACGAGGGAGTTGTCCGGGTTGGGCCGGATGCTGGAACTCCGATCATCCACATCGACGGCATCGCCTTCTTCGGACCGGTTCTCAACTCGATTCCCCGCGGCGCGCAGGCGCTCCGGGTCTTCGACGGCGCGCGGCTCCTTGCCGGCTTTCCGAATTTCTACGAGCTCAAACGAACCAGGACGAGTCCTCCTGTTTTCACCTGACCGAGGAGGTAACGATGAATGACGACGAGGTGTGGGCGGCGGTCGACGGCCAGCGCGGCCGTACCGCCGATCTGCTCGATCAGCTCAAGGACGACGAATGGCGGCAGCCGTCGCTGTGCCCGGGCTGGACAGTCCGTGATGTGGCGGCCATCTCACGTTGCAGGAGGCCGGCATTGGCGAATTCCTGAGGTCGTCGATCACCCACCCGAGCAGCCTTGGCAGCATCAACCGGATGATCCGGGTGACCGCCCAGCACCGCGCCGAGCTGCCGGTGGATCAGTTGATCGCCCGGATCAGGGCGACGGTCGGGTCCCGACGGCACAACATCGGGGTGACCAATCTCGAGACGCTGACGGACATTCTCGTGCACTGTCAGGACATCGCGATCCCCTTACACCGAGATCTCGAGATGCCGGTCGCTCCAACGGCAGCCGCTGCGACAAGGGTGTGGTCCTACGGGGGCAAGGGCAAGGCCCGCGTTTTCCACAAGGTTCCCCTGCAGGGAATGCGACTGACCGCCACTGACATCTCCTGGTCGGTTGGAGATGGCCGTGCGGTTGAGGGTCCGATCGCCGCGATTCTGCTGTTGCTGACGGGCCGAGTCGCAGCGCTGCCCCGGCTCACCGGCCAAGGAGCGGAAGACTTGCGCCAACAGCTACCACCTGCCTGAGACGGACTCCACTTTCGGACCGATAGTTTTCGTCAGGTGGATCAGCGGGCAACGATGTCGAGCCGTGAACACCGGATCGCGTAGATATTTGTCAGACGTCGTCGAACCGAAGTTCCACGGTCAGCCGGGGGCCGCGGCAGCCCTGGCCGCGGCGGCATCACCCCGCCGCTACCCTCTGCCCATGCCAGCCGCCCCGACGCCCGCCATCGCCGCGCTGCACCGCGCCAAGGTTGCGCACACGCTGCACCCGTACCACCACGACCCGGCGACCACCGCGTTCGGCGACGAGGTCGTCACCGCCCTCGGCTGGGACCCGGAACGGGTGTTCAAGACCCTGGTCGCCTCCGTCGACGGCGCGCTGGTGGTGGGGATCGTCCCCGTCGCGGCACACCTGGACATGAAGGCGCTGGCCGCTGCGGTCGGCGGGAAGAAGGCGCAGCTGGCCAAGGTGGCGGACGCCGAACGGTCCTCCGGCTATGTCGCGGGCGGGATCTCGCCGCTCGGCCTGCGCAGACCGTTGCCCACCGTGCTCGACTCGACGGCCGAACTCTTCCCCACCATCATGATCAGCGCGGGCAAGCGCGGACTACAGATCGAACTCTCGCCGGCCGACCTGATCGCGCAATGCCGGGCAACGGTGGCCGAAATCGCGGGGAGCTGACTGAAGGTCGCGTTTTTTGCTGGCCTCGCAGGGCCAGATGAGTGATGATCACGTTGTCCGGAGAATCCGGCCGACCGAATTCGCCGGACCAGCTGCCAGCCAGCCAGCCAGCTCAGCAAGAGGGGGATCCCGGATGAGCCATCCGCCCGTTCGGCCAGCACCACCGGCACCCGGAAGTCCGCCCGGGCGGCCGCCGGATCCGGGCAGGCCGGGCGGCCCAGCACCGCAGGGGCAGGGCAGGCCGGACGGTCCGTCGCGGGCACCAGGCCCGCGCCAAGGACAGGGCAGCCAACCCGGTGACCTCACCCAGGAGCTCATCGACACCGACATCTGGACCGATGAGATGCTGGCCAGGGCCGGCATCCCGATCATCGACACCAAGTTCGTCACCGTCGGCGGCGGCATCGGGTCGTTCGTCACGGTCGACTTTCTGCGCATCTACGGCGTTCCGGCCTCCGACATCACGGTCCTCACCCAACTGGAAACCCCATGGTCCAGCTACGAATACCTGACCCGGGTCTCGCAGATCCCGCGCGCTGAGCGGCTGCGCTCGGACTCCAAATCCACCCCGGACAACATCTGGGGCTTCCCCAGCTACGCCGTGCGGGAGGGGTTCGCCGCGAAGTCGATCAAGGGGTTCTGCTCACCCCTGTGGAACGTGCTGACCGAGCCGATCCTGTCCGATTACTACACGCCGAAGGCCGGTCAGGCCTTCGAGACGATGGAGCGTGAATATCACCGGATCGGCTACCCGCAGTGCGTCCGCAAGGGCCAGGTGCGGATGGTCCGCCGGCGCCGCGAGGGCGGCTACTTCACCATCCTGACGCCGCCCGCCGGTGTGACGGCGACCAAGCGGCTGGCCTACCGCAGCCCGTACGTACACGTCGCGATCGGCTACCCGGGGCTCAAGCTGCTGCCCGATTTGCAGCGCTACCGGGAGTACTACCGGGACCCCTCGAAAGTGGTCAACGCCTACGAGCCGCACGAACACGTCTACCAACAGCTGGCGCTGCGCCCCGGCACCGTGGTCATCCGTGGTGGCGGGATCGTCGCCTCCCGAGTGCTGCAGCGGCTGATCGACGACCGGGACCGGCAGGGCCTGCAGACGCAGATCATCCACGTGTTCCGGACGTACATCACGGGCGCGCACGGGCCGAACATCTTCATGCGCCGCAAGGGCGGCGACGGCTGGGCGTACCAGGGCTTCAACTACCCGAAGTCGGTGTGGGGCGGGCAGCTGAAGGCGAAGATCCGCGATCTCGAGGGCGAGGAGCGGGCAGCGGCCTACAAGCAGATGGGCGGCACCAACACCCCGGTCCGCAAGCTATGGCAATCCCAGCTCAAACGCGGCCGGGCCGAGGGCTGGTACCGGACGATCACCGGGGAGGTCACCGAGTTGCGGCCCGGCCAGAACAACCAGGGCGTCGTCACCTATCTGACGACGAAGGACCAGGGACAGGTCGAGATCTATTCGGACTTCGTCATCGACTGCACGGGGTTGGAGGCGGACATCAGGGAGCATCGGGTGCTTGCCGATCTGCTGGATCACACCGGTGCGGGTCGTAACCCGGTCGGCCGGCTCGACGTCGACCGCAACTTCGAGGTGATCGGCACCCGCAGCCAGCCGGGCAAGTTGTACGCGTCCGGCAGCGCCACACTGGGTGGCTACTTCCCCGGCGTCGACACCTTTCTCGGGCTGCAGATCGCCGCGCAGGAGATCGCCGACGACCTGGCGAAGCTGGGGTTCTGCAAGAAGTTCGGGGTGGTCGCCTCGACCCGGCAGTGGTGGCGCTGGGCGCGCCACCAGAAGATCTAGGGGGCAGCGGTGGTACCCACCCTGTACGGGCGGATCCAGACCCGGATCGTGCTGCTGGTCATCGTCGGCGGGATCTGGACGCTGCTCATCACGCCGTTCCTGCCCACCGGTGAACCGCTCGGAAAGTCTTACCAGACAACGTTTCTGGTGCTGTTAACAGTTCTGATTCTCGGTGTGCTGTGGGAGTTCGGGTACCACGGCCTGCAGCAGTTCCGCTGGGAGAAGGACTGGCCGACGTTCTTCGGGCTGCTCACCATGATCAACGAGGGCATCGTCGTCTGGCTGTTCGTCAAGGGCGGCCTGGTGCCCGGCGTCGGGGATGTGCCGCTGTCGGCGTTTCTGATCCAGTTCATCACCACCTGGTTGGTGGTATGGCTGGTGGCGAACGGTCCGGTGCAGATCTTGTTCTCGCGCTGGCGATTCCGGGGAGGCCGGTTCTGGTGAACGTCAGCTTCGACGACATTCGCGGTGAGGTGCTGCCCGGCGGTCACCTGGTGGCCAGGGTGCCCGGCATCGTGGTGGTGATCCGGCGTGACGAGGGCGCCGGCCAGGCGTCATCGGCCGACCTGTTGGCGCTGATCCGGCAGGCCGCGCAGGACGGCGCACCCGCACCCGGCCGCGACCTCGCCCGGCTCCTGACGGAGTGGGTGGTCACCACCAGCGCCGTTCCCGGATTCGGCACCGTGGCGGCCACCGAGGACGGCATCGCGGTGTTCCTGCACGGCGACGTCAGTGTCTCCGAGCTTCCCGAGCCCGGCGCGCCGGCCGGCGCGGCCGGTGGCGACCGGCTGCACCTGTCGGGACGGACCGCGGCCTTCACCGTCGACCGCCTGCTGCCGTGGCCGGCCGGCCCGGTGATGCTGGCCGCCGGTGCTGTTCCGGACCCGGAGGGCGGCAGCACCGCGATCGGGGTCCTGGGTTGGTCCGGCCTGGTCCAGGGGCTGGTCCCCGGTGACGGGATCGTGCTCGGCACGCGCAGCGCCGTCGCCGGGCAGCCGGCGGGCCGGCACCACTCCCCCATGCCTGCGGCACCGGCGGATGTGGTGCAGGAGACGCAGGCCCACCCCGCACCCCGGCCCGAACCCGGGCCCGAGCCGGCGGCCGCAACGGCTCTCCCGCCCCCGCCGCCGGACTCGCCGCCACCGAAACTGCGCACCCCGAAGGTGTTCGAGCAGATCCACGGCTCGCAGGTGCATGAGGCACGGCGCCCCCCGCTGCCGATCGTCGGGGTCAAGGCGCCGTCCGGGGCGCCGCGGCCAGGGGCTCCCGGCCAGCCGGCCCATGTCCTGGTCAAGGGTTTCCGCTGTTCCCGCAATCACCACAACGACCCGCGGGTGTCGTTCTGCTCCGTGTGCGGGATCCGGATGGATCAGCGGACCGGCATCCTGGTCGACGGCCGGCGTCCGCCGCTCGGCCTGCTGGTGCTGGACATCGGGTCGACGTTCGTGCTGGACGACAACTACCTGCTGGGCCGCAATCCCGAGGTCGACGACGCGGTGATCCGCAGCCAACTCCGGCCCATCCGGCTCGATGACGACAGCGGCACCCTGTCCAGGGTGCACGCCGAGATCCGGCTGAACGGTTGGGATGTGCTGCTCATCGACCGCGGCTCGGCGAACGGCACCTACATCGCCACCGCCGGACAGACCGGCTGGAATCGGCTGGCGCCGAACCAGCCGATCGTGCTCTCCCCGGGGACGCACGTGCGGACGGGACGGCGGATGTTCACCTTCGAGTCCGCGCACGCCAGGCTCTAGCCGGCCCACTCGCCAGGGTTGGAGCCGTCAGCCCGGAGCAGAACGGCGCCCGGACCCGAAAGTCCGGACGCCATGTCCGTCTACCCGCTCGACAAGCGGTACCTACCGATCAGCTGGTGGCCTGCGCGGCGGTGATGATCAGGTCGGTGACCTGGCGCGGGTGGGAGATCAGGGTCAGGTGGGACCCGCCGTCGACGGTGACGATGTGGGCGCCGGCCCGGTGGTCCATGGCTTCCTGCCCGGTGGCCGGAATGACCTTGTCGGCAGTGCCGATCAACGACCAGGACGGGATCGTCTTCCACGCGGGCACCCCGGAAGTCTCACCGAACGCGTTGGTCGCCAACGGGAGTTGCTCCGCGGCAAGGGCATTGGCTTCCCGTGCGGGCAGGTCGGCGGCGAAGCCGCTGACGAACAGGTTCGGCAGCACGTAGGAGTCGGCGACACCGGCCGGCGCTCCGGGGAACGGGCGGAGGGTGAAGACGGATGCGGGATCGGTCAGCGCCGGTTCGAGGATCGAACCGGATCCGGTGGTGAGCGACCCGATCGATTCGCCCTGATCGGGCACGAACGCGTCGACGTAGACCAACGCTGTGATGTTGGGGTTGCCGGTGGCGGTGTTGGTGGTGATGAATCCGCCGTAGGACTGGCCGACCAGCACGATGGGCCCGGCAATGGTCGAGAGGTAGGCGGCCAGGGAGGCGCTGTCACTGGCCACGCCGCGCGGCGGGTTGGGTGCCACCTCGACGGTGTAGCCCTTGTCCTGCAGCCGTTTCACTTCGCCGTTCCAGCTGGAACCGTCGGCCCAGGCGCCGTGCACCAGCACGATGGTGGATTTCGGCGACGGGTCGTGCGCCGGTGCGGCGGCCGACGCCGCGGCTGACGGCAGGACCGCGGCGGTCAGGGCGAGGACGGCGCCGGCGAGCACGCCGAACCGGCCGGCCCTGGCAAGGCGGGGCCTACGGGCCAGATCGATCGGCGTGCTGGACGTGTGCGACTGTGCGGGTGTGCGCATGATGCGCTCCTTGGTCTACAGAGACCTACTGTGGGCGGCCTCATCGGTGTGCAGCTGACTTAAGAACCACACAGTTAGACCATGGCCCCTAACTTAAACGAAGTCAAGCCAGGTGTGGCAGACTGTTCCGATGGACACAATTTCCCTCACCGGACGCCTGTCGGACCGTGACACCTGGGTCGCCGAACACTGCTCGATGGCCGGCGCCCTGGGCGTGGTGAGCACCCGGTCAGCGATGCTGCTGCTCCGCGAGGCGCTCTACGGCACCCGCCGGTTCGACCAATTCGCGCAACGGGTCGGCATCAGCGAACCCCTCGCCGCTGCCCGCCTCCGGGAACTCGTCGACGAGGGCCTGCTGGAACGCCGGCCCTACCGGGAGCCCGGACAACGAACCAGGCAGGAGTACGAGCTGACCCAGAAGGGCCGCGAATTCGCCCCGGTTCTGATCGCTCTGCTGCACTGGGGCAACCGCTGGCTCGCCCCCGACGGGGCGCCCACCGAACTCGTCCACGCAGTCTGTGGTCAACCCGTCGGCGTCGAAATCCGCTGCGCTCGCGGCCATCTCGTCGACATCGGCAACCTCGAACTGCAAACCGGGCCCGGCTCGACACTGACCTGACCCACCGCTGGCGCCAGCCACGTTGGGGATCCGGGCCGGGCTCTTCCGCATCAGCGCGCGGCTCAGCGCAGCCGCGCCCGGCTCCCGTGCTGTGATCGACAACGACGCCGGCGTCCGGACGCCGTCCGGTCAGGGTCGGACGATCGACCCGGCGGCATCACGGGCGCGCCGGGTCAGTCGCGGTGGTTGGCCTGGGCGGTCGCCCGGCCGAGTTGGGTGAGCAGGGCGGGTGCGCTCAGGGGTTCGAGCTTTGCTTCCACGAGGACAAGCCGATCGGGCGTGCGGGTCACCTCGAGCAGGGCGGTCGACAGTTCTCCCACCGTGCCGGCCGAGGCGGTGCGGACCGGGACCTGCGGCGCGAACGCTGCAGGCAGGGCGGTCCAGTCCCACGGGGTGATGTCCTGGTAGACGGCGGACGGGCTCTGGATCTGCCGCTCGATGGTGTACCCGGCGTTGTTGATGATGACGATGATGGGGTGCAGGTCCCGGTGCAGGATCGTTGCCAGTTCCTGGATCGCTTCCGACGGCCCGACCGAGCTCACGCGGACCCGGCGCCGTCCCCGCCCCCCGTCATTCAGATGCGGCCAGCTTGGCCAGCTGCTCCACCAGCTCGGCCTCCCGGTCGTCCAGCCCCGCCTGCACCACCACCACGGTCCCCAGGGCGTCCGGCAACGCCCGCAACGGCGTGGTCGGCGACCCGCCGACCAGCACCAACGGGGCCGCCGCGGCCGCCTGCGTGCCGTCCACCATCTGCACGTCCAGCCCGCCCGACCGCAGCGGCGCGAGCGCCGAAGCGACCCGGCGGGCCGTCCGGCCACCATCCCCGGCCGCCACCAGCAGTGCGCCGCCCAGCTGCCCGGCCGCCGCCGAGCCCAGCACCAGCGCCGTCCGGCCGTCCGCGTCGCCGTCCAGGATCACCCCGACCCGCTGACCGGGCAGCACGTCGTGGCCGCCCAGCCGGGCGACCGCCAGGGTGTAGGCCGGGTCGACCGGAGCACCTGAACCGCCGCTCAGCTGATCCTGGAACGCCCGATCGACCAGGACCACGTCGGCCTCCACCGCCTCGGCCTGCGCCGCCAGATCACTCCATGGGTCGGCCGAGAACCTGGTCAACACCGAACACGCGACGCCGCGCCCCTTGAGCTCGGAAGCCAGCGCGTTGAGCTCGTCGACGGTGCTGGCCATCCGTGCGAGGTCGGGAACCAGCGCGGCACCCACCTCCAGCGGCGCCTTCGGCCGCATCACCAGCCGGCTCAGCACCAGCTCGGCCGGTCGACCGGTGCCAAGCAGCGCGGCGCCGATGGCGGCCATCGACCGCGCCCGGGTCAGGTCGTCGAGCAGCACCAGCACCCGGTAGGAATCGGTCAGCCCGAGCGCCGCCCGTTCCGCGGCCGCGATGTCCCGTTGCATCACCCGGTCCGAGTAGACCCGTTTGAGCAGCGGGCCGGTCATCGCGGTGGTGATCAATGCCATCAGCACGAGCATGGTGAACAGCTCGTCGTCCAGCACGCCCAGTTGCCGCCCGACGTTGAGGATGACCAGTTCGGTGAGACCGCGGGTGTTCATCAGCACGCCGATGGCGGCGGATTGTCTGCTCGGCACCTTCATCGCCCGGGCGGCCAGGTACGCCCCGATGAACTTGCCGCCGATGGCGACCAGCAGGATCAGCGCCAGTTGCCACAAGCCCGATCCGGTGAGCCCGCCGATGTTGGTGTTCAGGCCGGTGACCACGAAGAACAGCGGCAGCAGCAGCAGCACGCTGACCTGCTCGAGCCGCTCCAGGATCTCCGTGGTCATCGCGGCTGCGCCCTCCCTGGGCATCACCGCACCGAAGATGAACGCGCCGAAAATGGCGTGGATGCCGATGATCTCGGTGATGTAGGCGGAGACCAGCACGCCGATCAGCACCACCGCCAGGATGTCCGGCGTCAACCGGCCGACCCGCCGGTACCAGTCGTTGAGCCGGCGCAGCGCCGGGCGCACCAGACCGAACATGATCGCGGCGAACACCGCCGTCAGGGCGATGATCCGCAGCACGTCCAGCGGGCCGTTGCCCTGCACCACGGCCACCACGAAGGCCAGCAGGGTCCAGGCGATGATGTCGTCCACCGCGGCGCAGGCCAGCGCCAGCACGCCGGTGGAGGTGCGGTGCATGCCCCGGTCGGTGAGGATCCTGGCGAGCACCGGGAAGGCGGTGATCGACATCGCCACACCGAGGAACAGGGCAAGGGCCAACGGCGCGACCGGGCCGGTGGCGGTCTCGTTGTGGCTCGGCCAGAGCAACAACGACAGGCCGGCACCGAGCGCGAACGGCAGCACGACGGAGGCGGCCGAAATGGTGCCGGCCAGCCGTTCCCGGCCCCGGATCAGCAGCATGTCCAGCTCGAGACCGACGATGAACATGAAGAGCACCAACCCGAGCTGGGCCAGGATGTTCAGGTAGGGCAGCACCTCCGGCGGGAACAGCTTGCCGTCCAGGTCTCCGGGTAGGAGACCGAGCAGGCTCGGCCCGAGCGCGATCCCGGCGATGATCTCGCCGACGACGGGTGGCTGGCCGACCGCCTTGGCCAGCCGGCCGAACAGCCGCGCGACGATCATGATGATCGCGATGTCGATGAAGACCAGTCCGGCGATGTGCATTCTGCGGTCCCTGCCTCGGCCTCGGTCGAACGGTGGTGGACGGCGGATGTTCGGTCAGGCGGACCCGCGAACGTCCTGGTCGGCGATGACGCTGGGTGCGGAGGTCACGCTCGGCCACGGGACCTGCACGGGCTTTCGTCACCCAGTGTGACGCACGGCGGGGTCCGGAGGAAGAGCCAGGCTGACTGTGTGAACCCACTCGTCGTCGTGGTGTGCCGAACCGGCGAAAACGGACCTGCAAGACCGGAGGGACGCCCGATAAGCTCATCAGCGCTGGGCCGAATGGTGACCGCAGGATCGCCGCGACCTGAGCCGGAACAGCTGAGGAGTCCGACGTGGTTCTGCAGGACACGCCCGCTCAGGCGGTACCGGTACTGGCCGATTTCCGGGTGGTGCGGGTGATCGGAGAAGGCAACCACGGGCGGTTCTACCTGGCTGTACCGCCGGCCCGGTTGGGCATCGACGATGAGTTCGTCGCGGTCAAGGTGTTCGCCGGGCAGTGCAGCGAGGACGCCTACCGGCGCGGCACCCGTGAGCTCCGCGCGTTCGCGGCCGTCGACTCCCCCTACCTGGCCCGGGTGTACGACGCGGTGCTGGAGGACAATTTCCTCTACGCGATGGAGTACTTCCCGCTGGGCTCGCTGGCCGCCCCGGCCCGACCGCTGACCCGGGACGAGGTACTGCGCGCTGTCGAGCACGCGGCCCGCGCCGTGCACGCCCTGCACGAGGCCGGCCTGGCCCACGGTGACGTCAAACCGGGGAACGTGATGCTGCACATGAACGGTGGCAAGCTCTCCGATCTCGGCCTTGCCCGGGTCTTCACCGCAGGCGCCGCGCTGACCGGGATGGCCCCGGAAACGTCCGTCGAGTTCCTCGACCCGTCGCTGCTGTTGGGCGACCCGCCGTCCCGGTCGACCGACATCTGGGCGCTCGGAGCGACCCTGCACCGCGCGCTGTCCGGCAAGGGGCTGTACGGCGAGTTGCCCGAGCGCCAGCCGCTGCTGGCCATCCGCCGGGTGCAGACCAGCCGACCCGTCGTCGACGGCGCGCTCACCCCGGCCGAGGCCGCACTGGTCAACGACTGCCTGGCCGCCCCGGAGAGCCGGCCGGCGACCGCGCTCGACGTGGCGGACCGGATCGCCCAGCTCAGGGCCGCTGCGAACTGACAGGGCGGAACCCGCGAGAGCGCCGGTGCGGCGGGGCCCAGCCCGCTCGAGGACGCTCGATCCGGCGAGCCGACGGCGCGTCGCACGCCGCCGGGCGGCGGCTAGAACGAGGCGGGCTTCCACCACTTGTCCATCAGATCCGAGAGCGTGTGGTCCTGCCAGTGCGCGTAGAGCAGGTAGTCCACCCGATCGGCATCGGTGAACGTGGTGATGATGTACGGGAGCTTCGCCTCGTCGTCGGCAGAGCGGTAGAGCTTGCCCTTGTCCACCCCGTCGACGTTCCACGAGACGATCTTCGGCGAGTTGGCCCAGTCCCTCGTCAGGTAGGCCTCCTTGTCGGCCTCGGTCGGGAAGTGCATGACCTCGTAGTAGACACCGTTCGGATCGGTGCAGGAGATGATCCCGTCGGCCTTGCTGTTTTCGGTGTCACTGGCGATCGAACACTGCGAGTCGCCGTAGCCGGTGTCACTCGGGGTCTTCGGTAACAGATCGGGGAAGGAGTCGACCACGAAGGCAACCGGCCCCCAGCCGGTCAGATCCTCGATCGTCACGTACACCTGGGCGCTGGGCGTCGAGGCCTGCCCGGCCGCGTTCGATGCGGTCACCGTGTAGTTGTACTTCCCCGCGGTCAGCTTGCTGTCGGTGTAGCGGGTGGCGACGCCGTTATAGACCGTGTCGCCGTTGCGCCGCAGGGTGTAGCCGGTGGCGCCGGTCGTTGCACTCCAGCTGACGCTCACGTCGCGGTCGTTCGCCGCGGCGGTGAGGTTCGTCGGGGTCGCGGGAGCGCTGAACTGCGGGCCGCCGTCGCGGGTCAGCAGCACCGCGGCGGTCGCTCCACCGGCCAGCACCAGCACGACGGCCAGGCCGATGAGGATCCACTTTCGCGCCCCGCCGGCCTTCGGCATGGTCGGTGACGGCCCGGTGATCTGCGCTGCGGCGAATTGCTGCGGGTAGCCGCCGGTCTGCGGCCCCGAGTGGTGCAGGCCGCCCGGTGGCGGCGGCCCGCCCGGTCCCTGGCCGGTCGGGTGGTAACCGACCGGTCCGGTGCTGACCGCCGTCCGGCCGACCGGCGGGTATGCCTCGGTGCCCCGGACTGCGGCGCCGCCCAGCGGGGCCACGGTGCCGGTCGGCGTCCACGTCGCGGGCACCGCGCCCCTGGGCAGCGCGGCGGACTGCCGGGTCTGCTGCCAGCCGGCGAGCCGCTCGAGCAGGCTGATGATCTCGTCGAGCTCGGCGGGATGACGCGACCCCTCGCGTTCGTACCCGACGGTCCTGACCACCTCGTTGTTGCCGACGGTGATCTCCTGGAAGACATCGCCGGGGACGACGTACTCCAACGGCAGCCGGGGCGGCAGGTCGAAGAACCGCGAGCGGTGCAGCAGTTCCTCCAATGCGATCCGGTTGGTGGCCGACAGGTAGTTGGTGCTGACCGGGCCCAGCTCGGCCACGGTGCCCAGCGCCGGGGAGGTGCGGCGCACGGACACCGTGTACGGCGGGCGCGGCGCGGTCATTGAGACCGAGTCGACCGCGGCGGCGGCAGCGGCTGCCGCGGCGGCGGCCGGGGCGGCTGCCGGGGCGGCGACGGCCGCGGCCGCTTCCACCGAGGTGCGGTCGCGGTCCGCCGGCGGTGCGGCGGGGCTCGGCGCCACGACCTCGGCGCGGGTCGGGGTGGAGGCTGCCGGGTCGGCCGCGACCAGGGCGGCCCGGGCGGCCAGGCTCAGTTCCCGGCAGTTGTTGTAGCGGTCGTCGGGGTCCTTCGCCATGGCCTTGGCGACGACGTCGTCGAACCCGGGCGGTAACCACGGGACCTTCTCCGACGGCCGCGGCGGCGGGCTCTTCAGATGGGCGGTCATGGTGGCGAACGGTGACGTTTCCGGAAAGGGGACACTGCCCGTCAGCAGTTCGTAGAGGACGCAGCCCAGGGCGTAGATGTCGACCCGGTGGTCCAGGTGCTTGGCCTCGATCTGCTCGGGCGACGCGTAGGCCAGGGTGGCCAGCAGGTTGCCGGTGCCGGTCAGGTGCTGGACCTCGTCGGTGGACTTGGCGATGCCGAAGTCGGTGAGCAGGACGTGTTCCGGTTCGCTCGGGTCGTCCGGTGCGGCCAGCAGGATGTTCGCCGGCTTCACGTCCCGGTGCAGCAGACCGGACCGATGCGCGAAGTCCAGCCCGGAGGAGACCTCGTTGATGATGTGCACCACCCGGTGCGGGGTCATCGACCCGTCACCGGCGCGAGCCGCCACCGACGCGTCGACGCCGGCGACGTACTGCATGGAGATCCAGAGCTGACCGTCGACCGCGCCCCGGTCGTAGACGGCCACGATGTTCCGGTGGATCAGGCCGGACGCAAGATCTGCCTCGCGCTCGAACCGGGTGCGGAAATTGGGATCTCCGGAGAATGCCGGATTCAGCAGCTTGAGGGCGTCCCGGCGCGGCAGCCGGGGATGTTTGGCCAGGTAGACGGCACCCATCCCGCCGGTTCCCAAGACGGATTCGATGGTGTAACCGGCGAATTCGTCACCCGCGGCGAACACCACGTGCAGTACCCCCATCTGAGACTCATCCGACAGTCAACTCTAGCGACGGCGCAACGCGGGTGTCACGCCTCGTGGCACCCTCACGCCCAAGGCCATCCGAAGGAGTGACGGCTGGGCCGTCCAGATACCTCCGATAGGGACCTGCTCGCGGCGCAATCAGCCGCCGCGGCCGTCAGATCAGCGTCGGGGCTTCCTCCGCGAGCCGGATCGGCAGCACCCGGTCGATCAGGGTCGCGTCATCGTTGGCGACGTTCCCGACCAGGGGGCCGACGGGCCGCCGCTCGAGTGCTTCCACCAGGTTCGCATCGGGCGGCGCGAGCATCGGTTGCGGGTCGACCCGTGGGTCCAGCCAGGCGGACCACTCGGCCGCCGGCAGCACCAGCGGCATCCGGTCGTGGATGTCGCGCATCGGGCCGACCGCCTCGGTGGTGATGATCGTCATCGACACCACGGGATCGCCCTCGGCCGGCCGCCAGTACTCCCAGAGCCCGGCGAAGGCCATCACCGACCCGTCCCCCGGCGTCATGTAGTACGGCTGTTTGACGGCCTTGGTCCTCCCCTTGCCGCCGCCCGACCCGGTGGCGCCCGGACCCGGGCCGAGCACCTTCCACTCGTAGTAGCCGCTGGCCGGGATCAGGCAGCGCCGCTTGGCCAGCGCGGTGCGAAACGCCGCCTTGTCCGACAGCGACTCGGCGCGAGCGTTGAACATCCGGCTGCCCACCGAGACGTCCTTGGCCCAGGACGGCACCAGCCCCCAGCGCATCGGCTCGAGCTGCCGTTTCGCCTCATCCGGCGCGACCTTCGGCTGCAGTCGGACCACCGGCACCGCGATGGTCGGCGCAATGTTGTACCGCGGCCGGACGGCGTCCCCGCCGTACATCCCCGCGGCGCCGCCCGCCCGATCGTCCGGCTCGGCCTCGAACAGGCCGTAGAGGGACTCCGGTTCCATCGTCAACGCGTACCGACCGCACATGCCTGCATGGTGCCATCGGGGTCCGACAGTGACCGCCGGCCACGCCACTCCCGGGCTGACCAGCGCCGTAGGCCATCTGTGTGGCAGGTCCTCTCCGGACCCGCCACCCCGGAGGACATTGCCCGGGCGTTCACGGGCGGTGTGAGAGCTGCTGGGTGACGACGGCGGACGGCGCCGCGGTGACCGGCACGGTGATCGGACACGGCGAGCAGCCGCTGACCGCTGGATGACCCGGCGCCGTTACCTTCTCCGTGACGGGGCCGGGGGTCCGCACCCTCCTCCCGATGCGCGATCATGAACGGGTGACCGATGAGCGGACAACCCGGCCCCCGGCACCCTGGGCTGCTCCCGTGTGCGACCGGCCGGTCCGCGCCACGGTGCCGGTCCCCGGGTCAAAGTCGCTGACCAACCGGGCACTGATCCTGGCCGCTCAGGCCACCGGACCATCCGTGATCATCGCTCCGCTGCGGAGCCGGGACACCGACCTGATGGCCGCCGGGCTGCGTGCCATCGGCGTCACCATCAACCAGGACGGTCCGGGCGGCGACTGGTCGGTCGTCCCCGGCCCGCTGACCGGGCCGGCCACCATCGACTGCGGACTGGCCGGCACCGTGATGCGTTTCCTGCCCGCGCTGGCCGCCACCGCCTCCGGCACCATCACCGTCGACGGCGACGAGGCGGCCCGCCGCCGGCCGATGACCATCGTGCTGGACGCCCTGCGCGACCTCGGCGCCGACATCGACGGCGACCGCTTGCCGTTCACCGTGCACGGCACCGGCGCGCTGCGCGGCGGCACCGTCCGGATCGACGCGAGCGCGTCCTCGCAGTTCGTCTCGGGGCTGCTGCTGTCCGCGGCGTCCTTCACCGACGGGGTGCGGGTGATCCACCGCGGCGGCGGGGTGCCCTCACTGCCGCACATCGAGATGACGGTGGCCACCCTGCGGTCCGTCGGGGTGCGGGTGGACGACTCCCAGCCGGACCAATGGCGGGTCGAGCCGGGTCCGGTGCAACCCTGGACGTCCGTCATCGAGCCCGATCTGTCCAACGCCACACCATTTCTCGCCGCCGCGGCGGTCACCGGCGGCCGGGTGCGGATCCCGCGCTGGCCGGCCGCCACCGACCAGGCGGGCGACGCGATCCGCGGCATCCTCACCGCGATGGGCGCCGAGGTCAGTCGCGACGATGACGGCCTCACCGTCCTCGGGCCCGCCGTCCTGCGCGGCATCGACATCGACCTGCATGACGTCGGGGAACTCACGCCGACCGTCGCGGCCATCGCCCTGTTCGCTGACGGGCCGAGCAGGCTGCGCTGCATCGGGCACCTACGGGGGCACGAGACGGACCGGTTGTCCGCGATCGCCGCGGACATCGCGGCCCTCGGCGGCAGCGTCGACGAGGCACCGGATTCGCTCACCATCCACCCGCGGACCTTGCACGGCGGGCGCTGGCGCGCCTACGCCGACCACCGGATGGCCACCGCGGGCGCCATCGCGGGGCTGCGGGTGCCGGGCGTCGTGGTGGACGACATCGCCACCACCGCAAAGACTCTGCCGGGATTCGACCGGATGTGGGAGCGCATGCTGGCCGGCGACGGCCGGGTCCACGAGGCCGCGGCGGTGGCCAACTGAGCACGCTCGGGGACAACTGGGACAACGACGACGTCCGGGTCCGTCCCACCCGCAGCGGCTCCCGGCCCCGGACCAAGACCAGGCCGAGCCACCCGGACGCGGTCAGCGGGTTCGTCACCACCGTCGACCGGGGCCGGTACACCTGCCTGGTCGAGGAGGGCACCAAACGCGCGCACGTGGTGACGGCCATGCGGGCCAGGGAACTCGGTCGCCGGGCCGTCGCCGTTGGCGATCTCGTGGACCTGGTCGGCGCGACGGACGGTACGCCGGACACCCTCGCCCGGATCGTCCGGATCGCCCCCCGGCGCAGCGTGCTGCGCCGATCGGCCGACGACACCGATCTCGCCGAGCGCGTCCTGGTCGCCAACGCCGACCAGCTGGTGATCGTCTGCGCGCTGGCCGACCCGGTGCCGCGGACCGGGTTCATCGACCGGTGCCTGGTCGCCGCCTACACCGGCAACCTCGACGCGGTGCTGGTGCTGACCAAGGCAGACCTTGCCGATCCCGGCCATCTGCAGGAGATCTACGCCGACCTCGACCTGCCCATCCTGGTCACTCGGCGCAGCGAGGGTCCTGACGGGAAAAGGATTGTCGTGGGCATCGACGCCGTCCGGGACCGGCTCAAGACCTCGGTGTCGGTGATGATCGGCCACTCCGGGGTCGGCAAGTCCACCCTGGTCAACGCCCTGGTCCCGGACGCCGGACGGGCCATCGGCACGGTCACCGGCGTCGGCAAGGGGCGGCACACCTCGACCTCGGCCATCGCGTTGCCGTTGCACGGCGGCGGGTGGGTGATCGACACCCCGGGCGTGCGCTCGTTCGGGCTGGCGCATGTCACGCCGGACGACCTGCTGGAGACGTTCGACGACCTGCTGCCCGGCACGGTGAACTGCCCGCCGAACTGCGACCACACGGGTGCCGGCGGCGGCTCGGCGACCACCGGGGTCGGCTGTGCGTTGGACGCATTTGTCGCCGCCGGCAATTCCAGCCCGGGCCGGCTGGCCTCGTTCCGGCGGTTGCTGGCCTCGCGCGCCGGCGGCGACTGGTCGACCGACCCCGAGTGATCCGGGCCGGTGGCCGACCGCTGGTCGCTCCGCGAAATCCCGTTGTCACGGTCGGTGTGACGAGAGTCACCCTCGGTTCGGCTGCCAAGATAGGTGACGCATCCACTTTCGCGGAATATGCTACCCGCAGAGTTGTTGAACATTCAAGCAACCACCCCTCGGAAGGAATCATGATGACCACCTCTGTCACCACCCCCACCCTGACCGCCGGCACCTGGGTCGCCGACGCCGTTCACTCGGACGTCTCGTTCAAGGTCCGTCACATGGCGGTCGGCAAGGCCAAGGGCAGCTTCGCGCTCAAGTCCGCCACCCTGGTCGTGGGCGAGAACGGCATCAATGACGCGTCCGTCACCGCTGAGATCGACGCCGCCAGCGTCGACACCAAGCAGGAGCAGCGCGACGCGCACGTCCGCTCCGCCGATTTCCTGGACGCCGAGAACCACCCCGTCCTGACCTTCGTCTCCACCGGCCTGAAGAGCATCGACGGCGAAGAGTTCGTGCTGAACGGCACCCTGACCATTCGCGGCACCACCCAGCCGGTCGAGCTGGCCGTTGAGTACCTCGGCGAGACGGTCGACGCCTTCGGTGGTACGCGCGCCGGCTTCTCCGCCAAGACCTCGATCAGCCGCAAGTCCTACGGCGTCAGCTTCGATGCCGCCTTCGGTGCGGGCAACGCCGTCGTCTCCGACAAGGTGGAGATCGACCTCGAGCTGGAGTTCGTCAAGGACGTCGCCTGATCGATGACGCCCGCCCGGGCGTCGCACGACCTGTGAAAAGCCCGGAACCCGGCCGACAAGGAGTCGGCCGGGTTCCGGCGTCCGGTGACCGCGGCTTTTCCCCCGAGCGCGCCGCTGACGGCGACTACTGGGAGTCCCACTCCTCCAGGAAATACCTGACCTCCCCCGGCGCGTACCAGGCCAGGTCGAAGTCCTCGACCGAGCCGAGGACGAATTCCGCGTCGTGATCACCCAGATCGGCGGCGTCGATCACCGCCGCGGCCTCCGCGGCCGCCGCCGCCGCGTCCGCGCCGTCGATGTGCACGGCTGCGACCGACGGCCAGTCGACGGCGCCGCGCACGGCGACGACCGCGCGGTCGGCCTCCGGGCGGGGGGTGATGAGCGCGTCATCAAGATCGGCCGCGACCACCACCCGCAGCGACGGCTCCCCGTCCTGCGCGGAGGCCAGCAACCGCAGCGACGCCCGCGACGCGTCCTGCATCGCCAGGTACTCCAGGTCCTCCTCCGACCAGTCCGGGTACTCCAGCCGCAGCGGCGCCGTCACTGCGAAACCGACGCCGGAACGGACCGGCATCGATCCCGCCGCCAGTGCCGCCCGGACCGCGGAGACGGTCGCCGGCAGATAGATCCTCACGCGGGCAGACCCGTTGCGCCGTCACTGGTCCCAACCGCTCCGGCGATCACGATGAGGTTCGCGAGCGACCGCGGCGGCGGGTTCCGGGGGCGGGCGAACCGCTCTGCGCCGGCACCGTGGAGCGCAGCTCGTCGATGGCCTCCCTGATCTGCACGGCGAACTCCTCCACGTCCGGGATGGCGTCCCGGTCGGCCGTCATCCCGAAGAACACCCCGCCGTTGTAGGACGTGCAGGACACCGCCAATGCCTGGCCGAGTGCCAATGGGGCCACCGGGTACATCGCGTCCACCGGGAAGCCGGCTGCGTAGAGCGGTACCTGGGGCCCGGGCACGTTGGTGATCAGCACGTTGTACATCCGCCGGGAGAGCTGGCTGGCGACCCGGGCACCGAGCGCGTGCAGTGTCGGTGGTGCGAACCTGCCGAGCTCGACCAGCGAGTCCGCCGCGATCTGCCGACCCGATTCCAGGTGGCCGCCCATCGCGAACGACACCTGGTGCAGGCGCATGGCCGGGTTCGGCTCGGACACCGGCAGGTCGATCAGGTAGGACGCCACCGATCCCTGCTCCTCGTCCGGGCCGCTGGAGACCGATACCGGCACCATCGCCCGGACCACGGTGTGCGCGGTGACCGCCTCGGCCCTGGACAGCAACCAGGATCGCAGCGCTCCGGTGATCACGGTGAGGATCACGTCGTTCACCGAACCGCCGTGCGCCTGCCGGACCAGCTTGAAATCGGCCAGGTCGGCGGCGACGGTGGCGAACCGGCGTTGCCCGCTCTTGGCGTCGTTGAGCAGTGACCGCGGCGCGGGACTCACCGTGCGGCGCACCATCTCCAGCGCGCTGCCCGCCGCGCCCAGCAGCTTCGTGACGACCTCGCCGACGTCCTGGGCGGCGAGCCGGACGATGTCCAGGATCTCCGACGGCCGCGAGGTCAGATCGGCGACCGCGTCCACCACCAGGTCGATGTCACTCGGCGAGGGATTCGGGATCCACGGCTGGTCGGGCAGGTCCCGGGCGCGCCGGTTGATGTCCAGAATCGCCGCGGCCACGTCGACGGCGCCGATCCGGTCGACCATGGCGTGATGGGTCTTGTTCACCAGCGCGATCCGGCCGCCGGTCAACCCCTCGATGACGTAGACCTCCCACAGCGGCCGGGTCCGGTCCAGCGGCCGGGAGATCAGCCGGCCGACCAGTTCGTCCAGCTCGATATCCGTGCCCGGCTTGGGCAGGGCGGAACGCCGCACGTGGTACGTGATGTCGAAATCCTCGTCGTCCACCCACACCGGCCGGGCCAGCCGGCCGGGTACGAAACGGACCTTCTGCCGGTACCGCGGCACCAGCGAGAGCCGCGATTCGATGAGGTCGACGATGTCGGAGTACTGGAACTCGGGGCCGTCGGCGTCCGGGTGCAGGATGACGACACCGCCGACGTGCATAGGGGTCCCGGCGTCCTCCGCGTACAGGAATGAGGCATCCGTCGCTGACAGCCGGTCGGTCATCGAGTCTTCCGAGACCTGGATGCGAGGCCGTCGAGGGTCTGGGCAAGCTCAGTCCCGGCGCGCTGAACAGTCATCCCGCCATCGTGGCACAGAACATCGGTGGCCTGCCCGGACAGCGCAGCGGCCACGACGCGGTCACCGATCGGCGCCGGGACCCGGTACCGGAACGGTCGTCGCCGGCGCCGGCGGCGGCGAGCTGTCCGGCCGCTCGAAGAGTTGGGCCACCCCGGCCGCGCTGAAGCAGGCCGCACCCAGCGCGGTGCCCCAGTTGATCAGCGCGACGTTGATCACCTCGCCGGTCGCCGGCCGCACGTAGGCCGCCAACCCGGAGAGCAGGAAGAGCCAGGATCCGACCTGATTGACGGTGACGATCCACCAACCGAGCGAGCGGGGCGCGAGCCGGAACCGGCCGTGACAGACCTCGATGATGCCCAGGTGCCCGGAGACCAGGAAGAGCACGCAACCGACCATCTCCGGGGCCCAGATCAGGTGGTCGACCTGCTTGGTCTCCAGCCCGGAGAGGAAGGCATCGACCAGGCTGACGGCGAACGCCATGGTGCCGCACAACAGCACGAACGCGGCCAGCCAGCCCGGCCGGTACGGCTCGTACGACCACCAGCGCCAACGGTTCTCGGTCAGCGCACCGTCCGCGGCGACGCTCCGGGGCGAGTTGATCTCCTGCACCAGGGCGGCATAGGCGCCGAGGGAGAAGAAGAAGCCACCGGTCAGGAAGGTCCAGTTGATCGTCGCGATGCCGGCCGCGTCGAACTGGCTGAGCAGCGCACCGAGGCTGAACAGGCCGCCGCCGAGGAAGAAGGACAGACCGGACACCGTGTTGCACCGGCCCAGCCGGATGGCGTGGGCGGGCCGAGCCCGGATCCGCTCGACCACGCCGTCCCGCAGCACCTCGATGAAGCCGCGCTTGCGGGCCTGCCGCGACTCCCAGGTGGTCGTCGAACCGTCCGCCTGCTGCCACTGGACCCGGCTGACGAAGGGGCCGCGGCCGCCGGCGCGCTGCCCGGGCGCGCCGCCCCGAACCGCGAACACGGCGGGTGCGCCGGAGGTGTCGTTCCTGGGTTCGGCGGTCATCGGTCAAACCTCGCAGATCAGGACGGCAGCACGCACTATCCGGCGCGGACGATCTTCCCGCGCGGTTCAGGACCGGGCGCGGGCGGGCGCCAGCAGGTGCGCCGACGCGAGCTCCCGCAGGGCGTTGCGCAGCGGCGAGCGCGGGGCGGCCTCGGCCAGCGACACCCCGCGGCGCCACGCCCGGTCGGTGGCGGCCCGGTCCTCCGGCAGTCGGGCGATGACGCCGGCCCCGGCGAACCTGGCCACGGCCGCCTCGGCCTCGTCCGCCGAGCCCACGGCGGGTCGGCACCGGTTCAGCACCACCCCGGGGTTCGCCGCCGGCACCGCGTCCGCCAGCTCGGCGAGGCCGCGGATCAGCCGTTCCAGGCCGGCCGGATCGCAGGAGCCGACGGCCAGCACCAGATCGGCGTCGGCCAGCATCGCGAGGGTGGCGCCGTTGCGGCGCGGGGCCATCGTGTCGAAGGAGATCTCCTCGTCGGCCTCGATGGCGAACGCGCAGTCGACGACGGTCAACGGCGCCATCTCCCGCGCCACGCCGAGCACGGCCGGGATCGCGGACGGCCGCACCTCCGGCCACCGGTCGGCCCTGGTGATGCCGGTGAGCAGCCGCAGGTCGTCACCGAGCGACCAGCACAGCGCGGTCAGCGCGCCCAGGTCCAGCCTGCCGTTCGCCGCCAACCGGCATGCCCCGGCCAGGCCCGGCGACTCATCGAGCAGGCCGAACGCGGAGGCGGCCACCCCGCCATAGACATCCGCGTCGATCAGCAGGGTCGGCAGCCCGAGCTGGGCGGCCTCCACGGCCAGCCCGGCCGCGACGGTGGTCCGACCCGGCGCACCCGTGGGACCCCAGACGGCGACCACCCGGCCGCGCGGCGCGGGTCCGTCGGCGATCTCGACAGCCGCGCCGGCATCGGGCGGCGGCAGCGCCAGCCGCGGATCGGAGACGCCGCGGGCCGGCTCCCGCCACCCGGCCAGCTCGGCCAGCGCGGTCCGCGCTGCGGCCAGTACGGCGTCGGTGCCCGCGTCATCGGGGACGAGAACGGTGATCCCGATCCGTTCCAGCCTGGCCCTGACCCAGTCGTCGGCCGCCGGGTGCACCCCGACGACGGCCACCCCGGACGTACGGAGCCGGGCCACCGCCTCGGTGTCCAGCCGCCGCAGATCCGCCGACAGCACCGCGACCGCGGCCTGACCGGTGGTGGCCACGGCCAGTACGTCACCGATGTCGGCGCACCGGCGTAGCACCGTCATCGACGATCCCGGCCGGTCCAGCGCGGCGACCAGCTCGTTCTCCCAGCCCTGCCCGCTGCCCGCGGTCAGCAGCCCGGTGCTCACCCGCCACTCACCAGCACGACGATCGGCTCCCCGGTCGGCAGGATCCGGACCAGTTTGTCCGCGGTGTCGGCGGGCAGCAGAACGGACAGCTGATAGCGGTTCGAGGTCGCTCCGGAGAGCCCGCCGGTCGCCGGCGCGGTGACCGACTGCACGGTCAGGTCCTGGCCGATCAGCTCGGTGGTCGCGGCCGCCCCCCGCCGGTGACGCTGCCCTTGGTCAGGTACACGTCCACCGTCGAGCCGTGGTCGACGCCGGGCGGCATGTGCTCGGGCGCCACACCGATGGCGACGATCCGGCCGGTGGCGGACTCCTCGACGGCCGAGATGGGCAGGAGTTCACCGGCGGCCAACGGGCTGACCACCGTCATGCCCAGCGGTGACGCGGCCCCCGGGCCGAGATACCGGCCGGCGGTGTCGCCGAGGTTGACCTCGACGGTGGTCAGGTCGCCCGGGCCGAGCACGGTGCCGCTGGCCAGGTCACGATCGGCGGCCCACACGGCGGCGGTCTGTGAGCTCGCCCCGATCACCCTGGCGCCGATCACCACGGCCGCCAGCACCAGCACGATCCCCGCGATCACCCGGACGTTGAGCCACTTCGGCCTGGCCATTCGGCGCGGCGTCGGAGCCGGCGGCAACCCCATCGCTGCCTCCCCCCGACGAGCGCTGACACCCGGGACAACTCGGCCCGCGGGTTGTGCCGTGTGGCACACTGCTTCGTGGCAAACTACATCATCATCGACCAAGCGCCGTCAAAGTTGTCCAACCGGCTATCCCAGCGGCGATGACGACGAAGAGAAGGGACGCCCCGAGGGTGACCACTGAGCGGTTCCTGACCCTGGCCGACGGGGTCCAGGTGGTATCCGGTTCCATCTGGTGTCGACGTGATGACCTGCAGGTCCGCGACGCGGACGTGTGCGTGACACAGAGCTCGGGGACCAACCGATGACGACCGACCGTTTCCTGACGCTGGCAGACGTGGCCGAAATTTTGAACATTTCCGCCAGTCAGACCTACGCCCTGGTGCGCAGCGGCGACCTCCAAGGCATTCAGATCGGCGGCCGGAACCAGTGGCGGGTGGAGCGGTCGAAGCTGGAGGAGTACATCGAGCAGGCGTATCGGAAGACGGCGTCGAACCTGTCCGAGCTGCCGTCATCGTTGCCCAGCGACGCCTGAGGTTGCTCTTCGTCGGCCCTGCCGCCGCGGTCGTGGGCAACCCACTCCGCGTTCCCGGGTCAAGTCATCGCAGTCAGCCGAGCGGTAGCGCCCGAACCACCACCACAGCAGCCAGCGGCACCATCACCACCGATCGCACGGTGCCCGACCGCCGCGGCTCCCACGCCGCGTGCACGGCGATTTCGACGAAATCGGCGCCGACCCGATCGATGGTGCCGGTGATCTCGCCCGATCCCGCCGACCCGTAACCCCCCGACGACCCCTCGGCTGCGACGCCGCCGGACGACCCGTTCAGTGCCACCGCGACCGGTGAGCGGTCACGCGCAAGCCCGCGTAGCGCCAATCGCAGGTCGAGGCGGAGCGACAGCCCGGTGAGTTCCTGCCCGGTGGACGTCGTCAAACCCTCGACCGCCGTGACGGCCGCAAGCGCAATCAGCGCGTCCCGGCTCGCCGACTCGGTCAGCAGCAGCCAATCCGGTCCGACCGTTCGCAGCAGGCCGGCGATCGTCGCGCCACCGGCCAGATGCACCTTGATCGGCTGATCGATGGCGCCGGACAGCCGTTGCGTTGCCCGCACCGCGCCGATGGCCACCCGCTCGCGATCGGCCCGCTCGGCGGCGCCCTGCTCGTCCCCCAGTTCGTCGAAACGCGCTTCCAGATCGGCGAACAGTCTGTCCCAGCGCATGCCTCCACCCTCGCGACTCGAACGTCATCGGTCAACATGACCGCAAAGCAGCTTGACAAGAGTGGTCCGGCTCGATTTCACTTCATCTCATGGCAAACGGAGTCAAATGGAACGATTGGAGCTCAGTCGAGGTCCAGTGGGTCAGTGATGCGCCCGTTCGCCCGGCGACGACGACCACTCGGCGGCAACTGCTCGGCGGCATCCTGGCGCTGATCGTGCTCGCTGCCATGCTGCCGATGCCCGCATCCTGGCCGGACCGGCTGTCCGGTCTCGGCAGGGATGTCGCCGGCGCTGCGGCCGGCGTGGTGGAACAGGCCATCCTTCTCGCCGCTGCCGTGGTTGTCTGGGCCCTGCTCACCTGGGCCGCGGTCGTTGGCGCTGCGGTCCTGGCGGCCCGGTCGCCGGGCTCACCGGGACGCTTCGGCCGGGTGGTGCTCGGTCGTATCGCTCCGGCGGCCGCCGGTCGAGTGATCGCCGCCGTCGTCGGGCTCTCCCTGCTCACCGGGACCAGCGCCTGCGCCGTTCCGGGGCTGACCACCATCAGCACGACCGTCACTGGGGGCTCGGCCGGCCAATCGAATCTGACGGCCGCTGTCGACCCGGCCGTCGATCCGGCTGTCGACCCGGCAGCAGATACCGCCGGCTCGGCGAACGAGCCGTCGGTGGCCGGGGACACCGCAGCGCTGGCGCCCACCACCCCGACCAGCGCGCCGGCCGGCGATCCGAGCGCTGACCCGGGCGCCGTGATCCCGACGATCACCGTCGATTGGCCGGACCCGGCACCATCGAGTGCGTCTGCACCGGCCGCCGGTTCGGACATCACAACACAGCAGTCGACAGCTCCGGCCGGCCCGGCGGCGCCGACCATGACTTCCCTCGCCGACGCCACGTCCAGCACGATCTCGCCGCCCGGCGCGGAGATCACCGCCCCCGGATCCCAGCCGCTGGCGACGGCCCTGACAACAACCACCGACGCGGCCCCACCGGAACAGCTACCGGACGCGAACGGTTCGCCCGAACAGGCGCCGGCCGCGCCTGCCACGTCCGAGCCGCGCGCCGACACCGCACCACCGACCGCCGCCGCGCCGACACCGGGCGGCCTTGCCGACGATCCGGCGAACGCCCACCTTCCCGGCTCCGCTGAACCGGTCACCGTGCGGCCCGGCGACACCCTCTGGTCCATCGCACACCGGCATTTGCCGCCCGACTCGTCCGATGCCGATATCGACATCAGTTGGCGCGCTTGGTATTCGGCCAATGCGCAGGTGATCGGAGACGACCCCGACCTGATTCAACCCGGGCAGCGCCTGCTGCCCCCACCCGCCGAAAGTGGGCATTGACCATGACCGCCGCCGTTGCCGCTCCCGAAGTCGCCGGCCCCGAGAGCCCGCCGCTGGAGCACGTGCCCCTGATCAGCCGGCCGCTGCGCCGACCGTATCTGACCGCGGTGCCGGAATCGGAGCCCCCGTTCGACGACGAGATCGCCGGACCGGGTCGGTCCGTGGTGCGCCCGGTGCGGGCTGATCGCGCGATTCCGCTCGACCCGGGCTGGACCGATTCGCCGGCGCGAGCCAACTCCGGCGCTGCGCCGCAGGACGCCGGGGGCCCCTCGGGCTCGAGCCCGCCGAATGCCAACCGCCGGGTGTCGCCGGTCGCAACCACCCTGCGTACCCCCATTCCGTCCAGGCCCGCCGGGCGATCCGGCCGATCCACTGCGCCGGGCCCGCCAGCCTTGGTGACCGCATCGGCCCGGCAGGCGCCGACAACCATCGCCGCGGCCGACGTCCCGCCCTGGTCCTCAGAGTCCGACATCGGGGTCCGCAGGACCGCCACCGGCGACCTGCCGTCGGCCCAGCGCGCGGCTTCGGTCTTGGCCCGCGCCCTGGTCGAGGTGCTGTCCGGCCAGCGCGCGGTGGCCCAACTGCGGGTGCATTGCTCGCCGGCGATCTACGCGGGCCTGCTCGAACGGCCGACGGTCGGTCGGCTGGCCCTGCCGCATCTGCTGACTGTCCGGTTGTGTGAACCCGCGGACGGCGTGGCCGAGGTCAGCGCCGCCTTCCGGCGCGCGGACCGGGTGCGTGCGATCGCTTTTCGCATCGAGGGGGTCGACGGGAGGTGGCGGATCACCGCGCTGCAGGTGGGGTGAGGTCCGAGCCGACCCACCGAAACCGCTCGCCGCCGGACGCCGTCCGGCCGAGCACCGTCGAACCAGCGAGCACTCTGGACACAACGAGCACTCTCGAACCAAGGAGCACGGTCAGAACAGCAAGCACGGTCAGAACAGCAAGCTCCGTCGAGTCAGCGTTCCGCTGGGCGATCCTGTGCGGGGATCAGATCCCGAGGAGCTTGGCCTTGGCGGCCGTGAACTCTTCCTCGGAGAGCACGCCGCCATCACGGAGCCCGGCGAGTTGCTTGAGCCGGGCGATCAGGTCGTCCTCCGCGGGAGCTGCGGCCGCAGGCGCCGGTGCGGGCGGCGCCGCGGCGGGCGGCGCAGGGGCTGGCGGTGGCTGAACGGGCGGCGCCTGTTGCGCGGCCGCCTGCTGGTCGGCGGGGGCCTGCTGCTGAGCGGCCTTCTGCTGCGAGCGATTGTTCACCGCGTTCGCGGTGGCCGTTGCCGTTCCCGCAACAACCGCTGTCCGGGCAACGGTGCCGATGAGCCCGGGCCGTCCACGTCGTCGAACCATTGATGCGCTCCCTCGTCCGGCTCCGACGGCGCGCCCGGGTCGTCGACCCGTCCAGCCCTTCGGCGTGCACCGTGCTGATCAATCGATCCCGGACGTATCGCCCGGACTGTCAGCTTGCCATGAACGGCGTCGGGGGGTGCGGTCAGTCCATCTCCGCGGCCTCCAGGGCCGCCTCCACGACGTCTCGCGGGATCCGGACGTGCAGCGTGAGTTCGCCGCCGGCGGCCGCGATCGCGCCGGAAACCGGCCTCGCCCAGGTGTTCTCGTAGACGATGACGGCCGCGGACTGCCCGGGATCGAGGGTGTCGCGCGCCAACTCCAGGTCGTCCTCGCTGATCAGGGCCTGTTCCTGGATCTCCAGGACGCCGAGGCCGGCGTCATCGAGACTTTCGGTGATGTCGATCTCGACGACGTCGCCGTCCCGCGATCGGGACAGGAAGACCAGGTCGAGGATGGTGATGAAGCCGTCCGCGACGACGCTCTGTACCGCCGCGATCACCGAAGCGTCGGCCGTCTCGGTGGGGAAGGACACCACGAGCAGGTCGACGGGTCCGACAGGCATGCGTGACCTCCGGGGCCGGGCGGTGAACGAGCCAATCACTGTCCCGCCAATCCTGGCGGACCGGAGGTCCGCCCGCTGCCTTCGTGGGAGTCGGCAGGTCGCCGGGGGCGGCCGCCGCTCGGGTCCGGGTGCGTGACCCGGCATTCTGCCCCGGCCCAGGTTCTCAGCGGTCCGCGCCCACCGGCCCGGCACGCCCGCGTCGCTCAGACCATCGACTCTCGCGGGTTCATCAGTTCGTCCGGTCGCGTGGCGGGCGCGGTCTCCCGCGGAATCGATCGCGTCTCCCCCGGCGGCTGCGTGTCCGACGGCTGTGCGCCCGACGGCTGGGTGTCCGACGGCTGTGCGCCCGGCGGCTGCGCATCCGGCGGCTGCGCATCCGGCGATTGGGGGTACGGCGATGGAGAGTTCAGCGACTCGAACGACGACCGGACCAGCAGCATCAGCTGCGCCTGGAAGTCGGGGTCGCGGGTGAAGTTCGAATGCCGGCCCGCCGCGGGCATCGTGCTGTCGCCGCGGACGGGTAGGAACAGCGGGTCGACGAGTTCGACATCGATCTGCACGCGGCCCGCTGACCCGGTCGCCGGCGGAGCGGTGTCGGCCAGCGGATCTCCGACCCGGCCACCCAGATAGTCGGTGCGCCGCCACAGGTTTCGCCAGCGCAGGCGAGTCGAGACCAGACCCGCCGCCACCGACCCCCACGGTCCCGCCGACCGGTCCTGCCCCGGGTCAGGGTCGGGCTCGCCCAATCGCCGGGCGACGGCCGCAAACGCACTGTCGGAGAAGTACAGCGGAAAGAACCGGGCGTAGAGCCGGCGCAACACGGTGCCGAAGGTCAGGAACACGGTGTGCCGGGCTGAGTCCCGGGCCGGCCCGAGCAGCGCCGCCATCGAGATGACCGTGCCTTGGCTGTGCCCGGCCAGAACCACCAGGCCGATCGTCCGCGCAGCGGCGGCCGGTCCGGCGGGCGGTGGAGCAGCGGCACCGGTCGCCGGCGCACCGCCACCGTCAGCCGGCGCACCGCCACCTCCACCACCGCCACCGCCAACGCCCCCACCGCCACCGCCGCCGCCGCCGCCGCCGGAAACCATGGCCGCGTGCGCGGCCAGCCGCATCGCCAGCTCCGGCACGGCTCGTTCGGCGTAGCAGGGCGGCGCCAGCGGGTGCACGTCACGGGGCCAGAAGGCGCCGAGATCCCACAGGATGCCGACCGCCTTGCGCGTCTTGGGTACCCGGAAGGCCAACGCGCCCAGCACCACCAGCGCGACCACCAGGATCCCGATCAGCCAGACCCCGACGGCCACCGCGTTCACCGGGCCCAACCCCAGGAAGGAGGCGAAGGTGACGTCATCGAAGGTCTCGGTGGTCTCCCCCCTGATCAGCAGGCGGTAGCCGAAATAGAGCGTCACCAGCGACCCGATGACGCCGATCGACAGCACGAGTACCGCCAGGTAGTCGGACAGGAAATCGACGCGGCGGGCCAGCCAGATCGATCGGGAGATCGCCAATCGGCGGCGGGCAATGGTGCTCGGCCGGTGCCGGCCGAACCTTTCGGGTTGATCGGCCCTCGCCTGCTGCGCCGCCGCCGCGGCGTGTGCGCGATCCCGGGCGGACCCGCCGGCCGCCCACAGCCAACCGACGTAGCCGGCGGCCAGCACCGCAACGATCAGTACGACGATGGCGACCACGAAGGTGCCGAGCCCCGCGTACTGCAGAGCGCTCGGGATCTGGATCTTGCTCCCCGGCTGCACCAGGGACTTGACGTCGTCGATGCTGATCCACGGGGTCGACGAGGTGATCCACGCCGCCGACAGGATGACGAAGCCGGAGGTGAGCGCAGCACCCAGGTACAGCGCCAGCACAGTCAGCACGACGGTGCCCAACCCGCCCATCGCCCGTCTGGGGGTCCGCGGTTTCTCCGGCCTGGCCATCAGGGCGATCAGCGCGAGCATGATCAGGGTGAGCACCGACTGGGCGCTGAACCAGAACGTGACAAATTCGTCGTAGCCAGGCATCTCGCCGTTCGCGGCGGTCGGGATGGCCAGCCCGAGCAGCAGGATCACGGCCACCGGGAGCCAGATCAGCAGGATCCAGCCGGTGTTGCGGTACCTGGTCATCCGGGTCGGGGTTCCAGTGGCCTCGCCGGGCAGGTCTGTGCGGCGGAGCAGACCCGGCCAGGCGAGCCCGGCCAGCAGCAGGACCCCGATGAGCGCCCCGAGACCGAGACCGACGCCCCGCCAGACCTGCGATGTCGAGGCGATGAGCAGGCTCACACCGACGCTCGCGACCCCGGCCTGCAGGTGCAGATGACGCAGCCGGCTGACCGGAAAGCGGCCGTACCAGAATCCGGGATCGGCCAACCGCGGTTCGGTCGGCGACCCCAGCTCCGCCGGGTCGTTGACCGGTGCCGTCAACCCCATCGGCCGGATCAGGTCGTACTGGACCGAATTCCGCCAGCTCAGCAGGGCCAGCAGCGCGAGCATGATCAGCGGCGCGCTGGCACCCCACAGCACCCGCCAGCCGGCCGACGTGCCGAAGAACATCGCCGAGAGTGGCCACGGCAGGTTCGTGCAGGTGGTGACGCATTGCCAGGTCAGGATCGCGAGGCCGATCCCGGTCGCGCCCAGGGTGATGGTGACCGTCAGGCTGACCGCCATCACCCGACCGAGAAACCACACCCACCACGCCGACCGCGGGGCCGCGTCCGGGGTGTCCCCCGGCACCGGCCGCATCCTCGGCGCGACGTTGATCAGGGTGAACGGCAGCAGGATCAGCCACAGCGCGCGGGACGGCGACCCCGACGTCAGGCCGCCCCACGAGTAACCCTCGAGGAACGGTGGCGGGTTGTCCTCCTGGCCGGTGGAATACGGCGCCGAGTCGGTGCCCGGGTCGTTCGACGGCCGATCGCGCCATTCCTCCCGCAACCGCGGACGATAGAAGCCGGCAGTCTTGTCCCCAGCGACCTGCCGCACCAGCTGCCGGTCGAGCAGTTCCTCGGGCGGAGTGCCGGACACCCCGTGCACCCGGAGCTCCACGACGTTGCCGCGCGACCCATCGGGTAGGACCATCGTTACCTCCCACCTTTGGCGTGAGCATCCCGCACCCGGGACGATGCGGCCGCATGAACAGCCCAGGACGGGGGCACCCGGGCTTGCCGGCCCGCGACCGCTGCGCGGAAGGAGGGCACGCGGGCGTCACCTGGTACCCGTCCGCGCGACCGGCCCACCCGGGTCAGCCGAGCTCCGACCTGCCCGGTCCGACTCAGGCCAGCGCGGCCGGCACCTCCACCGGCACGTCACTCACCTCACCGATCGCGGCGTCGCCGACCGGGAACTCCACGATGGCCGGCCGGTCCAGGATGCGGCGGGCGACGCTGTTCATCGTGTCGGCGTCGTTGTCGAAGCCGCCGTGCGAGGTCGCGCTGCTGCGGCTGTCCAGCGGCGCGTCCGGCGCGGTCGGCGACCAGATCACCTCCGCGCAGCCTTTCGCGCCGGGCACCAGCCCGAACGCCCGCAGCAGTTCCGGATCGTCCCGGATGGACTGCTCCAGACCGAGTATCGGCGCGTCGTCCTCCACCTCGAATATCCGACTCACCAGGTACAGCAACGATCGTCGGTACACCTGGAAGCAGGTGTCGTCCTCCTCGGCCTGCATGTTCATCGTGAACAGCGTCAGCCGGTCGATATCCGTGCCGACCAGCGGCAGCAATTGCGAACGGAAGCCGTCCACCCGCAACGCCGGGGCGAGCAATTGCAGGGAGTCGAAGCGGGGCGCGCCCACTGCTCTGGCCGACGGAATGAAATGTGAATGGAAGATGGCACCGGCGGAGTGGCCGACCGCGTGCAGCGTCACCCGGCCAGGGTTCTCGGCACAGAACTCGGCGAGGCGGCGACCGACGTAGGTGGCGCCCCCGTCCGGGCCGCAGGCCCGTGCCGCGCTCTGTTTCACCGCCGTCCACAACTTCGCCGCGAACGGCCCCTGCGCCAGTTCCGCGGCATGATCGGCCCGGCCTTGCACCAGATCCCGCCCGGCCCGCCAGCCCAGGATCTGCTTCAGCGTGTCGACAAACCCTGTCTCCCAGACGAAGTGCAGCGGGTAGGCGCCGTTGCGGAGCCACCACGGCAGCTGGTGAGCGGCAATGGCCAGCCCGGCCCGTTCGGAGACGATCCCGCCGTGCGCCCAGATCACCAGCGGCACCGGACCGGCCGTTCGCTCCAGGAACGCGGGGAGATGACGGTCGAAGATCGCCTCCACGTCGTACGCCGAGGTCTGCATCACCCCGTCCGTGGAGAATTCCCCGAGACTCAGGTTCACCACGTAGGGTCGCAGGGCCTCGACGGCGGCCGGACCGGAGGCCGGTAGGTCGCCCTCGGAGCTCGCAGTCGAGTCCATGCGCCCTCCCGACGAGGTCGAAACGGCAGGCAGGGCACGGGTCGGGGCCGCCGCGGGGACACTGCCATCGTGACCGAACCGGACGATTCCGGCTACCTGAATTGCCCGACGAACTGTGGCCAAGGGCCGCCCGTGGCTGCTGCATCAGCGCCACCGATGGTGATCCCGCGCGGATCCCAACAGACGTAGCTACCCCGGCAAGCCCGGTTCAAACGTCGTGCCCCGGCGAAGTCCCTACCCGAATTCTTACCCGACCGCCGCCTTCGCCAGTGCCGCCGGATCGGTGCGCCCGCGACCAACGGGAAGGTCGGAGCCGGTCCGACCGGCTGATCCGCCGTCCGGTCGAGTTCAACGGGCCGGCTACTGCTCGGCGCCGGGGACGGACCCCGGTCCGCTGAGGATCTGCGCCGCCGAGGCCGATCCCGAATCCGCGGGTTCGCCGAGTTCCGCGCGGTCCTCGGCCTCCCGCTCGGTCAGCTCCTCAACACCGTGCGCCGCCCACTGGTCGAGACTCCGATTGGCCCGGTCCTGGGCGCCATCCCCAGCTGTCATGGTGTCAGCATTCACCGTGCGCCGGTGCGGCGCTCAACCGGGGCAGCGGCCCCGGCGCGGCACCCCGGGACCAGCCGGGGCCGCACCCGCCGTCAGACCGCGCCGAAGACCGCACCGTCAGGCCGCGCCCGCCGTCAAACCGCGCCCGGTCGTCCGTGGCAGAGCTTGTACTTCTTGCCGGACCCGCAGGGACACGGCGCGTTGCGCGCCGGTTCCTTGGAGCCGGTCGCGGTCGCGGTGCCCTGCCGGGCCGCGGCCGCACTCCCGGCGCTCCCCGCGCGCCGGGTCTCGGTGCCGCCGTCCTCCCGCGGCCCGCTGAACGTCAGCGGCGCAGCCTGGGCCGGACCGCCGAGGCCCTTGCCGCGCAACGCGGCCGGCCCGCCCGCGCCGACTGCGACCGACGCAGCAGCGGCGGCCTGTTCGGTCGGCAGTGCCTCCACCGGACGCACCTTCCGCCGGACCGGGGCCGCCGGCGCGGCGGCAGCAGCCGCCGCCGCAGGAACCGGTGCGCCACCGTTGGCGCCGCCACTGCCGATCGCGGTCGCGGCGGCGGATGCGGCGGTGACCACCGGTGCGGCTTCCCCGTTGCCCGCGGCAACCGCCGGTGCCGGCTGCTCGCCGGCGGGCACCACCTGGACCTGCAGGTTGTACAGGAACCCGACGGACTCCTCCTTGAGCGAATCGAGCATGGCCGCGAACATGTCGAAGCCCTCCCGCTGGTACTCCACCAGCGGATCCCGCTGGGCCATCGCGCGCAGGCCGATGCCCTCCTTGAGGTAGTCCATCTCGTACAGGTGCTCGCGCCACTTGCGGTCCAGCACGGAGAGCACCACGCGTCGCTCGAGTTCCCGGGTGATCGCCGGGGTCAGCGTTTCCTCCCGGGTCGCCCAGGCCTTGCGCGCGTCGGCCAGCACGGCCTCCTTGAGCGAGGTGCGGGTCAGGTCACCGTGTTCGGTGGCGATGGAGTCCGGCGTCACCGAGATCGGGTAGAGCGTCTTGAGCGCCGTCCACAGCGTGTCGGTGTCCCAGTCCTCGGCGTAGCCCTGCGCCGTGGCGCCGTCGACATAGGCGGTGATCACGTCGGTGATCATGTTCTGCACCTGCAGGTGCAGGTCCTCGCCGTCCAGCACGCGGCGCCGCTCCTCGTAGATGACGGTGCGCTGCTTGTTCATCACCTCGTCATACTTGAGCACGTTCTTGCGGATCTCGAAGTTCTGCTGCTCAACCTGGGTCTGCGCGCTCTTGATCGCCTTGGAGACGAAGTTGTGCTCGATCGGCACGTCGTCGGGCATCCGGAGCCGGGTCATCAGCATCTCGACGGTGCCACCGCCGACCCGGCGCATCAGGTCGTCACCGAGCGAGAGGTAGAACCGGGACTCGCCGGGGTCGCCCTGCCTGCCGGACCGGCCGCGCAACTGGTTGTCGATGCGCCGGGACTCGTGACGCTCGGTGCCCAACACGTACAGCCCGCCGGCATCGCGGACCTTCTCCGCCTCCGCCTTGGTGCGGTTCTTGGACTCGTCGACCGCCTCCGGCCACGCCGCCTCGTACTCCTCCGGGGTCTCTGTCGGACTCAAACCCTTTGCCCGCAGCTCGAAGTCGGCGCTGTAGTCGACGTTCCCGCCCAGAATGATGTCGGTACCGCGGCCGGCCATGTTGGTGGCGACGGTGACGGCGCCGGACCGGCCGGCCTGCGCGATGATCGCCGCTTCCCGGGCGTGGTTCTTCGCGTTGAGCACCTCGTGCGGAACGCCGGCCCGCAACAGCAGTTTGGACAGCAGCTCGGACTTCTCCACCGACGCGGTGCCGACCAGCACCGGCTGGCCCTTCTCGTGCCGCTCGGCCAGATCGGTGACGACCGCGTCGAACTTGGCGTCCTCGGTCTTGTAGATCAGGTCGGCCTCGTCGAGCCGCTGGATCGGCTTGTTCGACGGGATCGGCACCACCCCCAGCTTGTAGGTTTGGTGCAGCTCGGCGGCCTCGGTCTGCGCGGTGCCCGTCATCCCGGAGAGTTTCTCGTACAGCCGGAAGTAGTTCTGCAGGGTGATGGTGGCCAGCGTCTGGTTCTCGGCCTTGATGTCCACTCCTTCTTTGGCCTCGATGGCCTGGTGCATGCCCTCGTTGTACCGCCGGCCGTGCAGCACCCGGCCGGTGAACTCGTCGACGATCAGCACCTCGCCGGACACCACGATGTAATCGCGGTCCTTCTTGTACAGCTCCTTGGCCTTGAGCGCGTTGTTCAGGAAGCCGACGAGCGGGGTGTTGACCGACTCGTAGAGGTTCTCGATGCCCAGGGCCTGCTCGACCTTGGTGACGCCTTCCTCGCTGACGCCGATTGTTCGCTTGGACTCGTCGACCTCGTAGTCGCCATCGGTCCCGCCCTCCACGCCCCGCTTCAGCCGCGGCACCAGCCGGGCGAATTCGGAGTACCACTTGGACGATTGGTCGGCGGGCCCGGAGATGATCAGCGGGGTGCGGGCCTCGTCGATCAGGATCGAGTCGACCTCGTCCACGATGCCGAAGAAGTGCCCGCGCTGCACCAGATCGTTCTTCGACCAGGCCATGTTGTCGCGCAGGTAGTCGAAGCCGAACTCGTTGTTGGTGCCGTAGGTGATGTCGGCCTGGTACTGGGCTCGACGCACCTCCGGGGTCTGCTGGGACAGGATCACCCCGACGTCCAGGCCGAGGAACCGGTGCACCCGGCCCATCCACTCGCTGTCCCGCTGGGCCAGGTAGTCATTGGTGGTGACGATGTGCACGCCCTTGCCCTCGAGGGCGTTGAGGTAGGCCGGCAGCGTGGAGACCAGGGTCTTGCCCTCGCCGGTCTTCATCTCGGCGATGTTGCCGAGGTGCATGGCGGCGCCACCCATCAGCTGCACGTCGAAGTGCCGCTGGCCGAGCGTTCGCTTGGCCGCCTCCCGGACGACCGCGAACGCCTCGACGAGGATGTCGTCCACGCTCGCCCCGGCCTCGAGCCGCTCCTTGAAGGCGGCGGTCTGGCCGCGCAACTCGTCATCGGACATCTCGACATAGTCGTTCTCCACATCGTTGATGTGGTTTGCGATCGTGCGCAGACGCTTGAGTGTCTTTGCCTCGCCGACGCGGAGCAGTCTGCCAAGAACCACGTGTTTCACCCTCGGTTGAATCGTGCCTCGCCGCTGGTCGCGGCGGGAACAGCGGGACACAGTCAGGCATCAGCCGAGCATCCCGCTGGTTGCCGCAGTCACCGGGCTCGGAGTTGGGCCCAGCGGTGACCATGGTAGGCGCACCGCCCTGGGCGCGGGGTTCCGTTGCCCAGGACGGGTGATGTTCGGCCGCGCTCCGTTCCGCGGCCGGACCCCGCCGACCGCCCTCCACCCTGGCCCGTGCCGACGGGTGATCGCCGCTACGTCAGCCGTAGCAACCCGTAGTCGAATCCCTTGCGGCGGTAGACCACCGACGCAAGTTGGGTGTCGGCGTCGTTGAACAGGTAGAAGTCATGCCCGACGAGCTCCATCTGGAACAACGCCTGATCGACCGTGATCGGTTCCGCAGGGTGATCCTTCACCCGAACGATCCGACCGGGGCCGCCGTCCTCCCCGGACCAGGCGCCGTCCAGCCCGTCGTCGACGACGGCCGCGGCCTCGACGCCATCGGCCGAGCCGCCCAGCCACGCACCGTCGATCTGCTCACCCTCCAACACTGCGGTGCTGGTGGTAGTGGTGGTGGTGGCGCCGTTGATCAGTGGCGCGGTGCCACCGAGGATCTCCTCCGGCGAGGCGGCAACGGCGGCGATCGGCGTGCGGGAGTGCTGGTGGTCGTGCCGCCGGTCTGCGGATCTGCGGAGCCTGGCCTCGAGTTTGGTGACGGCCGCGTCGAGCGCTGCGTAGAAGCTGTCCGCGCTGGCCTCGGCGCGGATCGCGGGTCCGCGGCTGGCGAGGGTGATCTGTACTCGTTGACATGTCTTGGACTGGCGTCGGTTGGTCTCGTGCGAGAGTTCGACATCCACTCGGATGATCTTCGGGTCATACCGCTCACTACGTTCCAGTTTCTCCGCCACGTGCACGCGAAAATGCTCCGGAACTTCTACGTTTCGGCCCTTGACGACGATGTCCACAAGTCCTCCTGTCTGGCAGGGAACTGCTGCAACCCTGCTGACGCGCGCGGGAAAACGATGTCCCGAGAAGCCGGCATGTCGTCCGGGCTTGCCCGGGATGACACCGAACCTACCTCTAGGCCCGAACGGCGCAAGAGCAGACCCCTGTGATACGCCAGACGGCGCGTAACGGGACTTGTCGACAACATTTTTCAGCGCCGCGGCGCCCGGGGACCGCACGACCGTCGACAACGTGCAGTGATGTGGCTTTTACACGGCGTGACAGGGCGCGGCGGGGCCGGGCTGATGCTGAGCCGGGCGCCCGCACGATCTGGACAACCGCTGTTGTCAGGGCACACCCTCGCCGCGCGTTGCGCCGTGGCAGGGCAGTTGTCGCGACGTGGGCCGCACGGCCATGCGGCCAACCTCTGCCGTCACCGCGCGGTGATCCACCCGGGCACCGCCGCCAGCACCACGACCCCGCGGACCGCCGCGGCATGATCGCGCAGGGCCCGGCACGCCGCGGCGGCGGTGGCTCCCGTCGTCAGCACATCGTCGATCAGCACGACCCCGGCGCCGCTCGGCGGTGCGGCGGACGGCACCCAGCGCACCCGATCGGCCAGGTTCGCGGCCCGGCCGGCGGCATCCAGGCCCACCGAGTCGCGCGCCGATCCTGCCGTCAGCAGGCAGGGGGCCACCCCGGCCGGGTGCCCGGCGGCCGCCAGCCGGCGGGCGGCGGCCCTGGCCATCGCGGTCACCGGATCGCCGCCCCGGCCGCGGGCGGCGGCCCGGCGGCTCGGCGCCGGCACCAGCCACACCGGATCGGGCAGCACCCCCAGAGCACGCAGCCGGATCAGACCACTGCCCAGACTCAGGCCGAGCAGCGGCGGCAGGTCGCGGCGGCCGCGTTCCTTGCCGGCCAGGATCGCCGAGCGATCGGGTCGGTGTATCTGGCCAGGCCCCAGACCGGCGGCAGTTCGACAGCGTGCCCGCCGAACTCGGGCAACCGGACCCGGCGTGGCCGGCCGCGGAGCGTGGCGTCACACCCCTCGCACCACGGGCCCGGGCCGCCGCAGCCCGGGCACGGCCGCGGCAGCACCAGATCCATCGCGGTCGCGGCACCCGAACGCAGCCCGGCGAGCAGCGGGGAGGACGAGGGGGGCATCCGCACACCCTGCCAGGGTCGGCGGGCCGGATGGTCGGCGAACCGAGAATGTGCACAGCCGACCCGACCCGGCGGCGTGCTGTGCTACCCCGTCGCCCTTCGGATCAGCGCCAGCAGCGCCCGCCCATACGCCTCCGACGGGTCATCCCCCCAATAGGCCAGCGGGTCGTCGAGCGCCTTGCCGGGTAGCACCGACGTCACCCGATAGCCCTCGTCGACCCGCTCCAGCGAGCGGAACGAGCCGCCGAGCAGCGACCGCAGCTGGTCCTCGCGTGGCAGCCACAGCGCGTCCGTCGCCTCGGCGGCGTCCAGCGCCCACTCGGTCGTGCCGTTGAAGCCGAGCACGGTCCCGGTCTGCGACTCGTGCGCCTCGACAACCATGTCGCTCAAGGTGAAGACCTCGTCCTCGAAGGCGCCGGTCACCATGGCGAACCGATCGCCGGGAGCGGGGTGCCAGACCAGGCCCGCCGCCTTGAGGGCTCCGGCGAGCTCAACGGAAATCATCGGTGGATCGTGCCCTTCAACTCGGGAAGAACGGCGACGAGCCGTTCAGGAATGGCTGGTCGGGAAGCGGCGACTGCCACTGGCCATCGGACTGCGAGCCTTCCAGCTGCCACACCCGGCCGCCGAAGGTGATCAACATCGGTTCGCCGGCCGCCACTGCCAGCCCGTCGATGTCGCCGAAGATCCCGCGGTCGGTGATCTTCCTGGATTCGAACCCGTCGATCGAGACGTCCCAGATGCTGCGGTAGGTGTTCGGCGCGCTGGACGCCGTCACCATCAGCTCCCTGGAGTTGGCGAAGGCGACCGGCCCGACGTGCAGCAGGTCAGGACGGACCAGAGTGAGGTCGGTGATCTCCAGCTGCGCCTGCGCGCTGCCGGCGTCGGCAGCAGGATCGGGGGACGGCACCACCGCGTCCGGCACGGTCGGGGCGGCCCCCGAGGTGTCGGCCACCACGGGCGAGATCACCCCCAGGTAGAGCCGTTCACCGGCCACGACGGCGACCCGGACCCCGTCCGGCGAGAGCGTCAACGCCGTCACGGCGCCCTTGCCGGACAACTCGTCGGAGGTGACCCTTTCCCGGCTGGGATTGCCGGTTGTGGAGACCCGGTACACCTCGGGTTTGGCGGCCCCGTTCTGCACCACCCACGCCTCGTCGCCGGCCCGGGTGAAGCTCGGCACGCTGATCGCGCCGGCCTTCAGCACGGGATCGGCCCGGTCGCTGTCCGGTGGGCCGGCCATCAACAGTTCCTGGCCGCCGGCGGGGTCGGCGGCGACCGCCGCGATGGCCCCGGTCGCGGACGACTTCGCCGCGCTCGCCACCGGAACGGCCCCGGCGCCGAGCGGCCCGGCGACCGCCTTCTCGTCCAGCAACCCGGCGATGACCCCCGCCGTCGTGACGTAGAACGGGTCGGAGGCGACCTGGCCGGTGCCGGCCAGCCGGTCCGGGTCGAACGATGACACGGTGTTGATGGTGTACACGCCCTGGTTCGCGTCCAGCGGCTCGCCGTCCACGGTGATCGCGATCCGCGGTGAGGTCGGGGACAACGTCCAGACGATCTGCGCGGCCAGCGCCCTCCTGGCCTCCGGGGTGGACACGTCGACACCGGTGAGGTCGACCTGCAGCACGCCCTCGGAATCGACGGACGGATTGGAACGCAGCGCGGACTTGCTGGTGAACTGGGTCCGGACGGCACCGACCAGGCTCTGGCTGGGACCGCGGATCAGCCCCGAGATGAGCCGGTTCGCCCGGTTGGCCGGAGTCTGCCCGAGCACCACGTGCCGCACATCCGGTACCACGACGGTCCCTGTCCTGTCCAGGAAGTACAGCACCCGCTGCCGGAACGCGGTGGAGAACTCCCCGCTGGTCAGCAGCAACTCCGGCGGCGGGTCGTTGATCCGCCACTCGCCGTCGACCTGCACCAGGTGCAGCGCGCGGGCATAGGCGGTCGCCGCCTCGGTGTGGAAGGACCGTTCGACGTCCAGGCAACCCGGCGACAACCCACTGACCGTGACGGTCCCGGCCGCGGTCAGGTCGACATCGGTGCGGTACCCGTCGCCCAACACGACGACCGGCAGCGCGCTGGGCTGCCAGCTGTTCTGCGCCGCTGGGGTCAGGTACTGCCGGGCGGCGGCGAAGCTCGACCCCGACGCGGTGTCCAGGTCCGGGCGGGCGCTGGCCGAGATGAAACCGCGGACGATCTGGTCGGGTTGCTGTCCTGGGGTGGGCGCGTCGGGCGCGACCGGTGCCACCTGATCGGCGATCTGCGTGACGTCGAACGCGGCGCTCGAGGTGGGCACTCCGGTGCAGCCGGCGAGGGCGCCGGCGGCCAGCGCGAGCGCCGCGGCCACCAGCGCTGCCCGGCCCGACCGCCGCCGTCCGGCGGCCCGCCGTTGCCCGTCGGCCGGTCCCCCGCCGAACCGTTGCCCGGCGGAGCGCGCCGGTAGCTCCGTCACGCCGGACCACCCACCGTGCTGGGCTGCCCGGCCGGTGTCCCGGTGATCGCAGAAACCGCACCGTCATTCTCGGAATCCGCTGCAGCCCTGGGCGTTTGCGGCTGATCGGTGGACGACAGCGCGGCTGTGGGCCCGGCCGACGGGACGGACGCCGGGTGCAGCTCGTCATGGCTGGGCACGGGTTTGAGGGTGCCGTCCTCGACCATCATCCGGATCCCCTCGGCGTAGATGCCCGGCTCACCGGTGCTGTCCACGGCGCCCGCCGTCGACGGCGAGACGTCGGCTCCGATCCGCAGCGGCAGCGGGGACGCAGTGATCAGCCCGCCGTGCCGGCGCGGCAGGGTGAGCCGGAACCTGGCACCCTCCCCCGGCGCACCGGAGGCCTGCAGCCAGCCGCCGTGCAGCCGGGCGTCCTCCAGCGAGATGGCCAGACCCAGGCCGGTACCGCCGGTCTGCCGCTGCCGGGACGGGTCGGCCCGCCAGAACCGGTTGAACACCAGGCCGGCCTCCCCGGGCCGCAGCCCCACTCCGTGGTCGGTGACGGTGATGGCCAGCACGTCGTCGTCGGCGGCCAGTTCCAGCTCCACCGGCTTGCCGTCCGCATGGTCGATCGCGTTGTAGATCAGATTCCGCAGGATCCGATCCACCCGCCTGGCGTCGATCTCGGCGACCACCGGGTGGTGTGGCAGCGAGGTGACGATCGTCACCCCGAGCTGGTCGGCGACCGAAGCGGCGGCCGCGATGCTGGTGTTGATGCTGGACCTGATGTCGATCGGCTCCGCGCTGAGCTCCGCCATCCCGGCGTCATACCTGCTGATCTCCAGCAGGTCGGCCAGCAGCGACTCGAACCGGTCGAGCTCGTCGACCAGCAGTTCGGTGGACCTGGCCAGGTGCGGTGGGAAGTCCTGACGGCTTTCGTGCAGGACGTCCGCGGCCATCCGGACCGTGGTCAGCGGCGTGCGCAGCTCGTGCGAGACGTCGGAGGTGAACCGGCGCTGCAGCTTGCCGAACTCCTCCAGCTGCCGGATCTGCACCCTGATCGCCTCGGCCATGCCGTTGAACGAGCTGGCCAACGTGGTCAGCTCGATGGGCCCGGTCACGGGCATCCGTTCGGCCAGGTCGCCGGCGGCGAGCTTGCGGGCGCTCGCGGCGGCCCGGCGGACCGGCCGGACCACCTGCGAGGCCACCAACGCGGAGATCAGGGTCAGTGCCAGCGAGAGCGCGATGCCACCGAGCAGCAGGGTGCGCTGCACGACCTGCACGGTGCCCAGCTCACCGGCGAGCGGGAAGATCAGGTACACCTCGAACGAGTCGGTGCTGGTCCGAGCCGGACTGCCCATCACCAGTGCGGGGATGTTCTGCCCGTCCCGCCGGATAGTCGTGTACTGGTAGGCGATCTCGCCCTGACCGATGCGCGCCCGCAGCTCCGCGGGGACGTCACCGGTGGGCTGCTGGATGGCGAGGTCGGTCTCGGAGCCGACCCGGCTCGGCACGATGACCGGCTCGAAGACACCGGCGGTCGATCCCTGGGCGTCGGAGGACCCGTCCGCCCGGCCGATCTCGGTCAGCGCCAGTCGCAGTTGTTCGCGCAGCGAGCTGGGGTCGGAATCGGCACCGGACAGGCTGCTCTGCACGGTCTGCCGGGCGCTGTCGATCTCGGCGGTGGCCGCGTCGATCTTGGACCGGAGCAGCCCGGTGGTGATCTGCTGCTGCAGGATCAGCCCGAGGGTCAGCATCACGACGGTGGACAACGTCAGGGTCAGAACGACGACGCGGACCAGCAGTGACCTGCTCCAGAACGCCACCCTGATCCGCGCCCGGTCGAATCCGCGACGGAGCTTGTCGAACAGAGAGGATCTTCCTGCCGGGCGGTCCTGCGCCGGGTCCGCGCTGACGACGTCGGGCCCACCGGCATCCTGTACCGCGGGCGGGAACGCCGGCTCGGTCCGATCGGGGCCGGCTCCCAGGGAGGCCGGCTCCCCGGTCACGACGTGCCGGCCCGATACCCGACGCCGCGGACCGTGACCACCACCTCGGGATGCTCAGGATCCTTCTCGATCTTCGACCGCAGCCGCTGCACGTGCACATTCACCAGCCGGGTGTCGGCGGCGTGCCGGTAACCCCAGACCTGCTCGAGCAACACCTCCCGGGTGAAGACCTGCCGGGGCTTGCGGGCCAGTGCCACCAGCAGGTCGAACTCCAGCGGCGTCAGCGAGATCGGTTCGCCGTCCCTGGTCACCTGGTGGCCGGGGACATCCACCTCCACGTCGGCGACCCGCAACCGCTCCGCCGAGCCGACATCGGCCCGGCGCAGCCGCGCCCGGATCCGGGCGGTCAGCTCCTTCGGCTTGAACGGTTTCATCACGTAGTCGTCGGCGCCGGACTCCAGCCCGAGCACCACGTCGACGGTGTCCGTCTTGGCGGTCAGCATGATGATCGGGATGCCGGACTCGGCCCGGATCTCCTTGCAGACGTCCAGCCCGGACACTCCCGGCAGCATCAGATCCAGGAGCACGAGATCGGGATGAACCTCCCGGAATGCGTCCAGTGCCTTCGATCCGTCCCGGACGACCGCGGTGTCGAAACCCTCCCCGCGCAGCACGATCGTGAGCATCTCGGCCAGGGCAGGGTCATCGTCGACCACCAACACACGCGCTCTCATGGCTCCCATGGTGTCATCCCGCGCAGGTGAGCGGGGCTGCACCGCGCGGCGCCGGGCCCTGCGCCGGGTGATGGCGCGGCCCGGGAGGCGCGACGGCGCCGTGACGCGACCGTCCCGGGCGCGCGCCGTGCGACCATGGGGCGGTGAGTCTGCCGCGCTATCCGAGCCCGGGGCCGTTCGGCGGCCAAGCCTCCCAGCGCTCGTGGGAACAACCCGGATCGATCCCGCTGCGCCCGCTTGCCGTCGGCGAGATCCTCGGCGTGGGCGTGACTGTGCTGCGCCGGCATGCGCTGCCGCTGGTCGGTGCCGCCATCGCGCTGGCCGCGGCGTCCACGGCGCTGACGCTCGGGGTGCTGGCGGCGACCGGGTCGCTGGCGACGTTCGCGGACGCCGGCTGGCTGCAGGACATCCTGGCCGGCGGCACCACGCTGCCGGCCGGCATCCTGCTGGCCACGCTGCTGGGTTTGGTGGTCTCCACCATCGGCGCCCCGGTGATCGCCGGCATCGCGTCCGCCTACGCCGGAGCGCAGGCCCTGGGCCGGGACGGTCGCGGCGCGGTGGCCGAGCGGCTGCGCGGCCGGTGGCCCGTCCTGCTCGGGGTCGCGCTGATCGTCGGCGGCCTGGTCGCGGCCGGCTTGGTGGTGCTGATCATCCCCGGGGTGATCGCCTATCTGATGCTGGTGCTCGCCGCGCCGGCGGCGGTGATGGAACGCGGATCGGTCGGCGCCTCGCTGCGCCGCAGCACGGCGCTGACCAGGGGGCACCGCGCGCGGATCATGGGCGCCGTAGCGGTGACGCTGATCAGCGGGTCGGTGGCCGGCGCGATCGTCTCCTCGTTCGCCGGCGCGGTGGTCGGCGGATCCGGCACCGCCGGCACGCTGGTCGTCACAGAGCTTGTCGCGGTGCTGGTGACCGGCCTGGCCAACGCCTGGACCGGCGCCGTCGTCGCCGTCCTTTACATCGACGTCCGGATCCGCAGCGAGCACCTTGACCAGGCCCTACGGGTGGCCGCCGCGGCCGACCGGGCCGCGGCCCAGGCCGGGCCGATGGACCCGGCAGGACCGTCGTACCCGGCAGGACCGTCGTACCCGGCAGGACCGATGAACCAGCCCTGACTCAACCCGTCAGGTCCCATCAACCCATCAGGTCCCATCAACCCATCAGGTCCGACAGCCCGCTGATCGACCCGTCGGCCTCCGGAACCAGCACGGTCCACGGCGACAGGTACTCCTGCGCTGCGAGCAGCCGGTACATCTCACCGGTGCGCCGCTGCAGCCCGGCGTCCGACTCGAAGCTGTCCAGCGCCCGATCCGCGGTGGTCGCGGCCCGCCCCCTGGCCCGCTGCGCCGCCACCTCCAGCGGGGTGGCCAGCAGGATCTGCCGGTCCGGCAACGGGACACCGAACCGGTCGATCTCCAGCTCCCTGACCCAGCCGGCAAACCCGCTGTCCAGAGCCGGCCCGCCGAGTCGTGCCGACCCGTAGGCCGCGTTGGACGTCACGTACCGGTCCAGCAGCAGCACGTCGTTGGCGGCCAGTAGGTCCAGGATCTCGCCGGCCGCCGCCCGCCGGTCCAGGGCGAACAACAGCGCGGATCCATAGACAGAATCAGCCAGGTCACCCAACCGGCCGTACAGCGCGTCGCGCACCAGATCGGCGTGCACATCGACGCCGTACCGCGGGAACGCCATGGTGGCCACCCGGGCCCCGTCGGCCCGCCACCGGGCCGCGGCCGCCTCGACCAAGGTGCGCTTGCCCGAACCGTCCAACCCCTCGATGACGATCAACCGGCCCATCGGCAGCACCCTAGCCGGGGCGCTCCGGCGCGGTGCGCGACCGGCCCCGACGCTCTCATCCGAGAGTCATCAAATCGATACGCTGCGTCACTGGTCATGGTCCGTGACGTGGTGGCCGGGTAGTTCGCGTGACGACGAAGACCCCCGCGCCGCAGCCGGCGGCGTATCACAAGACCTTCTTCGGCCAACCACATCAGCTCGCGACGTTGTTCTCGGTCGAGATGTGGGAGCGGTTCTCCTTCTACGGCCTGCAGGGCATCCTGCTGATCTACCTGTACTACTCGATCTCCGACGGCGGCCTCGGCCTGGACCGGGTCGCGGCGACCAGCATCGTCGGCGCGTACGGCGGCCTGGTGTACCTCTCGACGATCCTCGGCGCCTGGCTGGCGGACCGGATCATGGGCGCCGAACGCACGCTGTTCTACGCGGCCGCGTTGGTGATGTGCGGGCACATCGCGCTGTCCGCGATCCCGGGGATTCTCGGCGTCGGGGTCGGCCTGGTGCTGATCGCGTTCGGCAGCGGCGGAGTGAAGGCCAACGCGACCTCGCTGGTCGGCACGCTGTATGCGGCCGACGATCCACGCCGCGACGCCGGCTTCTCGATCTACTACTTCGGCATCAACCTGGGTGCGTTCCTGGGACCGCTGCTGACCGGTCTGCTGCAGACCGACGTCGGCTTCCACTGGGGCTTCGGACTGGCCGCGGTCGGCATGGCGATCGGGCTGACCGTCTACGCCATCGGCCGGAAGAACCTGCCGGAAAGCGCGCACCACATCCCGAACCCGTTGCCCGCCAACCGGCGCGGCCTGGTGATCGGCGCCGCCGTGCTGGTGATTGCGCTGATCGTGGTGCTCGCGACGACCGGGGTGCTCAGCGCCGACCGGCCGGCCACCATCGTCGTCGTCGTGACGATCATCTCCGCCGTCATCTACTTCGCGGTGATCCTGAGCAGCAAGAAGATCACGCCGGTGGAGCACCGGCGGGTGTACTCGTTCATCCCGATGTTCGTCGTCAGCGCCGTGTGCTGGTCGCTGTACCAGCAACAGTTCACCGTGATCACCGAATACTCCGACAAGCAGCTCAACCGGAACATCTTCGGCTGGGTGATGCCGGTCAGCTGGGTGCAGTCGATCAACCCGGTCTTCGTGATGATCCTGTCCCTGGTGTTCGCCTGGATCTGGACCAAGATGGGGACCCGGCAGCCGCCGACGCCGATCAAGTTCGCGGCCGGCGTCATCGTGATGGGTGTGGCCTTCCTGCTGTTCATCCCGATGGCGAGCACGGTGCCGAACAGGGCCCCGCTGCTCGGGCTGGTCGGCGTGCTGTTCGTGTTCACCGTCGCCGAGTTGCTCATCTCCCCGGTCAGCCTGTCGCTGGCCACCAAACTCGCCCCGGAGATCTTCCAGACCCAGATGGTCGCGCTGCTGTTCCTGTCCATCGCGCTCGGCACCGCGATGGCCGGCGTGCTGGCGGAGTACTACTCCGATGAGAACCAGGTTGCCTACTTCGGCATCCTCGGCGGCGTCGCAATCATGGTGGGCATCGTGTTGGTCCTCTTCACCCCGCCGATTCACCCCGCCGATTCGCAAGCTGATGAGCGCCGTCCGCTGACCCTGGACCGACCCGCCGGCCGCCGTCGTGTTGGATGGATCGCATGTCAGCAGCCAATTCGAGCAAGCCGGTCATCGATTTCCCCAACGGTGAGCCGCCCACGACCCTGGAAATCACCGACCTCACCGTCGGCGACGGCGCCGAGGCCGCGCCGGGCGGCACTGTCCGCGTGCACTACCTCGGCGTCGAGTTCTCCTCCGGTGAGGAGTTCGACTCGTCCTGGAGCCGCGGCGAGTCCATCGAGTTCCCGCTCCGCGGCCTCATCAAGGGCTGGCAGGACGGCATCCCCGGGATGAAGGTCGGCGGCCGCCGGCAGCTCACCATCCCGCCGGAGTTGGCCTACGGCCCAGCCGGCGGCGGGCACCGGTTGAGCGGGCAGACGCTGATCTTCGTCATCGACCTGATCGACGCCAGGTAACTCGGCCCTCCCCCGCCGTCGGCGTTGCAGTCCAAGGGTCCGTCGGAACAACGTCCGCGTTCACCGGACACCGCCCGCAGGTGGTGTCCGAAGCGGCGGGGGTTGTTGCGACCCGTCTCGCGGGCCTTCGCGCTTGCCGCGGACGATTCAGCGGGCTCGGGCGAGCCGATACCCAGATGCGGAAAGGCCCGCCGGGGCGGGCCTTTCGCCTTACCAGCCGCGCTCAGTAGGGCTGCGCGTCCTTGCTCAGTACCGGTAGTGGTCCGGCTTGAACGGTCCCTCGACGTCGACGCCGATGTACTCGGCCTGATCCTTGGACAGCTTGGTCAGCTCGCCGCCCAGCGCCTCGACGTGGATCTTCGCGACCTTCTCGTCCAGGTGCTTGGGCAGCCGGTAGACCTCTTTGTCCCACTCGTCGGGCTTGGTGAACAGCTCGATCTGGGCGATCACCTGATTGGAGAACGACGCGCTCATCACGAACGACGGGTGCCCGGTGGCGTTGCCCAGGTTGAGCAACCGGCCCTCGGACAGCACGATGACGGTGTGTCCATCGGCGAACCGCCACTCGTCGACCTGCGGCTTGATCTCGATCCGCACTGCGCCGGACCGGGCCAGGCCCGCCATGTCGATCTCGTTGTCGAAGTGCCCGATGTTGCCCAGGATCGCCTGGTGCTTCATCCGCTTCATGTGATCGACGCCGATGATGTCCTTGTTGCCGGTGGTGGTGATGATGATGTCCGCCCGCTCGACCGCCTTCTCGATGGTCGTGACCTCGTACCCGTCCATCAGCGCCTGCAGGGCGCAGATCGGGTCGACCTCGGCGATGATGACGCGGGCGCCCTGCCCGCGGAGCGACTCGGCCGAGCCCTTACCGACGTCGCCGTAACCGGCGACCAGCGCGACCTTGCCGCCGATCAGTACGTCGGTGGCCCGGTTGATGCCGTCGATCAGCGAGTGCCGCACGCCGTACTTGTTGTCGAACTTGCTCTTGGTGACCGCGTCGTTGACATTGATCGCCGGGAACAGCAGCTCGCCGGCGGCGGCCAGCTGGTAGAGCCGGTTCACCCCGGTTGTGGTCTCCTCGGTGACGCCGACAATGTTCGGCGCGGTCCGGGTGAAGTAGGTGGCATCGTTCGCCAGGGACGCGCGAAGCAGGTCCAGGACGACCGCGTGCTCTTCCGTGTATTCGGCGTCGTCTTCCGTGATGGGCGGCACGACGCCGGCTTTCTCGTACTGCACGCCCTTGTGGATCAGCAGGGTCGCGTCCCCGCCGTCGTCCAAAATCATACTTGGACCCTGAGCTGTGCCGTCTTCCTTGGCTGGCCAGCGCAACATCTGGTCGGTGCACCACCAGTACTCGGGCAGCGTCTCGCCCTTCCAGGCGAACACCGGAACGCCGGACGGCTCCTCGGGGGTGCCGTACCGACCCACCGCTACCGCCGCAGCGGCGTGGTCCTGGGTGGAGAAGATGTTGCACGAGCACCAGCGGACGTCGGCGCCCAGGTCGACGAGGGTCTCGATCAGCACGGCCGTCTGCACGGTCATGTGCAGCGAGCCGGACACCCGGGCCCCGGCCAGCGGCCTGACCTCGGAGTACTCACGACGCAAGGCCATCAGGCCGGGCATCTCGTGCTCGGCGAGGGTGATTTCCTTCCGGCCGAAATCGGCCAACGCCAGCGACGCGACCTTGAAGTCGAGGTCGCCGTACCGGTCGACGGTGAGTTCGGTGGCGGACAGGGTTGATGCGGACAATGGTGCTCCTCATGGGCTCTGGCGGCGCAGCTGGGTGCGGCCGCAGGTGGCCGGACTCGGGTTCCACCCTGCACCGGACGCCCCAGCGGGGCGTGCATGTCACCCACGAGGATACCGGGCGATCGGTGGGATCCGGCGCAGGTGGACGGCCGTTGCCGCGGACGCAGCGCTCGTCGCGAGGGCGGGCGAACGGGGCGGGGCTCGGTCAGTCGTCGTCCGGGGTGATCTTGCGACGAGTGGTGTACAGGCCGTAGAGGAATCCGACCACCGCGCCGCTCAGGACCGGGAGGGCGACATTGCTGATGACCACCCCGAAGGCGAGCCCGAGCAGCAGGCCGCAGACCGTCCAGATAGCGATCGCGGGGACCCGGGACTCGCGATCCTGGGGTCCTCTCTTCATCGGGCCACCGTAGTCGCGCCCGGACCAGGGACGAACGGTTCCCGACCCGCGCGTGGCGGATTGAACCGGGGCGGGAAAATGCCACCATGAGCCCAGCCGATGCAGATTCTTCCGCTCCGGACACCGGCGACGGGACGGGGCCCCACCCCTCGATCGAGGACGTTTCCCGGTCAGGACCGGCAGCGTCTGCTCCGTCGACGTCGGAGCTGCTGACCTATGGCCTCGGATCGGGCAACCGGTTGAACTACACCTCCGCGGTGTACGGCTCAGTGCTCGCCGCCACCGTCGTCGTCAGCTCCGGAGACCTCCGCGCGCCGGTGGTGTTGGCCGTCCTGCTGCTGGTCAGCGGAGGGACGTTCTGGATCGCGCACGTCTACGCCGCCACGGTGGCCGGTGTGCACGGCGGCTGGCACCTGGGGTCGATCTGGAACGGGATGCGACACGAGTGGCCGGTCGCCTTCGCGGCGGTCCCGCCGGCCGCCGCCGCGCTGATCTGCGGGCTGATCCCCGACGTCACCGTCGGGGAGGGGGTGTGGGCGGCCCTCATCGTGTGCATTGTCGAGCAGCAACTGTGGGGCTATGCGGCGGTGCGCAACGCCAAACTGACCGGTCCGGCGTTGACCAGGACGATGCTGCTGAACGTCGTCATGGGCTTCATCATCGTGGCGTTGAAGCTGGGCATCGGCCACTGAAGGGCCGGTCGCCGCTCAGGACGCCGGGGCCGGCTCCGGCTTGCGTGCCGCGGGAGACACGATGCCGGCGATGGCGACCAGAACCAGCACCAGCAGCAGCGCGTTGAGCAGGCCGACGTGTTCGCCGACGAAACCGATCAGCGGCGGACCGACCAGGAACGCCAGGTAACCGATGGTCGCGACCGCGCTGACCCGGGCAGCGGCGTTGACCGGATCGTCGGCCGCGGCGGACATGCCGACCGGGAAGCCGAGCGCCGAGCCGAAGCCCCACAGCACCACACCGACGCCGGCCAGCCAGGCGACCGGCGCGAAGATCACCGTGACCAGTCCGACGGCGGCGAGGACCGCGGATACCCGCAGTACCGGAACCCGCCCGAAGCGGTCGAGCAGCCAGACACCGCCGACCCGGCCGACCGTCATCGCTGTCACGAAGATGCCGAAAATCATTGCCCCGGTGGCGTTGTCGACCCCGTGACCGTCGACCATGGCCAGCGCGAGCCAGTCGTTGGCCGAGCCCTCGGCGAAGGCCATGCCCAGCACGATCAGGCCGATCAGCAGGGTGCGCCGGTCGCGCCAGATTCCTAGCCTGGATCGCCAGGCCTTCTTGCCGGCGCCGGCGTTGGCGGCCTGCTCGACCTGCTCCTGCTCTGCCGCGGCGACCGCCGGATCGGGCTGCAGGTAGCGCACGGCGAATAGTCCGCCGGCCGCGATGACCACGGCGACCGTCACCAGGTGAGCCACGATGGAGATCCCGGCGAACTCGGCGGCCGCACCGAGCGCGGCGCCGAGGATCGTGCCGCCACTGAACAGGGCATGGAACAGGGGCATGACGGTCCGGTCGAGGGCTCGCTCGTTGGCGGCGCCCTCGACGTTCATGGCGACGTCACACGTCCCGTTGCCCAGACCGAAGATCGCCAGCCCGATGACGACCACGGCGAAGCTCGCCATGGTCGCTCCGATGCCGGTGATCACCAAACCGACGGCGACAGCGAGCAGCGAAATCCGGATGGTGGCGGCCGAGCCGATGCGGGCCAGCACATGGCTGGAGCCGGTGAGGCCGACGATGGAACCGAGGGCCAGCCCGAAGACGATCAGACCCATCTGGAAGGTGCTGGCACCCAACACGTCCCGGATCGACGGGGTACGGGCCACCCAGCTGGCGACGGCCACGCCGGACAGCGCGAAGATCAGGAAGACCGCGTTGCGCCACGCGACGATCTGCGCGCGGCCGAGTGGGGCGGGCCCGGCCTGGCTGGCGGGGGCGGGCTGGGACACGGTGTTCCTCGGGTTCTTGCTCGTGGCCTTCTGGTGGTCGGGTACCGGGGTCTGCGACCACGGGCCCGACTGCCACCGGGCGCGGTCTGTCGAATCATCATTATCGAATCGTTTCGAGTCGATCGTAAGGGACGTCCGAGGACCGGGTCAAGCATGGCCGCCAACCCTCCGACGAGAGCCCGATCACCGTCCACAGGCGCCGGACACGACGTACGCAGCCTCGCGTCTCCGCGCCTTCGAATCGTTTCGACTAGGATCGAACCATGCACCTGATCCGGCGATTGGCCGACCTGTCGGTCGGCAGAAGCTGGGATCGGGTCGGCCGAGTCCTGGCTCTCGGACAGACGGTGCCATCCGCTGATCCGTCGGCACTGTCCCGATCACTGCGATGACCAGGACATCGACTGGGCACAGCGCCCCGGCCCCGAGCGATGTTCGCGACGTCGACCACGGCGAGCAGACTCGAGCGGCCCCGGACCCGGTGGCGCAGCCGGTGTCGCAGCCGGCGGCCCAGCCGGTGTCGCCGGGTAAACGCACCACCCTGGCCCAGGTCGCCGCGCTTGCCGGCGTGTCGGTCTCGACCGCCTCCCTGGCCTTCAGCGGATCTGGCCCCGTCTCGGGCGCGACCCGTGACCGGGTGCTCGCGGCTGCCGAGCAGCTGCACTACGGCGGTCCCGACCCACGCGGCCGCTCGCTGCGGCAGGGCCGCTCGGGCATCATCGGCGTCGTCATGGAGGAGCGGGTCCTCGCCGCGTTCCGGGATCCGATCCGGATCGCGGTGCTGGACGGCATCGCCCAGGAGACGACCGCCGACGGCCGGGGGCTACTGCTGCTCACCGACGTCGGGCAGAGCGCGATCGCACTGGAATCCGCCTCGATGGATGGGGTCATCCTGCTCGGCTGCAGCTCGCGGATCGCCAGGTCCATCGACATCCAGCGCCGCCGCGCCATCCCAACGGTCGCGTTGGGCGGCCCGCCGTTCGCGGGCGTTCTGACAATTTCTCTCGACGACGACAAGGCCAGCGAACTGGCGGCCCGGCACCTGGCCGACCTCGGCCACCGTGACGTCGCCATCGTCGCCCTCCCGCTGCTCGCCGGCGCCGATCCCGCAGGATCCACCGGCGCCGGTGACGGCGACAACCCGGAGCGTCGCGGTCCCCTCACCTCCGCGCGGGAAAGCTCGGGCACTGTCCAGGTCACCCTCGAACGGTTGCGCGGCGTGCGTGCGGTGTTCCCCACCAGTACCGGCGTGGTCACCACCGGCAGCTACGTCGACGAGGGCATGACCGCCGGTCACGCCCTGCTCGACGACCCGAACCATCGACCGACGGCAATTCTGGCGCAGAGCGACCTGCTCGCGGCCGGGGTGATCAAGGCGGCCGAGGAGCTGGGGCTGGAGGTGCCACGGGACCTCAGCGTCGTCGGGTTCGACGGCATCGCTTTGGACCGGATCGTTCCGCACGACCTGACCACCCTGGTGCAGCCCGCGGCGGAACAGGGCCGGGCGGCGGGTCGGGCGGTTCTCGACCTGCTGGAGGGCGGCCATCCGGAATCCGTGCAGTTCACCAGCACCTTCCACCTCGGCGCCACCACCGGTGCGCCGAGGGACCTGCGCTGACGATCGCCGGCGGGGTTGACATCGTGACGACGCTCGAGATCATACTGCCACACCGTCGCGGCAATGTTGTTCGAGACGCGAAACCTGTTCTGTGACAGGACCCCGCGCGAACTGCGCCAGCAGTGGCCGCATCTCGTTCCGGATCTCTGGACGATGACTCGAGACCGTCTGGGTAGGAAGAGCTCTCGGACAACTGGGTCACCGGTCTCGGTCGCCGAAACTCGGCCGAGGGCGGCCGAATTTTGGCGGGCCGGCAAGGGCAATCATGAACTGCGTTGTCGCGCAACGTGAGTGACGGTGGTCGGGTGGGCGGGCACCGTCGTCAAGACGGGCCGCCGGCGCCTGGTCGGTCAGTGAGCGGTCCGGCGCCTGGTCGGTCAGTGAGCGGTCCGGTGAGTTGCCGCATCAGCGCTGCATCGTCTCGAACTGCCCAATGTTCGGCGCCCTTGCCGTCGACCACCCGGATCATGTGCATCTGCTGGTAGGCGAAACTGCGGCCGGTGGCGGGCAGGCCGAAGAACTCGCCGGTGTGCCGGCCACTGTGTCGGCAATAGACCACGGCGGTGTCGCCCTCGGCGATCACCCGGTGGATCGTCCACTGCTGGTCGGAGAAGGCTTTGGCCAGGGCGTGCATGTAGAAGATGACGCCGGCCGGGCCGGGCGGGGTGCCGGGTGGCGCTTCATGGTTGACGAAGTCGTCGGTCACGGCCTCGATCACCGCTGCCTCGTCGTCGGCCGGGAAGATCTCCTCCAGCACTCGACGGGCGGCGGCCTTGACGTCGGCGGATGCGGTCATTTTCTGTCCTCCTGTCTGCGGGGCCGGCGTGGCACGGCCCGCCGATCATATTGATGCCAGTATCATTCTCGCCAATGTCTGAATCCGCAAGGCCCAAACGTCGCTACGACGCCTCGCGACGTCGCGAACAGGCGACGCAGACCCGAACCAGGATCATCGACGCCGCAGGACGCGTGTTCCTCGAACGCGGGTATGCCGGTGCGACAATCCCGACAATCGCAGCCGAGGCCGGGGTCGCCGTGGAGACGGTGTATCGCTCGGCCAGCGGTAAGGCAGGATTGCTGGCCGCCGCGGTGCAGGCAGCCCTGGCCGGTGGCGCGGAACGCGCCGAACGCCCTGTCGAACAGCGCGAGGGGATTCGCCGGGTCATCGCCGAGACCGATCCGCGCAGACGATTGGCGGCCTATGCCGCGACCCAGCCCGGGGTGTGGTCTCGGGTCGGCCCGTTGCTGCGCGTTCTGGAAGCCGCGGCCGCCACCGACGACACGCTTGTCGAGCTGCAGGAACACCACGCCCAGCAGCGCCTCGTCGGCCTGCGCCGGTTCGCCGAGGCGCTGGCTCACACCAACGCGCTGCGCCCCGGTCTCACCGCCGAGCGGGCGGCCGACCTCATCTGGACCATCTGCGCGCAGGCCAACTACGACGCCCTGGTCACCGCTCGTGGTTGGAGCCACCAGGAATACCGCGACTGGCTCAGTGACACGTTGGCCGCGTCCCTACTGTCCAGGAATGCCGAACCGACCGGATCACGATAATTCGAAGGTCCGGAATTCCTCACCTGAACGTCGCGCGAATTGCCGACCCCGCCGGACCAGATGAGGATTGTCAATGGACAGCTGTTCCTGCCCACCGGCGGCCGGCAAGGATGAATAGTCGTGGAGCACTCGATAGAGAACATCGTTCTCCGTCAGTCCCATATCCGCCAGAGCTTGGTCACAGCTGCCGATGGCCCCCTACTCACGCGGTTGGGTGGTGTTCCTTCGCTTCCCCGACTTCCCTCGGCTTTCCGAGCGGCACGTCCGGTACGGATGCAGCGTCCAGGTGAGTCGGCAGGACGGTGGCACCCTTGACCAGGAGCCACACACCGAGCACAAGTTCGAACGGCACGTAGAGCGCGAACAGGGCGAAGCCGGGATCAAGGCTGTGGTCCCAGACAAGCAGCACGGTGGCCACCAGGACCAGGGGCACGGCCACCAGGCCCCACAGGGACAGCAGTCGGGGAACGATCCGCGATTGGAAGAGCAGGGAGTACCACAGCAACGCTCCGAGACAGAGGAAGAGCATGGCGATGTCGGCCGCGTGCTGGCTGATACCCAGGGCGAGCGTGCCGAGCGGCTCGCTCTGGGGGGTGGCGGTGGTACCTGCGTCGACGTATCCCTGACTCACGGCCAACAAGGCGTAAAGGCCCAGCGCCTTCACCGCGAGCATCACTGCTTCGGCCATCCACAACCCGAAAGCGACAAGCGCGACGGCCCGGTTCTGATCTCTGAGGACGACGTAGAGCAATGACGTCATCACGATAATGCCGACACTCGTGAGCAATTCGAGCACAATGGTCGTCCGCATCTGCCCGAGGTTGCTGGAGATGTCCGGCAAGACCTCGATGATGCTCCCGGCGAGGATCGACACGGACAGCATCCCCGCCGCAAGGCTGGTGGCAAACTGAAACACGAACGCCGCCCCCAAGTACCTGGGGTTACGAGCGTCTGATTGCGTCAACATGTTTCTCATCTCCCGAGAATCACGGAACCCCCACCCGAGAAAATCTGTTCCTGCCACTGACTTTCCGTCGCCGGTGGTGTGGCGGGCAAGAGTCAAAAGGCCCGGTGGCCTGGCCGAGTTCACATTTCGGTTCAATCCGCCGCAGCTCTAACCTGGATTCTTCGCGCGGTTTCGGATGATGGCTTGATGCGGTTGAGATGTGCTGCGGGGTAAGGGGTTCGACTCCGAGAGTTGGCTGCGGGCCCGACTGTCGTGTCGG